>NPID01000833.1_pt1 | contig 110915 bp, 79 predicted proteins | sample 8637491 | NCBI WGS metagenome assembly NPID01 (sample SAMN07420843, study PRJNA396082) | bioreactor metagenome | isolation source: sample BA6 brine-fed electro-methanogenic bioreactor BA | place: Japan: Kochi | collected 2016-06-14
ATCGGTGATCGGTAATCGGTAATCGGTGAGGGAGTGAGGAGTTTTAACTAGTAATTATTGGTATAAAAAAACCCGATTAGAATACTCCAATCGGGTTTTTGCTATGTTTTATGAACTACTGAAGTGGTTTGATAACTTCTATAAGTTCGGGCAGATCCATTTTAATATTCTTTAAATGTTCAATGGTTGGCACGCCATTGTTGTTCCATCCGCGGCGCTTGTAAACAGCATCGAGTAGTTGCTCGTAACGATCTTCGCGGTAGCTGCGCATTGCAGCAATTTTCTCATCGGTACTCATGTTGGTTGGGTCGATGCCAACAATTTCTTTTAGCTGCTTGTCGTAACGCTCTTGGCGGCTTTCGTACTCCTCTCGGGTAACAGGGCCTGCAGCACGGTATGGCTGAGCATCGTGCTTGCGCAATCCGTATCCACGGCGAATGTTGAAAATGCGCTGGAAGTTGTAAACACGTTCGCTCTGAACAATCATTTCGTGCTTATCAAAGGGTTTTCCAGTAACCCCTTTGTATACCTCCACGTAGTTATCAACGTGTCCAGGAATTTTATGAGGTTCGTCTTTTTCGGCGTTATCTTTAGGTACAACGTCGTTCCAAGGTAGCTTGCAAAGGCCTTGCAAACCAAACCATGTGCGGAACATAGGAAAATAGTGAAGTGCCTCAGCTTTATCGTCGAAAGTTGGAAGCTGGTTGTTAACCATGTCCATAAAAATTAGCCAAGCCTCGTCGTGCTGAGGACCCTTATTGGTCATGGCATAACCGCCTTGCTGAGCAAGCGATTCTTTTGAAACGTACTGTGAATACTCAAGCCCTTTGTTTTCCATTCCAATGTCGTTGAGGAATTTTTCGTCGGCACCAAAATTTTTAACAAAGTATTCCTTCATTTTTCGAACACCTTGACCTACAATCATTCCAAAGCCTTCGCCGCGTGCTAGCTGGTGCATAACCTCCATGGCATCTTCAAAGTTGCCAAAGTTTAGGTCAAGCCCTCCAGTGCGTTCTTTGTTTAGAATACCATTTTCGTAGCATTCCATTACAAAGGCCATGCAGGTTCCCCAAGTGATTGTACAAATACCGTAAGTATCGCAATAAAAATTAGCCTCGATAATTGCCTCAGGGTCGAAAATTCCAAGGTTCGATCCTAAACCAGCAACCGTTTCGTATTCTGGTCCATCAACAATAACGGCTTCACCTTTGTAAGGCCCTGTTTTCAGAACAAAATCATCAACACCCTTGGCGCAGCTCATGGCGCAGCCAATCCAGCAACCATCGGGTACGTTTTGAGTGAAATACTTATCGCGGAAAATGTTACTGTGAATTTTTTGCCCATCAACCGAGCTGCCAAATTTAAAGTTGTGCGTTGGAAGCAGGTCGTAATCGTTCATTACGTTGGCAATGTTGGCAGTTCCCTTTTTACGCATTTGGCATTGGTGGTCGTCAAGTTCGCGCATTTCTTGCTGGTAGGTACGTCCAACCGCAGTAATTTTTTCGAGGTCGGCCACGTTGTTCAGGTTACCTTTTATTCCCTCAACCTTTGCTACTATTGCCTTAATTTTTTTGTCGCGCATTACGGTACCTATGCCTCCTCTTCCGGCTTGCTTAAGCCTAATTTTTTTGCGCTTTACATCGTAAAAGGTGAAGTTTACCATGCCAATTAGCGAGTGCTCGGCAGCAGCACCCATTGAAACGATACCAATATTCTTGTAATCTTTTTCGTTCTCGGCGAAAACTTCGGTGAGTTCCTCGGCTAGGATATGTGAATCCTTTGCAAAGCCTGGATCTTCGTAAATCTCTACCTTATTAGTTTTCCCATCAATATAGATGATAACATCTTTATCGGCTTTACCTTGTAGCTCGAGTGCATCGAAACCTGAGAATTTAAGGAATGGGCCGAAAAAGCCGCCCACGTTTGAGTCCATTATCGAGTTGGTTTGAGGAGAAATACTAACCAACAGCGATTTACCGGTACCAGAGTACTGTGTAATACCGCATAGGGGGCCAGTGCCTATGATAACCTCATTTTCTGGGTCATTCCATTTTGTAGTTGGGGTGGTTGCATCCCAAAGTAACCTTAGGCCATAGCCTTTGCCACCTACAAACTTTTCTTTCATCTCGGTGGGTACATCCTTTTCCTTAATTTGGGCATCGCCTACGTTTATGTAGAGAATTTTATCGGTGTAGCCTCTGTAAAGCTCCTTCTTGCTGTACTGCCAGTCAGCCAACTTTTTTGCCTTGGCAAACAAATCCTTAGCATTCATAATTGGAATATTTTATAAGATTAGAATTATCGAATTTTGGATAAAGATATGAATAATTTAACCTGATGTAAAATGACGCTTATCATTATGCAAAACTTTGCATAATGCTTTTACTCAGGAGGTTTTACGCTTTTTGTGCAAGCAGAATTCGAGAGGTATTTATTTGTAGCGAATTAGGTAGATTTTTAGCTAAGCCTTTCCGTTTGTAGATGATGTTATAAAACAGGTGGTTTTATGAATTACTGTTTCCTGTAGGCACCAACAGAAATCCCCTCAACTGATTGAAACGATCTGTAAAATGAGTTAAGCGAGCCAAAACCTGAAAGTTCGGCTATTTGTTCGTTTGAAAGGTTTTTGTTTTTTTCAATAAGCTGTTTAGCATGCTCAATGCGGTAGTGGTTAACATGTGCACAAAAATTTCGGCCATACTCTGTATTGATTAGCTTTGATACATAAGTTCGGTTGGTGCCAAGCATTGAGGTGAGATCCCAAATTTTAAGGTCAGCATTTTTGTATATCATCTCTTTTTCAAAAAGCTCCTCGAGCCTTTTCTTAAGCCGAAGAGGAGGCTTACCCTCTTCGGTTACCTCGGTAACGCTAGCAACCTCAGTGAATATTGCCTTTTGTTTATTGCCAAGTAATCCAATAATAAAAAGCATTGTAGTGAAAACAGCCGATGGAAAAATGAGAAGCCAAGGGTTTTGAAGGAAAAAGTTTCGACCCAATGATGCTAATACTCCGCTTGAAACCGATGTGAAGGCTAGACAGATATTGAAGAACTGAACCCAGTTTAGCCTTCGCTCTTCCATGTTCGAGTAGTAATCCTGTAAACGTAAATTGTTTTCCTTTATAAGCTTGTAGCTTAAGTATAGGTATAATACCGTTTGCAGTATAAAAACAACACGGCCTGTAACGAACAGTATTTTCATGTAGAGGTGTATTCCCTTTGCCTTGTCTCCGTTTACTAAAATATTAACAATAAATGCTAAGGACTCTTCGTAACCCATAATTAGGTAGCCCAAAAGCACTGCTACAAAAATGAGCAAAGGGGCAATGAAGTACCTTCCATGACTTTTAACTGAAAACGAACTATCCACCGTGAGTAGCCTAACGTACACATGGTACATAGGGTATACAAGCAAATAGGCTAAAGTGTATATGCTATCGAGGTAAACATAAACTGAGTAATTTTGAGTGAAGTAGACGAAGTGCGAAAGGTATAGGACCGATGCCGTTGCCATAAACCATGCTAGAAAAACCTTGGGTTTATACGTTTTTGCATTATTTGCAATTAGCGCAAAAAACCAGAATATGGTTACATAAACCGGGTTAAGAAGGAGAATTTCTGTAAGCATGTGTTAACACTAAAAATTTACAAATAGTAAAATGGGCAACGAATTTACACAATATCTGAAATAAAAAAAACGGGTACACTAAGGTTACCCGTTTTGTAAAGTAGAGAACAAAAACTTAGATGTAAAAATTTAACCCTCCGCCAATTAAACTGTATGCCGGATCGGTTAAGCCAATTTCGGCTTCAAAAATAAAGCTCATATTGCTACGTATGCCAACCTCAATGCCTATAGGCAACCAAAGCAGAAACTGCGTATTATCCTTGGGGAAATTAATGTCCACATCGGCTCCTGTAAAAATTCTAATATCTTTTCGTATGGGGAATGTGGCGTTAAGTGTACCGTCAAGGCCGAAAACGCCAAAGTCGTGTGCCCCAACAGCAACCGATAAATTTCGGCCAATGGCAAATTCAACATCGCCACCAATGTAGTTGCTTGGGCCTAAAACGCCAAGTGTTAGCCCAAAGTCAACCCCTTTTGTAATACCAACTCCCCCGTGAAGGAAAAGGATGAATTCGGCGTTGCCATTAATTAGCACTGCAGGTTCAATGCCCGCTGAGAACTTTTTGGGTTTTAGAGTTTGACCTGTGTTAAAAACCTGAGCCGTAACGCTGAACGAAACAGCAGCGGCAAAAACAATTAGCAAAATCTTTTTCATCATTTTTGTAGTTAAGTTATTCCTTTACAAAAGAACAACTTTTTTTAATATCAGTTTTATACAATTTGAAATTTTTGCTTAAGGAAATTGAATACTATCAAATGCTAAAAAATAAGTAGCTTTGTTGAATAATAACCTACTTCAGGTTTTTGTTATTATTTTAGTAATATTTGAGCAGCATGAAAAATAACCTTTTGTTAAATTCGGCTTTACTATTTGTTTTTACGCTTTTAGTTAGCGTTAGCCTAAGTGCCCAGCCACGAAATTTTTCAACTGATAACAGAAAAGCCATAGCCAAGTTCGAGGAATCGTTAAAAGCATACGATAAGTTTAGCTATGGTGATGCTGAGGAACTTTTGTTAGATGCCCTTAAGCAAGATAATAATTTTATTGAGGCTCAGCTAATGCTTGCGCAGGTTTATCAGGTTACACGTCGAACCGAGGAGGCCATTGTTGCTGCCGAAAGGGCCATTGAAATTAATCCTACTTTTTTTCCGCATGTGTATTATAACGTTGCAAATATGCTTATTGGAAGGGGCGATTATGAGCGAGCACAAAAGCATTACGAAAGCTTTTTAACCTTTGACAATATTAGGGAGGAAACTCGTGAGCAGGCTGAACTAAGACTGGCCTGCTGCAAGTTTGCTGTTGAGGCTATTGCCAACCCTGTTCCGTTTGCCCCTGAAAGTTTAGGGACAAATGTAAATAGCAATATGGACGATTACTGGCCAAGCCTTTCAGCCGACGAGAATACCCTGGTTATAACGGTTAACATTCCGAAGGATCCTTCGTTAGATGATGTTTTTAGAAATAGGCAAGAGGATTTTTTTATAACAACTCGTAACGAGCAAGGCGAGTGGGAACCAGTTCGCAATGTTGGCCGCCCAATTAATACTCCTCAATTCAACGAAGGGGCTCAGTCAATCACTTCCGATGGCAATACCATGTATTACACCGTTTGCGACGGAAGATGTAATTTGTACGTAAGTAGTCGCGAAGAAAACGGATTTTGGGGTCGACCAATAAAACTACCCGAGCCATTAAACCTGAGCTATTCCAGCGAAAAACAGCCATCCATATCGCCCGATGGCAGCACGCTGTACTTTGTTAGCGACAGGAAAGGCGGATCTGGTAGCTTTGATATTTGGCGATCGGTTAAACTGGACGAGCACCGCTGGTCCGATCCTGAAAACTTGGGCGATTCAATTAATACTCCCTACCTCGAACAATCTCCATTTATCCATTTCGATAATCAAACCCTTTACTTCTCATCAAACGGGCATGTTGGCATGGGAGGCCTCGATATTTTTATGACCCGAATGATTAACGATACAACATGGGCGAAACCCGAAAACCTTGGTTACCCAATTAATACGCATATGAACGAGGATGGGCTTATTGTTAACGCAAAAGGGACAAAAGCATACTTCTCGTCGGAGATTAACCCAGAGTCGGGTCGCGATATTTATCGATTCGATTTGCCGGCCAGTGTTAGGCCCGTTCCCTCATCGTACGTGAGCGGAACCATTACCGATGCAAAAACGGGTTGGCCATTGCAGGCGCAGTTTAGCCTAATTGATGTTGATGAAAACCAAACGGTAATGGAGAGCCAATCAACTTCTGAAGGAGATTTTTTTCTTTGCATACCCACTAACAGGCAGTATGCCTTTTTTGTTTCAACGCCAGGCTACCTGTTTCACTCGCATAATTTCAACCTAAAGGGAATTTATTCGGCTGCCAATCCATTAAAAAAGGATGTTGAACTTACACCAATAAGAGTTGGTGAAAAAATGGTAATGCGTAACATCTTTTTCGAAACCGACTCGTATGATTTGAAACCCCAATCAATTGTTGAGCTTCAAAAACTACTCGAGCTGCTCAGGTTAAATCCAACCCTTAAAATTGAGGTAGGTGGGCATACCGATAGTATCGGCTCAGCTAGCTATAATTTGGTTCTTTCGGAGAATAGGGCTATGTCAGTAGCTAAATTTCTTACAGAAAATGGTATCGACCAAACAAGAATTTCCGCAAGGGGATATGGGTTAACAAAGCCAATTGGCGATAACCAAACCGAGGAGGGTCGGGCATTAAATCGCAGAACCGAAATCGTTGTTTTAGATATTTAGAAGCTAAGTAGTTACTGAATTTCCAAAACCCTCTGCTGTATAACACTATTTTGGCAAGTGTATTTGTTTGCCAAAAACCTTTCCTTTGCATTGGTAAATTAGCCATTTGCCATTGACGTTTTGCGTTGGTTTTCCTGTATTTAAACCAAGTAATTGATAGAATATAAATAATACGCCTTATGAAAGCTATTTTAAACCACAGGTCCATTCGAAAGTATAAAACCACTCCCATTGAGGAGTCATTGTTAAATGAAATTTTGCAAGCAGGAGTTAGAGCATCTACCACAGGAAACATGCAGGTTTATAGCATTGTAGTTACAACCGATAGCGAGATTAAAGAGCAGCTTGCCCCCTGTCATTTTAATCAACCCATGGTAAAGCAGGCTCCAGTAGTGCTTACCTTTTGCGCCGATTTTAACCGTTTTAACAAGTGGTGTCAGCAGCGAAATGCAGTTCCTGGTTACGATAATTTCCTTTCGTTCATTACAGCAGCAATCGATGCTCTTTTGGTAGCGCAAAATGTATGTGTTGCAGCAGAGGATAAGGGTTTAGGAATTTGCTACTTAGGAACAACGACCTACACTGCCGACAAGATAATTGATGTGCTAAAACTTCCTAAAGGTGTAGTGCCCGTTACAACGGTAGTGGTTGGCTATCCCGATGAATCCCCTGAATTAACGGACAGACTTCCGTTACCCGCAGTTTTGCATCGCGAAGTTTATCAGGATTATTCAGATGGAGATATTGACCAGATTTATGCGGCAAAAGAGGCGCTCCCCCTAACAAAAGAATTACTAAAAGAGAACAAAAAGGAGACGTTAGCCCAAATTTTTACCGATAACAGGTACACTAAAAAGGATAATGTTACGTTTTCAAAGGTGTTGCTAAAAGTATTGTCCGATCAAGGATTTATGAACAATGAGATGTAACCATTTGGTCTCCTAAATTTTTTCAAACACACCCAAAAAGAGTTAGCTATCTTTACGGTGTGTTTTTTTGTGCCATTATGTTTCAAAGAATATCATTCTTGTATTTGCTAATTATTTTGCTCGCAGTAAGGGCTACAGGTCAAAACATTGCGGGTGAAATTGCATTTGCCGATGCTGAAAAGAACCATAAGTGTTTTGTTCGCATTAATGCAAAGGATACGCTGCTTATACAGAACGCATTTTACAAATGCTTATCGCAAATTCGTAGCAATGGCTTTCTTGAGGCTCGAATCGACAGTATAACGGTAACAAGCGAAAGAGCCTTGGCAAGAGGGTATTTAGGCGAAGAATATTCCTTTAGAGTTGTAAAAACGGATAGCCTTACATTAACAATCCTCAAGAACATTGGCTTAGAGCCAGATGCTCGGGGTAGGTTCAGCGTTAAACCCGATTTTTTATCCATATCGAAACAGGCAATTCAATTTCTCGAAAATAGTGGCTACCCCTTTGCCCTTGTCAATTTTAGCGATGTTACCATCGTTAATGGTCAAATAGAAGCAACAAGTAGCATTGTACCTGGACCAAAAATTGTTTTCGATACTCTTTTTATTAAAGGCGATGCAAAAGTAAAACGATCATTTTTTGAAGCAAACCTGAGGTTTCGTAAAGGCAATGTATACCAAGAAAGTTTTGTTGAAGCGATTGACGAGCAAATTAATCAGCTAGGTTTTATCTCAACAATTAAGTCAACTGAGGTTGAGTTTACCCCAGGCAAAGCAAGGCTTTATACCTATATAACTAAAAAGGCGGCGAGTAGCTTTTCGGGTATTATTGGTTTTGCTTCGGGAGAGAGCGGTGGTAGATTACAGCTAACAGGCGATGTTAATATGAATCTGCTTAACGTTTTTAAACGAGGCGAACTAAATCGTCTTCGATGGCAAGCAATGGGCGAGGGCTCACAGCGATTAAACATGTCAACATCATGGCCTTATGTTTATGGTTCTAATGTTTCGGTTAGGGGGGCGTTTAGCCTCTTCAGACGTGATACATCGTACTTAACAATAAACCCTTCGTTTGCATTCGATTTTAGATTGCCCTCAAATTATCAGCTAGGACTTGGCGTAAACTATAAGCAATCAGTAACAACAAACTCCAATGCATCATTTACTGCTGGATACAAAACGTTACTTTATACGGTTAGCTTAACCTCGAAAAACACAAGTAACGAAATTTTACCTGTTTCGCTTTTTTCCTATTCAGCCACAGTAGGCGTAGGTACTCGAAAAGCAGAAGGGAACCAAATCGCGGAAGAGATGAAAACCCGAACAATAGGTGAAGCTGGATTGGCTGTTACAAGTTTTTTTCCTGTCTATAAAAATTCGCTAGTGATTCACAATAAGCTTGTAGGAGAAGCGATGACGTTTACACGTGGCGATAACAATTTTGTTGAGAATGAAGCTTATCTTATTGGAGGGGCAAACTCAATACGTGGTTTTAACGATGAATCAATTATTGCGCGATATTACGCATACTTAACCACTGAGTTACAGCTTCGTTTGCAGAGTAATCTAAATGTCTATGTTTTTAACGATTCAGGATTCGCATCGTACAGTACTTTAGGGGTTTGGAACAATGAATTCCCTTGGTCGGTAGGAATAGGCGCTCAAATAGTATCTAAAGGTGGAGTTTTTAACTTTTCCTATGCCTTAGGGAAAGGACTGGGACAGGAACTAAATATGAAAAATGCAAAAGTTCACTTGGGGTATTTGGCTCGGTTCTAATTCCTTTCCTAAGTTCTTCCTAAATAGTTGATGCTTTTTCCTGTTTTGATTTTTATAAATGTCTTGTCAAATTGTGCTTGAAGAATATATCAACAATCATTTACCTTAAATAAAATTCAAATAATTTGGAAAAAAATTATAATAGTTATACTTTTGCACCTCGTTAAAAACAAATCAACTTTACAAGGCATGATAATAATACCTATTAAAGAAGGCGAAAACATTGAGAGAGCCCTTAAGCGTTTCAAGCGTAAGTTTGAAAAAACTGGAACAATGAAGGAATTGCGTTCGCGTCAAGCGTTCATTAAGCCATCAGTTCAGCGTCGCGAAGCGATTAAGAAAGCCATCTACGTTCAGCAGCTGCAGCAGAAAGAGGAGTAAGCCTATTGCGTTAGGATGCATCAGGCAGATTTGCCTGATTTTTTTTGGGAAATTTCCCACAATTCATTATATTGCATCCAATGAATATGCTTGCAAAATTCCTTAAATATCTTCAGGTCGAGCGAAATTATTCTGTCCAAACAATCCGTGCATACGGTGATGATTTGCGGCAGTTTTTTGCATTTTGCAACCTAGATCCAAACAGCAATGAACTTAATACGATAAGCCATCGCACAGTCCGTGCATGGCTTTCTTCGTTGTTAAGCAATAACCAAACGGCCCGAACGGTCAATAGGAAACTCTCATCGTTACGTAGCTTTTACCGCTATCTTCTTAAAAACAAGGTGGTGTCCGTTAATCCGTTAACCAGAGTTGTTGCTCCCAAAACAGCCAAAAAGTTACCCTCTTTTTTAACAAAAGACGAAGCTACAAACGTTATCGATAGCGTGGTTTACCCTGAGGGGTTTGCTGGCATTCGCGATTTACTTGTAATTGAACTCTTCTACTACACAGGCATTAGGGTTTCGGAGTTAACAAATCTTCGGGTTGATGGCATTAGCCTTAGTGCTCAAACGATTAGGGTGTTAGGGAAGGGTAACAAAGAGCGAATAGTTCCAATTCACCCTGAGCTATCAGCTTTGCTGAGCAAGTATATTCAACAACGAAATGAGATGGTGCAGCTAAACCAAACCCCATATCTAGTTGTTACTAACGGAGGGAGTAAGTCTTACCCACAGATGTTGTACCGAATTGTAAAAAAGTATCTTTCAATGGTAACTCCTCTCGAGAAGAAGAGTCCCCATGTGTTGCGGCACACTTTTGCTACACATTTGCTAAACGAAGGGGCCGACATAAGCGCCATAAAGGAGCTTTTAGGTCATAGCAATTTGGCTACTACCCAAATATATACCCATACAGGGGTCGATAAACTTAAAAAAGCATACACCCAGGCGCACCCACGTGCCTGATACATATATCTAATACTAACTAAAGGAGGATAAGAACTATGAACGTTAAAATTCAATCGATTAAGTTTGACGCCGACAAAAAGCTTATTGACTTTATCAACAATAAGCTAGGTAAACTTCAGCGTTTTTACGATGCAATTATCGGTGCAGAGGTTTTTCTTAAGCTGGAGAATACCCAAGAAGAAGAAAATAAGATTGTTGAAGTGAAACTTCTGATCCCAGGTAACGACCTGTTCGTTGAGCGTAAGGCCAAAAAGTTTGAAGAAGGCTTAGACGATTGTATTGAAGTGCTTAAAAGGCAAGTAACAAAGCATAAAGAAAAGCAAAGAGGTTTATAGCGTACATTTTTTAACTTGATAACTCATTCCCCCTTAACCAAGAAAAACAGCCACTTATGATATGCTATTTGGTTTAAGGGGGATTTTTTTCGAATAATTTAAAATTTTATTTGGTGGGTAAATAAAATATTTATACATTTGCCAACCGATTTCAGAAGGGTTTAACCTTTGGAAATAGCAAGTTCTAAGCATGTTGCCGATGTAGCTCAGTTGGTCAGAGCAGCTGATTTGTAATCAGCAGGTCGGGGGTTCGACTCCCTCCATCGGCTCCAGAAATGTAGTGTTCTTTACTTTTTGAGTTATATTGGGGAGATACCAAAGTGGCCAACTGGGGCAGACTGTAAATCTGCTGTCTTATGACTTCGTAGGTTCGAATCCTGCTCTCCCCACTTTTTTTGGTATATAGGCGGGAGTAGCTCAGTTGGTAGAGCATCAGCCTTCCAAGCTGAGGGTCGCGGGTTCGAGTCTCGTCTCCCGCTCTAAACCAAAAGCCGATGTAGCTCAGGGGTAGAGCGCTTCCTTGGTAAGGAAGAGGTCATGGGTTCAATTCCCATCATTGGCTCAAACACTATCATTTTTCTCGACAATCTATCTTTTAAATCTAATAATTTAACAAACTGGAGTCATGGCAAAAGAAAAATTTGATAGGTCGAAACCTCACGTTAATATTGGAACTATTGGTCACGTTGACCATGGTAAGACCACTCTTACTGCAGCCATCACCAAGATTCTGCACGAGAAAGGTCTTTCTGAGTTCCGTTCGTTCGACTCTATCGACAACGCACCCGAAGAGAAAGAAAGGGGTATTACTATTAACACTGCACACGTTGAGTATCAAACTGCTAACCGTCACTACGCTCACGTTGACTGTCCTGGTCACGCTGACTACGTTAAGAACATGGTTACTGGTGCTGCTCAAATGGACGGCGCTATCATTGTAGTTGCTGCTACTGATGGTCCTATGCCTCAAACTCGTGAGCACATCCTTCTTGCACGTCAGGTAAACGTACCTAAATTGGTTGTTTTCCTTAACAAGTGCGACATGGTTGACGACGAAGAGATGCTTGAACTAGTTGAAATGGAAGTTCGCGAACTACTTAGCTTCTACAATTTCGATGGCGATAACGCTCCTGTTATTCGTGGTTCTGCTCTTGGAGGTCTTAACGGCGAAGCTCAGTGGGTTGATAAGGTAATGGAACTTATGGACGCTGTTGATGAGTACATTCCTCTTCCTCCACGTGATATTGAGAAGCCTTTCCTTCTTCCTGTTGAGGACGTATTCTCTATCACTGGCCGTGGTACAGTTGCTACTGGTCGTATCGAAACTGGTGTTGTTAACACTGGCGATGAACTTGCAATCATCGGACTAGGTGCTGAAGGTCGTAAGACTGTTTGTACTGGTGTTGAGATGTTCCGTAAGATTCTTGACCGTGGTGAAGCTGGTGACAACGTTGGTCTTCTACTACGTGGTGTTGACAAGAAAGAAATTAAGCGTGGACAAGTACTTGCTAAGCCAGGTTCTATTAAGCCTCACACAACTTTCAAAGCAGAGGTTTACGTGTTGAAGAAAGAAGAAGGTGGTCGCCACACTCCTTTCCATAACAACTACCGTCCTCAGTTCTACCTACGTACTCTTGACGTTACAGGTGAGATTAAACTACCTGAAGGAGTTGAAATGGTAATGCCTGGTGATAACGTAACTATAACAGTTAACCTTATCTACCCTGTAGCTATCAATACAGGTCTTCGTTTCGCTATCCGCGAAGGTGGACGTACAGTTGGTGCAGGTCAGGTAATTGAAATCGTTGACTAACCTAGCAACGAGTTGATTAACAATATAAAGGTTTACACATCAAATCGATGCGTAAACCTTTTCACACGGGTGTAGCTCAGTTGGTAGAGCACTGGTCTCCAAAACCAGGTGTCGGGCGTTCGAGTCGCTCCTCCCGTGCAACATAAGTACGATTCATATGAGAATTAAAGCATACCTTCAGGAAGTATACACAGAGCTAATCCACAAAGTATCGTGGCCAACGTGGAAAGATCTTCAATCCAGTGCAATAATTGTAATGATAGCTTCCCTTTTAATTGCACTTGTGATATTTCTCATGGATATATCCTTTGAGAACGTGATGGATTTTATTTACCGAATGATGCATTAAAACCTGAAAGGAAACTTCGATGGAAGAAAATGTAAAGAAATGGTACGTTTTGCGTGCCATTGGCGGGAAGGAGAAAAAGGTTAAAGAGTATATTGACAATGAGATCAAAAGGTTAAACCTTACTGATCTTATTGCCCAAGTGCTTATACCTACCGAAAAAGTTTACCAAATCCGTAATGGAAAAAAGGTAAGCAAAGATCGGATTTTCTACCCAGGTTACGTTCTAATCGAAGCAGCATTAGTTGGTGAAATTCAGCACATATTAAAGGATATTCCGAATGTGATTGGGTTTTTGGGAGATCCAAAAACAGGCGAACCCATCCCATTGCGCCAATCGGAGGCCAATCGTATCCTAGGTAGGGTAGATGAACTTGCCGATAGCGATGAGGAAATCAACGTTCCATTCTTTGTTGGTGAAACAGTGAAAGTTATTGATGGTCCTTTTAACTCTTTCTCTGGAATCATCGAAGAAGTGAATGAGGAGAAGAAAAAGCTGAAGGTAATGGTCAAAATATTTGGCCGAAAAACTCCGTTGGAGCTCAGCTTTATGCAAGTCGAAAAAGAGTAATAACTGTTAAGAGCTAAAGCATTATGGCTAAAGAAGTTGCCGGATTAATTAAGTTACAAATAAAAGGTGGTGCAGCAAATCCTTCACCTCCTGTTGGTCCCGCACTCGGCTCGAAGGGGGTTAACATTATGGAGTTCTGCAAGCAGTTTAACAGCAGAACCCAAAGTCAGGCAGGGAAAGTTCTCCCCGTGATTATTACCGTATATTCCGATAAGTCGTTTGATTTTATCGTGAAAACCCCTCCGGTAGCAGTTCAGCTGCTTGAAGTTTCAAAGCAGAAGAGCGGTTCACCAGAGCCAAACCGAAAGAAAGTTGCTTCGGTTACATGGGATCAAGTACGGGAGATTGCCCAGGATAAAATGCCCGACCTGAACTGTTTTACCGTGGAATCGGCTATGAAAATGGTTGCTGGAACTGCTCGTAGTATGGGCATAACAGTTGCCGGAGAATTTCCAGGTAAGTAACATTTAACCTCTTTTAGCGAGATGACAAAATTGACCAAGAATCAAAAACTTGCGTTGTCGAAAGTAGAAACCGATAAGCAGTATAAGCTTGCGGAGGCTGCCAAACTTGTAAAGGAAATTACCTACACCAAGTTCGATGCATCAGTTGACATCGACATTCGCCTTGGCGTTGACCCTAGAAAGGCCAACCAAATGGTGCGTGGTGTTGTAACACTTCCTCACGGTACTGGTAAGTCTGTACGCGTTCTTGTACTGTGTACCCCCGATAAGGAGGAGGCTGCTAAAGCAGCAGGTGCCGACTACGTAGGACTAGATGAGTATGTAGAGAAGATTAAAGGTGGCTGGACTGATGTTGATGTAATCATTACCATGCCAACTGTAATGCCAAAAATTGGCGCTCTAGGTCGTATTCTAGGTCCACGTGGACTTATGCCAAACCCCAAAAGCGGAACCGTTACCATGGATGTGGACAAGGCCGTTACTGAGGTAAAAGCAGGTAAAATCGACTTTAAAGTTGATAAGTTTGGTATCGTTCACACCTCCATTGGAAAGGTTTCATTCGAGCCCGAAAAATTGGTTGACAATGCCTACGAGTTTATACAAACAATTAATAAGCTCAAGCCAACCGCTGCTAAAGGTACATACATTAGAAGTATATACATTTCAAGCACAATGAGCCCAGGTATTGCAATCGATCCAAAATCGATCTCGGAAAAGTAGTAATAACGCAATAGAGACCCAATTACCATGAGAAGGGAAGACAAGAATGTAATTATTGATACGCTTACAGAGCAAATCAATCAGTACCCTCACTTTTACCTTGCGGATACTTCTGAGTTAAACGCTGCTGATACCAGCACCTTACGCAGAAAGTGTTTCGATAAGGAGATTAAGTTGGTAGTGGTGAAAAACACCCTTCTGAAAAAAGCACTTGAAAAGTGTGAGAAGGCAGATTTCTCACCCCTGTTTGATACACTAAAGGGTTCAACCTCAATCATGTTTTGTGAAGTAGGTAACGTACCCGCTAAGCTTATCAAAGATTTTCGTAAAACAAGCGAAAAACCGATACTAAAGGCTGCGTTTGTAGAGGAATCGTTCTATACTGGCGATAACCAACTCGATGCGCTGGCTAGTCTTAAGAGCAAAAACGAGCTTATTGCTGACGTTATTGCCTTACTGCAATCGCCTGCTAAGAAAGTTGTTTCTCAGCTACAATCAGCACCGAATACTCTTGCAGGAGTTGTTAAAACTCTTAGCGAAAGAGAAGGATAATTTTAAATTTGTTTTGAAATTAATTAATAAACCTTAAGTAAAAATGGCAGATCTTAAGAAGTTTGCAGAAGAATTAGTTAATCTTACTGTAAAAGAAGTAAATGAACTTGCACAAATCCTAAAGGATGAGTATGGTATTGAGCCCGCTGCTGCTGCAGTAGCAGTTGCAGGACCTGCAGCTGGTGCCGAAGGTGGAGCCGCTGAAGAAAAGAACACTTTTGACGTTGTTCTTAAGTCAGCAGGTGGTGCAAAACTTCAAGTTGTAAAACTTGTTAAGGAACTAACAGGCCTTGGACTAAAAGAGGCTAAAGAACTAGTTGACGCTGCTCCTAAGGCAGTTAAGGAAGGCGCTTCGAAAGAAGAGGCTGAGTCGCTTAAAACACAACTCGAAGAGGCAGGAGCAGAAGTTGAACTTAAATAAAAACCTGATCGCATTAGGTATTAAGGGTTTAGAGTCTAAAAATAGACTCTAAGCCTTTTTATTGTTTAAATTAATGGTTCAACAAATCTCATAGCGATGTCCTCAGATACAGCAAACAAAAGAATATCATTCGCCAAAACAATTAACCAGTTCGAATATCCCGATTTTCTGGATATTCAGCTTAAATCATTTGGTGAGTTTTTTAAATTTGGTTCTTCGGTTGAGGAACGCAAAAAGGAAGGTTTATACAGGGTTTTTGCCGAAAACTTTCCAATTACCGATACTCGAAACAATTTTGTGCTCGAGTTTATCGATTACTACATTGACCCACCTCGTTACTCCATTGAAGAGTCGATTGACCGTGGGCTAACCTTTAGCGTGCCGCTTAAAGCAAAGCTGAAGCTTTATTGTACTGATCCTGAACACGAAGATTTTGATACCGTTGTTCAAGATGTATACTTAGGTACAATTCCTTACATGACTCCAAGAGGTACATTCGTTATAAACGGTGCCGAGAGGGTTGTGGTTTCGCAGCTACATCGCTCACCTGGTGTTTTCTTCGGGCAAAGCCTCCATGCTAATGGTACAAAACTATACTCTGCCCGTATTATACCTTTTAAAGGATCGTGGATTGAGTTTGCGACAGACATTAACAATGTGATGTATGCATACATCGATCGTAAGAAAAAATTACCTGTAACAACACTTCTCAGAGCAATTGGCTTTGAAGGAGATAAAGACATTCTCGAAATTTTTGGTTTAGCCGATGAGATTAAGGTATCAAAAGCAAACCTTAAAAAGTTTGTTGGCCGACGACTAGCTGCGAGAGTTCTAAAATCATGGGTAGAAGACTTTGTTGATGAGGATACCGGCGAAGTTGTATCCATTGAAAGGAATGAAATAATTCTCGATAGAGAAACTATACTTGAAAACGAACATATAGACGATGTAGTAGATTCTGGTGCTAAAACAATACTCCTTCATAAGGAGGATCACAATATCTCCGATTACGCCATTATCTATAACACCTTACATAAAGACCCCTGTAACTCCGAGAAAGAAGCAGTTGTGCATATTTACCGACAGCTGCGTAACTCCGAGCCACCCGACGAAGCAACCGCTCGTGATGTGATCGATAAGCTATTCTTTTCCGATAAGCGCTACGACCTAGGCGAGGTTGGCCGATACAGGATCAACAAAAAGCTTAACCTTAACACCGAAATTGATGTTAAGGTACTTACCAAAGAGGATATTATAGAGATTATTAAGTATCTCATCGAGCTTATCAACTCAAAAGCCGATGTAGATGATATTGACCACTTAAGCAACCGTCGTGTACGTACCGTTGGTGAGCAGCTAGGTAACCAATTTAGCGTTGGTTTAGCTCGTATGGCTCGTACCATTCGCGAACGCATGAACGTTAGGGATAACGAGGTGTTTACACCCATTGATTTAATCAATGCCAAAACCCTTTCATCGGTTATTAATTCGTTCTTCGGTACAAACCAGCTTTCTCAGTTCATGGATCAAACCAATCCGCTAGCTGAGATGACCCACAAGCGCCGTTTATCGGCATTAGGCCCAGGTGGTTTGTCGCGTGAACGTGCCGGATTCGAGGTTCGTGACGTACACTATACACACTACGGTAGACTTTGTCCAATTGAAACTCCGGAAGGACCTAACATTGGTCTTATTTCATCGCTTTGCGTTTACGCCAGAATTAATGACCTTGGTTTTATTGAAACCCCATACCGTAAAGTTGAAACCGGTAAGGTTGATTTATCCAACGAAGGTGTAGTTTACCTTAGCGCTGAAGAGGAAGAGTTTAAAACCATTGGACAGGCAAATGCACCTCTCGATGAGGAAGGCAACTTTCTTAATGCAAAAGTTAAATCGAGGTTAGAATCCGATTTTCCGCTTACCGAAAGGGAGAATGTTGATATGATGGACGTAGCGCCTAATCAGATTGCCTCAATTGCAGCTTCGCTAATCCCATTCCTTGAAAATGATGATGCAAACCGTGCGCTGATGGGATCGAACATGATGCGTCAGGCAGTTCCACTTCTTCAACCCGAATCACCAATTGTAGGTACTGGTTTAGAAGGTGTGGTTGTTCGCGATAGCCGAGTGCAAATTGTTGCTGAGCAAGATGGCGTGATTGAATACGTTGATTCAGACGAGATTGTAGTTCGTTATAACCAAACAGAAGAGGAGCGCTTTGTTAGCTTCGATCCTGAAATTAAGCGTTATAAACTACCTAAGTATAAGAAAACGAACCAGAATACTTCTGTTACCCTAAAACCAATGGTTAGCAAGGGGCAAGAGGTTAAGCAAGGTCAAATTTTAACCGAAGGATACGGAACTCAGCAGGGAGAACTTGCCATAGGCCGTAACCTCAAGGTGGCATTCATGCCATGGAAAGGTTACAACTTTGAGGATGCTATTGTTATTAGCGAACGTCTAGTGCGTGAGGACGTTTTCACTTCGATACATGTTGATGAGTTTGTGCTTGAGGTTAGAGATACAAAACGTGGTGTTGAAGAGCTAACTGCCGATATCCCCAACGTTAGCGAAGAGGCTACAAAAGATTTGGATGAGCACGGTATGATTCGCATCGGTGCTAATGTTGTCCCTGGCGACATACTGATTGGTAAAATTACACCAAAGGGCGAATCTGATCCAACACCTGAAGAGAAACTGCTAAGAGCAATTTTTGGAGACAAGGCTGGTGATGTGAAAGATGCATCGCTTAAGGCTTCTCCTTCACTTCATGGTGTTGTTATCGATAAAAAGCTTTTCTCTCGCTCTGTAAAAGATAACAAGAAAGGAAAAGGAAGCGAGAAGAGTTTGGTTGCTAAACTTGATGAGGAATTTAACTCCAATGTTAACTCACTCAAGGAAAAGTTAATCGATAAGCTCTTCTTCCTCGTGAACGGCAAAACATCTCAGGGAGTTTCCGACCTATTCGGACAGGAGATTATTCCGAGAGGAGTGAAGTTTACCCAAAAGATGCTCACCGAGATCGATTACCTAAACATCAATGCTAATAAATGGACTACCGATAAAAAGAAGAACGAGACCATTAGAAAGGTAATCCATAACTACATTCTCAAGTACAAGGAGTTTGAAGCTGATCATAAACGTAAGAAGTTTAACGTAACCATTGGCGATGAAATGCCAGCGGGTATTGTTCAGCTTGCCAAGGTATACATTGCTAAAAAGCGTAAGATTAAGGTTGGTGATAAGATGGCAGGTAGACACGGGAACAAGGGTATTGTTGCCAAAATTGTTCGCGATGAAGACATGCCATTCCTCGAAGATGGAACACCTGTAGATATAGTGCTGAACCCACTTGGTGTACCTTCGCGTATGAACCTTGGACAGATTTACGAAACTGTACTAGGATGGGCAGGCGAGAAACTTGGACTTAAGTTTGCCACGCCAATTTTTGATGGTGCTAAAATCGACGAGATTAATAAGTACACCGATGAGGCTGGTCTTCCTCGTTCAGGGAAAACCTACTTATACGACGGTGGAACAGGCGAACGTTTTGATCAGCCCGCTACAGTTGGCATAATCTATATGCTTAAACTTGGGCATATGATTGATGATAAAATGCATGCTCGTTCAATTGGCCCATATTCGCTCATTACCCAGCAACCACTTGGTGGTAAGGCACAGTTTGGTGGTCAGCGTTTTGGTGAAATGGAGGTTTGGGCACTCGAGGCCTTTGGAGCATCTCACATTCTGCAGGAGATATTAACCATTAAGTCGGATGATGTGATGGGACGCGCTAAAGCATACGAGTCAATTGTTAAAGGCGAACCAATGCCGCGTCCAGGTATTCCTGAATCGCTTAATGTGCTACTGCACGAGCTAAGAGGCCTTGGCCTTAACGTTAGTCTCGATTAAGAGAGTTGTTACCATAGCAAAGTGAGCAAAGCGCTCACTTTGCCAATAGCTTAACTTTATAATACTTAGAATATGTCGTTCAGAAGGGAAAATAAGGTAAAAACCGACTTCACCAAAATAACTATTGGCCTATCATCTCCAGAAGAGGTGTTAGAGCGGTCGAGCGGTGAAGTTCTTAAACCCGAGACCATTAACTATAGAACGTATAAGCCCGAGCGCGATGGATTGTTCTGTGAGAGAATTTTTGGGCCAGTGAAAGATTATGAGTGCCATTGTGGAAAATACAAGCGTATTCGCTACAAAGGCATTGTGTGCGATAGGTGTGGTGTTGAAGTTACCGAAAAAAAGGTTCGCCGTGAGCGAATGGGCCATATTAATCTAGTGGTTCCAGTTGCGCACATTTGGTATTTCCGTTCGTTGCCAAATAAAATTGGTTACCTACTTGGTTTGCCAACTAAAAAGCTCGATTCAATTATCTACTACGAGCGCTATATTGTTATAAACCCAGGGATTGCCGAGAATGTTAGCTACTTAGATTTTCTTACCGAAGAGGAGTATCTCGATATCCTCGAAACTTTACCCAAGGAAAATCAACATCTCGACGATGACGATCCCAGCAAGTTCATTGCTGGTATGGGAGCAGAGGCAATTCACATGTTGCTCTCGCGCCTTAAACTCGATGAGCTTAGCTACGATTTGCGCCATAAAGCGAATAACGAAACCTCACAGCAACGTAAAAACGAAGCGCTTAAGCGCTTACAGGTTGTAGAGGCATTCCGTGAATCGGCTCAAATTAACAATCCAGAGTGGATGATCTTAAAGGTCATTCCAGTAATACCGCCCGAGCTAAGGCCACTTGTTCCACTCGATGGCGGACGTTTTGCAACTTCGGATCTTAACGATTTGTATCGTCGCGTAATTATTCGTAACAATCGCCTTAAAAGGCTTATCGAAATAAAGGCTCCTGAGGTAATTCTTCGTAACGAAAAGAGGATGCTTCAAGAGGCAGTTGATTCACTTTTCGATAACTCGCGCAAGAGTAATGCCGTTAAAACGGATGCCAATCGACCGCTAAAATCGCTAAGCGATAGCCTTAAAGGGAAACAAGGACGTTTTCGTCAAAACCTACTGGGTAAACGTGTCGACTACTCGGCTCGTTCGGTAATTGTTGTAGGTCCTGAACTGAAAATGCACGAGTGTGGTTTACCCAAAGATATGGCAGCTGAGCTTTACAAACCCTTTATTATTCGTAAACTTATTGAGAGAGGAATAGTAAAAACGGTTAAATCGGCTAAAAAGATTGTTGATAGAAAGGATCCTGTAATTTGGGATATTCTTGAAAATGTTCTTAAAGGCCATCCCGTGCTGTTAAACCGTGCTCCAACCCTTCACCGCTTAGGTATTCAGGCTTTTCAACCTAAACTTATTGAAGGTAAAGCAATTCAACTTCACCCTCTATCATGTACTGCGTTCAACGCCGACTTCGATGGTGACCAAATGGCTGTGCACCTTCCTCTTGGAAATGAGGCCATTCTTGAGGCTCAAATTCTGATGCTTGGTTCGCACAACATCCTTAACCCTGCTAACGGTGCTCCTATTACAGTACCATCGCAGGATATGGTTCTTGGTCTTTACTACATTACCAAGTCGCGTAAGGGTGCCAAAGGCGAAGGGCTTAGATTTTACTCTGCCGAAGAGGCAATTATTGCCTACAACGAAAAAGTTGCTGAGCTGCATGCCAATGTAAAAGTACGTTTGCCAATCCATAATGAGGATGGAACCGTTACCTTTGAGCATATTGAGACTACAGTTGGTAGAATTATTTTCAACCAATTCGTGCCCAAGGAAATGGGCTATATCAACGAGTTACTTACAAAAAAATCGCTTCGCGATATAATTGGTCGAGTGCTCAAAAAGGTTGGTATTGCCAGAACTTCTCAATTCCTTGACGATATTAAAGATTTAGGTTATACGTTTGCGTTTAAAGGTGGTTTATCGTTTAACCTCGATGACGTGATGGTTCCCCTCGAAAAGGAAACTTACGTTGAAGAAGGCTATAGCCAAGTTGATGAGGTTATGGCTAATTACAATATGGGTTTGATTACCAATAACGAGCGTTACAACGCAATTATCGATATTTGGACTCACACTAATGCAAAGTTAACTCTAACGCTGCTGAAAAAACTGGCAGAGGATAATCAAGGGTTCAACTCAGTTTACATGATGCTTGACTCTGGCGCAAGGGGTTCGAAAGAGCAGATTCGTCAGCTATGTGGTATGCGTGGACTTATGGCTAAGCCACAAAAGTCTGGCTCAACTGGAAGTGAGATTATTGAAAACCCAATTCTTGCAAACTTTAAGGAAGGGTTATCGGTACTTGAGTACTTTATTTCAACTCACGGTGCGCGTAAAGGTTTGGCCGATACGGCATTGAAAACTGCCGATGCGGGTTACTTAACTCGTCGTTTGGTTGACGTATCTCAAGATGTAATTATTAACGAAGAGGACTGTGGAACACTTCGCGGATTGCAAGCAAGTGCTATAAAAAAGAACGAAGAAGTTGTAGAGAGCCTTTACGAGCGAATTCTAGGTAGAACAACTGTTCATGATGTATACCATCCGCTTACAGGCAAGCTAATTATTGCAGCGGGTGAGGAACTAACCGAGGAGATTAGCCAAGAGATTGCCGATTCGCCCATTGAGCAAGTTGAGATTCGTTCGGTATTAACCTGTGAATCGAAACGAGGCGTTTGTGCTAAATGCTACGGACGAAACCTTTCAACAGGACGAATGGTTCAAAAAGGCGAAGCCGTTGGAGTTATTGCTGCACAATCAATTGGTGAACCAGGTACACAGCTAACACTTCGTACTTTCCACGTTGGGGGTACAGCATCGAATATTATTGCCGACTCAAAAATTGTATCCAAATTCGATGGACGAGTGGAGATTGAGGAACTGAAAAGTATTCAGAAGGTAGATGAGCTAGGCCAAAACCACCATGTAGTTATTGGTCGACTGGCTGAAATGCGCATAATTGATAAGAATACTGGTATTACGCTCTCAACCCATAATATCCCTTACGGTTCAAAACTTTACATTAACGATGGTGATGACGTAGCCAAAGGGCAACATCTGTGCGAGTGGGATCCATGGAATGCTGTGATTATCTCTGAAACAGATGGTAAGATTGCCTTCGACTCAGTAATTAAGGATGTAACCTTTAGGGAAGAGTCCGACGAACAAACCGGATATCGTGAGAAGGTAATTATTGAAACTCGCGACCGTACCAAGAACCCAATGGTGAAAATTATGAAGGGTAAAGATGTGCTTAAATCGTACAACTTACCTGTATCTTCACATATCGTTACCGAAGAGGGTAAAGAGGTTAAAGCAGGTGATATTCTCGTAAAAATACCTAGAGCCGTTGGTAAATCGGGCGACATCACGGGTGGTCTTCCTCGTGTAACCGAGCTATTCGAAGCGCGTAACCCATCGAACCCTGCTGTTGTTTCTGAAATTGATGGTGAAGTAACGTTTGGTAAGGTGAAGCGTGGTAACCGTGAGATTATGATTACCTCTAAAACAGGTGAGGTTAAAAAGTATCTTGTGCCACTGTCAAAACAGATACTTGTTCAGGAGAACGACTACGTAAGGGCTGGTATACCATTGTCTGACGGAGCAACAACTCCTTCCGATATTCTAGCGATTAAAGGGCCTACAAAGGTTCAAGAGTACATTGTAAACGAGGTTCAAGAAGTTTACCGTATGCAGGGTGTGAAAATTAACGATAAGCATTTTGAGGTTATCGTTCGCCAAATGATGCGTAAGGTAGATATTGATGATCCAGGAGATACTCGTTTCCTTGAGAAGCAGATTGTTGATAAGTGGGAGTTTATGGAAGAGAACGACTGGATTTTTGACAAGAAAATTGTTGTTGATGCCGGCGATTCGCCAGATGCACGCCCAGGTCAGATTATTACTGCTCGTAAGCTAAGAGATGAGAACTCAATTCTTAAACGTAAGGATTTAAAACCCATCGTTGCGCGCGATGCTGTACCTGCAACATCAAATCAGGTGTTACAAGGTATTACAAGGGCTGCACTGCAAACAAGCAGCTTTATGTCAGCAGCATCGTTCCAGGAAACTACAAAGGTTCTTAATGAGGCTGCAATCCACGGAAAGGTTGATACCCTCCAAGGATTGAAGGAGAACGTTATTTGTGGACACCTAATTCCTGCAGGAACTGGATTGCGCGACTTCAACAACATGATTGTCTACTCAAACGAGGATCAAGAGCTTATTGCTCAAGCAAATCAGGCTGTAGAAGACACCGTAGCCGAGAGCTAGATATAGTTTAATATTTGGAAAGCGAGGGCATAACCCTCGCTTTTTTTTATCTTTAACCTTTCTAATCTAAAATATTCTGATATGAGCGAAAAGAAAAATCCTTTGAATATTGAACTTACCGAGGAAGTTGCACAGGGAAACTATGCTAATTTGGCCATTATAACTCATTCGGCATCGGAGTTTATACTCGATTTTGTAAGGGTTATGCCAGGTTTGCCAAAGGCAAAAGTTCAAACAAGAGTTATTCTAACCCCCGATCACGCTAAACGCCTGCTGGCCGCATTAAAGGATAATGTTGCCAAGTTTGAGAGTAATCATGGACCGATTAAAGTTGGCGAAACAAACTCGGGTATTCCACCTTTCCCAATGAATTTTGGTGGGGGACAGGCCTAAGCAGATTGTATTTTGCGCTTAGCTACCCAAAATGCCATTGTTGATAGCAGTGCTGCTCCAATGCCAATGGGATAACCTACGGATTGGGGTAGCCTAAACCCTTCGGGAGCAATAAGAATATAGTTTGCTATCACTGCAGTCATGAAAATAGCAGGGATAAGCGTAATCCAATATCCTTTCTTCTCTACTAGCAGGTAAAAGGTAATTGCCCATAGCACAATTGTTGCAAGGGTTTGATTGCTCCATGCCATGTATCGCCATATTATGGCGAAATCGAACTGTGTTAGCAAAAATCCCACCGTGAAAATGGGAATGCTCACTGCTAATCTGCTTGATATTTTTTTCTGCTTAAAGTTCATGAAATCGGCAACAATTAGCCTTGCCGATCGGAATGCCGTATCGCCCGAGGTTATTGGAGCAGCAACTACCCCCAGTATGGCTAAAATGCCGCCAAGTTTGCCTAGAGTTGTATCGGAAATAACCTTTACTACCCAGGCTGCATCGTTTTGATGTGCAGCAAGTTCATGGTTAAGCTCTTTTACTCCTCCAAAAAATGCCATTGCAGCAGCAGCCCAAATAAGCGCAACAATGCCTTCGGCCACCATTGCACCATAGAAAACTCTTCGCCCAAGTTTTTCGTTTTTTAAGCAACGAGCCATTAATGGGCTCTGGGTTGAATGAAATCCGGAAATGGCTCCACAAGCAATGGTTACGAAAAGCATAGGGAAAACGGGAAATTCACTGGCATTTGCTTTCATGTTTACCATTGTATCAGCCGAAAGATTGACCAGATTATAGTTGCCTACAACCATTGCAATGCCAATACCAACAGCCATAAAAAGCAGTGCAGCACCAAAAAGCGGATATATTCTGCCAATTACCTTATCGATAGGTAACAGGGTTGCTAGAATGTAATAGGCAAACACTGCGTAAATCCAGAACGTTTTCGATAGAGTTTCGGGTGTTAAGCTTGCCAATATTCCTGCAGGGCCAACCATAAATACTGCGCCTACGAGTATCATTAGTATTACAGTAAATCCCCTCATGAATTGCTTAAATCCGTTGCCCAAATACTTTCCAACAATTTCAGGGATGCTTGCTCCTCCGCTCCTAATTGAAAGCATACCAGAGAAGTAGTCGTGGACAGCGCCAGCAAATAGGCAACCTAAAACTATCCAAATAAATGCAATAGGGCCGTATACTGCTCCAAGTATTGCCCCGAAAATTGGACCTAGCCCCGCAATGTTTAAAAATTGTATTAGGAATATTTTCCACCAAGGTAGAGGTACATAATCTACCCCATCGTTATGGGTGTAGGCAGGAGTTTTTCTTTTGGTGTCGATGCCAAAAACACTTTCAACAAACCAACCGTAGGTGAAATAGCCAATGATTAATAATAGAAGAGAGCCAAAAAACGTAATCATTACTGCTGTTTTAGCAGCAAATTTAACCGTTTAGTTGTTACGTTATTCTTGTAATATGCAGTTTTTTGGCAATGCTAATCAAATTTCTAATCTGATAGTAGCTCCCATTCTGCACTGCTAAGCAGTTGAAAGAAGGGGCTTGAGTTTTCCCTTTTTATATTTAATGCAGCAGGATAATCAACCTTGGATAAGTAGAGACCTTGCGGATAAGCAGCAATTACCTTTTTTGGTTTTGTCTCGTTGTTTAGCACTTTACTGAACTCATCAATAGGCATTTCGCCTGAACCCACATCAATTAATCGTTGTACAATAAGCCGAACCATACCCTGAAGAAAACGATTTGCTTTAGTCTCAAATCTCAGCATTCCTGCGTGTTTATTGGTAAAGAGTTTTGCTGAGTAAATATTGCAAATAGTGCTACTATGTCGACTAGGGCAACGGCAAAAGTTTGCGAAGTTGGTATGTGATGCAAGCATCCTAACTGCTTTGCTCATTTCAGTAGTGTTAAAACTAAGCTGATAAAGCGAACTTAAATCGGCGAGTTGCGGATCCTTTTTGATGTGAATTAAATAGTTATAGGTTCTTGATGTTGCGGAGTGCTGAGCATGGACCGAATTTGCAACCTGATTGTAGCTGAGAATGCTAATATCGTTCGGAAGCATCTTATTTAATCTATACGCTAGGTCAAAAGTGAGTGGCGATGCTAGATCGATGTGAAAGTAGAACTGACTAGCATGCACCATTGCATCGGTACGCCCACAGCCAATGCAAATTACATTTGTATGTAATGCTTTTGTAAGGGTTTCCTCAAGGGTTTGCTGAACGGTTGTGACTTTCGGCTGTCGCTGCCATCCGTGATACGTGGTTCCTTTGTAGGCTATCTCAACTAAATAGCGGATTTTTGTTTGCATATTTTGCTAGCTTTAGCATGGTGTAAAGCTAGCAAAATAGTTTTATTTAATGGCTAGAGGCTTGCTAAACAATGCCCTGTTCGTGCATTTGGTTTACCATATCGGCCAGCGTTTCGTTAAGGGGCCGATAGGTTAGTCCAAGCGCATTCTTGCTTCTCGATGTGTTAAACTTAACCGGAAATCCAACATTGCGTTTTACGAATTTTGAGGATACGCCAAATAGCCCACCAAAAAGCATGAGTAAAAATTTGGGTGCTTTCTTAGTTGGCAACTTATACTTTTTAGGAAAGAGATTGCTGATAATTTGTGCAAGTTCAAGAACATTGCCCGATCGTTCAGCTAGAATATGGCGCCCTTTGGCCGTGCTATTTTCAAGGGCAAGAATGTGAGCAAGAGCCACATCCCGAACATCAACAAAGCCAAACCATAAATCGGGTGCCCCAAAGCTAAATTTCCCTTTTAGCATATCTTTCATAAACTGGATACTCTCCGAAGATGAAGTGTTGGCTAAAGTTGGTCCCATGACGAAAGAGGGATTAATAACCACAAGTTCCCACTGCTTTTGCGATTTGGCAATACGCCATGCTTCGTTCTCGGCAAGTAGCTTTGAATAGGAGTAGGGTTGATGTTCAGCTGAGCTGGTGGTGTTAAAATGCTCTTCGGTTAGCTCCTGTATCCCTTTCTCAACCAAATCAATATTGTCGCCATTTACAGCAGCTACGCTTGATGTTAGCACAACTTTTTTTACGGTTGTTGATGCGTTGGCTGCATTTAAAACGTTTCTTGTACCAATCAAAGCAGGGTCAATTAGCTCGGCTTTAGCATTACTAACCTTAAGTTTAAAGGGCGAGGCCACATGTATAATGGCATCGGCACCATTTGCTGCCTGATTAAAGGCTCCCTCTTTAAGTAAATTTGCTTCAATAATGTTAATTGAGCCGCTTAGCTGGTTTGCCAAATCAACCAAATGGTTGTATTTATCGGTAGCTAATTTATCCCTAACGGTTGCAATTACATGGTAATCTTTTTCGAGAAGATATTTCACAACCCATGATCCAATATATCCAGTGGCTCCAGTAACTAGTATTTTCATAAGTATGTTATTTTCTGTTTAAAAAACTGCGTTTGGTATCTAAACAAGTTACACTGGATAATGTTGCTTAACTTTGTATTGTTTTTAAACCTTTGCGTAAATGCAAATCAAAGGAGCACTTATAGTTTCGCAAATTCATTATCAATGATATTTAAAAGATTACGACAGTCGTCATATTTTGCGTATGTAGCATTGGCCTTTGGAATACTGTGTATTGGGTTTTCGGCCATTTTTGTTAAAACGGCTAACGTCCCTGGTTCTGTTTCCTCATTCTACAGGGTTTTGTTTGCTGGTGTTGCATTGCTTCCTGTTTGGCTAGCAAAGGGATATAGGGTTCCATCGACTAGAGATTTATGGCTAATATTTGTTGGGGCTGCATTTTTTGCTTTCGACTTGTTCTTGTGGAATTCGGCAATACTGCTTACCTCGGCTGCAACGGCAACATTGCTAGCCAACAACGCACCTATTTGGGTTGGGCTAATTTCAATTGTTGTATTTAGGCAAAGGCTTGAGGCTAAATTTTGGGTTGGTTTACTTTTAGCCCTTATCGGGCTTAATATTCTTATAGGCCTCGAAGCTTGGCAAACAATGGATTTTAACAAAGGAGATGTACTTTCGCTAATTGCTGGTTTCTTTTACGCTCTTTATCTTTTGTTTACACTCGATTCGAGAAAGCGGGTTGATACCGTATCATTTATGTTTTTTTCGCTCGTATTTATGATAGTACTGCTCTACGTTGCAACAATAATTACAGGCGATAGCTTATTTGGCTATACGAGTAAAACATGGCTGGCTTTGTTTGGTTTGGGTTTGGTATCGCATTTTGGTGGTTGGCTTTCAATAAACTATGCATTGGGGCATCTAAAGGGTACAAACGTTTCGGTAACGCTATTGTCGCAATCGGTGGTTACTGCCTTGTTAGCAATACCTTTGCTTGGTGAGGGTTTGAATATGAACCAGATAATTGGCGGTTTGCTAATTCTAAGTGGTGTATACTATGTAAACAGGCGAAAACAAAAAGGCTAACCTTTTGCAAATATTCTGTTAATAGTTTCAATGAGCAAGTCTTTTTCAATAGGCTTTGAAAGGAACGCGTTACAGCCAGCATTTAGAGCAGCCTCTTTGTCCGATTCGAAAGCGTAAGCGGTTTGAGCAATTATTGGAATTGTTTTGTTTTTGCGTCGTATTGTTTTTGTTACGTCAATACCATTAATCTTTGGCAATTTAATATCCATTAGTATTAAATCGATATTTGGCGTTTTGCCAAAGATATTAAGGGCATCTTCTCCGTCGGCTGCCGTAAGAAGTTTTGCGTTTGAATTTGATAGTATTTCGTTGAGGAATTGCAGATTCGATTTATCGTCTTCAACAATAAGTATGGTTTTGCTTGGCCAGCTGGGTAAAACAAGGGTGTAGTTATCATCTTCATCAATAGGTTTATCAACAGGAACATAAGGGATTGTGAAGTAAAAGGTTGACCCCTTTCCGAACTCCGATTCGAGCCACATTTTACCTCCAAGTAATTCGGCAAAGGCTTTTGATATTGGAAGTCCTAAGCCTGTTCCTCTTCGGCTATCGCTGGTCGCATCCTCAACTTGTTGGAATCTGTCGAATATAAGCTTATGATCCTTACTCGATATGCCAATACCTGTATCGCTTACAATAAATTCAATTGAATTTTTCTTAATGGCGTACCCAATTTCAATTTTGCCTTTGTGTGTATACTTAAGTGCGTTTACAATAAGGTTATTTAATATTTGCTTAACCTTTTGCTCATCGCTTTCAATGGTTGATCTTGAGTTTGGAAGCCCTTTGCGCATGAGCAGCTCAATTCCTTTGCTTGTGGCCGTGTTGAGGTGAGTTTTGTATACATTTTCGATAAGCGAGTTTAGGCAGAAGATGTTTGCGTGTACCTTGGTTAGTCCCGACTCAATTTTTGATATATCGATAATATCGTTAATTATGGAGAGTAGCTCTTGGCTATTGGTGTTAATAATATCTACATAATCCTTGCGTTTTGTTTCATCGATGCTGTCTCGTTCGAGCAGCTTTGAAAAGCCGCAAATGGCATTCATTGGGGTTCGTATTTCGTGGCTCATGTTTGCCAAAAAGGCCGATTTTAGCCTATCACTTTCTTCCGCTTTTGCTTTTGCCTCTAGTAGTTCGATGTTTAGCTGTTTGTACTCTTCATTCTGTGCTTCAATCTCTTCGTTTTGTTTTTTTATTAGCCTTTCGGTGTGTTTTCTCTCGGTTATATCTCGGAAAAACGATTGGTAAGTACCATCGGGCATTTGCCTTGAGTTCATTTCCACAATAGCTGTTGTGTTGTCCTTTTTAACAATTACGCGTTCGTTTTTAACGGTTAACCCTTTTTTAAGTAAGTCGTACCTAAGCGGTACTCTGTTTATCTCATCATCATTGAAAAGGTCCGTTATGTTCAAGGTAAGGAGTTCATCCTCGGAATAGCCTGTTAGATTGCATGCTGCTTGGTTAACCAGAATCAGATTTCCTTTGCTATCGCCATGGAAAAAGGCATCGGTTGCTAATTCAATTAGCTCTTTGTACTTTTTAAATTGGGCGTCAACCTTAGAAGCCCTGTGCTTTAAACTTTTTTCAGCAATCTTAATGTCGGTAATGTCGGTAATTGTGCCAACGTAGCCAACGGTTTCGCCATTGATTATTTCGGGGATAGCATTTCCCAAAACCCAAACGATTGTGCCATCGGGGCGAAGAAACCGGTACTCCGCCTCGGAGTTTTTACTATTGCCAGAGTGCTCATTCCATTGCTCTTTAATTCGTTTCACATCGTCAGGATGCACAGCTTTAAGCCATCCGTTATCCAAAGCCTCATTGGGGTGTAATCCCGATAGCTCGCACCATTTTGGGTTTACATAGGTTGTCAATCCATCAGCTTGAGTTCTGAATATCCCAACTGGCGACATGTTTGCCAGTTTCTGAAATAGCTGTTCGCTTTGCTTTAGCTTTAGTGCCGATTTTTTTTGCTCGGTAATATCTTCGGCAAAACCGCAAACAAATTGCTTACTGCCAATCTGGAGGTAAAACGATTTAATTAGTTTTCTGTGTTTTTTTCCTCTAATGTCAATGTGATCTGTTTCAAAGGCAGGTAGTTCACCTTTTTTAAGTTCAAGATAGTGTTGGTGAAACTTATTCCCGTAAATAGGATCTAATACATTCAAATTTTTACCATAAAGATCTTTTAAGGAGTAGCCTAGGTTTTTTTCAACCGATTTATTAAAATACTCTATGGTTCCATCGGGGTTAATTAAATAAGCCTCTTGCCTTGCATTTTCAACCATAAACCGAAATTGCAGTAAGTCCTCCTCAATGGCCTTGTGCTTTTCTAGTAAAAGACTAAGCTGCTTATTAGTTTCGTTAAGCTGCTTATTTTTTCTTCGTAGTTGTTTGGTTCTAATTTTTACCCTTTTACGAAGAATAACGATAAATGAGAATAGAAGCAATATTAGCGCAATAAACGATAGGCCAAGAATCTTGTATTGGTCTAGAAAATTTCGTGTATTGTAATGCTTTAGCCATTTGTTAAGCGATTTGTAGTAAACCGATTTTGGGTTGTTTTTTAGCTGAACCAACCTTTTATCGATGGCATTTACTATTTCAAGGTTCTGGTTTTTAGGGAAAGCAAAATATATTTGCGAGGGTCTTAAAATTATAGGAACTGGAACAATATCCTTATGCTTATTCTCCGAAAAGTAGAAAAACCTTGAAGTAAGCATCACATCGCTTTGACCAAGAAGTAAGGCTTGTGTCGATGATTCGTAGTCGGGATAAACTTGCAATGTAAAACTAATGTCCCATACGTCATTAAACTCATTTACAAGATACTCATGTTGAACCGAACCCTCAATAACTGCAATACGTTTTCCACTTAAATCAGTTATTGAGTTTATGGTTGAGCCCGATAGCGTATATGCTTCCAACCACGTATCGATAACAAATATATTATTGAATAAAAACTGTTTTGCCCTACTTTCTGAGTAGGATACATCAAGCAGGATATCAATTTTCCCTTCTTTTAAGCGTTCAATGTTGTCTTTCCAACTACTGTATACATAGTTTATATGCCAGTTTTCGAGCCTAGCAATTTCCTCAATAATATCAACAAAAATACCCTTGGCTACTCCGTCATTATCTATAAATACTTTAGGATTGTTTTGGTAAACCCCTACTGAAAGCGTATCAGTATACCCAAATGCTTTGGGTGAGGATAGTATTAAAATTGCAATAAAAATCCTAATTGCTGTATGTTTGAATATGTTAAGTGTTTTTCTCAATACAACTTATGTTTGGCTAATTGCTAAGTTATTAAATATTTCAGCACTACAAAAGCAATTTATATATGTATTTGCATGCTAGAAAACTAACTAATTTATTTAGGTAAAACCTCGTTGGTTTAAATATGTTTGTAAATTAGCAATTATTAAATCTTAGGTTATGTATAACAGAATTATTAAAAACATAAAACCCATGGGGTTTATGTGGGAAACAATTGACCCGTTTTTATTCTGTGTTCATCATCTCGATTATTACCCTAAAGGGAATAGCGAAATGGGACCTGATGCATTGCTTGATGGCAGGTATTTAGGGCAAGATTTCACCATTAAAGATGGTTGGCGCATGTACCACGGTGAGCGTATTCCTGGTTTCCCTGCACATCCTCATCGAGGGTTTGAAACTATAACTGTTGTGTTAAAGGGGTTTGTTGATCATTCCGATTCGCATGGGGCTGCTGGAAGGTATGGGCCAGGCGATGTGCAGTGGATGACAGCAGGAGCAGGGCTTCAGCATTGTGAGATGTTTCCGCTCATAAACGAGGATAAGGATAACCCGTTGGAACTATTTCAAATTTGGCTTAACTTACCTAAAGGCAAAAAGTTTTGCGATCCTCACTATAAAATGCTTTGGGCTGAAGATGTCCCAACTATTAAGATAAATGATGCTAACGGCAGAGAGGTAGACATAACTCTTGTTGCTGGGATGTTAAATGGGATTAAGGCTCCTTTGCCTGCACCCGATTCGTGGGCAGCCGACAAGAACAACGAGGTTGCCATATGGCCTGTTAAAATGCAAGCAGGAGCAAAATGGGTTATCCCAGCCGCTTCACCCGATGTAAGCCGAACGCTATATTTTTACAAGGGCGATAGGCTTAAATTGGCGGGAGTTGATATAAATCCAATGAATTCCGTTGATATGCTTGCAGAACACGAAGTTGTAGTTGAAAGTGGCGAGCAAGATTGTTACTTGTTACTTCTACAAGGTAAACCAATTAACGAACCTGTGGTTAAGCATGGCCCATTCGTAATGAACACCCCTTTAGAGATACAACAAGCTATACGCGATTATCATTCAACACAATTTGGCGGATGGCCATGGAAAACCTACGATTATGTTCATCCACGGAATAGCGGGAGGTTCGCTAAATATGCAAATGGAAAGGAAGAGATACCCTAACAAAACCATCAAGTAAACAACAAAGGCGATAATTGAATTATCGCCTTTTATTTTGTGAAACTACTGACAAATAGGCCTCAAGGAATTTAATTTAGAAAAAATCTAAATAAAATGAGATTCGACTGAACACTTTTAGCGCCAAACTGTTTAATGAAATATAAAATAACTTAAACAAATTAATTATGAAGAAGCTAACTTTTACTTTAATTGCAACTTTACTCCTTTCAGCAGGGCAGGTTTTTGCTCAAACTGCTAGAGTACAAGTTATCCACAACAGCGCCGATGCGGCAGCTGCTGTCGTAGATGTTTACCTAAACGGTGGTTTGCTAATAGATGATTTTGCATTTAGAACGGCCACTAGTTTTATTGATGCTCCCGCTGGTGTTGAGATTGATCTCGATATTGCACCAGGTACAAGTGCCGATGTATCCGAATCGATATTCAATAAAAAGGTAACCCTCACAGAGGGTGAAACTTATGTTCTTGTCGCCTCGGGTATAGTTTCTGGATCGGGTTACACTCCTGCCACACCTTTCGACCTTTTTGTATACCCAATGGGTAGAGAAGGTGCAATGGAGGGAACCAACACTGATGTATTGGTTTTCCATGGTGCAACCGATGCACCTGTAGTTGATGTGGTTGAGCCCAATGCCCAACTTCGTTTAGTTGACGATATGGCATTTGGCGAATTTCAAGGCTACCTCGAACTGCCAACGGCCGATTACTCCTTGCAAATTCAAAACGACCTAGGAAATGTGGCTGTTGCTCAGTTTGCTGCTCCGTTGGCAACTCTTGAACTTGATGGTGCTGCCTTGGTGGTTGTTGCTTCGGGTTTCTTAAACCCAGCCAACAATTCCGATGGCCCCGCTTTTGGCCTCTTCGTAGCGCTTCCTTCGGGCGGTGCCCTTGTTGAGCTACCCGCTGAGGATATTTCCACTGCCAAAATACAGGTTATTCACAACAGTTCCGACGCTGCTGCAAGCGAGGTTGATGTGTACCTGAACGACGCATTGCTGCTCGATAATTTTGCTTTCCGCACAGCCACTCCTTTCGTTGATGTTGAGGCTGGTGTTGACTTCACCGTTAGCATTGCCCCGGCCAATAGCACCTCGGTTGCTGATGCCATCGCCGATTTTACCTATAATCTTGCAGCAGATAGCAAAAGTGTACTGGTTGCCAATGGCATTGTAAGCGGCACCGGTTACGATCCTGCCGAAGCCTTTGATATTTATGTTTATGGCATGGGTCGCGAGGCTGCCACAGAGGCTAGCAATACCGATGTGTTAGTTTTCCACGGCTCTACTGATGCTCCAGAGGTTACCGTATGGGAAATTGGTGTTGGTGCAGGTGAACTCTTCACGTTTGACTATGGTGATTTTGCAGGTTACCTTGAGCTAGCAACCGCCGATTATGTTCTTGATATCCGTGCGGGCGGTGAGTCGGTAGTTGCGTATAGCGCACCACTCTCAACCCTTGAACTCGATGGTGCAGCCATAACCGTTGTTGCCTCAGGATTCCTGAACCAAGCAAACAACAGCGATGGACCAGCCTTTGGGCTTTATGTAGCGTTGGCTAGTGGTGGCGAATTGGTAGAATTACCAGTTTACGAGGCTCCAATGGCTCGCATTCAAATTATACACAACAGTGCCGATTTGGCAGCTGAGGCTGTTGACGTGTTTGTTAATGGCGATTTGTTTGTACCTGATTTTGCGTTCAGAACTGCAACTCCATTTGTTGATGTTCCAGCAGAGGTTGAATTAGCCATTGATATTGCCCCTGCGGGTTCTGGAATTGAAGGTTCTGTTGGAACATTCAATGTAACTCTCGATGCTGATGAAACCTACGTTATTATGGCCAACGGAATTGTTAGCGCAAGTGGTTACGAGCCTAACATTGCTTTCGATCTTTATCCTTTTGCCGGAGCACGCGAAGCCGCCACCCAATCGGGCAATACCGATGTGTTAGTATTCCACGGATCTACTGATGCTCCTGAGGTTACCGTATGGGAAATTGGTGCCGGAGCAGGCGAACTCTTCACGTTTGACTATGGTGATTTTGCAGGTTACCTTGAGTTAGCAACTGCCGATTATATTCTTGATATCCGTGCAGGTGGCGAGTCGGTGGTAGCCTACAGCGCACCGCTCTCAAGCCTTGAACTCGATGGTGCAGCCATAACCGTTGTTGCCTCAGGCTTCCTGAACCCAGCAAACAACAGCGACGGACCAGCCTTTGGGCTTTATGTAGCCCTAGCCGATGGCGGTGACCTTATTGCTTTACCTGTTCACACATCAAGTGTTGCTGCTGTAGACAAGCTAAATAGTAGTTTTAGAGTTTATCCTAATCCTGTAAATAGCACATTGAATATTGAGTTTGAAGTTGATAGGAATTCGAGCGTATCAGTTGATATTTTCAATATTCTTGGAAGTAGGGTAGCTACAGTTTACCAAGATGCTAACTCGTTTGGAGGTAAACTGTTACAGTACGATGTTTCAACTCTACCTAGCGGAATGTACATGGTTACAATTACCAATGGCAAAAATAGAGTAGCACGAAAAATTCAGGTTTTGAAGTAATAGCTGAATCAACACAAAGAAAGAGCAGATTATTGTCTGCTCTTTCTTTTGCTATTTAATGGAGGTTTTAGCTGTAAAAATTTTTTTCAAATGCTTTAAACTCACCCCTTTTTAATACCAGTCTTTGCCAGGCCGATTTAATAAAGCCCAATCCGTATCCAAATAGCTGAACCCACGCTGCAGCAATACTCAATGTGGCAACGCTAAGACTTTTGTTTATAAAAAGTGAATGAGTAAACACTAAAGTACAATATGTTAAAGGGATAACTAAGAGTAAGGGAAATAAAACCGCTAAAAGAAAAATGAAAATCATACCTAATGTGAAAGCTGAAGGTAAAAGGTGAACGAATTTTAACGAACTGGGATGGAGCAGGTATAGATTTATACGTGCAATCCCCGAGTTAAAAACCTGTTTGTAAAATTGCCGAAAATTTGTGCGTCGCTTATGGTAAACATAGGCTTTAGGGAAGAGTCGGGTTGAGAAACCAGCTTCAATAATTCGTAGGCTAAAATCTACATCCTCACCAAAACGCATTTTTGAAAATCCTCCAGTGTTCTCAAAAACTTCCTTGGAAATACCCATATTAAAGCTGCGTGGGTAAAACTTGTCAAGGCGTTCCTTTCCGCCTCTAATCCCCCCTGTTGTGAAGAACGATGTCATTGAGTAGCTAATGGCCTTTTGAATTGGAGTGAATGTATGGTGCGATCGGTCGGGGCCACCAAAAGCATCAACGGGAGATGATGTAAGCTCGCTATCAACTTCGCTTAAGTAATTTTGGGGGATAATACAATCGGAGTCGAAAAATATGAAGTAATTGCCTTTTGCTCTTTCCGCTCCGTAGTTTCGGGTAGTTCCCGGACCTGTGTTTGGTTTTTCGAAGTAGCTAATGGTGAGCGAATCTTGATAGTGATCTACAATATTCTTGCAAGGAATGGCCGAACCGTCTTCTACAATTATTACTTCAAAATTTTTAGCTGTTTGTTTTGTGAGGCTGTTGATCAGGTCATCAACTTCATCGGGTCGGTTGTAAACAGGAATAATAATGGAGTATTTTGGGTGATTCATTACTTTGCATAATATTTTGCACAAATATAGCAGTTACGTTTTACAAATTCGGTGAATTGCTAGTTTACGGTGATGTAGTATTTTACTCGTTGGAATGTTTTGTTGTCAAGTAGTTTATTGTCAACCACATCGTTTAAACTTCTAAATTCGCCTGCTGTTTCTCTATAGTAAACAATTGCCTTGGCTTGGTAATCGCTTAGGTAAGGATGTTTTTTTAGGTCATTATAATCGGCAAGGTTAATGTTTATTTTTTTAATACTTAGCGTATCAATATAAATGTTTGGAAGTATTTGCTCAAGCGACTTCTGGGTAAATCCGTATACCTCAGTAAGCTGATTTGTGCTGTGGTACCCACCAAGTAGATTGCGGTACGCCACAATGCGACGAGCATAGCTTCGCCCAATTCCCCTTAGCCTAACTAGTTGGAGCGTATCGGCTTTGTTTATTTCGATGAGCAACTTAGGTTTCTTTTCGAGTGGTAAGCTATCGGTTTGCGCTAACTTTTTGCGCTCAAACGTACTTTCGTCAATCCTAATGAAAGGGGCTAGGCGGTTATACTGTGCCGAGTCGATTACGTAAATATTGCTAAAATCATCGGAGGTTTTAAAAACGCCTCCTTTTGATCGGTAGTTCTCAACCACTTTTGCTTGCTTTGGGGTTAGCCCCAACCTAACTAGTTCGGATGTAGTTACTGAGTTAGGGTCGAAATAGAATAGCTCGGCTTGCTTTGTTGTTGGTTTTTCCTCTTCAATAAACGAGAAGGGTTGCTCAATCCTTTCCTTGGGTTGGTTTAGCGTGAGCACAAAGCTATCAACCTTAGCAAAAATATGCTGATTTGTTAGCGGATTAGATGAATCGATAAAAGCAAGATGGATATACGGTGTAAAGGCTGTAATAATAACGAAAGCTAGTAGAAGGATTATCCCGTAACGCTCGAGTTTTGAGAATGTAAACCACTCTTTCCACATGCAACTTTAAGTATTTTTCAATGTATTTTAAAAATACTTATTTTCTTCCATCTACAAAATAAACTGCGTAAAAAAGGAGAGTCTTAAAATAATTGCTATTGGCATTTAATTGGAATTTCGAGGCTATTGGGGTTTATTTCAATAGCTTTTGCAAAGTAGCTTCTTGCCTTTTGCTTGTTGTTTTGTTTAAGGTATAATTTGCCAAGAGAGCAATACGCTTCCGAAAGTTTTTCATCATCGTTGTTCGTTTGCTCTATGTATGAATTAAGGGCGCTAATTCCTTTTTGAAGATTTTTTCCATGCACGGTAATGGCTTTACCCAATTCGAGCAATGCATCCGTATCATCACTATTCTCAGTAAGAATTTTTTCGAGAATATCGATGGCTTGAGAAACCTTACCAATTTCAGTGTAAAAATTGGCTAGCTTATACTTGTAGATTGAATTGCCATTTGAGGCCTTAACGGCTTGCTTGTACTCTTCCTCGGCAAGTAAAAGGTCGTTGTCGCGTTCGTAAATCATAGCTAGGGATGCATGACCCTGTGGAGCATCAATTTCTTTTATGTCGCTTGCAATAAGTATCGCTTTTTTTAAACTTCCGCCCTGAACGGTAGGTAGCGTTATGTAGCAGTTTATAAGTTGGGTTTTAGTTTCAATGCTATTCGGATTGGAAACCACTTGCTCTTCGAGCAAATCTTTTTTTGCTTCCAGTTCGTTGAGCTCATCAACCAAATTTTTTCCCCAAAACGGAATGCCTTGTCTGTATGCAGCACGTGCAATAATATGCGCAGCCACAGGAGCAGTTACCATCATAAACGAGATGATTACGAACGATTTTATGGAAATGCTCAAATCGTTAAAGTATATTGCAATTCCTAGTGCAATAAAACCTACACCAACCGTTCCGGCTTTTGTAATGGCCGACATACGAATGTAAAAATCGGGTAGTTTAAGAATTCCAATCGAGGCTATTATAATAAAAATAGTCCCAATTATTATACATATTGTGCTTACTAACTCCTGAACGAACTCCATAGTTATTTGTTTTTTTTGCTGCGGAACAAGAAATAGGCGAACGACATAGAGCCTAAGAATGTGATTAGCGAAAGCAGTATGGCCACATCGATAAATGCAGTATTGCCTGATATTACTGCATAAATAGCAATTAAGCTTATAACAATAGCGGCAAAAAGGTCGAATGCGGTTACCCTATCGGGAAGGGTTGGCCCTTTAATAAACCTAATTATTGCCAGTATTGAGCAAAAGCTAAGGAGAATAATTGTTATGTAAAGGGTAGTTTCAACCATGGTATTTACGAGTTATTGATAACAGTTTTCGTTCAAATCCATTTTTTAGCTGCCGCTTTAGGCCCTCAATATCTCCATCCTTAATGTAAACGGCGTGTACGTAAAGTACGCGTTTGTCTTCGGACAAATCGATGCTAAGGGTACCAGGGGTTAATGAGATTAGGCTGGCAAGAAGCGTAATTTCAAAGTCTTTGCGAGCATCGAGTGGAAGCGCAATTATTCCCGATTCAACGTACGATTTTGGAGTGATAACATCCCATGCAACAAAAAGACTTGCAACTACAAGCTCTTTTATAAAGTAACCGAAAAGGGCTAAGGCTCTGGGTACTTTTACAAAATGCGATCGGTCGTATACAAATGAGGCCAACCAAAGAATTGTATAGCTGGCAATAAATGCCAGCAGGTTATTGCCAAAGTGATTTTCGATGCTTGAGAACTTAAACAAAAGGAAAACAGCTAAAACAGAAATTAGCAGATGAATAATGTATGTATAAGCTTCTTTCATATTTTATAGGCATTAACTATTAAGTACTGCATTAATATAGGCCTCTTTGTTGAGCAATTGTTCTGCTGCACGCATCGAAAAATCGATGAAAGGTTCGGAGTAAACCCCCATAATTACTATAAGCAGCGTAAGCAAAACAACAGGTATAAGCATTAACCATTTTTTACGAATAAAGGAAGATTGATTCTCAAATTTTAGCAACGTCTCTTCTGGTTTTGCTTTCCAGAATACTTCGCCCCAAATTTTTGTCATTGAGAATAGTGTTAGCAGGCTTACAAATAGCGAAATGGCAACAATTACATATGCTCCAGCCTTAATGCCGCCCAGCGCTAGCAGATACTTTCCCCAAAACCCCGAGAGTGGTGGCACGCCAGTAAGCGAGAATGCCGAGATAGCAAATAGCAATGCAATTAGCGGAAATGTATGGTAAACACCTCCCAGTTTTTTTAGGGCAAATGTACCGTGTGTTTCTTTAACCAATCCGCTAATTAGAAATAGGTTAGTTTTAACAAAGATATTGTGAATAGCAAAGAAAATGGCACCTGCTATTGCCAATGGGGTGTAAATGGCTAAACCCATAACCATGTACCCAATTTGGCTAACAATATGAAACGATAGGATTTTTCGAAAATCGATTTGCGCTGCGGCGCCAAGAACACCAACTACCATGGTAAAGCCAGCAAGAACAGACAGAATAACATGGATGTATTCAATATCTGAAGTGAAGATTAGCGTAAAAAATCGTATGAGTGTATATATGCCAACTTTTGTTAGCAGCCCAACAATTAACGAGGAAATTGCTATTGGCGGCGTGTGATATGACGCAGGTAACCAGAAGAAAACGGGGAAAATGGCTGCTTTTATTCCAAAGCTAACCAGAAAGAAAATTGAGGCGAGGGTAACCATTCCTTGATTCTCAACCATTGGTAGCTTCATGGCTAAATCGGCCATATTGAGTGTACCAGTTAACCCGTAAAGCATGCCTATTCCTGCAAGGAATAAGGATGACGAAACAACGTTAATGGCCACGTACTTTATCGACCCTTCAAGCTGCGATCGTGCACCTCCCAATGTAAACAGCACAAACGAAGAAACCAGCATAACCTCAAACCAAACGTAAAGGTTAAACACATCGCCAGCTAAAAATGCGCCTGTCAATCCAAAAACCAAGAAATGCAGTATGGGATGAAAAATACTTGAAACGCTGCTATTGAGTTTACTACCCTCATAGTAAAGCGATGCAAGAAAGGTTAATACGCCAGTTACAAATACTAATCCCGACGAAAATACATCGGCAATTAGGGTTATGCCAAAGGGCGCAGCCCAATTTCCTGCCTGAAAAACTACAAATCCGTCTCTTAAAGCTGCTAATAAAAGCAATGTAGATGATGCTAGGTAAAGCGCCGAACCAAAAAGAAATGTAAGCCCTTGGATACGCGGGTTTTTCCAAAAGAATAGGCTAATAATTGCTGAAAGCAATGCGGTTATAAGTGGGTATAGAAGTATGCTCATGCTCATAAATATATGCTATCACTTAATCGGTGTTTTCAATCATATCGGTTGCATTTAGCTCATCAATATCGCTTGTACCCGTAACACGGTAAACCCGTTGCAAGAGCACTATACCAAAGGCCTGAATGCCAAAGCCAATTACTATGGCTGTAAGTATTAATGCTTGGGGTAAAGGGTCGGCATAAGGTTCGGGAACATGTTCCATTCCTTCAGGAACTAGGGCAGGAGCACCACGGGTTAAGCTTGCAATTACAAAAATAAATAGGTTCGATGCGTGCCCGAGAGTAATAATACCAATTATAACCTTAACCAGCCCTTTTTGTAGAATTAGGTAAAGGGCTATAGTGTAAAGCAGGCCAACTATTATCGACAAAACAATATCCATAATCTAAAGGGTTGACATGGTGAATGTAATTTGAGTAACAATACCAATAACAAGAACAAAAACGCCAACATCGAACAGTACAGGAGTTCCTGGCCTACCGATAATTGGGAGATAAAAATCGGCCCAAATACCTGTTGTAAACGGATCGCCAAAAAGCAACGCAATAAATGCGCTTAGCAGCGCAATGGATAAACCGAATGCAATAAGCCTCATTGGATTGAGCCTAAAAACCCGAATGGTTACCCGCGAATCGAATACCATTGCATGGAATACAAATGCAATTGAGGCAATGAGCCCACCAATAAATCCGCCGCCTGGCTCATTATGCCCCCTAAAAAGCAGGTATAATGAAAAGAGGAAGAAGAGTGGCATTAGCAGCCTAATTACAGTTTGTAGAATTGGTGTTTTCATCCTATTTCATTTCTTCGTTGTGTTTTACTTTAAACATTGCGTATATGCCAATTGCGGCTATACCCAATACCGCAATTTCGCCCATTGTGTCGAGTTGTCTAAAATCAACTAGTATTACGTTAACCACATTTTTGCCTTTGCCAAGTGGGTATGAGTTTTGTGCAAAAAAGCTACGTAGCTCCGACTGTACAGGATGATCGGTAACCAGTAGAAGTAGGTAGGTCATAACCATCCCGAATACAACCGATAGAACTAGGTAACCCCAACCCGAAAACTTGTGTTTTATTATAAATGATGGAAGCCTGTGGAGTATAAGCACGAAAAGCACAACTGTTAATGTCTCAATTAGGAATTGGGTCATGGCTACGTCGGGAGCACCATAAAACAAGAAAATTATGGCAATGCCATAGCCAAGAACACCTAGCGAAACTAGCGTTGTAAGTCGCGATTTTGATGTAACAATTACGTAAAATGCAATTCCAATTAGTGCGATTATTACCGCTTCGTAAATTCTTATATCGGAGATAGATGTTATTCGATTCCAAATGTTGAAGTTTAGCTCTTTTATGAAAACTGTAGCGATTATAAGTACAGAGAAAAAGCCTACTATAGTGCTTATGTAGTTACGTAAGTTGCCGTTCTGAAAAAATCGTGTTTGTGCAGTTGCTACTGAAAGTAAACCGGGTATTAACTTTTGATACCCTGCAGCAGGTCCATACTTGTAGGCAGGTTGAATCTTTTTGGCAATGTATCTAATCCTAAACCGAACTCGGTAAAGCAAATAGCCAACCAAAATTGTTGCTAGGCTAAGTCCTAAAACAAGCGTAAAGCCATGCCAAAGCGAAAGTTTAAGCACATGCTCAACGTTAAGCACAACCTTTGCCGATGAGCCCAACAAGGGTTGAATCAGAAACTCAGCAAACAGCCCTCCAATTAAGCCAAGTGTGGCAAAAAGCATGGGGCCAGCAAGCATTAACTTAGGTGCTTCGTGAGCTTTTTTTGGAGTTTCCTTTGGCCTCCCAAAAAATATGGCGTAGCCAATCTCAATGGCTAAAGCGCAAAAAATTGCTCCGGTTAAAAATACGGCAGCTATAATAAGGATATTACCTGCCGAAAAGTGTATTGCTGCCTCGTACAGAATTTCCTTGGCAATAAATCCGAAGAAAGGTAAAACTCCTGCCATTGACATTGCCGCGAGCATTGCAGCATAAGCCGTATAGGGCATCTTTTTTGACAAACCCGATAGCTCGTTTACTTCACGGGTGCCGGTTTCGTGGTCAATATTTCCAGTTACAAGGAAAAGAGTTCCCTTATATAGTGCATGTGCCAAAAGAAAAACCATTGCTGCCTGAATAGCCAGGGTAGTTCCAATTCCAATAAGGAATACCATTATCCCCAGTGCGCTAATGGTTGTGTAGGCTAGTATCTTTTTTAAATCGGTGTACTGAATGGTAAGCAGGGCACCAGTTAGCATTGTTATGCCTCCAACTGTAGTAAGTATGGTTTGCCATTCGGGCGTATTACCAAAAATTGGACTTATGCGGGCTAATAGGTAAATCCCCGCTTTTACCATGGTAGTTGAATGTAGGTATGCGCTTACTGGCGCTGGGGCTGCCATTGCATTCGGAAGCCAGAAATGAAACGGAAATTGAGCCGATTTTGTAAAGGCGCCTATAAGCAATAGGAGTAGGGCAGGGGTGTACCATGCGTGCTCTTTAATAATATCGGAGCTGTTAAGTAGCTCGCTAAACTGGTACGACCCAGTAACAATGCCAGTAAGTATTATGCCTGCCATCATGGCTAGACCACCAAATACGGTAACTAGCATTGCCTGCAAAGCATTTTTTCTCGATGTTTCGCTCTCGTTATAAAATCCAATAAGCAGGTACGATGTTAGGCTTGTTAGCTCCCAAAAAACGAACATGCTAATTAGGTTTTCGGAGAGAACCAATCCAAGCATGGACGACATAAAGAGGTACAGGTAGGTAAAAAACCTATCGAAATACTTGTGCCCTTTTAGGTATGAACTGGCGTAAAGGAAGATAAATAAGCCAAACCCCGTTATTAGAAGAGCAAAGAAAAGGCTTAGCCCATCGAGGGTAAAGCTGAGGTTTATGCCAAGGCTTGGTATCCAGCTGTACGATTGGGTAATGATATTGTGTTCAATAATTTCGGGGATTTTTGTAGCAAAAAAAATGAAAAGCGTTGCCGGAAGTAAGGCGAAGATTAGGCCAGATATACGCGGCACAATCCGATGAATTAGTGGGATTAAGGCGCTTAGGATAAAGCCTGCTACGACTGCAAAAACCATTTGCGTAATATATTTAGTTGCAAGATACCGAGGTTAACACACGGTAAAAATAAATGTTCATCTTTGAATAGCCTAAAATAATTCAAAATAAAGGAATCTTTCTTTTACGCTACACAATTCTTTTTATTATTAACAAGGTAGAGTGATTATAAGTAGTTTAAGGTGCTGCATAAATGTATAGGGTGAATAATAAGGTAGTTTTTTATAAATATAACACCAAAGTCACTATGTAATACTAATGATTTATGTGACCTTGGTGTTAGCAAATAAGAATTGAAACATCGGGAATTGACTACAATCTGATAGTTTTACTTGAAAACTATTCAACAAGTAAATTCCTGTTTTTAGGGTATTTTACGCTGTATTTTATCGTTAACTTTTTTGTTTCGTTTGGTTCCATTTCGAGTTCCCATTGCGCTTTACCTGTTGCTTCGTCAACAGTTGCCCCAATTGCTTCTGCTTGTTCAATTTTAATGTCGTTAAGCTTAGAAATTGGAAGCTGATCTTCAATGGTAATGAATATGTTTTGTGGTTTGTTATTTTTCACTGTAATTTCCCAAACGCGCTGTTCTCTTCTTGATGAGCCTATAACAGTTTTTCGTGCATAGTCCTTAAGAGATTCGCGTTTGATTTGAATATCACGATCGCGACCAACCGAAACGGTTAGGGTATCGTCAACGGTGGTTAAATCGAAGTAGGTTTTGCCTTGATAAATTCCTTTGAAAAACAGGTTTACATCGCCATTCAAAAGATCATAGTTATGCCAATTTGGTATGCTTGCCATAAGGAATGCATCGGTTGAAAGCTTGGGAACCGAAGCGTATCGATACTCAGCTGGGATACTATATTCAAGTATTGAAACATCATATCCCTGATTATCCGAAGGGATAGTGTATGGCATCTCTATTTTAAACTCGGTGGCCACTTGACTTTTCTCTATGGCTAATGGGATATTCACTTTTTTAACCGGCTCTAAACTTGATGTTCCTCTAATTCTAATACCTGATGCTCGTCCACTTAAACCAGTTACAACAACCTCATCAAGTGCTAAATTATCCGACTCCATTCGAACATTTCTTACGCTTGAATTTGCCATATACTCAGCTGTTTTCATCCCAATAAAGGAGAAAACCAGCGTACTATTTGGGCTTGGAACCTTAAGCGAATAATTCCCATCAATATCGGTAACGGTTCCTATAGTTGTTCCTTTTACCACTACAGTGGCACCAGGTAGGGGCATATCATCATCAGCCACTACTTTGCCCGATACTGTTCCACTGTATGGTGTTGATACGGGTGCAGGTGAACGTTGTGTGTAATAATTGTCGAAAGTTAAAAAGTAAGGCGAAAGTTCTGGCTTATAGTTGCTAATAGATGGATTACCCGTAGATAGAGTAAGAAGTACATCTTTCCAATCCTCTCCTGTATTCTGATTTACCTGAGCTTTGTAGAAAAGTCCAAGAGGTGAGTTAACATCATCGATTCTGATATCGTACATGGCCTTCCATCCAGCATCGGCAATGAAGTAACGGAGTTCGAATTTTGAAGACATCGAACTATTACTCTTCACCTTAACCTTAACCAAACTTGTGGGTTTATCGACCTGAGCGTTAAGTTCCATTAGTTGCTGAGAAATGGAGATCATTTCCTTTTGCAACTTTCTAATTCTGAGTGTTAGAGAATAGGATTTTGATTCGATTTCAGTTAATCGACTTCGGTAGAATGAAGCCATTTTCTCCAAATCAGCAGCCAAAACCCCATTATCGCCTCCAATGGTGCGATTCGACAGGATCATCTCCTTCTCTTGATCTAGAACCTTTTGGACATTCCGATGAATTGATATGCTATCCTTTACAATCTCGCGCCTTGATTCCAAAGCAATAATCTCTTCTGTGGATTTTTGCTTATTCAGATAATCAATGGAATGCATAACCGAAACAATGGTTATGCTTTTATCGGCCGACACCTGAATGCTTTCGTTGCTAATCCCCTCGGGTAACCCTTTAAAATGCAATTCGGTAACACCTTTATCAATTTTAATACTGGCCTCTCGCATTACCTGTGCCCCAGCCTGATAAACTGTAACCTTCTTAATTGTTGAAGAAACATCTTTTTGGTTAGTTGCAAATACGCTGCTGAAAAGAAAAATTCCAACGATTGAGCACCATACTTTTTTCATTTTTGATACATTTTTTATGAATAATACATTAGTTATTAAACTCTATGGTTCAAAGTTTAGTCCTCCCATTATTGTTTTGTCAACACCACCAGCCAAAGTAATCCCCTCGTAAACATTTATATCACAATTCTGTACGTGAGTTTGAGAAGATATTGTGTTTAACATTTTTGGATTAAAAAGGACTATATCAGCATCATTACCTACTCGAATCGCTCCTTTTGTTGATAAGCCAAATATTTTGGCAGCATTTGCCGAAGAGTACTGAACCCACTGCTGGAGGCTGATTTTACTTTGCAGTACGCCAAAATGGTAAAGCAAAGGAATTCGGAATTCAAGTCCGCCTGCCCCATTTGGGATCAGTGTAAAATTATCCTTCCCAATCATCTTCTGCCTCATGTTGAATGGGCAATGATCTGTTGCAACAGTATCGAAGGTGCCCTGTTGCAAATGTTTCCATAGTAGTTCTTTATGATTGGCAGGGCGCGCGGGTGGACTATAAACATAGGGAACTGTTTCTTCAAAAGTACCCTCGTAAACATCTGTGTCGAGTAAAAGGTAATGGGGACATGTTTCAGCATATATTGGTAAACCGTCCTTCTTTGCCTTAGCAATGAAATCAGCCGAATCGGCTGAGGATATATGAACAAAGTAAACCGCACACTTGGTCTTTTTCACCAGTTCAATCACCTTTTTAACTGCATTGCTTTCGGTTTCAGGAGGTCGGGAAAGCGCATGGTATTTTGGATGCGTCATCCCTTTTTGTATAAAATCACTCCTCAACTTATCAATCACATCACCCTCCTCGGCATGCACAAGAACCAATACATTTAGTTTTGATGCAATGCGCATAACCTTCTCAAGCTCTTCATAATCAATCCCTATATTCTGTCGATATGCTAGGTAAGTTTTAAAAGATTTGATACCATACTCCTTTACACAAATCTCCATTTGCCTCTCCATATCTGAGAGCCATCCACTGATGCCCATATGAAAACCTATACCAACAGTGCAGTCCTTTGCCACGTTTTGCCTTTCGGTTAGGGCATCAACAAGACCTTGACCACGTCGCGGTGTTACGAAATCGATAAGATGGGTTACTCCTCCAGCCAAGGCAGCAAGACTGCCTGTTTTGAAATCGTCGGCCGAAGGACCAGCCGGCGTTGGAAGGGCCAGATGCACATGAGGATCGATTCCTCCTGGAAGAACAAGCATGCCTTTGGCATCGATAACCTCAACATCATTAGAAAATGAAATTGATCCAGAACTTTCGACTGATAAAATTTTACCATTACCAATTACAATATCTGCATCGAAACTCCTATCGGGGTTAATTATGTGAGCATTGCGGATGAGTAGGTTCATTTATGGGTGATTGGGTGATTGGGTGATTGATTGACCTGCCAGCAGGCAGGTTGATTGATTGATTGATTAGCTACGCTGAGCTCGCAAAGAACGCTCGGTTGGATGATTGATTAGTAAAGTTAACAATAATATGAAATAAGGTTTTTATCGAATTCAATCAATTACAATTTCTTCCACAACCTCTTTGCTTGCTCCTGCGACTCAGCAAGGATCTGCTCCTCGTTTAGCATTGTGTGTTTCCTATCTTTCAGTATGAGTTTTCCTTGCGAAATTAAATGTCTTACATGATTAGAAGACATTCCGTAAAAAAAGTGTCCAAGAAAATTGTCCTTACTTATTGGTGTTGGTGTATCGTAGTCTAAGATCATTAGGTTGTTCTCCCCATCTCCTTTAAAGTTATTCTGGTTCAAATAATTGTGAACTGACCTTAACCTATCATAAACTATTTGAGGATTAAGAGACTCATGATTTATTCCTGTAAACCAAGCAGTTTGAGCCGATTTAAACATATCGCTGTGCATGCCATCGGTTCCTAGCATTATGTTTTGGCCTAGTCCATCGCCTTTGAAAACTCCTACCCTGTTATTCAGGTTGCTATCGTAGTTTACCGCAACAAAAGTTTTGGTATCATTCAACATTTGTCTCTCATTGGTATCGAGGTGAATACCGTGAACAAAGATGTTGGCATTCAGGTACAGAAACCCCATATCAGCATACCGATTGACCACACGCTTACCGTATTTCTTTAAGCAATAATCCTGATCGATTAGATCTTCAGCAAGATGAGCATGCACCCCAGAGTTAAACTCTTTTGCAATTTTCAAGGCCTCCTTCAGCGTATCATCTTCAACGGTAAAGCTGGCATGTAAACCTACTAAACCTTGACGGTTTTTTAAATAGTTTCGGGTTTCATCTAGCGACTCTTGGGCTTTCTCCGGACCATTCCTGTCAGTAATCTCGTAAGCCAAAAGGTGGCCAAGGCCAACCTCATCAAGCGCTTCGGCAATAATATCTAATGATCCAAGTGTATATGCAGGCGAAGAATGGTGATCGATAATAAAGCTACAACCCGCTTTAGCGGCTGCCAATGCAGTAACCATGGCAGAGGAACGAATCATTTGCTCATCGAGTGCATAATCGAGATTCCACCAAACGTATTGCAAGGTTTCGTGAAAATTTTTAGGGGATATGGGTGGCTGAGGCATTCCTCGAGCCAATGCCGAGTATATATGATGATGTGCGTTGGCCAAAGCACGGGTAACAAAAAGACCTTCACAATCAATAGTTTGTATACTGCTTGGAAGGTTGCTTGGTTTAGTGAAATGGATATTACCATCTGTTCCCTCCTCAACCCAAATATCAGTTTTGGTGAATTCGAGGGTTTGCCAGTTTATGTGGGTTCCGTTTTTGAGGTGTAGCATGGTTAAAGGTTAAAGGTTAAAATATCAAAGGTTAAAGTATTGAAGGTTAAAGGTTAAAGGTTAAAGCTTGCCTGCCTTTGGCAGGGTTAAAGGTTAAAGGAATCAAGTTTAGAGTTTAAAGGGTTAAAGGCAAAAAGTTATGAATTGATAACATGTTAACAATGAACCTTAAACCATGAACCTTAAACTCTAAACTGTTAATTATTTTGGTGACTTAAGTGGTAATTCATACCTCCTAACCCCATCGAATATGCAGAATGCGTTGGCAACAGCAGCGGCGGTGGGGATAAGGCCAATTTCACCAAGTCCTTTTGCACCGTATGGTCCAACGGGATCGGGCACTTCAACACCAATTACCTCAATGGCAGGAGTTTGGTGTGCGCGGAGAATCTTCAAATCCTTTAACTTTTTGTTAACAATCTGCCCGTTCTCCATTGGGAAATTTTCGGTTAATGCATAGCCCAATCCCATGTGCACAGCACCTTCGATTTGTCCTTCAAACAGTTTGGGGTTGAATATCTTACCAGCATCGTGCGCTGCGTAAACCTTGTCAACTTCACCATTATCCTTCAAAACAACAAGTTGTGCTGCATAACCATAGGAGTAGTGAGTAGGTGCATCGGCTTTACTTTTCCCGGGTTTGGTGGTCCAGTTACACTCCCAATGCCCACGATACTGCTTACCAGATAATTCATTTAATGATTTACCTTTCAAATCCTCCTTCAACAATTTACAAGCATCAATAATTGCATTTCCGAGAAGAACTGTTCCCCTCGAAGAGGTGGTCATACCCGTTTTTATGCCTGCCTTTGTATCAACAATTACCTCAACAATCTTGGGATCGATACCTGTCTCCTCACATAGTGCCTGAGCCGCAATGGTGTGAACACCCTGACCCATCTCGGTCCAGCCGTGTTGGAGGATCACTTTATCTTCAGAAACAATATCAATAATAACATCCGAGAAATCGACCATTCCATTTCCAACACCACTATTCTTTATGGCACAAGCAATGCCTGTGTACTTATTCTCGTAGAACTTATCCTTTAACTTCTCAAGGCATGCTCGAATGCCTACACCCCTAACTGGGTCGCTAGTGGCAGTAGTAAGTCCCTCAACCAAAGCATTATCGTAGCGGAATTGCCAACGATCGAAACCACCTAATTTACAAAGGTCATCGACACAAGACTCAAGAGCAAAAGCAGCCTGGTTGGCGCCAAATCCGCGCATTGCTCCGCATGGAATGTTATTGGTGTAAACTGTAAGAGCCTGAAGATCGATGTTTGGAACAAAGTAACCTCCGGTAGCATGGCCTGCAATACGCTCCATTACCTTTGTGCCCACCGAGGCATAAGCACCAGTATCACCAATAGCCCTCATTTTCATGGCAGTAAGTTTACCATCCTGATCGCAGGCTAGAGTGATATCAATAGTTACAGGATGGCGTTTGGGGTGCATTCGGAAAGACTCCTCACGGGTAAGCGTAACCTTTACTGGTTGCTTTAGATGATATGCAAAAAGGGATGCATGTCCCTGTACGCTAAGGTCCTCCTTGCCACCAAACCCTCCTCCATTGGGCACTAAAATCACCCTAACTTTCTCCTCAGGAAGATTAAGAATTTGTGCCACCTGACGTCGATCCTCATATATTCCCTGACTGCATGAATAAAGAATTATTTCACGTCCATCCCATAAGCCAATAGCCGATTCGGTCTCGAGAAAAGCATGCTCAATTCGTTGAGTGGTAAACTTTCCGCTAACCTTAAAGGCTGCTTTTTTTAACTCATCTTCGGGATTACCCTTTTGTAACGAGCATGTTTCGAGAAGATTAGGTTGATTAGGATGCACCCAATCGGAAGAATCATTTATCGCCTCCTCGGGATCGACAATAGGTTTAAACACCTCATAATCAATCTCGATTGCTGCAACAGCATTTCGAGCCTGTTCCTCGGTTTCGGCTACTACCCCTGCCAATACATCGCCAATATATCGGGTAGTTTCACCAATATCTATCATCATTGGCCAATCCTTAAAGATTAGTCCTATTACCCTATTACCAGGAACATCCTTGGCAGTAAAGACTCCTTTTACTCCAGGCATCTCCTTTGCCTTGGACACATCAATATTGATAATTTTTGCCCTTGGATGCTCGCTAAAGCAAAGCGCACCAAAGAGCATGTCCTTGAAATGCAGATCGTTAACAAAGGGTCGCCTACCCATAGCTGTTTCGAGAGCTTGGTATTTTGGCGATGAAGCACCAATTGGCCCTGTGTTCATTAACTTCTCAACGGGTGCCTTACCCGAAATTTGCATTGCCGAATCGGCAACGGCAGTTTCAATTTTCTTATAACCAGTGCATCTACAAAGATGACCTTTAAGCGCTTGCTTTATCTCCTCATCCGAGGGATTTGGGTTCTCTTTTAGCAGGATATGCGTACGCATAACAAATCCGGGTGTACAGAATCCACACTGCACAGCACCTCTGTTAACAAAGGTTGTGGCAATAACCTGAAGGATATTGTCGGGGATTCCCTCAAGAGTAATCACTTGGGCACCCTCTAACCTTTCCATAGAAGTGCTGCAGGCCAATCGGGGTTTACCATCGATCTCAACAAGGCATGCACCGCAGGTGGCCTGACCCGAGCAGCCATCCTTGGCTGCTGTTAAATGCAGGTCGTTGCGTAAAAATTTTAGTAGATTTCTTTTGGGATCACCATCGTAAGCAAATGGTTTACCGTTGATTTGAAGATGTATCATGGCTAAATATTTTTTGCGAAATAATCGCTAAGAGCATCAATATTTGGATTAATGGGCTGAGGTAAAGATATGCTTTGCATGGGTGTTTTGGTATCCTTTAGCCCACTCCCAGTTGACAGTACAAGCATTGGATTCATCTTATTTGTATCCACTCCTTTTGAATACTTAAGCATTCCGGCCATTGCTGCGGCAGCAGCAGGTTCGGCGAAGATTCCAGTGTTTCTAGCAAGTGAAGAAGCAGCCTTTATGATCTCCTCATCGGTTACGCTCAACCATTCACCCTTATACTTTCTGAGGTATGATTTAGCCATGAAGTAGTTACGGGGATAATCAACCGAAATACTATCGGCAATGGTTGTGGCAGGAGTCATTTCGAAGATATTGGTTTCCATATTTCGAACCAGATTATCGCTCTTGTCCGATTGAACAGCAACAATTATGGGCATTTCATCAATTAGACCTAACTCCAAAAGATCTTCAAAACCCTTGTAAACGCCCGATATTATTACCCCATCGCCCACCGAAACAAAAATTCGAGATGGCAAATTGCCCTTGAGCTGATCATATATTTCAAATGCAACCGTTTTTTTCCCTTCAATGGTGAAAGGATTGTATGCAGTATTTCGATTGAACCAACCAAAACTCTTAGTTGCCTGGAGGCTAAGATCAAAGGCAGCATCGTAGTTGCCATTAACTAAAACTGGTGTAGCACCATACATAACAATTTGCAACAGCTTAGCAGCCGGTGCAGTTTTGGGCACCATAATTATCGCCCTTTGCTTCTGCGAAGCACAGATGCCAGCCAATGATGATCCGGCGTTACCGGTTGATGCGGCCACTATGGTATCAATACCTTGCTCCTTTGCATAGGCTGATACAAGCTGAGAAGCTCTGTCCTTGAACGAAAAAGTTGGGTTTTGGGAATCGTCCTTAAGATAAAACCCGATAGATTTGCCTTCTTCGACATCCATATTAAACTTGTACAAAGGAGTGCCTCCAACATGAAGCGAACCTAAACTTTCAGAATTTGTAATAGGTAGGATATCAACAAAATGATTATCCTTTAGCTTACAAAAAAGTTTATCCCCTTTTAAATTATTACTGATCTCTTTGAAGGGATAAATAGTTTTGAAAACTCCCAAAGGGGGTTGATTTGGTTTTTGTTTCTTCTGACATTGTGGGCATAGGTAACCGAATGAATTATTTGGCAGGTTATGCCCACAATCGTTGCAAACTAGTGTAAAAGAATTTGCCATGGCAAAGTCAAATTTTTACCTAAATATGATCAAGACGCAAAAAGCAATAAGATCGAATAATCTTAGCCTAGCTTCCTAACATCGGCATTAAACTCTTCAATCATCTCGTCCCACTTATCAACCTGATGGAACAGTTGCGACCAAATGTCGCGATCGTACCAAAGTCGATTTAGATCCTGAACATCCTTTTCCTGTTGCTCAACCCAGGTGAAATACTTAAGGTTGTGAATGGCTTTCCGATCGGCATAGGTTAATTCCTTGAGATGATCCATTCCCTGACCCAAAATGCACCTATCAAAGTCACGAGCAGCTTGCATTTCAGTATATCTTCCACGAGAATGTTCCTCTTCAACCATCCTCGAATTATACATGTCCATGCTATCGGTTGCAATGGTCACAATAACATCATCCTCATTAAACTCGTAATACTTGGCCGTTTTAATGGCCGATAAAAGGTTTGCAATAGAAGATATTCCGAGCAAATGCAAACGATTCACAACATCGGCATCCATACCCGATTGGATAAGGAACTTTTTACCTTGCTCATCGTTGAAAAGACGCATAATCCTCATGCAATCCTCATCATCAATAGCGGTAACCATATCGGTATTACGAACGTTGTGAACCCAGGGAACATGCTTATCACCAATCCCTTCGATTCTATGACCACCAAATCCATTTTGAAGTAATGTTGGGCACTGCAATGCTTCCGAACCAACAACCTTCATGTTAGGGTGTTTTGTAAGCAGATAGTCGCCTGCAGCAATTGTGCCTGCCGAACCAGTGTTTGATATGTATGCAGCTAAGCGTGATTTTTCATTTTTGATGTAACCAAATGTTTCTTCAATGGCTGGTCCAGTAACATGATAATGCCAAACCGGATTACCAAACTCATCGAACTGATTGAAAATGATATAATCAGGTTTTGTTCTTCGTATCTCCCAACATTTATCATAAATCTCCTTAACGTTCGATTCGCAACCCGGGGTTGCGTATACCTCTGCGCCAATCTCTCTAAGCCAATCGAATCGCTCACGACTCATCTCCTCAGGAAGGATTGCCACTGCCTTGCAACCCATTAGGTATGAATCGAATGCACCACCACGGCAATAGTTTCCGGTTGAAGGCCAAACGGCTTTATGCTTAGTGGGATCGAACTGACCGCTAATTATGCGTGGAGCCAGGCAACCATAAGCAGCTCCTACTTTGTGGGCACCTGTTGGGAACCATTTACCAACCATTAATACAATCCTCGCTTTCACTCCAGTAAGTTCTGAGGGCAACTCAATGTAATTAACCTTTCCAAACCCTCCGCCATTCTCTACGGGATCGTTTTTCCAAGTAATACGAAACAGATTAAGCGGATTGAGATCCCATAATCCAATATTTTTGAGTTTATCTTTAATTTCTTGAGGAATAAGCTCTGGATTACGCATTTGAGCAAATGTGGGCAGAATGATACCCTTTTCGTGAAAACGTTGAATGGCTTTGGCACGAGTTTGTTGGTCGTAAACCTTAGTAATTAGATCTATCATATGTGATAATACTTAAATTGTTAATTATAACGAAGTGAAATATTCTACGCTAATATTATTAAAAAAAGGATCAATATTTGAAAAAATGGGTGAGCAATATATGCATAAGGGCAGCATTTTCCAAACACACACTTTTCTGTCCTTTAGTTTTAAAGTGAATGGTTTCAACCCTTAAACTCTCGGAATTAAGCTCAGCAACAACCTCCGAAGTTTCGAATGTATAATTCATATTACCATTTACTTTGTATAGCTTATTCAGTAAGCTATCTTTTGATTTATACTCGATTCCCTTCTCATTCCCATTGTTGTATAAGTGAAATCCCTCCTTAGCTGTTTTCCAACTATCATCGCTTAGGTGGATTTTTGGCTTGTCTTTATATGGTGCGCCCATTGTAGGGCAAAAAGTACGGCAATTACCACATTCGTTACAAAAATCGGCGATATTGTAAATCTGATGTTTTTGCTTTATTTCAAATGGGTTTCCATCTGTCAACACAATATTTCCATTACTATCTTGGGAGGCTACTTGCGTTTCAAAAATAATTGGTTCAACCTCATAGCTCTGGTTAGCAAAGTTTGGGCAAACGCTTACGCAGATATTACAAACCTCGTCGCAAAGCAAGCAACGCTCTGCTTCCTGCATGGCCTGCTCATGATTCTGGATTAACTTGTGATGACCATCAACCGAGGGAGGGTTTATGAAGCTTTGTACTCGCTTACCTTTTTTTACCAGAAGATCTTTTGCCGCTGCTTTACCATAAATCTCGTTAGGTTTAGCATCAGAGGTTTTTCCTGCTTTTGCGATAATGGCTTCAGCTGCCATTCTACCATCGGCAATGGCAGATATGATATTTGAAGCTCCCGCTCTTGCATCACCACCCACGTAAACTTTATCAAGTTTAGTGCTAAATCCATTTGGATCGGCCTTCAATGAATCCTTGTCAGCAAAAGGCCAAATAATTAGCTGTCCAACTGCTGGGATTATCAAATCGGTTTGCATCTCAAGTTCACTCCCCTCAATAGGACTAACCTTTTGTCGGCCACCCTCATCAATGCCAGTTACTTCCATCCTATTGCACCTCAAAGCAATAACCTTATTCTCTTTGGATAAAATCTCAACTGGTGCAATAAGTTCGTTAAAATCAATACCCTCGTGTATTGCAGCCATTATCTCCTCTGCACTGGCTGGCATATCGTGAATGGTACGGCGATAAACGATGCTAACTTTTGCGGTTTGATTTGCATGTTTTCGAGCCATTCGAGCCACATCCATGGCGGTGTTTCCGCCACCAAGGATGACAATATTTTGAGCCTCAAACTTTTTGTAAGGATTATTTTTGAATGCAGCTAAAAACTCTAAAGGATCCTCAACACCTTCAGCATTCTCACCCGGAATATCGAGTTTACGCATATTTCCAGCACCAATGGCAGCAAAAATGAAATTGCCCGATGCCTTTAACTTTTCAAACAATGGCTTATCAACAGGTGTGTTATAAAGAATCTCCACGCCTAAGTTTCGAATTCTTTGTATATCGCTTTCGATGGCATTAGATGAAAGTCGGAAAGATGGAATAACCTGTTGCACCATACCACCCGCAGATGGGCGTTCCTCGTAGACAGTAACCTTAAATCCAGCCAGCCTCAAGTACCATGCACAGGATAATCCAGCGGGACCAGCACCAATTACTGCAGCCTCCAACCCATTATAAGGAATGGCTTTAATGAAACTCTCATCGTGCTCGAAGCTGGCCACATATCGCTTTATCTCTCTTATAGCCAATGAATCATCATAATGAATACGAGTACATTTTGTTTGGCACTCGTGATCGCAAACCGTTCCAGTAACCGAAGGGAAAGGGTTTGTTTGCATGATCACCTCAAAAGCCTTTTGCCAATCGCCCTGAGCAACATAATGCATGTAACCTGGAATATTCTGATTGTCGGGGCAGGTGCTCATGCAGGGTGCATGGATACAATCGAAGTAATTAAGGGGTCGTAAAGTTTTGATATTTGGCTCGCGTAACGACTTTTTAAGTCTTAGATTATCAACTACTTCTCTACTATAACTCTTTAATTTCTCTTTTGGATTGTCAGAGATTAGATCTTTAACACTTGTAAAACCCCTTTCCTCTAGAACGGTTGATAAGTTGCTCAAATATTGTGTAAGTCGACCATACCCTCCAGGTTTCAAAAGATCTGACGAAACTGTAACCGGACTTAAATTACAGGCTAATAGCTCGTGGATATTAAAACAATCGGCACCAGCCGAGAAAGATATATCGATATCGGGGAAATCGGTTCGAATCTTGGCAGCAACATTCACTGCCAAAGGATGAAGAGCCTTACCGCTCATATACATCTGCTTCTGATCCTCACCAAATACATTGCGGAAGTTATTGCTCTCTAATGTATTGGTTAATTTCAATCCGAAGAATACACCTTTTTCACTTGCTGCTTTTTGTAGATTTTTGATGATATTGATAGCATCGGGGTACTTAAGATCGTGTTCGAAAGCCTGATCGGGGATTGGCGTTTTGAATCCCATTGATTCATTAAGTATCCCCCTTACTTTTTCTGGTCCGAGCAATGTTGGATTAAGCTTAATGACCGTGTGTAATTCTCTTTCCTTGATAAGGTAAATTCCAATCTTCTCAATTTCATCCGGCGGACAGCCATGCATTGTGCTAAGGGTGATGTTATTGGATATCTGACTTGGTATTTCAACATCCTTCACCCATGGGAAATCTTTAGCTAGCTCATAAATCTTTGCTTTAAGTTCAACCTCGCAATTATTCATCTTTTCGAAGAACCATTGCACATTGGGCTTTAGGATTCCCTCAAGGTTATAACCAACACTCATGTTAAAAATGGTTTTTTGAGCTGAATCACCCCAATTTAAATACTTTGCCAACAGGTGAATAATGATCCAAGCATCGAGATACTGCTCAAACGATTGAGGAATGCGAAGCTCTTGCGACCACTCGCAGTTGTATCCTTCATCCTGTATATCGATACAAGGTTTTGACACTTCAAGTTCATCAAGAGTTTGTATGGTTTTCAGCTCGATGTATCGTGCACCGCATAACCAAGCGCCCACAATGTTTTGCGAAAGCTGAGTATGAGGACCTGCCGCTGGACCAATTGGAGAAGCAAGTACTTGTCCAAACCTAACAGTATCAAAGCGACTATTCTTTGAACTATAAAAAAGTTCCTTCTGTATTCCAAAGTAGTGTCCATCATTCAGTTGAGAGATGATTTTTTTAAAAAGTAACGGAAGAGCTAAAGGAATAAAACGATCAGTCATAAAAAATTTCGAATTGGTGAAAAGGAATCAAAAATACGAAAAAGGGAATTAAAAAACCCTTTTTTATACCTTTACAATTGAATATTACACAGTATTCTTAAATAGATTTATTCCAATTAATTCATAAAGATGTTGATAGGTGCTGTAATTCTGGCTGCAGGTAAAGGAAGTAGAATGGGGTTACCCAAGTGGCAACTAAAGATGCCAAATGGCGATTTTTTCTATAATTCGCTAATAAATATATTTCAACAATTTGGATGCAATACCATTCTTGTAATAAATGAGCATGATCATTTGAACCTAGCACCCCAACTAAAATCAAAAAAAATAAGTTTTGCATTGAATAGAAGGCTTGATCTAGGAAGAAGTTACTCATTGCAATGCGGATTAAAAAACCTTTCTTCAGTAGACTACTGTTTTGTTCACAATATCGACAATCCTTATCTTTCTAATGATCTACTTAACACTCTTCTATTAAATATTATAAATTTTGATTTCGCCCTTCCTGAACACAATGGAAAGGGGGGACATCCTTTGCTAATAAATTCGAAAATTATTAGTCGAATTCTGAGTCTTGAGAATAACTATCTTGAATTTAGAGAGGTTCTTGCCGAGTTCAACGGAACTAGAGTACCCTATAAACAACCAGAGATTCTTTTGAACATTAACACTCCGGAGGATTACCAAAAATTTATTGAAAAAGATTCTTCTACGAAATAAATCAAAAACTTCTATAACCCACCACACATTAGTATTTCTGATTTTTTTCCTAAATTGCGCGTTAAACCCTTTTTAAAAACGCATTATAAAACTATTAACACCCCACTTACATGACCAATACAGAACTTGTAAAAAAAATCGATGAGCTATCGAAAAAATACAGAGATTACACTGCACAAAACCTTTCGAAAATTGTAAAGATTAAATCGCTTAGCAGCGAGGAGAAAGAGGTTCAGCAAGAAGTTATGCGCCAAATGCGTGAAGCCGGATTTGATGAAGTAACCATGGATCCATTGGGAAATGTTTTAGGTAGAATTGGTAATGGGCCAACCATCCTTGCCGTTGATGGACATATTGATACCGTTGATGTTGGTAACATCGACAACTGGGACTTCGACCCTTTCTCCGGAGATATTGATAATGATTTTGTTTACGGACGTGGTACCGTTGATCAAAAAGGTGGTGTTGCATCGGCAATTACAGCTGGAAGAATTCTCAAGGAGATTGGTGTTCCCTCAAACATAACATACTACGCTGTGGCCAGCGTAATGGAAGAGGATTGCGATGGCCTTTGCTGGAAGTATATAATTGAGGAGAGTGGATTAAGACCACACTTTGCCATTAGCACCGAGCCAACCAACCTAAATATTTACCGCGGGCACCGTGGACGTATGGAGATGCACGTATCGTTCAGAGGTATCTCATCACACGGATCGGCTCCCGAAAGAGGCAAGAATGCTATCTACATGGCTTCACGTGGCGCATTAGAGATTGAAAAATTGCATGAACGATTGCACACCGATGATTTTTTGGGCAAAGGAAGCGTTACCATTTCCGAATTTGTTTCGGGTAGCCCTTCGCTTTGTGCAGTTTCCGATTTCGCTCGCCTTCACCTCGATCGCCGATTGACTTGGGGCGAAACCAAGGAGAGTGCTGTTGAAGAGGTTAAGAAAGCAGTTAACAATCCCGACGCTAAAGTAGAGGTTCTGCATTACGATGGAAAAGCATTCACAGGACTTGAGTACGGTATGGAGAAGTACTACCCCACCTGGAAAATTGAGGAAGATGCACCAATTGTTCAGGTTGGTGTTGAATCGTTTAAGGAACTTTTTGGCAAAGATCCCCTTGTGGATAAATGGACCTTCTCAACCAATGGCATAGCCATTAACGGCATCCATGGCATCCCGATTATTGGATTTGGACCAGGCAACGAGGTTATGGCTCATGCTCCCAATGAGAAAACACCCATCGATCATCTTGTTGCTTCATCGGCATTTTATGCTTTGTTTGCTAATAAGATTGTTGGTTAACCTCCTTTATTACAACTATTACTTTAATAAAACTTAAACAAAATATATCCATGGATAATATTAAAACCCTTATCGACCAAGTTCGCAATACTGGCGCAAATCTTTACGGAAAAGATTTTTTACTTACCTGGCAAAAAACTCGTGAGGAGCTAGACCTTGTTCTTCTTGTGGCCGAAGCGCTTAAGGAGATGCGAGCCAACAATATATCAACCCGTGTGTTCGACTCGGGTTTGGCTGTTTCTCTTTTTCGTGATAACTCAACGCGGACGCGTTTTTCATATGCATCAGCAGCAAATCTTTTGGGATTAACAGTTCAGGACTTGGACGAGGGTAAATCGCAGATTGCCCATGGCGAAACGGTTAGGGAAACCGCCAATATGATATCTTTTCTTACTGAGATTATTGGCATTCGCGACGATATGTACCTTGGTGCTGGTCATACCTACATGAAAGAGGTTGGCGAAGCTTTAGAAGATGGGTTTCAGCAAAAGGTACTACCCGTTCGCCCGGGTATTGTTAACCTTCAGTGCGATGTGGATCACCCTACCCAGTCGATGGCTGATTTAATGCATCTTATCAATCACTTCGGATCAGTTGAAGCATTAAGAGGCAAAAAAATTGCTATGACTTGGGCTTACTCACCAAGCTATGGCAAGCCACTTTCTGTTCCTCAGGGTATTATCAATCTTATGACACGATTTGGGATGGAAGTATCTTTAGCACACCCCGAAGGTTATGGCTTAATCCCAGAGGTTATGGATGTTGCCAGAAAGAATGCTGTTGAATCGGGTGGAAAATTTGAACATGTAAATACCATGGAGGAGGCTTTTGCCAATGCCGATATTGTTTACCCAAAAAGCTGGGCACCATATCACGTTATGGAGCGTCGTACAGATTTGCTTCGCGCTCAAGATACTGCTGGTTTAAAAGATCTTGAGAAGGAATGTTTGGCTAACAATGCTAAATATACAAACTGGGAGTGTACCCGCGAAAAAATGAATCTTACTAAGGATAAGAAAGCATTATACATGCATTGTCTTCCCGCCGATATAAGTGGCGTTTCGTGCAAGCAGGGCGAAGTGAGCGAAGAAGTTTTTGAGCAGTATCGTATTCCAACTTACATAGAGGCTGGATATAAGCCTTATATCATTGCAGCCATGATGTTTACAAATAGATTTAACGATCCTGCAAAGGTTCTAGAGAAGCTCTTAGCAAAGAATCAAAGTAGAGTAATTCTTTAGAGATAAAGAAATAAAAATTAATGAAGCAGTCGATGTAAAAGATTGCTTCGTTTTCCATACATTTTAATAAAACTGAAATATCAATGAATATCTACCTTCAATTAAGTGATTTTCTAACTAAGCATAAATCGGCTGCCCTTTGCATTGTTACTGGCACCTTTGGATCAACACCACGAAAGATCGGTTCAAAGATGCTTGTTGCCCCCGATGGGTCAACGCTCGGAACGGTTGGCGGAGGAGCCATTGAGCAGCAAGTGATTGAGGAGGCCAAAGAGTGTATCAAACTTAATAAACCTGTTAAGAAGAACTATCAGTTGCAGGCCGATTTACAGATGCAATGTGGAGGAAATGTTGAAGTTTACATTGAACCATTGGGAAACCAGTCAAAACTTTACATCTTTGGGGCTGGACATGTAGGACGAGCATTGGCTTCTTTTGCAAAAAAGGTAGATTTTGATATTACACTTCTCGATTTTCGTCAAATCACTCTAACTGATGAAGAGGTCCAAGGATATCGATTCATTCAAGGTGACTATTTCAGTACATTAGAACAGCTAGAGTACGATGACAATACCTACTCAGTGATTATGACGCCCACTCACGACGATGATTTTGAATTGCTGAAAAGATTGGGAAAAAAACCGTTTGCATATCTTGGAATGATTGGAAGCAAAAAGAAAGTGGCCAAAGTTAAAGAGATTCTGATAGGAGAAGGTCATTACACCGAAGAGGAGTTCAACGCTTTTGACACCCCAATGGGGATTCAAATGGCAGCCGAAACACCCGAGGAGATTGCCATAAGTATTTTGGCAAAGATAATTGACGTGCGTAATAAAAAACTAAATTCATGACAGCTAATCGTTATATAGAGTTTATTCTTGATGGCAAAAAACATAGGGTTGATTTCGGTACACTCAAACCAAGCACAACTGTACTAAACTATCTGAGATCGTTAGATAACCACAAAGGTGTTAAGGAGGGATGTGCCGAAGGCGATTGTGGTGCATGTACTGTCGTTATAGCAAGCCTTGGAGACAATGGTAAGCTTATCTACGAGGCCATCGACTCGTGTCTAGTTTTTTTGCCAATGATCCACGGAAAGCAGCTAATAACAGTTGAGAACTTGAGCGTTGAAGAGGAAGGACAAAAGCAGCTTCATCCAGTTCAAAAATCAATGGTAACAAATAATGGCAGTCAGTGTGGCTACTGCACTCCTGGCATTGTTATGTCAACCTTTGCACTTTTCAAAAACCATATTAAACCCTCACACGATGTTGTCCTCGATTCGCTAACAGGAAACCTATGTCGATGCACGGGTTACAATTCGATAATAAAAGCTGCGCATGAAGCTTGCCAAAACGGAGGGAAAGATCATTTCAGCCTAAGTGAAAAGGAAGTATGCGATGCACTCCAAAGCATCAAAGAAAACCCAAATGACATTGAACTGGAAGGTGAAGGACAAAAATATTTCTTACCTCAAAGCATTGAATCAGCATTAAATTATAAACAACAGTATCCACAGGCCCTTATAGTATCAGGAGCAACTGATATTGCACTTCGTCAAACCAAAAAGCGAGAGCATTTCTCTGCAATAATTGACATATCGTCCATAGATGATCTTAAGAGATTTAGGGAAGACGAAGACCATTTCACTTTTGGGGCGAGCATGAGCATGGAAAGGGTTAAAAATCTTACAAAGGATTCATTGCCTGCACTTCACAAAATGCTATCGGTTTTCGGATCGTTACAAATTCGAAACATGGCCACCCTTGGGGGGAATGTTGGTTCGGCCTCGCCCATTGGCGATACCCTCCCACTCCTTTTCGCCTACAAGTCGGTTGTAAATTTGGTAAATGCAAAAGGTATTAGGAGAAACATCCCAATTGAAGATTTTATTACTGGTTACAGGCAAACACTTTTGCAACCCGATGAGCTGATCGAAAGCATTTCAATACCCAAGCCAAGCAGAGAGACAGTATTCCAATCGTATAAAGTATCACGCCGAAAAGATTTAGATATTTCAACTGTTAGCGCAGCATTTGCATTGAAGAAAAATGCCGAAGGCATAATCGAGGAGATTCAATTAATCTACGGAGGGATGGCAGCAAAAACCCAGAAAGCAAAGAAAACAGCTGAATTTCTAGTTGGAAAAGTGTGGAAGGTGGAGAACATAGAATTGGCAATGGCAATGATTGAGGAGGAGTTTACACCTCTTTCCGATGCTCGTTCTGATGCTTTATCCCGTAAAATCGCCGCATCGAACCTGTTACTTAAATTCTTTAACGAAACGCAATCAGCATGAGTACCCAGGAACAATACCACGATAGCGCCGAGAAACACGTTTCTGGTGAATCGGTTTACATAAACGATATAGATGGTGGTAGCAGAATGCTACATGGTTATGTACTTTACAGTAAGCTGGCCCATGCAAAAATTAATTCTATTGATGTTTCTAAGGCCAAGGCATTTGAAGGCGTTCATGCTGTACTTACAGCCAATGATATTCCAGGGCAAAACCAGATGGGCCCTGTGGTGCACGATGAGGTTTGCTTAGCTAATAATGAAGTAACATTTGTTGGACAGGCCATTGCTCTCATTGCAGCCGAAAATGAAGACATTGCAAGGGCTGCAGCAAATCAAATAAAGATTGACTTTGAAGAACTTCCGGCTATACTTACCCTCGATGAAGCAATTGAGAAAGGAGAAATGATTGGTACTCCAAGAATTATTGAGAGAGGCAATATAAAGGAAGGATTAGCAAACTCTAGGCACAGGCTAAAAGGCACACTTACCACTGGTGCTCAAGAGCATTGGTACCTCGAGACACAGAGCTGTCTTTGCGTTCCGGGTGAGCACAAGGAGATGAATGTTTTCAGCTCAACGCAGCATCCATCGGAAACGCAGGCAATTGTAGCCGAAGTGCTTGGCGTACCTCGAAATGAGGTGGTTGTTGAGATTCGACGAATGGGAGGAGCCTTTGGTGGGAAGGAAACACAGGCCAATCACGTTGCTGCATGGTCGGCTTTGCTGGCATACCATACTAAAAAACCAGTGAAGATTCATCTTTTTAGGGATGACGACCAAATTATGACCGGCAAACGCCATCCATTTAAATCAACCTACGAGATTGGTTTTAATGATGATGGAAGAATAAATGCCTACCAAATTGAGCTGAATGCCAATGCAGGATCTGCCACCGATCTTTCCATGGCGATACTCGAAAGGGCTGTTTTCCATGCCGATAATGCCTACTTCATTCCTAATATTTCTGTTGTTGGGAAGGCTTGGAAAACCAATTTAGCATCAAACACCGCGTTCCGCGGTTTTGGCGGCCCACAAGGAATGGCCGTAATTGAGAATGCTGTTGATAGGGTTGCCCAATTCTTAAAGAAAGATCCTGCTGAAATCAGGTATATTAACTTTTATGGATTAACCGACAAGAACACCACCCATTACGAGCAGCTTGTTGAAAATAATAGGCTTTTCACAATTTATGATCAGTTAATCGACTCGTCGGAGTATTTTCAACGTCGAAAAGCCATTACCGATTTTAATGCCAAGAGCAAATACGTTAAACGAGGCTTAGCGTTAACTCCTGTGAAGTTTGGCATATCGTTCACCACAAGCTTTTTGAATCAGGCTGGGGCCTTGGTAAATATCTACCAGGATGGAACAGTGCTGGTAAACCATGGTGGAACAGAAATGGGGCAAGGACTTCATACCAAAATGCTTCAGGTTGCAGCATCAGAGTTAGGAGTAACGCCCCAACACATCAAGGTGAATGCTACCAACACATCGAAGGTACCCAACACATCGGCAACTGCAGCTTCGTCGGGTAGCGATCTAAACGGCATGGCCGTTAAGAATGCCATCGATAAGCTAAGAACTAGGCTTACACCCTTGGCCGCTAAGCTGCTCTCACAAAAGTTTAATGCTTCCGTTTCAGAGAGCAGTATTGCATTTGAAAATGATAAGGTTTTTGACAGGAACAGCCCTTCAAATTCTATCAAATTTACCGAGTTGATTTCTGCTGCTTACCTCAACCAAATCAGCTTAAGCGCAACAGGTTTTTACAAAACTCCTGATATTCATTTCGATAAAACGAAAGGTAGAGGAAAACCCTTTCATTACTTCGCTTTTGGAATGGCAGTATCTGAAGTTGAGGTTGATACCCTCACCGGCCATTACCAGAATATACGAACCGATATTCTGCACGATGCTGGAAAATCTATCAATGAGAACATTGATTTGGGTCAAGTAGAAGGCGCATTTATTCAGGGAGTTGGCTGGTGCACAACCGAGGTGATAAAATGGAATGATAAAGGGCATATGCTAAATCATAGTCCGGATACCTATAAAATCCCTTCGGTACAGGATATTCCAAAAGATTTTAGGGTTGAGCTGCTAAAAGATGCTCCAAATCCGAATACCATTAAACAAAGCAAGGCGGTTGGTGAACCACCATTCATGCTGGCCTTTTCGGTTTGGCTAGCCATAAAGGATGCTTTGGCTGCGGTTGCTGACCATAATATCGATTTTGATTACGAGCTTCCCGCTTCGAATGAGGTGATACTGAAGGTGGCGAGGGAGTTGTGTAAAGGGAATGAATGACCTGCCGGCCGGCAGGCAGGTTGATTGATTGACCTGTCTCGTAAACCGCTAGGTTGACGAGATTGATTGATTGATCTCGTTATCTCGTCAAAATTAGACGAGATCCCGAGACAAGTTGATTGGTTGGGGAGTCAAGAAAAGATTATTTATTCGTGAGTATTCGTAAAATTCGTGGCAAAAAAAGGGTAGAATTGATTGGTTCAATGGATAAACGGTTACAATATGTTAATGCTATTGTACCTCTAATTGGGTTATTAATGAATTATTCCACAGAGGCTCAAGGAGATGCCACAAAGTCTCACAGAGGTATTTTTTTTAAGGAAAAGACACTTTAATCCATGGAATTTTCAATAATTAAATCAAACCACTTCAAAACCTCAAAGTGGTCGGGAGGAACAACAACAGAGCTTTTCATATTTCCACAAACATCAAACTATCAGCATAGAGATTTTTTGTTTCGATTAAGTACAGCAACGGTTGAAGTTGAGGAATCGACGTTTACCTCGTTACCTGGCGTATCACGGCAGCTAATGATTCTATCGGGAAGTATAGCTATAAACCACAAAGGGAAATACACTAAACAGCTCAATAAGTTTGATGTAGATGAATTTGCTGGCGATTGGGAAACCACATCGGTGGGTATTTGCACCGATTTTAACCTTATGACAAAAGGGGCTACAAGAGGAAACCTGAGAGCATTGCAAATTGAAAAGGAAAAACGTATTAACTTAAAAATCAGTGCAAACCCCGATTGGCTTTTTGTCTATATCTTTTCGGGAGAAGTAAAGGCTAACATAAGCAATGAAAACTATTCATTACAAAGGGGGGACTTGCTTGTTTTAAATGAGTTTTCTTTTCAGAGTCTTGAAATCATTGGATTAGACAATAGCGAAATAGTATTGACAGAAATTAGGTTATAGAATTTATTTGCGAGATTTGATTCATAATTCATTTCAACCCCTTCTTATACTCAACTATTTTTATAATATCATCAACCTGATCCTCCCTAAATACATTAACTGTTAGCGGAATAAGTTTGCCAATGGGTTTGCTCTCATTAAACTCTGACTTAATTTGGCTATTAATTTCAAGTGCTTCAATTCCCCCTCTATTTTTATCGGTAAAGTAAAAACTAACCTTAAAAAATCCGTCCCACACTGAAAGCCAAAAAATTGTTTTCTTCTTGTGGGTCACTTTGCATAACCACGATTTACCATCGTTGTAGTATCTCCATTCAGTATTCAGCAAATAGGGATTTCCGGTTATGTCCTTAATTAGCAAATCGTACGCTGGATAGCTATTCTTTAGGTACATTTTGATCTCTTCACTTGAAGGGAAACGTTGCGAATCGTTTAGTTTTGGGGTATTCATTAGTTTTATATGTAAATTTTATTATTCACTATTACCTTGAAAACAAATTTAAAGATTATTCAATCAGATTTTTAATCCTTGAATGGATATTGTTTTGAAACATGTAACACGATAAATCCCTTTCGAATAGGTTTTATAATTTTGGTGGCTTAAATTCAAGATCATATAAAATGGGAATAGTCGCAATAATACTAATTGCAGTTGGACTTAGCTTCGACTCGTTTGCTGTTTCGGTGTGCACAGGTTTACTTGTTAATAAGATCAAATTTTGGCAAGCCACAAAAATTGCAATTACCTTGGCTCTTTTTCAAGCGGCTATGCCGCTTTTGGGTTGGTTAGTAGGAGTGCAACTTGAGGGATATGTTAAAGATTTTGATCATTGGATTGCCTTCGGATTACTCAGTCTTATTGGTGCTCGAATGATCTACGAAAGTTTAAAGCCAGAGGAGGAACGAAAAGAGTTCAACCCATTTAAGGCTTCTGTTCTTGTTGGTATGGCGCTATCAACCAGCATTGATGCATTAGTTGTAGGGATTACACTAGCCTTTATCGAAATTAATATTTATCTGGCTGTAGCTATTATTGGCTTTGTTACATACGTAGCAGCAATGCTGGGTATGCTTTTTGGAAAAAAAGCTGGTAACCTATTTGGAAAAAAGATGGAGATTGTGGGTGGACTGATTCTGATTGGACTTGGCGTGAAAATACTAATTGAGCACCTTTATTTTTAGGTTTAAGTATCCTCATAAATTTGAACGATTTTTTTCTTTCTCAGTATAGCCAAATTCTCTATTTTTAGCGATCCAAAATCTAACCTATGAAAAAATTCAACAAAAGTATCCTAACCACCTTTCTTGTATTAATTTCAATTAGTGGCTTTTCCGAAAGTAATAGCGATACGTTAAACCTTATTAACAAAAGAATTGAGCAGATTTTAAACGGCAGTAGCGTTTCAGCACAGCTTTTTTTGGGCTATCAGTACTACCATGCCGAGGTTGAGGATCATAATGATTTTGGGGTGAAGCGTGGTTACATAACCTTTAGTCAGAAGATTACGCCATACTTAAGCGGACGAATAACTCCCGATATAACTCTAGACAGAGAGGGTGACGGCGAGGGCGATGTTGAAATGCGCCTTAAATACTGCTTTGCGCAGCTGCAAAATCCGCATATGCAAGGGTTTATTACCGAGCCAAAAGTTGTAATTGGTCAGGTTTATACTCCTTTTATTGAGTACGAGGAGAAGATAAATTTGTATAGGGTAGAGGGTGCTCATTTTCTCGATAGGATTAAGCAGGTGAGCTCGGCCGATTTTGGGTTTACAATCTCTGGTTTAATTGGAGGGAAAATTGATGAAGACTACCAAAAACGGGTAAATAAGAACCATGCAGGCAAGTATGGTTCGTTTGCATTTGGTTTGTATAACGGAGGAGGTTACCATTCGCTAGAGAAGAATAATAATAAAACTTTACAATGGCGACTAACTTTAAGGCCATTCCCAAATAGGCTACCCGGCTTGCAGGGAAGTTTTACTGGGGTTTTGGGTAAGGGTAATACCGAACTATCTCCCGATTGGAATCTTTACGCAGGTTTCCTCTCGTACGACCATGAGCTGTTTGTGCTTACTGGCCAGCTTTATCAAGCAACGGGCGATCATTTAGGGAGGCTCACCGATACAAATGGCAAGGCATTGAATAATAGTGGTTATAGCGTTTTTTCCGAAATAAAGTTTTTTAAAAGCAAAGCAAGCCTTTTTGGTCGTTGGGATTATAATGAGGTTAAGAATCAGTATAATTTATACTCATCGCGCTACATACTGGGGGTAGCCTACCATATTCAAGGTAAAACAAAGGTGGTTATGGATTATAACTTTTTGGATAATAATGAGGAGCATCCAAATCCCGATCTCGGAATTTTTGAGATAATGTTCGAACTAGCCTTCTAGCTCTTTTAGCATCCAAATGTTGCAGCCCGAATGGCCTGAGTTGCCAAGGGGAGATGTTAGTCGCTTAAATCCGTGTTTTTCGTAAATGCTAACTGCTTGCACAAATTCGGGCATGCTCTCGATGTAAATTTTGCGATAGCCCATTTCTGTGGCCGAATCGATACTTTTTTGCATAAGCATACGCCCAATTCCTTTGCCTCGTGCTTGTTTGGCAAGATAAAACTTAACAAGTTCAGCACAGTTGTTGGCAAGTCCGGGAGTAGGGTATATACCACAGCAGCCATGGGGTTCGTTGTCAATTTCGGCAACCCAAAGTACCGAGTTGGGCGTTTGAAATAAGTTGTACAGATTATCGGTTGTAGGATCGGTATAAACTGTGCCTTCCTTAGGAGCATTATGCTCTTCAAACACTGTTCGTATCATTTTAGCAAGCAGAAAATTATCGGTTTGCCTAACTTTTCTGTAGACGATTTCCATTTTGCTACTCATTTGGGGTAATTTCATCCTCGCTGCTACGAAAATTTTTATAGCTTTCCGAATTAATCCTTGTAATTATCACAAAAAGGCCAATTACAACTGAAATGGTAATAACTGCATACTCTAGAAAATCTAGCTTCAGCCATTTCCCAACAAAATGCCCTAAAACAATTAGTACGGCCATTGCTGAGAATATAGTAAAGTAAAGCGAACCAATTTTTTTAAGGTTATATTCTGCTCTTTGCTTATGCGACATGGTATTGATTCCTGCGATAAGAAAGTATGCTTTCCCAAACTTAATTATAATGCCGACAGCAAAAAGAAACAGTGCTGCTGTAACTGAATAGCTCATTTCAATAAAGTTTACATGGAACTCATTACCGTTGTTTTTCTCCGTTTCTTAAACTTTTAGGTTCTTCGCTGGGTTCACAATCCTTAACCTTAACCTTAACCGTGTTAAACGAGAAGATGCCTAAAGTTCCATAGTAAACTACAGTGTCAAAGAATGAGCGCTTTGATGTTTTTTCATAGCTTTCAGCCTTAATTTTTTTGTCAATTGTCCGAACTGGCAGCATATTCCAAAACAGGTGTATCTCCTTTTCGTCAATAATAACCTTTGGTTTACAATCAACTTCGTTATAGTTCCCAACGTGTGTGGTTTTAACTGCGCATGAGGTAAGCAGTAGAGTAATAAATGCAAGAAGTATGATTATAGTCTGCTTCATGTTTTGTATTATTTTGGGTACGATTACAAACTTAGCATTTATTCCTTATATTGATTATGTTTTGTTAAGTTTATTGCCATGCCGTTAGCTGGTTCATTCACATTAGGGCTTAATTTCCCTCAACAATTTTTATAAAACTTTTTTCGGAGAGTATTTGCTGTGTAACAAATTTCCCATTGCTAAATAGGCTATATATGGTGAATGGGCAAAATTGGTTTTGAGCCTGTTGCCTGTTCTCTATTTTAATTCGTTTTATTTTATGTCCCCTTTCTTCGGCAATTACTTGCAGCTCGGCAGTGTAATATTCGGTAAAGGGACATCCGTTGGTGTAGTATAGGGTAAGTCCATCGGCATTATCGCATTCGCCCTGTTTGCAGCATTCCTTAAACTTAGGTTTTGGTGCATCTTTTTTTAGCGGAAGGTATAGCAGCTCAAAATAGGGTTCTGCTGTATCGCAAACCTGAAAACCCTGCATTGTAAAGAATTTTTTATCCGATAGGAAAGGCTGCTTTTTTGATGATGAAATGGTCACAATACCGTTCATTCCTTTCGCATCGGCTAGGCATTCTTCAAGAAGTTTTTTGCCAAATCCCTTTCCTTTGTACTGCCCCGATACCCAAAAGCAGTCGATAAACAAATAGCCCGGAGCCTCAATTGGCGACCACGCCTTTTCGGCTGGGGTGTAGGAGATAAACACCTTTCCGCGAATATCGAATTTTTTAAATGTATAGCCATCGTTAAACTGTTGGCTAAGCCATTGCTTTTTTGCTTCGTAGCCATCAGCACATTTCTTATCGGCAAAGCCACAGCAAATATGCTCTGTGGTTATATTGTCATTGGTTAAGGTTATTATTTTGGGCTTTTGCATAGTATGTTTTTTTGTTTTTATAAAGATGCAAAGGCATGGTAGTTTAGTACAATTATGCCTTTGCAACTTTAAGATAATTTTTTTACAATGGTTTTACAGGTACGCAAATATCCACCGTAAACTTTCCATCTTTGGGCTCTTCGGGGTACATTTCAAAACAGGGCTTATCGTCAGGCTGATAGCCGCTGCTGGGAAACCACTCCCCGTAAACCCACTGCCACGCTTCGCCAAACTGGGTTGCATCAACAACAAATCTGGCAACAACGTACTTTGCAGCATCAACCTCCATTTTACCTACCTCGTCATCAACTTTGGTGGTATGTGGAACGGTAATGCAAACGCTCATCCTAAGCTTATCCTCAACGGTAACATTAGGGTCGTCGTGGTAAATGATAAGCGATTTAAAATCGGGGCCACCAATAAGATTCCGCGGCCCAGCCCAAGTGAAAAGCTTGTTCCATAGCCTTTCAAAAAGTTTCTCGTCGCCTTTGTAGGGGCCAATGTGGCGAATGTAAGCCACTGTCATTTTTGGGAGATCCTTAATCTCCACGCTTTTGTTTAGTTCCATATTAGCTTTCCATTTAATTGTTTTGGATTCGAAACAAAAGTACGTGGAGGGCTTTTTAAACCTTTGCTGATTTTTGCTATCGATTTGACTTAAATTGCTATTATCGTTTTTTGCCTTTCGATATTGGCTTGCCGAAACGCCAAAGTAGTTTTTAAAGTTGCGCGAAAAAATCGATATGTCTTTAAAGCCAACCTTAAATGCAATTTCTGTAATTGGCTCTTTTGCTGGAGAAAGTAGGAGTGTAGCCGCACGTTCAATTCGAACTCGGGTAATAAACTGAAAAGGCGTTTCGCCCACAACTCCATAGAAAATTCGGTTGAAATGATACTTTGAGAAGTTTGCAACTTGTGCAAGTTCTTGCAGGGTAAATTGTTTGCCTATGTTCAACTCAATGTAATCAAAGGCTTTATTTATTCTCGCTATATATTCGTTCTGGATAGGGTTTGACATGTTTCAAAAAAATTTGGGAAATGGGAAAAGTTTAAGCTTTTATAATGCTGATTTAGTGTAAGTCTGAATGCTAACTAATAATTATGAGGTCAAATTTTTACCAATTATTTACGCAAATAAAAATAGCTAAACTATTTATATGCATGCATGTCAAATGTAAGTTAATTTGTTGCAAATAAATTAACTTCATTTACTCAAAAGCCCTAGTATCAACCTAAACTTATTATTATGCTTAAAATCCTTGGCAAGTGCATCATTCCAATTGCTGGTTTATTGCTTATGCATGGTTTCAGCAGTTTTGCTCAGTATTCAACTCCCAACGAGCTTTTAAAGGAGTTTCAAGAGCTGAGCAAGCAGCATCCTGAGAGGGTTAGCCTTCACGAAATTGCAGAATCGCCTGGAGGTCATACCGTGGTTGTAGTTGAGATTGGTACAGAAGTAAAGCAGCCGAACAAAGTAAAGCCTGCCATTCTTGTAATCGCAAATCCCGAAGGGATAAATCCATTGTCGAGTCGTGCTTCGTTGCTATTGGCAAAGCAGCTTGTTGGTAACGATAAGCATTTAGCCCATACATGGTATATTTTACCTAGTCTCAACCCCGATGCTCACAGTCGATACTTCGATAAGGTGAAGTGGGAAAACCCACGTAATGCGCTTGCGGTTAACGATGATATGGATGAGGCAATCGACGAGGATGGCCCAAACGATCTAAATGGAGATGGTTTAATAACCTCAATGCGGGTTGCTGATCCGCAAGGAGAATGGGTGGCCGACGAAACCGATCCTAGGTTAATGCGTAAAGCAAATGCTGCCAAAGGCGAGAAAGGAGTTTACTCATTTTACACCGAAGGGTTTGATGCTGATGGCGATGGCAAGTATAACGAGGATCCTTTGGGTGGAGTAAATACAGGCATAAATTTTCCTCATTTATTTATACCGTATACGCCAACCGGAGGAGCTTGGCCCGGAAGTACTCCTGAGGTTTATGGTGTTCTGAAATTTATTTTTTCGCACCCCGAAATTGCAGCCACCTTTACCTTCGGAAGCACAAACTTCTGCTTAACTCCTCCGCAAGGAGGACGAAAGGGAAGCGTTGATTTGGATAACATATCCATACCCGATAATTTTGCTGAGATGTTTGGAGCCGAAAAGGGTCGAAAATACTCAATGGATGAGATTATTGAAATGGCGCAACCCATGGTTCCAAGCGGAGTTGAGCTAACGCCTGCAATGGTTGCAAGTTTCTTGGGACTTGGGGCTGTAGTAAACCCGTTGCCCGACGATTTAGCTTGGTATACCGAACTGGCCGAGCAGTATTCGGAACACCTTAAAGGTATTGGGTTTAGCACTGAGCGGCTCGATGCCGAAAGGGCAAAGGATGGTTCTTTCGAACTTTGGTCCTACTACCATCTTGGCGTGCCAACTTTTAGCCTTAACTTTTTTACTCTGCCAAAGGTAAAAGCCGATAAAGAGGAGGGAAGTGGCATACCACTCGACCAGCTGGAGAAAATGAGCAATGAGGAATTTATTGAACTTGGCGAAGCGAAGATAAGCGCTTTTTTGGCTGAGAACAATGCCCCTGAGCAGTTCGATGCAAAGAGGCTTATCGGAATGCTAAATAGCGGTCAGTTTACCACTAAGCAAATGGCAGGGATGATGAAAAACATGCCCAAGCCAAAACCAGCAGGAGAGGTTGACCCCAAACTAAAGGCACTTGTTGCATATAGTGATGCGGTTTTAAACGAAAAGGGTTACGTTAATTGGCAACCCTATGAGCATCCAACCCTTGGACGGGTTGAAATTGGAGGCGCAGCTCCTTTTGCGCATTCAACACCTCCAGCAGAGCATGCCGATTCGCTTATTAGCTTGCAGCTTCCTTGGGTTTTTACTTTAGCTCAAAAACTTCCAAACTTGCAAATTGCTGAACACAAGGTAAAGAGCCTTGGTAGCGGAGTTTATTCAATTTATATTTGGGTTGAGAACAAAAATTATTTGCCGTTTCCAACGGCAATGGGTAAACGGAACAATCAGCCTGCGCCAGCCGTGCTTACTCTAGAAGCCGATGGGCTAGAAATTCTCGATGGGTTAATGCGCACTCCAATCACATCTGTCGATGGGTTAAAATCGGTTAAGCTATCGTATGTGGTTAGGGTAGGCAAAGAGAATTCCATTAGAGCAACGCTTCAGTCAAAATCAGCAGGTAACGATGCTAGGCTGATTAAGCTACAGTAAATAGTTAATCATAAATCCAAATTACAATGAAACGGATACTATATATAACCATACTTATGCTCATGGCAAATGTTGGCCTAGGGCAAATTGATGTGCCATTACGATTCGATAAATACTACACCTACGCCGAAACGGTTGAAGCAGTGAAAGCCCTAAGCAAAGCTTATCCTACCCTAGCTAAAACTGTTTTAGTGGGCAGGAGCGATGAGGGAAGAGAGATTTGGGCGTTGGAGATTAACAACCCAAAAACAGGCGAAGCACTTAGTAAACCAGGTGTATATGTTGACGGGAATATTCATGGTAACGAAATTCAAGCAACTGAGGTGGCTCTGTACTTTGCCGATTATATGCTTAAGAATTATGAAAAAATCCCATCCATTACAAAAACGCTCGATAGGAACGCTTTCTATATAATTCCATCGGTTAATGTTGATGGTCGTTACCATTTTATGAACCAAAGCAGCGGAATGAATAACAACCGTAGCTTGCGCATTGCTCGCGACGACGATAAGGATGGTCTTTTTGATGAAGATGCTCCCGACGACTTAGATGGCGATGGTTACATCTGCCAAATGCGTATTCGCGATGTGAACGGCGATTTCAAAACCGATCCAACCGAACCCAGGTTGATGATTAGAGTAAAAGAGGGCGAACAAGGCGAATGGACTCTGCTCGGAACCGAGGGCATTGATAACGATGGCGATGGCAAGCTAAACGAGGATGCTGAGGGGTATGTTGATCCGAACAGAAATTGGGGTGCAAGCTGGCAACCCGATTACGTTCAGCGGGGTTCAGGCAATTTTCCGTTCGAAGGGGTTGGCCTAAAGGCCATAGCTAATTACATTCAGCAAAGGCCAAATATTATTGTGGTGTATGCTTTTCATAACTATGGAGGAATGTTTTTGCGTGGGCCTGGCAACAAGGCGCAACCTCCTTACAACCCTATGGATGTTGAGGTTTACGATGTTCTTGGTAAGCATGCCGAGAAAATGGTGCCTGGTTACAGGTACTTGATTTCCTACAAGGATTTATACACCACTTACGGCGATTTTACCGATTTTACGCACAGCATTTTCGGTGCATATAGCTTTGTTGGCGAGCTGTATATGACATCGCAAGAAACCTATACCAGCGATGCTAATCCAAGCGAGGAAGAGGAGTGGTCGTGGCGCGGACCCGCAAATAACGACAGGGAAAAGGAGCGGTTAAAGTTTAACGATAAGCTGGCGCATGGCACTTTATACAAAGATTGGACACCCTATAAGCATCCTGCTTATGGCGATATTGAAATTGGTGGATGGATAAAGTATAGCACGCGAATGCCACATCCGTTTATGATTCAGGAAATGGCTCATCGTAATGCAGCGGCAGTTGTGTATGCTGCGTCGCAAACGCCCGATATTTCTATTGAACTTATTAAGGTTAAAAAAGTTGAGGGTAAACTTTATGAGGTTGATGTAAGGCTTAAAAACCATAACGCTATTCCGAGTATAAGCTATCATGCCGTTCGAAATAAGGTTCACCGAATGGATATTCTTAGGGCCGAAGGTGCTAAAGTTGTTGCGGCTGGTGAAATTACCGATTTGTTTAACGATAAGGTTAGCTACAAAACCCATAAGCCCGAGATACAGTTTGTTCAGGTGCCAGGGTATGGTATTGCCGAATACCGTTTTCTGGTCGAGGGTTCGGGAAGTATCAATTTTAATTACGAATCAATAAAAGCTGGGAGTAAAAGTTTAAGCGTTAAGCTTAAGTAGGAGATTTGTTGCGTGAATAGGTTTGCTGAATTTCACAGTAAAGGTTTACTCTTTTAGCGTAGCAAAAACCCTTTGCGCATCTTCAGCGCCAAACTCATCAATTACTTTAAGGGTGTTCCACCCTTGGTTAAATATTACGGCCATTTTGTGCTCATGAGTCGTAACGCCAAGGTAAACGTCATCGAGATACCAGTAAACCCTTTTCCCCATTCCGGTATGCCCTGCCTTACATATTACGGGTTGGGTTTTGCCATTAAAGTCGCGAGGTAAGAATAGCTTGGCATCCATATTCGGATAAATAATTTTGAGTGAGTTATCGGCTTTAAATGCAGGGCATTTTGGGTAGTGGTTTGCCAGTTTCTCAATGTATTGCCCTTTTTCTCGGAGGTAGTAGGCAATATCGGGCGGATAGATGGTAACCGATTTTTTTTCGTTTCCAATTTGGTGCCAGCAACGCGAGCAGCTTTGGTATTTGCCATTGGTTGAGAAATAGCGAAACTCATGGTAATCGCAAGCCTTAAGAGGCTTCATTCCGTAAGGAACATCAATTGTATCGGTTTCGGTGCAGGCATCGGTGGCTCTAAAACCTGAGAGTTTGCAAATGGTAATTTGCTTAAAGTCAATTTCATCTTTCGCAAACCAGTTTCGGCTACTTTTATGCGGAAGCGTTTGCAGAATATCGAAAAGGATTGGCCCAGCCGATGTGGCTCCGCTAAGGTTTTTGTTGCTATCGCCGTTAAAGTTGCCAACCCAAACGGCAATGGTATACTCAGGGTTAACGCCAATAGCCCATGCATCCTTATGACCATAGCTGGTTCCGGTTTTCCATGCAAACGGTCGCGAACCGCTAAATCGCTCCCAGAAGTATTCGCTTCCGGGTCGTTTCAAATCTTTAAGCATTTCGAGCGTGAGGTAGCATCCTCCTGTGCTAATAAGCTGCATGCTGCTATTTGCCGATTGTCCCTTTATCAGAGTGTTATCGGTAAAAACACCTTGGTTTGCCAACCCGCGGTAAAGCGATACCATATCCCAAAGGCTAACCTCGGCTCCGCCGAGAATAAGGGGAAGGCCGTATTCGTCGGCACTTCTGAATAGGGTTGATACTCCAGCCTCTTTTAAAAAGGTGTAAAACTGAAACACGCCATATGAGTTTAGCAGTCGCACCGCCGGAATGTTTAGCGATTGCACAAGTGCATCTTTTGCTCTGGCTACTCCTTGATATTCGCGGCTTGCATTTTTAGGCGAAAAGCCATCGAAAAAGGTGGGTAAATCGCGAATTAGGCTCTCTGGGGTAATCAACCCCTCATCGATGCTTAGCGCGTAAAGAAATGGTTTTAGAATTGACCCGCTTGAGCGCGCTGCCAAAACTCCATCGACCTGCCCTCCGTTATTAAAGTCGAAAAAGTTTGGTGAGCCTATGTAGGCTCTTATTTCTCCGGTTTTTGTGTCGGCAACAAGTATGGCCAGATTATGAATACCATAAAATTCGTATTTGTGTGCATGCCGTTGCGCTATCCTATTGCATTGTTGTTGGATTGAAAGGTCTACGGTTGTTGCAATGCTTTTGGTGTTTGGCTGCTTTTTCCTCAGATTTTGTGCAAGGTGGGGTGCATGCGATTCGAAAATGATGAATTGGTTGGGAATGGGTTCGAGCAGGGCAAGCTGGTACGTTTGCTCGGTAATTATTGCATTCTCGAATAGTTTTTTTAGCAGGCCATTACGTTTGCGCATAAGCGCATCGGAAGTTTTTGTCGGATAAATTAACCCAGGGGCATTGGGTAACACAGCAAGAGTGGCCGCTTCGCTCCAGGTTAGCTGGTTAGGCTCCTTGCCAAAAAACTTTAGCGATGCCGTGCGATAGCCAATTACATTGCCCCCGTAAGGGGCATGATTAAGGTATAGGCTGAGTAGCTCATCTTTTGAAAAGTGCAAGTCGAGCTTAATGGCAAAAGCAATTTCTAGGGCTTTGTTAAGGTAGGTTCGTTTTTTTGGTTTGCGCATGCGCGCAATTTGCATGGGTATGGTACTAGCGCCGCTTACTATTTTGCCTTGCTTATAGTTTTGGTAGGCTGCTCTGGTAAGTGCCGATATGCTAACCCCAAAATGCGTATAAAAATTTTCATCTTCAAAAGCAATGGCAGCTGATTTTAGCTTCTGCGGTATTTTGCTTGTATCGGGCGGAAAGTGCCATTGCTCATCGTTATTTAGGAATGCATGTAAAAGTTCGCCATTGCGCGCATTAATAATGGTGCTGTAGCTATTGCTAAATAGCGGTTTGCTTGGAGGAATTGCAAGGTATAAAATGACAATGAGCAGCAAAAATATTGCTGCCCACTGCCAAGTTTTCAATCTACTTAAAAGCTTCAACATAAACCTTCACTCCTTCGGTAGATGCCTTAAAGTCGTTGTTATACATTGCCTCTAGTAGCGTTCCGGGTAACCAGAATTCACCTGCATTAATGCAGTTGAGCTTAACCACAAAGTCGAGGGTTTCGTCGTCTTTAAGATCGAAGAACCACATAACCCTATCGTCACGTATATCTAGGTAGTTCTCCTTATTCAGGTTCCAGCCTCGTGTCCAGTTTGGAAGTAGCGTATTGTTAATTCTGATGTTTTCGACCTGCCAACCCGAGGGTAGCATTTGCATAAGCGCAACTTCAGATACGCGGTTTAACGGACTGGTATTTTTAACGCTAAACCTACCGTAGAAAGTGGTACCTTGTTTAAGCGATTGCGGTTTAATGGTGTTGCCATTCTCATCGTACCAGGTAACATCAAGGCTAAGGTTTTTCGCAAAGATTTTGCTCTCGTCCTTAAGCGGAACCCCGTTCCATGAGAGGCTTGCATAAACAGCATCAGCCTTAGTTGAACTTGATATTGAAATCTGAATATCTTGGTTGAAGTTCCCTTTAATGGGAATGGTAACTCTGCCTTCCTCATTAAAATTGATAGTTTGGCCGTTGGCCAGTTTTATGCTACCGCTAATAATTTGGCCTTCAGCAGCAGATATTCCAGCAATGTCGAAGTATTTACCAAGCGCCAAAAGCATGTAGCCTGCACTTTGGGTGCTAAGGTACTCACGGCTCGATAGGTTAGCTGCAACGGCTTTAGCCATTAGCTCGGCAGTTTCCAGCTGGTTCATCAGAATTGCAGAGTAAAGTATAATTGCATCGTCGCGGTATTTCGACCCAAAATTGTACGAGAATGGTTCGTACTCTTTGGTTGCAGTGTCGGTATTTGCAAGTATTTGGTCGCGAATATTTTCGGCACCTGCCAAATGGTAAGCGGCTGCAAGCATCCATTTTTCGGTACTGCTCATGTTTTTCAGCTCGTTTTCCATTAACAGGTTCATTTCGGCTATTGGCTGCTGTTGGGCAAGTGCCAGAATAAATACACGGTTAACACGTGTGGGTAACTTGCCGCTATGCTGCCTTGCAGCTGAGTTTAGCCTATTAATGGCGTTGTTGTACATATAATCAGGAACAGCGTAACCTAATTTTTTAGCCTCAACCATAAAGTGTGTTGCATAATTGGTTCCCCACTCGCATTCGGTTGTATTGCCTGGCCAGTAGGCAAAACCTCCGCTGCTTACAATGTACATCTGTAGCCTGTTAATGCCATCGTTAATATTTCTATCAATTTCGGCCAGCTCATCCTTATGGAAGTAACCCATTTTTTTAAGGTACAGCTGAGGGAAGATAGCCGATGTGGTTTGCTCAATACACCCGTATGGGTAGCGAATAAGCCATTTTAGCCTATGGTCGAAATCCATATTCGGGAAAATATTGATATCGAGTGTGGCGTTGTTTGTCCCATCTAGTCCAACCATAGGTACCTTCATGGTGAGGTTTTGTCCCTTCTCAATTTTCTCGGTGGTTTTATCGTAAACCCTTACCGAAGTTGGCACCACTTTTATGTCGGTTTCGCTGTTAACTTCAACGTTTCCGGCTGTGCCGGTAAGCGATAGCTTTGCCTGTCCAACTGCCTCTTTAACCCTTACCTTAAACTTAATATCGGCCTCATCGCTTTTGCTAAAATCAACCTTGATGGTTTTGTTCCCTAAAACTTCGAGCGGCCCTTCAGTATCAAGTGTAAACTGGGCACTGCTAATTTGAGGGTTCATTTTGAAGAGGGCAACCGGAAGAATAAACTCATCGCCAGGATTTAAGATGCGTGGTATGCTAGGTTGCATAATTATCTCGGAACGTACGGGTACCGTTTTTTCGGCACTACCAAAGCTGCCCTTGTTGGTACCAACAACCATAACCCTAACGGCGCCGTTGTAGTTTGGCATGTGGAATTTTACGGTTGCCCGTCCGCGCTCGTCGGTGCTAAGGGGGCCTTTAAACATGCAAACTGGCTTAAAGCGTTTTTTGCCATCAACGGGGTCGAGCTGCGATTCGCGGTAGTCCATATCGTCGGCACCACCAATGGAGAAGGTTTGGAAAACATCGCCCTTATTGGCGCTAATTACGTGCGAGAATATGTCGAAGGTTTCAACAAAAAGCCCAACCTTTTTGTAAAATTCGCGCCATGGGTTTGGCGTGCGAAACTGCGTTAGGCTAAGCAAACCCTCGTCAACAACGGCAATGGTAAAGTGTGCTTGCTTTTGGCTTTGCGTTCTTATGTTTACCTCAAAATCCTGATTTGGAACTAGATTTTCAGGCGTTTCAATGGTAAAATCAATTTTTGTATCAGGATCTTCAAGCATAATTGGGATAATGCCAAACATCCTAATTGGCCTGTCGTTTATTGTTTGGTCGTGTGGTTGAATTACCGAAACCGTTACATAAGCGTTAGGAAGCATTTCGCGGTTAAGCGGAACTTCAATAACAAGTTCGTCTTTGCTGGTGTTACTTGGATCTACCCAATACCAGTTTAAAATATCTCTACCCTTTTCAACGGTAACCAGTATATTCCCTTGTTTTGGGTTAGGTAGTTTTATTCGGGCTTTTTCGGAGGTTGTGTATTTTGCCTTGTCGGATTTTAGAGCAAGTGTACCCTCGTTTAAATCGCCACCAGGCACACCACCCCATTGGTAAGCGCTAAAGAAAAGCGATGCGCTATGCCCGCTACCTCCGTCGCTAACCTCAATGAGGTATTCGCCATTTTCCGAAGGGGTAAAAGCAATGTAGTTGGTACCTTCGTGTACGCTTGTTGTGCCCGATGTTTCAAGGTAAGTTTGGCTATCCTCTTTGTATTTTAGCTGATAGTTTCTACGATTGTTGTACTGGTACCACCAACGCTTGTCGTTACGGTAAATCCTATACTGTAGGGTTTTGCCCGCTTGCTTTTCGCCATTGGTGTTTAAAAGAACAACAGGGAACTTAACCTCCTGACCAATTTTGTGGTATCCGTAACCACTCGGATCTTTTAATCCAACGTAGTTTGGGTACACATGCATATCCACAACATTCCATCCCTCGTTGGGCTGTCCGCCCTTTTCGATTACCTTAGCAATTATTTTGGCTTTTAGAGCTGAGGGAACCGTTCCGAGGCTCGGAATTACCCAACTACCAGTAAGATTTCCTTGCTCATCGAGGTCACTTTTAAGTGCGCTTTGGGTAAACGAGCTAAACTCAATATCGGAGCGGCTAAAGAAATAGTCGGAGTATTTAGGGAACTGAATGTTGTATGGGTGAATCTCAATGCTCACTTCCGATTTTAGGTTAGCTGCTGGAGCGCCAAACAGGTAGCTGGCCTTAAGTTCGAAGTCGATGCTTTTATCGGTCCAAGTAATCTGCTTTTTAACGGGTTTAACCTGCACTTTAAGCTGCTCGGCAACTACGGTTTCAATTTTTAGGTCGTGATAAAACCACGAACCCCCTGCGTTAATTCTGATGTTGTAATTGCCCGTTGGAGCACTTTCCTCGGTTGTAAAACCGAAAGTGTAAAGCCCGTCAATGGCATCGGAGGTGGTTTGCTGATAAATGGTATTGTAATTCGGATCCTTAACGGTAATGCTAACCGGATGGTTTCCGGGGAAAGTATTATCGTAATTACGCACGATAAAACCAACGTTTACCGAATCGCCTGGGCGATATACACCCCTTTCGGTGTAGATAAAACCCTTCGATCCTCGCTTGTTTTCGCTAACTCCGCCAATATCAAATCCTGAGTTACTCCAGCGCATCTCGTTCTTGTTGAGCGCCGTAATTTGCGATCCCTTTTCGGCCATCATGTAGTAATAGTAATCGGACCCGAACGTTGCAATTCCTTGGTTATTGGTTGTGCGACTTGTTCTAACATCGCCTTCCCAATCGAGGAGCGAAACGGTAACCCCCGAAAGCGGTTTGCCGGTAACAATATCGGTAGTAAAAACTAGGGTTTCGCTATCGGCTGCCTTAACGGTCATGCCAATATTGCTAAGGAAAATGGGTTTGTAAACCTGCCCCTTTTCGTAGATGTAATCGAGAATATTCGATTCAATTGGTAGGCTAACATCTTCGGGGGTGAAGTTAATGCGAACTAGGAATAACCCATTGTCGTACTTGCTAAAAAGATCAGTTAGGTCAAACTCGTTGAGTAACCATTCGTTTTGCTCGTTGCCCAGCTCAATGGTTTGGTTTTTAACAATTACGCCTACTGCGCTCGAGTAGCTATCGTTAAACGCTTTGTTACGCGTTTTGGTGCTGCTGAGCTGCTGCGATTCAACAAAAGTACCTATGCGGTTTGTGTAAACCTTTTTTACCTGTAAATGAACTCGCTTAAGATTCGTGGTGTAGAATTGGATTCTGTTATTGTTTGATGAAGGAAGAATAATTCCATCGGAAGCAAATTCGAGCTGTGGTTGAATGTCGGAGAACTGAAGTTTCTCAGAGGTTTCCTTGTCGGTTTTTGTTCCCCAGCGGCTTCTAACTCCCTGTTTAACCGACACCTCGTAGGTTTCGCCAAACTTGAAGCTACCATCGAGAATTACTGCTTTACCAAGTTTTTTAACCTCAAACTTAACCGCAGGATCAACGCTAATTAGCCCTTCAATGTTTTGATCCATATCGAGCTCATCGGAGAAGCTAATCCTAATGCGAGGGCTTCGGCCAGTTTCATCTGTTTTAAAGGCGTTGGCAACCATCTTTTTAAGTGGCGATATAACAAACGTTTCGGTGTAGGTATGCTCTAGGTCGAGCGGATTTTTTTCAATGGTAACCTTGTACTCTTGGTTTTTGTCGGTTCGGGTAATGTCGCTCGAAGTGAATTTGAACGTTTTATCATCAATCTTACTCCAAGTAAGTTCAACGTTTGAGGATCCTTTAATTGATGCAGCCTTTTCGATGGTTTCGAGTTCGGTTTTTTCGGTGAACGATACGGTACCGCTGTATACTAGCAGTACTGGGTCGTTTCTGTCTTTAAGATCAACCGTGGCGTTGTAGCTAGCTAAATCTCGTCCGAGTACGTTTAGCTTGAATATCAAATCTTCCAGCTCTTTCTCCTTAAATTTTGGAGAGAGTTTTTGTAGGTTAAGCTTTCCATCGTACGATGTACGCGTAGGTAATGCTTTATCGGGTTTGTATTCAAGCACGCTTCGGCTAATCCATACGGCTTGTCCCTTTAGCTTTGGTGAAAAGCTGAAAACATTATCGGGCGATGTGTTTACATCACTTTCGTCAATAACAGGGTCGTTAAATATTACCTTAATGGCATCGTCGAAGTGGATGTCGCCACTGGTTACAAAGCTTATTTCCTGAGCTAGTTCTTCGGAGTAGGAAATGTTCGATTCGGCCTCCTTCTCCTTTTGGCTTTTGCACGAAAACATTGTGGCTAAAGCCACAACAATTGCTAGCTTAAAGTAAATGTGGTTGATCTTAAATCTCATAGAGGTATTATTTAGGGTTTTTAATAGCTAAAAATTTTGTGTGAGGCTGTTGAGCAAAGATAGTTAAAATCTAGGTATGACGCTTTTAGGGGTTGAATAACATTGCTTGAAACTTGACTTTACCCGTATTTTAATTGACCTTTGTTTTAAGCCTTTTTGTATTTTACCTGAAAAAATAAAATATTGATGCGGAAATTTTTTGCTCTCCTAATTTTGGCCATACTCCTTTCGGGGTGTTATGGTGGTGTTAAGGTTATTTCGAGGTTTGGCCGGAATGCCACGTATAGTCCCGATTCAACCAAAATAGTTTTCTTTAAGTTCATTCAGGTATACAAATCGGCTAAAGGGCTTTGGGCGCTGCCCGATGGTGGAAAGCCAAAGGTATTGTACAGAAACGTGTCGGTATTCTGCTTCAATACTATAACGGATGAGCTAACTAGGATTTTTGAGTATAGCGATATTTCCAGCAATCGCGATAGCTGGAAGACAAAAACCTATTACACCGATACATCCATAATTTTTAACATTGAGCCAACAATAGGTTGGAAATCGGAGCTAAAATACCGTACTGCCGATGTTGACACTCTGATGCACAAAAGAAACATGTACTGGTTCTCGTATAATCATAATACAAAAAAGGTCGTTACTATTCCGCCACCTGAGCAGGAGTTACCCTATTGGCCGATTAGCTTTGACGATTTAAGGGAGCACACAAGTCACATTACGCTTAAAGATTGGGGCGTAGATATTTTTGAGGTGTATCCACAGAGTAAACGACAAATGCTTAACGAGATTTCGAGTCTGTACCATAGCACTGCTTTTAGTATTGAGATGATAGACCAGCTTACCCCACAGCTAACCGAGAGAGATATTAGGCGAACCGTAAGAAGGCTTGATCGGTACTTGGATAAGCAAAGCGATTATCAGCGGAGCATGATGCTTGGTAAGCGCAATGCAATTGTTGAAAAGTTTATGGAGGTGAAACAAGATTTACAACAAAATAAAGAGAAATGAGGAATTTTTTATTAATTCTGCTAGTAACTTGCATTTGCAAAGTAATGGTTGCCCAGGATTGGGCTGAACTTTCCATGTACTACAGTAATGGCGTTTTTGTTAAAGCAACTTCGGAGCTAGCCGATCCAAATCAAACCGATGCTTGGATAAACGAAAGGTACGGCGTAATAAATATTGTTGATGGTAACTACACAACTGCATGGGTTGAGGGTGTTGATGGAGTTGGAGTAGGGGAGGTCGTTTACATTTCTGCTTCTGAAAAATCAAGCACGCTAAATATTCATGCTGGGTATGGTAAATCTAACGACTTGTATCAGAAAAATTCTAGAGTTAAGAAGTTAGCATTAACCTATTTAGTTGGGGTAAACCCAAGTGGATTTGTAACCGAGGTTGCTACTGTATTTTTTGCTAAACCCGTGAGTGAGCAATTTTTTATCGAACTTAACGATGTTGACAGTCTTCAAACCTTTGCTTTACCATTAAATAGCAATCAGCTACTAACTCTAAAAGATGAGGTAAAACGCAAGTATCTAGACCAATTCGACGAACCCATTTATCAGCTGGCAGTTATTCTTAGGCTCGAAATAGCAGAGGTTTATAAGGGTACAAAGTACGACGATACCTGCATTAGCGAGCTGTTTTTTAACGACACATTCATTGCCGATTATCGTAACCAAAAGTTCGATGCCGTAGCCGATGTATACGCTGATGAGAATAACGAAAGCCAGCTAATATTCGAGCTTCCCAATGGCAAAACTACAATTGCCATAACTGATCCCGAAGCAGTTTTTCAGATTGTTGACCTTTCGCCGTGCAAGCGCTGGGCTGTTGTTATTAAAATGCCTTCGGCGGTTGGCGAGGGGAGGGTTGAAACGGAGTATATGCTCCTGAATACCCATCTGAATAGGTTTATAAATGACGATGTTGAGCAAGCCTGCAACATTTCGCTTGCGGGGCAATCATTTTTCTTTTTGGAGAAGGATGGAGAGGTTTTCCTAGAATTGAATAGTGGATTACTTCACCTTAAATAGCGCATGCTGCCCTTTGTTGATGATGAAAAATGCAGTTTATCAACATTATTCATGCAAATTAGCCTTGCACCTTTTAGCTTAAGCCAATTAAATTATTTTTACATTTGAGCAAATCAATAATGCCTAGCTATGTACGAATTGCTTAAAGGGGTTGATGCCATGCGGCTAAACTTTAGCGAGGGAGGCCTCCTGTTTATGAATATTACCCTTGCCGCTATTATGTTTGGCGTAGCACTTGAGATTAAAGTTGATAATTTTAGGAATATTCTTAACTATCCCAAATCGGCTATACTAGGTTTTGCTTCGCAATTTTTTTTACTACCCGCATTAACATTTGCACTTGTTATTGCTTTAAACCCACCACCAACAATAGCCATGGGTATGATACTCATAGCTGCGTGTCCGGGAGGTAATATTTCTAACTTTATTTCTTCATTGGCTAAAGCGAATGTAGCGCTTTCGGTTAGCCTTACGGCTATTGCAACATTATCAGCAACAATACTAACTCCTTTAAACTATGCTATTTGGGGAGGTCTTTACGTTAGCTATTACGAAAAGGCACTTCATTTAAATATTCCTATTGAGATTGATTTTTGGCAGATGGCCCAAACCGTATTTATTTTATTGGGTATCCCTTTAATACTTGGGATGTGGGTTGGAAATAGATTCCCTGCATTTACAAAAAGGTATTTAAAGCATATTAAAATTGGATCGATTGTGCTTTACTTGATCTTTATTTTTGGGGCTCTGTATGCCAACCTAAGCTTTATGGGCTATATTCTACTACCCATTGGCTTGTTGGTTTTATTGCTTAATGCACAAACCCTTTTTACGGGTTATTTGGTAGGGACAATTGGCCGTGTTTCGCGAGCCGACAGGCGATCGCTAAGCATTGAAACAGGTATTCAAAACTCTGGGCTTGCGCTTATCCTAATTTTTAATCCTAAGCTTTTTGACGGGAATGGTGGTATGGCCTTTATGGCAGCATGGTGGGGTATTTGGCAGATGGTTACAGGTTTGCTGCTGGCTTTTATTTTAGCTAAAATAAAAATTCCTCATGTAAAGCTGAGCAAGTATTCTGTATCCTCTTCAAATAAGCATTAGCAAACTAGCTTCTTTTACTTTGCTAATTTCTTTTGATAGTAGCTTGAGTAAAGGGTTGCTGCTGTATTGTGTCCGGTTACCCTATCCTTAACAATAAAAGTTGTAACTGGTGCTTTGGAGTATTTTGTAAACAGTATATCGTGCCCAATACAAAGCCCAACGATAATATTTAGGTCTGTATTTAAATCGTTAAGCACCATGGCTTGCCCAACGGGGTTACAAATAGCTTCGTACCTATCGCATTTAATTTGGGGCAGGTTAAAATCAGCTTTGTTTATTCCTGAAAATTTACAGCAAATGGTATGAGTTGTAAACTTTTTGTCGAGAATAGCTTTTAGCTTTTTAGCTTCGGAGTTTAACCCAACGCAGTGTGCAACGCCAATTTGCTTATAGCCCATTTGCTCAGCAAAACCAATAATCTCCTCAAGTCTCGTCCATTCCATATAGTGATCACCCTCAATGCGTGTTGAGACCTCTAGCATTTTCCTATTCTCTAGGTTTTCGTATTCAGTTTTCGTTCGAAATTCGTACTCGTTAAAATTTTGTCCTCTAACACAATCATCACCTTGATAGCATGGGTAAGTTTTGCAGCCTGAGCAGTTTACTGTTTTTTTTGACATTGTATTTATACTTTGATAATTTTATTAGTGGCTATGCAAACTTACTAACTTTTAAGGCTAAACACTGAGGATTACGTTAATTGTTTACTAAAAAACCGCCTTATAGTTCTTTAAATAAGGCGGTTTAAGTATTAACGTATTTAAACAAACTATGCTCCCAGTGCTTTAAGCGCTTCGTAAACTAGGAATGCAGGCCAAACAAGGGCTTTGAGAAATCCTAAAACGCCCATCCAAAAGCCAGTTGCTACCGAAATGTAGTAAACAGCGGCACCGATAAGTCCAATGCCGTAAATTGCGCTAGCAGGAGCAGCACAATTATCACGTTTTGCTTTAGATTCGCTCATCTTATTAAGTAATTAGTCGTTTAGTTTCTCTGTTAAAAGATCTTTAAGCTCATCGATGGTGAACCAGGGTTGTTGCGGTTCAAACTCAGCTGGAACTTCGAAGGCCAGAATTGATTTTATTCTGTTATTCATATTTGGGTGCGAAGCGATAATCTCAAATTGCTCAAAAGGATAATCACCCTGTTCCTCTTTTAATCGTCGGAAAAACGATGCAAGTGTACGAGGTTCCAGGTTGCTTTGCATTAGCAGTTCGCATGCAAATTCATCGGCTTCAACTTCTTGCTTTCGGTTATAACCCGATGATAGAATTGTGCGAGCCACTTCGCCCATTACGTAGGCATCGCCCGATGTTAGAATTTCAAAACCAATGTCTTTAATAAGTCGGGTAATAACATGCTGTTTCTCAATGTGGCCAATTTCGTGGCTAATAACAGCAATGAGCTCTTCGGAGTTTTGGCAAAACTCAATAAGGCCTTTTGTGATAATTATATGTCCGCCTGGTAGGGCAAACGCATTTACCATTGAGTTATCAACCAAAATTAGCGTGTAGCTGTAGGCCGGAGCCGGCTGAACGCTACGAAGCTTTCGAGCAGTTTCCTCGAAAATGCTATCGGCTTTACTGTTCTCAATCTTGCTAAAGCCATTTAGGTTAAGTATTACCTCAGTGTATTTCTCTCCAAGTTGTTGTTCTTTTTCCTTAGATATGAGTTTTGGCTCACTAGGAAAATTTATGAATATGGCAAAGGCGGCCCAAATAAGGCCGCCAATTGCCACTAAGGCTATTAGTTCAATGAGTATTCGTCGCATTGATTTACATTTTAGGTGGAAGGTTTACCGGTTTTTCGTGTTGTTTCTCTTTCACCGAATAAACCTGAACAAATGCAAGTCGGCCAAAGAATATGAAATAGTAAAACCTTCCTTTATGCGCTCGAACTGCACCAATAATACTAAAAATAAAGTAAACCAAATTGAAAACTCCCACGGCTATTGCTAATCCCCAAAAAACATCGGTAAATGGTTTGTTGTTAACCAAATTTACTATGGCCCAAATAACCAAGTAGCTGTTTATGGCAGATACAATTAGCTGCGAGTACATTGATTGTAGCGCATGAAATTTTACAAACCTTCCCTTTGAACGGTTAACGAAATAGTATACAACGGATGCAATCATGTTAACAATAGGCAAAGGTAAACCTAACGCCGTTGTTGCAAACATCATAAGGTAAGCCCCACTTGCATCTTCTTTCTCTCTAATATCAAGTTCGTCGGGTTGAGGTATTGGGTGTAACTCCATTTTTTAAAAGATGTTTAAGGTTATGCTTCTTCAGGAAGTTCGTCGCCAGTAAATGCTGGATAGGTATCAGTCATATAGTTCATGTACAGGCTAACGCGATAGTTCCAGCGAATTTGTCCAACTACCCAATTATGGAATGATGGAGGATATTTGCCTGTGAAAAGCACAATAAACCAAGCGAAGAAAACGAGAATATTTACAAAAATACCTCTGAACATTAGTATAAAACCATGAGGTAGGTATACGTAGATAAAGCCGAAGAATAGGCGAAGTAGCACTAAAGCTCTGCTAATTTTCTCAGGATATTCAACTTCAAACTGGGTGTACTCATCGGTGCCCTTAATGCCAAATGCTGGGTAACCATCGGCAACGTTGTAAATACGAGCCGATAACCTAAGGCTCCACCTCATAAGACCAACCTGAAATTCGAACATACTCTTTGGGTATCTGCCTGTAAAAAGAACAACCCAAAAAGCAATAAACCTTAGGATAGCGCCCCAAAGACTTACGAAAAATAGAATAAAGAGGTGAGGTAGAATGATGTAAAGAAATCCGAATAGGGTCCTTAGGAGTAGTTCTAATCGCGAATAACTCTCCTGATGTTTAACTTTTAGTTTCATTTTGTAAGGTTTTAGGTTAATGAAAATTCAACAACGAAATATACAATTTTTTTAATTGTTTGGATAATTTAGGGTAGGATTTTAAATAAAATGATAACAGTGACCCATGTAAATGAACTGCTATAAATGATGACAATCTGCTCATTCAGTATTTCTTTAAAAGGCAATAAAAATGGAGAGCCTTATTATGACTCTCCATTTTTAACAACCAAACTACTAACCAGCCGAAACGCAATATTATGTTTCAGCTTAACAAAAAACTACTACTTTTTCAATCGAATCTTCACGACTAAAAATGGTAGCAGATTCCTTTTTACCTAATCTATTCCCATTAATTATTAATGGGTTTTGATTGTTTCCTTTATAATAAACCTCAATCTTTCTATCTTCTCCTTTCATATAAGCTATTGGTGTAGTGCAGAAAGTGAAGCTTAATTCTTGGCTAGCACCCTTCATGAATTCGTTACTCTCGAGTAAAACAGGCATGAACAATATCTCCCCATCATGAACGAGCAAACCCAACTCATTGAAACGACTTAAAAAATCCTCCTTTACCTGCCCGGTCATTCCCGGTTGCTGAGCTCCCATCATTGATGGTGTATGTGAGTATGGATCGGTTGGGAAAGCGCCATAATTCTTGGGATTCTTATGTACACCTATCCCCTCTTTCACTCGATGATAAAATTCTGTAAGATCCTTCAGGTCATTTGTTGTAGCTCCTTCCATGGCAAATGCCATAATACTTTCACCTAATCCGTGAAGCAGCTTCGAAACAAGATGCCAGTAGATTGATCCTAAGCCCTCATATTTGTAGAAAGAGCCAGAACGACCAGTGAAAAATCGATGCTGGAACACCTCCTCGTAAATATCGCAAAGCAGATCAACTTCAGATTCAACTAGCTTTCTATCAATTTCAGAAGGTATTTTCTTAAGCTCATCCCTTAACACCTGCACATTTCGTAAGCTGGAGTTGAAATGATAATCGCCGTTCTGATCCCTTTTTACAATTTGAGAATTTGATTTTAAAATCAGCTGCTTCATAAGTAACGACTTCTCAACCAGATCTGCGGGTATAACATTTTTATCCATAAAACCTGGGAGCTGCTTATATGGATATAGCAAGAAGCTCTTCTGGTCCTCTCTCCAAAGTGAACTCTTGAACAATGCATCCATTAGCCTCGAAGTCTCATCGGAGGAGAGGTAGCCACAACTTAATACGGCAGCCTGACCTTCGAGCATTAGCTGTAAATTTTGAACCTTTATCTCTTCGTCACTAATCTTAATTAAATTGTAAGAATGATAAAGCCCATCATTGCGTTTGTTGTTTGCAATTGTTTGATTGATGTAACCCAATACCAGAACAAAAAACTCAAGCAGATCATCGCCAGTAATTGAGGTTTTATCTCCTGAAAATCCGTTGTAGGCTATTGATCTGTATGTGCTACCAGCATTGCCAAGCTTATCAACAAGCCCCTTCCTAGTGCTTTCGGTAAAACCCTTCTCGAGATTGATTGTAAACTCGTTAAAGGCTTCAGAGATAGTCCCGAATAAAGAAAGAACTTCATTCGAAATGCTAAAGGTTTTAGTTGGTTCTACCGATAGAATCTTCACAAAGAAATGTATGTACTTCCTTATCTGATAAAGAGTTACCATTGATGCGCCATTCCCCACAAGAGCATTATTCGCATCGTTCCACTCGGGGCGTTGAGTATTAAGCCAAATACCTGCATCGGGGACAAAATTGGTAAGCTTAGCAAGTAAGCTAACCAATATCTTTTCGATGAAAGTGGCCCTGCATATCTCCCCATTGCTCAAAGTAACCAATTTGCCATCGGCACCAATCTCTTTGGCCCTATTCATAATGCTAGCATGCAGCTCTCTATCAAAATCAATGGTATCCTGAGGATTCTGAACAATTTCATTGTAACCTTTAATCCGGTAAGGAACATTTGCATACACAAAGAATTGTTGATCAAACATTTCTGCCAGTTTCCCCGGGTAAAACTTCTCTAAAAGTTCGAGGAACTTTAAAAAGTAAATAATTTGATGGTCGCCCCAGTAGCCTATATAGGCCCAAGGATTATCAGGTTCAGGCACTTCCCAATCGAATCCTTCGCGGGTCAAGCGATAGGGATTGTATCCGTCGATGGTAGAAGCATTTAAGAATCGAGTTATCATCCCGGGAAGAAACTCGGGGAAAGAAAAGGATAAGGCTTCCCAGTTTTGAAATATATCGCGCCAATTGCCTTGGTAGTTTAACGAAGGAGAACCATCAGGGTTCTTAATATTGATATCGAAAAAATTCCATGGTCGACTCGGATCACCATGCCTACGACTAAAGCTAAGTGGTAGGTATTCATAGGTTAACCTTATAAGATCAATATCATTGGATTCAATCGCAATTTCGAGCAGATCATCAAATGTAACTAGATGATTTACTTTACTATATCTAATTTTATTTAAAGAATAAACATTTTGGTTTGATTGTTCAAGATGCTTAATAAAATCGGAGGTGCTGATTTTGTAACCGTTTTCAAAGATTCCGCCACGCATAATATTGAACATGGTATTGGCAAAATGCCTACGATCGTTGAGTGGATCGCCAGTATGCTGAACTCCATCGGCCAATGAAACTAAATAATGAAGCTTGTTTGAGCTATCGCTTACGCTTCGTTCAATTAATTCCGATAAATCTTTTTCATCGCTAATTAAGTGTTGAAGATCCACCACCTCGCTGCTATCCTTGGCAACATCGGCAACCATATACCAAACCAAATGATCACCTGCATTAACTTTTTGCTTACTGTGAATGAAGAAAGAGGTTCTAACACCATGAATCTCATTCTCCGATTTAATCTCTTCACCAAATCTAATTCTTCCAAGCTGTTTCGAGCTAAGGAATTTACCATCGATATTGATTCCATGAGCCCAAACAACATTTGTCCTCAGTGCTTCGCTAGGCTCAGCCCTATCGACAGGAATTGAGGACATTCGATATAATGCAAGATTTGAGTTAGGAAGAAATTCGGCAACCTTATAGGCATCCATAAGCGTACTCATGGCACTTTGAGTGTCGCGAGTAATGCCATAGGATATTATATTTTGTAATCCATCGGTAATATCAAGTTCAACATGTTCTCCCGATAAGTTTTGTAGTTTACATTTCCGAATCCAACCCAGATTATCGCTATTCATCCAGCAATAAACAAAACTCAACTTCAGATCATTATTCACCTCTTCGAAAACAATCTTATTACCAGCAGTATTTTTATACAAATTTCTAGTGATACTATAAATCCCTTGGTAAAGCATTGAGAAAGGTTCCCATATAATCAACTTATCATCTTTAAAAATTCTGATAATTGTTTTAGGTCCAGTTATTTCGGAAGATTCATGAATCTTATCATCAGTGTAGTATGGGAAAAGGGCGTTGTTACAATTCTGCCTTCCGGCAGTTAGGCTACCACTGCTCGAGATGTACATCCAAAGGTCGCTACTACTTACAATGCTCATAAAAAATGGATCCATGCTATCGAAGTTCTGAATACAGTACATCGATTCGCCTTCAATCTCAGTTAGGAAACCCTTCACCTCCTTTTGAGAGGTTTGAAGCGGTTGGGATGATATGTGGGGGTTGCTCATTTTGAATGATTTTGTAAAATTTAATATTACTTGTATCGCCCCTTCAGGGCTAAATTTCTATTTATTTCTCTTTGTTCCTTGGGCTTTGCCCAAGGCTTTTTATGTTGAGCCCTTTCAAGGCTAAGTATTTAATATAATTTGCCCTGAAAGGGCGAAATATGATACAATGAACGTTATATACCCCTAGCATAGTGAAACCCCACGATAGCTTTATCAATTGATTTGCCCTGAAAGGGCAATACATTAATAACCGTGGGTGCTAGCCCACGAGTAAACAATGTGAAAAAACCTAGCCCTGAAAGGGCGAAATATGCTACAAAGAACGCTATTTGTCTCCAGTATAGTAAAACTGCTTCGATAACATATATTTCGGATTTCCTCCTACTATCAACTCAAAATCTCCTTCTTCGGCAATCCACTGATTATTCAATCCAACGAATTTCAAATCATTATAATTAACAGTAAACGATACACTTCTGCTTTCACCAGCATCAAGATGGATTTTTTCAAATCCAATTAGCTTTTTATCATCGGGGGTAATACTAGCATATAAATCCCTAATATATAGCTGAATCACCTCTTTCCCAGCATAGGTGCCAATATTTTTCAAATCAACAGTTACTGTAATACTTTGATCAGAGGATATTGTATCAGCAGAGATGGTGAAATTACTGTACTCGAAATCAGTATAACTTAATCCGAAGCCAAACTCCCATTGAGGATTGAAACCATTCATACCAAAATTCTCATCAAACTTATCGCTTCCTTTATGCTGATATGTATGTAGGGTATTGCTGTATCGAGGATAAGTATAGGGTAGTTTGCCGCTAGGATTTACCCTGCCTGATATTAAATCGGCCAACGCCTCACCTCCTTCATGCCCAGGCCAGTAGGCCATCAAAATTGCACTGGCAAGGGGTTCAATCTCACGAATTACGCGTGGGCGACCTTGCAAAAGCACCAATACAATGGGCTTGCTTGCTTTATAAAGATGCTTCACCAAATCAACTTGTCCTGATGGTAAATCGAGGTTGTGAATGTCAGAGAATTTTTCGGTAGTAGGTTTCTCTCCAATACAAATAAAAACAACATCAGACTGGTGAGCTTTATGCAATAAACCCGAAGGGTTTAATAATCCACCATCGTAAGTTGCACCCTCTTCAAACATTACATTTTTAGATCCGTAGGCCGATTGCATTGCCTCAAGGAAAGTTAGCTTCTGATGATCGTTGTACTTAGGATCGTCGCCCTTAAAAGTACGGCTCCATGGGCCGTTGAGCGATGTTAGCTTATTAGCAGCAGGACCAGTAATCAATATTTTTTTATTTGATTGTAAATAGGGTAAAACATTGCCTTCGTTTTTGAGAAGGGTAATGGCCTCGAGGGCTGCTTGTTTACTAAGATTCGCAAAGTCATCGGAGCCAAACTTAGGGTAATCCATTGGGTTATTCCAAGGTTTATCAAAAAGCCCTAGTTTGAACTTCACAAATAGAATTCGACGAACAGCATCGTCAACTCGACTCATTGGGACCTCCCCAGATTTAACTAAATCAATGATATCCGAAGCAAAGCTGGCATCGTATGGAACCATACACATGTCAACCCCTGCCATAACGGCTAATTTGGTTGCCTCTCGAACATCCTTAGCCACACGATGAACCTCAACCAATCGGCTTATGTCTCCCCAGTCGGAGATAACAAAACCCTTAAATCCAATTTCCCCTTTTAGAACATCATTTACAAGATACTTATCGATATGCCCAGGGACACCGTTTACAGAACCAGAGTTTAGCATAACTGTAACAGCTCCCTTTTCAATTGCAGCCCTAAAGGGCTCGAGATAATGTTGTCGAAGAGTATGTTCTGGGATATAGGCAGGAGATCGATCCTTCCCGCTGAATGGAGTTCCGTATCCTATAAAATGTTTCAGACAAACCGCAGTTCTGAATGGGTCCGATATTGATGAGCCTTGAGAACCCTCAACAAAAGCCTCTCCCATAACGGTATTAATGTACGAATCTTCCCCAAAGGTTTCGTAAATTCTACCCCATAGCGGTTGCATGCTTACATCGAGTACAGGAGCGTAGTTCCAGGGCAGTGATGATGCCTTGAGCTCATACGAAGTTACTTCGCCCATAATTCTGGCATGTTCAGTATTCCATGTAGCACCAAGAGCAATTTGATGAGGGAATATGGTTGATCCAGCGGTATAATGCGCACCATGAACAGCATCCATTCCAAAAAGGATGGGGATTTTATGATCAGAATTAGCTAAAACATACTCCTGAATAGTTTTTACAAGCCTATGCCACTCCTCCTTGCTGGGTGGGTAAACCCCTTTGTTTTGAATTGATCCGACTTTATACTCCAAAAGTAGCTGTTTCATTTTTGCAGTATCGAGTACAAGAGTATCAGCATCGGTCCAGAAGTGCCCCTCAACAAGGGCTGTAAGTCCGATATTATTCATCTGCCCAGCTTTCTCCTCAAGAGAAAGAAGTTTTAATAGGCTATCGGCCTTGGCAAAGTAGATATCATCAGAGTCAGATTGTTTGGGCTGTACACACCCACTTAGGAGAAATATTGCTAGTATGAAGTATGACTTTTTGAGTAGTTTCATTACCCTAAAATGCTTTGAAAAAGATAGATAATATTTTCTTTTAATGTTACAAAACCTCGTCGCAATACCCAATTTTACCAAGGTATTGCAACGAGGATTAACCAAAACCAGAGTATTACTCAACAAGGAACGGAATGTTTACCGTTCCAACATTATTATTATCGTCGGTTATATAAATGAACAGTCGATATGCCCCTTCCTTACTAGGAGTTTTAAAGACCACTTTTGAAGTTGAAGTTTCAATTATCAATCCTTCAATGGTTTCGGGACGAGGTTCAAAATCACCACCATCGCCAAGTTCAACAGCCTCAGGAAGTATTTCGGCACGTACAGTTAGATTTGCTTCACTATTAAATTCTGCATCTACTAGTGCTGTAAACTGGGAATCTTTTGTTAGCTTCACATTATCGAAACGGCCACCATTATCAACAATAACAGCATTCTTAACTTTTGGAGCCATCTTTTCGGGCCAATTGCCAGTCCACAAGTACTCCATAACATTTATAGCTTCAGTTTTCTCTCCGATCTCGGTGTAAAGACCGTACCATGTTGGAGTTCGTTCCTGCTTTTGTCCCCAAAGGAATACGTAGGAACCAAGGCATTTTGCATCGTCGGCAAGAATAGCCTTTTGGTATCTCTCCTTAATTGCTTCGGCTTTCTCGTTCGAGGTTTGTTCAATGGGGGCACCCCATTCAGTTGAAGGCATCTCCCAATGACCAGTTGCTCCCCATTCGGTAACTAGGTAAGGCCCCTCATAACCAGCATCCTTTATTCTTTGGGAAAGATTTATAATGTCCCCATACATCTGGATTGAGAGGAAATCGATATTTGTGCAGTGCTCGCGGATATAGTCAACCTCATCTTTACCAATACCAGCAAGCATTGTGGTAACTACGTGGTTTCCATCAACCTGTTTTATCATCTTGGCAATTTCGTCAACGGCATTCCACACAAGCTTATTAGTATGCCTAAGGTTTAACTCATTACCTATACCCCAACCTAGGAGGGCAGGATGATCTTTCAAATCCAGGACATCCTTTTTAATCTCCTCAAGTTGAGCAGCAACGGCAGCTTCGTCGTTATAATCGAAGCCATGTCTCTCCTTGGCAACATCAAGTCCCATCATAACCATTAAACCATTCTCCCATGCTTCATCAAGAACCTCCTTACCCGTTCTTTGACCATTGTTTACTCGCCAGGTTCGGATGGAGTTACCACCATGCGCAGCCACTTTATGACAAGCACCAAACTCGCATCCAGCACCTTTAACAAAGAACTCCTCGCCATTAACATAAAGGCGATACTTGCCATCAACATTTTTCAATTCAACGTGCGATGGTTTTGCTTCCATATTCTCAACCTTTCCATTATTATCAACATTACAACTAAGCATAAATGTTGCTAAAGCAATTGCAGATAAAATTCGTAGTGTTTTCATAGCAGTAACTATTTTATAAGTTTGGCTTCGAGTTCTTCCAACGATTTTCCTTTTGTTTCAGGAACATAACGCCATACAAAAACAAGGGTGAGTAATCCGAATAACGAATAGATAAAGTAAGTTGCACTCGATCCCATGTACTCAAGCTGCGCGGGAAAAACTGTGGCTACCGAGAAGCTAACAATTGAATTCCAGAATCCCATTATTGATATGGCCAATCCTCGAAGTTTATTAGGGAATATCTCCGATAGTAGGGCCCACATTACTGGACCCATTGATATGGCAAATGAGGCCACAAACATTATAAGCCCTATAAGTATCAAAACAGGATTAATTGTAATAGAATGCTTCAGGATGATCTCCTTAAAGCTGTTGTAAGTATCTAGGCCAACAGTTGCCTTCACCTGTTTAAAGAACGCTACTTCGCTGTTAAATGCATTCCCGTTGAACTGACTCAACTGCTTAATGTTTTCGAGGTGAGTAGAGTTTACGCCCATGCTTTGTACCTCCTCAACAAGGGTGGTCATAGTTTCGTTATTGATTGTGTACTTAGCCTCACCGAAAGAGTAGCCTACAATGGCAAGAGAAATAAAAATACCAGCAGCTCCTATGTAGAGTAAGGGTTTTCTACCAAGCCTATCAATTAAGAACATGGCGATAACAGTCATAACTACATTGGTAACTCCAAGAATGGCAGCTTGCATAAAAGCAGCATCTTTACCTCCACCAGCCATCTCGAAGATCATGGGGGCGTAATAAAAAATAGCGTTTATACCAGTGATTTGTTGAAAGAAAGCGATTCCAAAGCCAATAATAAGAACGGTTTTCATTTTTTTAGAGAACACATCGGCCCAACTTGCTTTCTCTTTGTTGATCTCTTCATGCAAACTGGCGTTAATCTCTTTTTGCTCTATAATCGATTGCTCCTCACCATGGATTTTTACAAGCACCTCATTTGCCTCTTTCTCCTCTCCCTTTTGCAGAAGCCATCTCGGACTACGAGGAACAAGCATTAGTAATATAAAGTAGAGAAGGGCTGGTACAGCCTCAATCCCAAGCATAACTCTCCACTTTAGATCGGGATCGGCAATGGTTTGCTGAAAGTAGTAGTTGGTGAAATATGCTATAGATATACCCAATACGATATTAAGCTGATTGAAGGTAACTAGGGTACCTCTTAGCTTGCGAGGAGATATCTCTGCTATGTACATTGGGGCAATAAGAATGGCCATACCAACACCTAGTCCACCAAGCACACGAGCAAAAATGAAACTCACCATATCGAATGAAAAGGCCGTGAATACTGCACTTAAGAAGAATAGAGTTGCTGTTATAAGCAGTATTTTTCGACGACCAAATCGATCGGCCAATCTACCTGCAACAATGTTCCCTAAAATTGCCCCAAGAATTAATGAGCTAACCGAAAACCCAATGAGCATCGATCCTGAGTTAAGGCCAAAGGTTTCACGGTAAAAAGGTGTTGCTCCCGATATTACAGCACTATCAAATCCTAAAAGGAATCCTCCTAGTGCCACTACTAGAGAGACAAAAATGGTATAAGATTTTCTATTCATTGCGATGAATTTTAAGTTCATTTTTTCCTTTTTAGTTTACTATTTGAAACTCCATTTTTTCTCCCGAACGGGAGCTGTTTCCAACCCAGAGGTAATAGTTCCCCGATTCGACAACATACTTCATGTCCGGATTGTGAAAGCCAAGGCTATGTGTATCAATTAGGAAAACTAATTCTTCTGATTGACCCGGTTTTAGGGTGATTTTCTTAAAATCTCTAAGTTCTTTTACTGGTCGTGTGCGACTACCAAAAAGTTGGCGTGTGTAAACCTGCACAACCTCAGCCCCTTCAAATTGACCCACATTCTTTATTTGTGCTGTTACCATAAGAGTATCCCCAACTTTTGGTTCAGTATTGTGGATTTTTACTGAGGATATTTCGAACTGAGTGTAGCTGAGCCCAAAACCAAACGAATACATTGGTTCAAAGCCATAATCGAGATAATGTGATGTATTACCGATTGAAAGTTGAGGAGCCTCAGCAGGAATATCGTGCAGTCGTTCCCAGGTTTCGTCGGAAGCTGGCTTACCTGTCATTTTATGATTATAGTAAATAGGTATTTGACCCACGTGACGAGGAAATGTAACTGGGAGTTTTCCTGATGGTGAAACCACTCCAAAAAGAATATCGGTTAAAGCAGGCCCGGCCATAGTTCCGGGATGCCATGCATAAAGTATAGCATCTAAACTTGGTTCAACCACTTCGAATGTAACGGGTCGACCAGCTAAAATAGTAGCCACCACAGGCTTTCCTGCTGTGGCTACTAATTTCAGCATCTCTATTTGTCCACCCAGTAAACTAATATCTGCTAAACAGTGTGATTCGCCCGAAAGTATTGACTCTTCTCCAATAAAAAGTAGGACCAAGTCGGAGCGTTTAACATCATTCAGCAATGTGTTTTTATTCAGAATCTCGAGGGAGCGACTAAGCTCGAGGCCTCGATGATAAATAATTTCAATTCCTTTTCCCTTTGCGTATTCTCTTATCGATTGCAATGGGGTAATAGCATCTTCCTTTTTTCCATCGAAAATCCAAGTTCCAAGCTGATCATGAGGAGCTTCGGCTAAGGGACCAATAACAGCTATGCGTTTTACTGAAGACGAGACAGGAAGAACCCCATTGACGTTTTTAAGCATAACAACGCTCTCCTGGGCCAACCTTTTAGCCACATCTAAATGATTGTCATTGAGAAGTTGGGGAAACTCAGCTGTATGCCCGTAAGGGTTATCAAACAGACCCAATTTAAACTTAAGAGTAAGAATACGACGAACCGCATCATCAATTTGTTTCTCGGTTACCCTTCCCTCCTCGATTAATGCCATGAGGTTCTCCTCAAAAGTGGTGCTAGCCATCTCCATATCAACGGTGGCCTGAATTGCCTTATAGGCCGACTCCTTAGCATTGGGAGTGTAACCATGTACCTGCATTTGAGAAACCGATTCCCAATCGCTAAGCACAACACCGTTGAATCCCCATTGATCTCTCAACAATGTGTTGAGTAGAGGGAAATGCCCAGTGGCTGGCACACCGTTTATCTCGTTAAAGGCAGTCATAATACTTGCTGCCCCAGCATCAATTGTCATTTTAAAGGGAGGAAGGATAATATCGTATAAATCGTTTTCGGATATATTGGCCGTATTGTAATCGCGCCCACCCTCGGCCCAACCATAGGCAGCGAAATGCTTTACACATGCTGCAATGGAAGAAGGATCGGAGAGGCTATCGCCCTGAAAACCACGTACAACAGCAGATCCAAATAGGCCGTTTAGGAGATGATCTTCGCCAAAACCTTCAGCAATGCGACCCCAACGAGGATCACGAGTTACATCGATCATGGGAGCAAAACCCCATCGTACGCCTTGCGAAGCTGCTTCAGTTGCTGCCACTCGAGCCCCTTGTTCCACAAGATCTGGGTTCCACGTAGCGGCTTGCCCCAAAGGGATTGGCAATATGGTTCGGAATCCATGAATAACATCTCGGCCAATTAGTAAAGGAATACCTAAGCGGCTCTCCTCAACAGCGATCTTCTGAATTCGGGTTACTTGAATAGGATCAACTTGATTCAAAACTGAACCAATTCGACCCTCTCTGATCAACTCGTCGAGGTTGCTGTGATCACCATTTTTCTGGATAAGCTGCCCAATTTTCTCCTCAATAGTCATCTGTTTTAAAAGCTTATCAATCTGCTTATCAAAACTTTTAGACTGCTGATTTGATTCACAACCTACCAGACAAAAGGCAAGAACAGCCAATAATAAAACCGAGATGATTTTATTCATATTGAAATGTTTGAAAACTTCTCGAAAGGCACTTTCAAGGAGTTTTAATGAAGTGTAAAAAACTCCTTGAAAGCTAATTATTCAATAGGTGGCTTAGTTGTAGCCATCGTTCTGCACAAGATTACCCGCAGAAAGATCGATTTCTGTTTGAGGGATTGGTAAGAATCCTTTTGTAGCAGGATCGAAAGTTACCTCAAACAGCTGCGCTTCACCCTCGTAGTTTGGTCCATACTCGGAGTGTGTAAGCTCTGTGCCTGCATAGTCGAGTCCGCGCCTTAGCAAATCGAAATAGCGAATACCTTCCAACGATAGTTCAAGTCGACGTTCAGCATAGATGTTTTCTAGGGTTGCTGGAACGCTACCAAGGCCAACACGGTCTCTAACCTGGTCGAGGTAATCTTGAGCATTTGGGCTACCAAGTTCTGCTGCCATCAGCAGCACATCGGAGTAGCGAATAACACGATAGTTACATGTTCTGTTAAGTTCAAACTGTCCATCAGCTCCCCAATGCTCGGCATCGGATGAGTATTTTTTCGAGAAATAGCCAGTGTGTTGGTATCCTTTACTAAGTGTTCCATCAAGTTCTGCTTCGGTAAGAATAGTATGTTCAAAACGAGGGTCACCTGTTAGATCGTCGACCAGCTTTTGGTTAACCGTTGCAAAACTCCATCCTCTGTTCCAATTTGTAGACCCTATTACCCTTGGCCCCTGCATTTGAGCAGCAAGGTTTCCGTGGCCACCTCTGGGGTAATCCCAGTCCCACCAAGGGGGAGTATCGCCGTATGAAATTTCAAACACCGATTCCATTCCAAATTCACCAGCAAGCTTAAAGTTATCCTCATAATTTGGGAACAGGTCGTGGCCACTTCTAAGTATAAGATCTTCGAGTTGAGTCAGTACGTAAGCCTGATCAACGGTTGTACCATCGGCATTAAGTTCAGCGTTGTACACTCCGTTGTAAAACAGGTAAACTCTTGCTAAAAGAGCCTGAGCTGCCCATTTTCTTATCCTTCCTGCCTCTTCTGCGGGTATCTCCTCAGGGAGGTCGGGGATAGCATCTACAAGATCGAGGGCAATTTGGTTGTAAACCTGTTGCGGTGTGTTCTGATCTTGTTGATATTCCGATGGCCCGCTAATGGTATTTGTTAGCAATGGAATATTCTCGAAAAACTTTACCTGTTGAAAGTAAAAATAGGCCCTCATAAATTTTACTTCGGCAATTGTTCTTGTCTTAAATTCTTCGGAGGCATCAATGTCGCCAATTACTTCGAGGAACAGGTTTGCCCTGTATATTCCTATGTAGTTTTTAATCCAAATTGAGTGGGCAATTAGGTTGGTAGGAGGGATGTTGAATGTGTTAAACTCATTCTCATCCATGCCGTCGTTGGCATCGGCACCACCAGCATAAGTGTCATCGGAAAGAATATCGGACATGGTTAAGTAAGGAGCCCACGATACACCTGGAGACGATTGGTAGGTTAAGGCATCGTAAACAGCTACAAGTGCACGCATTGCATCCTCTTCGGTTTCGTAGAAGTTTGAAGCAACTACTTGGTCGAGCGGTTGGAGATCTAGAAAATCCTCACAGCTGGTAAGCATTAGCGTTACGAGTAGTGCTTTGAGTATGTTATTTATGTAGGTTTTCATATTCTGCACTTTTTATTTAGAATGTAATTGATGTACCTAGTCTGAAAGTTCTGGCCTGAGGGTAAATACCTCTATCGATACCTATATCGAGGGTTCCTCGAGCACCTATTTCTGGGTCGGCACCTGTATAACCGGTAAAAGTGAATAGGTTTTCAACTGACATATAAAACCTTACAGAGCGTGCTTTAATGCGCTGTTGCAATCTGGCGGGTAGGGTATATCCAACTTGAACGTTCTTAACCCTTACAAACGATCCATCCTCAATGTAAAGGTCAGATACTCTGTAATTGTTGTTAATGTCGTTCCAAGCAAGGCGTGGAACTGTGTTTGATGGGTTATCCTCGGTCCATCTATCTAGAATGGCCGTTGTTCGGTTTGTATACTTGAGGTCTTGCCTTTGCGCTCCATTAAACACATCGTTTCCGTAGGTTCCAATAATTAGCATTGAAAAATCGAACTGCTTATATTCAACCGATGCGTTAAGGCCAAATGTCCAATCTGGAGTTGGATTTCCAATCATTGTTCTATCTTCTGGAGTTAATTCTCCGTCGTTGTTAACGTCAACAAACCGAACATCACCAGGAACAGCATCGGGCTGAAGAACATCGCCAGTTGAACCTATGTGTTGGAATACCTCTGCTTCGCTTTGGAAAATGCCATCGGTTTTATAACCCCAAAAGTAGGCTATGGGGTAGTTTAACTCAGTACGTGTAACAAGGCCAGCAACGGCCCATTCGCCTCCTCCTGGAACAACACCTTCCTCGTTCCCCACTTTAATCATTTTATTCTTATTGTAGGCGGCATTAATACCAACGGAGTAGCGTAGGTTGTTTACAACGTGGCGCCAGTTGAAGTCCATTTCAATACCACGGTTTCTAACGCTTCCAATATTTGCATATGGAGGGTCGTTTCCTACGTGGGCGGGTATTGGAATAACCTCTAAAAGCCCCTTAGTAACCTTGTTGTAAAAGTCGAAGGTTGCGGTAAGCCTATTGTTAAAGGCTCCAATATCGAGCGCAATATCGAGCTGCTGCGATTCTTCCCAATGAATATCTTCATTGGCAATATATTGCGGAGAAGCTCCAATGTATCGACCGCCTCCAAAAATGTACCCTCTACTATAGTCCATTACAGGAATAAACTGGTAATTACCAATTCGCTCGTTTCCGTTAACACCCCACGATGCCCTAAATTTTAGGAAATTAACGGGGTCGATATTTGGCATAAACTCCTCATCGCTAATAACCCACGAAACACCCAACGAAGGGAATATACCGTAACGATTGTTAGGGCCAAATCTGGACGAGCCATCTCTGCGGATAATACCAGTAAATGAGTACTTATTTTGGTAGTCGTAGGTAACACGACCAAATGCCGAAAGCAATGCTGCATGGCTTGCTCCTCCATCTGCCCTCCATACGGTATCTGTAGCCATGTTTAGGTATATATGGTTTGGGTCGATTACCATTACATCGGCATTGAATCCGCTAAGGTTTTCATAGTTCTCCTTACGTGCTGTTGTACCAAGTAGCACTGAAAAGTTGTGGTCTTCAATTTGTTTGGAGTACAATAGTGTATTCTCCCACTGCCACGTATAGTACCTTTGAATAAGCTTTGATACTGAATTTTTTTCGATGTTATACTGTGCTCCGTTAAGGTAAAATAATGGACGATAGGAGTCGTCAATTTGGTAGGCCAAATCAATTCCAAAGCTCGATCGTAGCTTAAGCCCCTCAATTACTTCAAGTTCCCCAAAAATATTTCCAACCACCTTGTCAACTCTAGTTTCGGCATTCTGCGTTTGGAGCAAAGCAAGTGGATTAATTACTTCGCCTTCAACCCACTCAGAAATGCCGTAGGTTTTTCCATCGGGAGAGGTAACCACAGGAAAACTAGCGTACGGATCGTTGCTAAGCATAATCTCATCTTCTTCGTAAAGAGGGGTGAGGGGATCGAGATTAAGAGCACTGTTGTATGCGTTGTTGAACGATTCGTTGCTTGATATGCCTCTTCTAATTAAATGAGAGTATGCCAAATTACTCCCGAAATTTAAGAAACTGGTAACCTGATGGCGCGAGTTAAGTCTTCCGGTAATTCTATCGAATTGCGATTTATCGCCTCCAATTATACCCTGTTGCGAGAAGTACGACATGGATGATGCGTACGATGATTTTTCGTTACCGCCAGTAACCGATATTTCGTGGTTGGTTATTGGAGCATTCTTCTCAAATAGTTCATTTTGCCAGTCTGTATCATGCTTAGGTATTTCGTTAAGGTCGAAATCTTCATCAAGGCCTGAGTTTGCTCTGGCTTCGTTCCATACCATCATGTACTCCTCAGCGTTTAGCATATCGAGGGTTTTGGCTACATTCTGAATGCCATGATAGCCAGAGTAGGTTACGCTAATATCACCCCCTTTGGCTCCTTTTGTTGTTACCAGTACTACACCATTTGCAGCCCTTGCTCCATAAATTGCTGCCGATGCAGCATCTTTCAGAACATCAATCGATTCGATGTCGCCTGGGTTGAGGTAGTCGATACCTTCAACAGCCAGCCCATCAACAATGTAAAGCGGTTTGGCATATCCTGTTGTACCCGCTCCGCGAATGCGAACGGTTGGCTCTTCACCGGGTTGACCCGAAAGTTGTGTGACCTGAACGCCTGGAGTACGGCCTTGCATGGCCTGATCTAATCGTAAAATTGGAGTTGCGCTAATATCTTCGGCACTAACGCTTGAGATAGCGCCAGTTACCACTTTTTTCTTTTGGGTTCCGTAACCAATAACAACAACCTCATCGAGCTCGGTATACTCAAAGTTAAGCTCAATATTTATTTCGCTTCGGTTGTTAATTGGTATTTCTTGTGTTTTATAACCAACAAAGGTTATTTCGAGAACGCCATTTGGATCGGTAACAGCAATTCGGTATTTGCCGTTATAATCGGTTGTTGTTCCGTTTAGCGTGCCTTTCTCAAGTATGGTTGCTCCAGGAATTGCTGTTTTCGATTCAGCGTCAATTATTTCACCTGTAACAACATGAGATTGGGCCAGCACTATACTTGTATTTAGCAGTAATGCTACAATAAAAGTTAGCTTATAGAAATATTCTTTCATAAGATTCTCAGTTAGGGTTATCTTTTTAAGTCGATACTTTTCTCCCTTTGTACGTCTTATCGTACAATAGTAGTTAGTTTGTTTTGCCTATACTATTGAAAAACTCGAATATAGTCTACCTTCATTTGTTGGGGGAAAATTGTAGTTTGATCGGGATCGCCCGGCCAATTACCCCCCACTGCTATGTTGAAAATAAAGAAATGATTTTGATGGAATTCGCTCATGTGTTCTGGTGTAATATCAATTTCGTAAAACTGGGTATCGTTTACCAGCCATTTAATTGAGTTCTCATCCCATATAATTGTAAAAACATGGTACTCATCGGCAAAAGTGCCTGATTGTAGGGTGTAGCTTCCGCCAATGTAGTTATGCCCTTCGTTGTCCCAGTGTACTGTTCCGTGGGTTTCGTTTTCTCTTCCGCTGCCACCTATCATCTCCATAATGTCAATCTCGCCACAAGCAGGCCAACTTATAGTTGATATATTTTCGCCAAGCATCCATAATGCTGGCCAAATTCCTTGCCCTTTAGGTAGAAGCGCTCTTATGTCGATGCGACCATATTGAAATGATTGTTTACCTTGTGTTTTCATTCGGGCAGAGGTATATGTACTACCCATATAGTTTTCGTTTCTTGCTTCAATTACTAGTGTTTCGCCATCTACCCATGCGTTTTCTTGGCGATAGTATTGTAGCTCGTTGTTGCCCCATCCGCATAGGTTTGGACAACCATTGCCAATTTCGAATGTCCAATTGTTAGTGTTAATGGTATTTCCGTTAAATTCATCGTTCCAAATAAGTGAGTAACCATCGTACTCCAAGGGCGTAATATACCCATCTTCAATTGATATCTCTTCGCCAACGGAGACTGAAACTTGCCGTATTTCCTTAACATAGCGGCCAGATGATCCGTATGCGCGAATTTCGATTTGGTAGTTCCCGGTTTCGTCGAAAGTGTAATCGAACTCGCCAGTGGAATTGCTAGCTGTAGGATCTTCGTTTGCACCAATAAAGAGTTGGTATTCAATTGCATTGTCGGCATTTGCAATAATGCTAATGTAGCCAGAACCATCGTCCGCTATATTTACTACTACCTCAAGGTTTGCGGGGTTTGTTGTGTCTGGCAAATCTTCACTGTCGCATGCAATTAATCCTTGCAGAATGAATACTAATACGAAGAGCCTTAAAACCATGATTATAAATTTTTAGTTATTTAAAAATTTTATATTGGTGGTTAAAATAGAGAGCACCTGTAGTGCAGGGCTCTCTATTTTGTTATTCAGTAATTGCCAAGAACATTAATAGAAATAAATGTTATCAACATAGATGGTTGGAGTTTCACCAGATCCAGCATCGTCAAACTTTAGTTGAATAATTTCAGCTAGGTTTGGAACATCATAGTTTGTGAGCTCAATATCTATGCTTTTCCATGCACCAGCTTCGGTTGTAATTGTATATGGGTTTTCAGCAGGGCCTGGGCTAATCATGGATATATTCACATTGGTTACGGCGGAACTATAAACATCTAAATGTAGGTATGTCTTGCCTGAAACATCCTGAGCATTACCAGCAAAATCGATTCCTTGGTAGGTTAGTCCAGCCATTTTTAAAATCATTTCACCTAGAACCTCAATTTCGGAAGTTACAGTTGCCTGTCCCCAACCAGGATTAAGATCAACACCTGTGATGTTAGTGTAAGTATCACTATAAATTGATATAACATTTTCCTCAGGCTCAGTAGGAGCGGGTGCGAGTTCAGTTGGGTCAAGGCTAATTGATACATTCTTTATCGCTTCATCAGTATCACCTGTAGCATTTGTTGCAGTTAAGGTAACTTCATATATACCTTCAGCAGCATAGGTGTGAACTGGGTTCTCTTCAGTTGAAGTATTGCCATCACCAAAGTCCCAACTGTATGAAACAGCATCATTTGATTCGTTCTCAAACGTTACAGTCATGCCGTCAATTGTATAGCTGAAATCTGCTCTAAACGAAACAACGTCTGGTTCTAATGATGGGTCTGAATAGTTAGCATAAACTATAGTCCATAGCCCGTCAGTGCCATAGAAAAATGTAACTGTCATTAAGTCGTAACCAGTATACTCTGTTATTTCGAGGTTAAAGGTTACGCTTGACAATGGAACGGTTGTATACCCAGATGTTCCTAGTTTTGGAATTCCAATCCAAGCGCCTTCTCCGTTAAGCGTTGCTGTTCCGGCAGTGGTGTTATAGGTAAACTGGTGTGTTCCCGATAGCCATGCGCTAACATCAACGTCATCTTTATTGATCATGTTCGCTGGGATTGCTTCAAAGCAAGTTTCGAAATTCCATTTACCATCAAATACACCCGATTCACCCCAGAACATACCATTGTCGTTAAATTCGTATGTTCCATCGAAATGGAAAGTAAACTCTTGTAGGTAAAGGCATGGCCTTACGCCATCGTTTTGCAAGCCTGACCACCACTGAGCAGGAGCGGATGCATCGGGGCCTAAGGACATTGAAGTGCCCTCACGGAACAATTTCCAGGTTTTTGATACTTCGCCTGTTAAGAGTTTGTATGCTTCTTCTGGGTCGGTTATTTGAATCGATTTTTCATACGTTGCGCTTTTATCGGCGCTATTGTATGCCGTTAGGACAACGGTATAACTTCCAGGTTCAGCATAGGTGTATACGGGGTTTTCATCGGTAGAGGTTTCACCATCGCCAAAATCCCAACTGTATGAAGTGGCATTTTGTGAGTAGTTAGTAAAGGTAACCTCAAGAAAATTGGTTTCGCTAATCTCGTATTGGAAACTAGCAACTGGGTCTTTTACGTCTGGCTCGGGGTCGTCTTTTTTACACGATACCATTGTTATCATGGCTAAGGCGCCCATTGCCATAAATGAAAGCATAAGGCTTCTGAATTTTTTTGTTCTCATAGTAATGATTTTAGTTTGGAATTAGGTTTGCGATAAACTAACTTTTGTTGTAAGCAAATTAACCCGGGTAACAACCCAACTCCAAATATTATAACACATCACCGGCACAACACAGCGTATTTGTACTACATCAAAAATACATCATATTATAAATTAAAGCACAGGTTTACAGGCGTTAATGATGTGATATTAATTGTTTAATGTTTTCTCAAAATTATTTTAGGCTAACAATTTGGTTTAGGTTTTGGTTTAATGCCTAAAACGAGATAATGAAGTCAGTGAGGTTGGTGTTATAATCGAGGTTTAGCTTTTTTCTGAGTCGGTATCTGCTAATTTCAACGCCTCGAATAGATATGTTCATAAGGGGAGCAATTTCTTTCGTTGATAGGTTCATCCTGAGATATGCGCATAATCTAAGCTCTTTTGGAGTTAAATCGACATATTTTTGTTTAAGCCTTTCCATAAAATCTTCATGAACCTCGTCGAAATAGCTGTTAAATAGTTCCCAGTTCTTTTCGTTTCGTAGGTCTTTATTAATCTTTTTAATTAACCCGTTTAAGTTTTGCTTGTTGGGATGATCAGCAGGAATGGTTTTTAGCACATTTGTTAAATCCTCTTTTAGGTAGGTAAGCGTTTTGTTTTTTTGGATTAGATGTAATGTCGCATTTGCAAGCTCTTTATTCTTAAACTTCATTTCGTTTTTTAGGCTTTCGTTTCGAAGCTTAATTATTTCCTTTTCGGATAGGGCTGTTTGCTCCTTGAATATTTTTTCTTTACTAGCTAAGCGCTTTTCGTGCCTAAGCTTTTCGCGCTGTTTAATTCGTTGCATTCGCTTTCTGATATATATTGTATTTCCAACAATTATCAGTAGTATTATTACTGTGTAAATGCCATAGGCTACTTTCGAGCGTAAAAAGGGAGGGGTTATGGTAAAATGAAACGACTTTATGTTACTAATTGCACCAAATGTATTCTTTCCTCTTATCTGGAATGTATAATTACCCTCTTTTAGGTTTGTGTATTCTTTGAAGTTAATTTTATCCCAATCGGACCATTTGTCCTCAAAACCATAAAGCCTATATGAGAAATATATATTTTCTGGATTTTCAAAAGCAGGCAATGTGAACTTAAAGCTAACCGAATTTTTAGCGTAAGGAACCGTTACTGGATTTAATGACATGTTCGGGTAGTAATGCTCGTTGGAAGAAGAGATTGATTTGTCTTTTCCGTAAAAGGTAGCCATGTTTATGAAGACCTCCTCAGCAATACTAAAATCTCTAATGATATTTGGGGCATAGTGTATTAGCCCTTTTTGGGAACCAATAAAAACGTTATAGTCATCGTAAACATATATGTTTTCGAATGCCGGAAGCAGTATGTCATTAATTCCGGAGAAAGGAGATACAATATCACGATAGGTCCCGTCCTCAAGTAATCGGATTATTCCAATTTCTTTATCTGTAA
>NPID01000249.1_pt1 | contig 110430 bp, 77 predicted proteins | sample 8637491 | NCBI WGS metagenome assembly NPID01 (sample SAMN07420843, study PRJNA396082) | bioreactor metagenome | isolation source: sample BA6 brine-fed electro-methanogenic bioreactor BA | place: Japan: Kochi | collected 2016-06-14
GCCGGGATGGCGGAATAGGCAGACGCAAGGGACTTAAAATCCCTCGCCCTTCGGGGTGTGCGGGTTCGATTCCCGCTCCCGGCATTTTCTTATTTCTTTAAGTGTTATACCTGGATGGTGATATCTCACCTGCTCTATAGTCTTTTCGCTCTGTTGAATAGCCTTTTCTGGGCAAAAGTGGAAACAGGCGAAGCACTGCTCACAGTGTCCAAGCCAGACGGGCTTATCGTTGACTTGGATGTTGTTGACAGGGCACACACTTTCGCAAACTCCGCATGAGGTGCATCTTTCGTCTGCATAGAATTTCTTGTCTGCGCTTTTTAGCCCCATCATAAATAACGGAAAGAATGGACGGGCAATCATTCTGTAGAATGTTGATGTATGCTCAAAACGCCCTTTCCTCTCCTCTTTGATAGCAGCGATTATCTCGTCAATCTGTTCTTCTGCTTTTTTATTTATGGCTTTCTGGAGATCCTCCGTAGGAGAACCTCCGAATGGGGGGTAGTTTGTCGGCATCAGCACACCATAGCTGGCATCGAGGGAATTGCCTGTTTTTTTGAGTGTTCTGGAGACAAGATCCGAAGCTCCTCCTGCTATCTGCGCATAGGTCAATATGGTGAATACATAGTCTCCTAGCTTGCCCTCAACTTTTTTCAATGCTTTTTGTACTGCTCGTGGCACTCCGAAGGCGTACACAGGGCAGACAATACCTACCTTTTCACTGCTTTTCATCGGATTTTCCACAAAGTCTGAAATTTCATGAAGTTCTGCATCTATTGACTGTGCAGCTCTTTTTGCGACATAGAGTGAGTTTCCCGTTCCTGAGAACCAGTATATCCTGTTCGACATGATACCTCCTTTCTAGTAAATCAAAAGAGATTTGTCTGTGATGTCAATTGAAAGCAGGGGTATGCCGATTTTACCTGAAGGGATGATGCTTTGTACCTTTACAATAAGTTGGATCACGAATATATTGGCTCTATGGATTTTTTAAACAGACTCAAACAAAGGGTGCATGTCCTCGACGGTGCGATGGGTACACTTCTCTATTCCATGGGAGCAGCGAAGGGTCACTGTTATGATGAGCTCTGTCTGTCCAATCCCGAGCTGATCAGTAATATTCACGATAACTATATCCTCGCCGGTTCTGACATAATCAAGACAAATACTTATGGAGCCAACAGGGCTATTCTCGGTACATACTATGACCTTGGGGGCAGAGTAGGTGAGATCAATTCCAGAGGGGCAGAGCTGGCAAGAGAATCGGTAGAAAGAAGCGATCGGGAGGTATTTGTTGCAGGCTCCATCGGTCCGGTTACAAGACCCCTGGAGGGTGATATGGTTTTCACCGACGAAGAGCTTGGCGAGATATTCAATGAGCAGGCCAAAGCTCTTTTGGAAGGTGGAGTTGATATTTTTATACTTGAGACATTCGGGGATTCACACGAGGCTTCGATTGCCTTTGATTCGATAAAGGTTCATGGAAGACCTGTCATTGTCATGCATTCTTTCACCCAGGAAGGCAGGACGATCTTTGGCATTCCGCCGAAGGATGTTGCCTATGACATGATGAAGATAGGGGCTCAGATCTCGGGTGTGAACTGCAGTATAGGTCCCCAGAACGCCCTTGATGCGCTGAAGGGGATGTCGGCAATTTACCCTCATTTTCTTGCTGTAGCACCAAATGCCGGTCGACCAAAGTTCATCGACGGAAGCTTCATCTACCCTGCAACCCCAGAATATTTCGGAATTTTTGCCAGAAAGGCTCTCTCCAATGGTGCTAATATTATCGGTGGCTGTTGCGGCACAACATTTGAACATATAGAAGCCATTGCTCAGGCGGTTGGTGGTAAAGAGCCCAGACCACACAGTGTTTCAGTTCTCAACAAGCGAAGGGTCAGGCGTAAACCCCATATCTTTGAAAACACCCGTTTTCTGAGTAAACTCAAGTCGGATGAAGAAGTAATTACAGTTGAGATTGACCCACCAAAGGGGGCCGACATTATACAGATTTTGGAAGATGTCAAATATCTTGAAGCTCTGGGGGTTGACGGGCTTAATATAGCAGACATGCCCCTTGCAAGATTGAGGATGAGTGCCCTTTCGCTGGCAGGTCTCATAAAGACCAGGACGGAACTTGATATCATACTTCATCTGACAGCAAGGGATAGAAACATCATTGGCCTTCAGGCAGATCTTCTCGGTGCCCATGCCTTTGGGATACGAGATATACTTGCTCTGCGTGGTGACCCGCCTTCTGTTGGTGACTATCCCTTTGCAACTGGTGTTTTTGATGTTGAGGCTCGGGGAATAGTGTCTATGGTATCCCATCTGAACAGAGGGGAGGACAGGCTGGGCAATGATCTGCAATCCCCAACAAATATTTCCATTGGAGTTGCTTTCAATCCTGGTCTGCCGAGGCTCAAGCGTGAGCTGGACAGGCTTGATGATAAGATATCGAAAGGGGCGCATTTTGTGCAGACTCAGCCGATATTCGATGCAAAGACTTTTCTTGAACTGGATATGCCGGATATTCCAGTAATTGCAAGTATTTTACCCCTTAGAAGCCTTCGGAATGCAGTCTTTCTCAAGAATGAGGTTCCCGGGATTTATATACCTGATAAATATATTGCGAGAATGGAGAAGGCCGATAATCCCTATATTGAAGGAGCACGTATAGCTGCCGAGATTATGGACAACATTTCCGATAAGGTCGCCGGATTCTGCATAATTCCACCCTTCGGAAAGCATAAAGTTGTGGAGAAGATATCATGTTTCCGCTCAAAGACGAATACTTAGTTCGTGATGTACCTGTAGCCCTGAACTGGCAGAGGGTGGCAGCAAGGATGGGAAGTGGTGCCGGAAGGACAGAGGGTCTTAAGGAGAGAATAATCTCTCTGGAAAGTAATATATCTCTGCAACCATCATTTTCTCTTCGTAACTATGCAGTTTATTCTGTCGATCGGAAGGGCATAGGCATTGCAAACGGCAAATGGATTATGGGCAGCAGGTTCAGGGATTTGATGGATGGAATAAGTCATATTTCCGTCTATAGTCTTACAGTAGGTCATCTTCCGATATTGGATAGCGATCTGGATTCTCTAATCTTAGAGCATATAAGCTCGGAAGCTGCGGAGCAGACAGCAAAAAGAATGATCTTGATGCTCTCTGATATTGCAAAGGGCTGGAGATCAACAAAGAGGCGCAGTCCCGGCTATCCGGGATTTCCCATAGAGCAGCAGCAGATGATTCTTGACCTTTCCGGCGGTGAGAGATTGGGTATTGAGGTTACAGATAGTTTCTATCTGTTGCCGATGAAGAGTACAACAGGCATAGCAGGATGGAGATATGAAGGATAGGAAAGTAATTTTTTTTGATGGCAGCATTGGGACGATGCTACAGAGCATGGGACTTCCTAAGGGGAGTCCATCGGAGCTATGGAATATTGAGAAGGCGGACAGAGTTCTCAAGATGCACAGGGGATATGTTGAACTTGGCGTTGACTTCATAACAACCAATACATTTGGGGGAACACCACTGAAGCTGTCAGAGTATGGACTTTCCTGCGAAGATGTTAACAGGCTTGGTGTCGAGATTGCACGTATGGCTGTGACAGACAGTGATGTGAAGGTAGCGGCATCTGTAGGCCCCACAGGAAAGATGATCGAGCCCCTTGGTCTGTTTTCCTTTGAGCAGGCCTTTAATGAGTTTCGTGAGCAGATTAAATATCTCGCAGAAGCCGACATTCTGATTCTCGAAACATTCTCTGATATTGTGGAGCTTAAGGCCGCTGTTATGGCGGCAAAGCAAAGTGGTATCCCCTTTATTCCGAGCATGACATTTGAGGGTGATATGCGCACTGTTTCCGGTACACCTCCGGAGGTCTTTGCAGTAACAGCTGCCGCATTTCGACCGTTGGCAATCGGGATTAACTGCGGGGCAAGCCCCTCGGTGTTTCCAGAAATTGTGGAGAGATTGGTCAAGGTTACTGACTTGCCTGTTTTGTCTTCACCGAATGCAGGCATTCCGAGGATGGAGCAGGGGCAGACGGTTTTTCCGGACACTCCGGCTCAGTTTGCAGAGCTTCAGGGCATGGCAATTGAAAAAGGTGCTGCAATGCTCGGTGGTTGCTGTGGCACTACTTATGAGCATATAGCTGAGCTTGTTAAATCAGGGTTTATTTTTCGTGAGATTAAAAAAACTCAGCCCCTTTTCAGAGCAGCATCTCGTACTCAAATTTTCATAGCTGGCGGAGGAAGGACAAGGATCATTGGCGAGAGAATCAACCCGGCCGGGAGGAAAAAGCTCAAGGCAGAGATAGCCGATGACAGTTTGAATCTTATCAGGCAATATGGCATCGAGCAGAACAGGGCAGATGCCCTTGATGTCAATGTTTCGACGGGAAAAGTGGATGAATATCCAATACTCGGCAGGGCAGCAAGGGCATTATCCTTGAAGCCGGGATTACCTCTTTTCATTGACTCTGGTGTGGAGAAAGCCCTTTGCGATGCCTTCTCACAATCCCCGGGAAGGCCTGTTCTCAATTCTATATCTGGAAAAGAGAATGATCTGAATCGACTGCTTCCTGTAGCTGCGAGGTGGGGGGCTGCCTTTGTCGGACTACCTCTCGATGAGTCAGGTATACCAAAGGAAGCTGAAGGGAGGTTGGAGATTGCGGAGAAGATCCTCAAGAGAGCTGAAGGTTATGGATTCAAAGTTTCGGATATACTTTTCGATCCCCTTGTGCTTCCAATAGGTTCTGACAGGAATGCACACATGATTACATCAGAGACACTGATTCTTTTCAAAGAAAATGGTCTCTATACGGTTGCCGGTGTTTCCAATGTTTCCTTTGGAATGCCAGATAGACAGGCTATAAACAGGGCCTCTCTCTTCGATCATATATCAAATGGTCTTGACGCTGCAATTTATGACCCAACGGATTTACTCGCTATGGATGTCTTGGAGGCCGGTGGGCTTCTCAAGGGACAAATTGATGCATCTGAGTTCCTATCTTTACAATCTGTCATTCAGCGATCCGAATCTCTTGAACAGGATATTGTATTTGGCTATGACGACAGCGCGAAACAGAGGGTTGTCAAGCTGATAAGGGATGGTGTGAAACCATTAAGTATCATAAATGACATGCTTATTCCATCCATACAATATGTCGGTGAGCTATATGAACGGCGGGAGATTTTTCTTCCGGGCATAATTGCATCTGCCGAAGCAGTCAAGGCATGCATGGTCATTCTGCTACCACTTCTTGACGGCAAAGACTCGGAAAGGGGGACAATTGTTCTCGCGACTGTAGAAGGGGATATTCACGATATAGGCAAGAACCTTGTAGCAACACTTTTGACAAGCAATGGTTACAGAGTCATAGATCTCGGCAAGGATGTCGGAACCCAGACTATTCTTGAGGCTATAGGTGAGTACAAGCCCGAATTTATTGGCTTGTCTGCTCTTATGACAACAACATTGCCCTCAATGGCAGACTCTGTCAAAGCAATAAGAGAAAAATTTCCAGAGGTGAAGATTATAGTCGGTGGTGCAACCGTCGACAGAGACTTTGCCCAGGAAATAGGGGCCCATGCCTATGTAAAGGATGCTGCTGAAGCTGCAAGGATTCTCGATAACTTGAGAGCTATCTGACAGCCACCGAGGTATAGAAGAAAAGGTAGTTCCCCAAAAAATACATGAAGAATATCAAGAGGCCATCCCAGCCCATTGTCAGATAGCTCTTTGTAGAGCGGTAAATCAATCCCATAACAGCAATCGTCATCATGATAACCGACATTGTCGCGGGTATGAGCAGTGTAGAGTCGGCATATTGATATATGCTGGCTCCTTTTATGAAGAAATCCATCATTGGTATTAGAACCACATTGAAGCCACAGCTCCCAAAGAGATTGGCAACAGCCATATTTACAGCACCCATTCTAAAGGAAGAAATTGCGACAACAAGCTCAGGAAGTGATGTTATAGCAGCAAGAACAATGGTTCCCACAAAGGTGGTTCCGAGGACTATTGTACGCTCTCCAAGCAGTATTGGAAACTCGGAAAGCTCTGTAGCAATATTTATCAGCCATATGCCAGCCCCCACAATGAAAAGTGTATTGATGAAAAACATCACAAAAGCTTTGGATTTGGGGATAACAGGCTCTTCATCTTCCACCTGCTGTGTTCTTCTTGCCTTCCTTGTCTCGAGACTGTAGATCATCCTGTTGCCCCCTAAGAAAAGTACAACGATAACGATACTGAAGAATGTTCCCATCTGACTGGCCACATCGCCAACAATACTGACCACGACAATGGCCAGAATTCCCAGTACAGAAAGAAGAATTCCGAGTGCCGCAGGGAGAATCTGTCTGATATTGATTTGACGCATGATCGGGCCATGTCCCTGAACTATGTCGAGGACTCCAATCACAAATATATTGAAGACATTGCTTCCATATACATTGCCGAGAACAATCTCCGGAACACCATATGCTACACTGGATATATTCACAACCAGCTCAGGCAGGGATGTGACAACCGACAGAAGTGTAAGCCCTACCCAGGTCTGGCCGAGTCCCGTGAGGCTGCCAATTGCATCGCCATATTTGGAGAGATTCATTCCGGCGATCAGAATGACAAGTGCAGCGATGGGGAACTCTATGAAGAAAGCCCACCCGTAAACCTTATTTAGGATCAGTTCACATATCATTTTTTTTGCCCTGGATTTGCTGTAAAAAACTCAAATGTTCTCTGTGAGCAAAGATAATCTCAACTGTAAAAAACAAAAGAATTTTAAAAGAAACCGAAAAGCCTTGAAAAAAGACTTCCGATTTATATATTGATTATGAGACTTTATAGTCTTAGGGATTAGACAAAATACTCCATTATGGAGTCAACAGGCTTCATAGTGTGGGCACAAAATAGATTGGAGGCATAGATGAAGAAATTATTATTTTTTCTATTAGTCCTGGTTATGACTGCATTGCCATTCACGGAGGTATCTCATATCAATTCCGGTCCGGTAAGGGCTATCGATGGAGTTGGTGAAGTTGTATATGCCGGTGTAGGGGGTTCACTGAACATCTATAATATCTACAGGCGGGATTTCCCACAGCTTATGTACACCATGCCCGGACTATCAAGCAATATTCAGGATATTATCGTGGATGAAGGAAGAAAGAGGCTCTATCTTCTTGCAGAGAAGGAAGGTCTCTTTATTCTCGACATTGAAGAGCCATACAGACCAGAGGTAACCGGTCATATCGGTACCGGTGAGGGTAAGGTCTATGCCATGGACTTCGATGGTGGTGACAAGCTCTATATTGGCGGAACAAGTTTTGTCTCTGAGGTAATTGTATCCGATCCATCAGAGATAAAGGTGAAAAAGAGCGTGAATCTGCCAGGAAAGGTCGAATCCCTTGACTATCACAATGGCAGACTTTATCTCGCCCTTGGCGATAAGGGTCTTGTTGTTCTCGGAACCTTTCAGGAGGAATCATTTGTCTACATGGGTGTTCAGACGGGGACATACTCCCTTGTTGAAGCCTATGGAAACAATATTCTCTACGGTCGTCTCGATAAACCCGGCGAAGATGAGCCACGTCTTTTCAATCAGATTTTTACCTTTGCCTTTTATCATCCAGTAACTGCAGAGGTTAAGGGCAATGTCATCTATTCAGGTGGGATGAATAACTTTGCTATCTATAAGCTCTCAGAGGAGACATCAACTGATCCCAAGTTAGTCTGGAATCTGCCGAATATGCCCACTCTCGACTGTGTGCTAAAGGATAAAAATATCTATCTCGCCAATGACTTTCAGGGAATATCAGTCTTCAATGTTGAGGACATAACAGCCCCAGAAGAAATAGGCAGGATAAAGACCCTCGGCAGAGGTGAAGACGTTTTCGTATACAACAATATTCTCTATATCCCATCCGGACTTTCCGGAACGGCACGCTATGATATAACTGATATCGATCACCCTGTACAGCTTGCACCCCTTCCCACTAACCTCAAAGCCAGCTACGATATAGCAGAATATGCTGGCGATATCTATGTTCTAGGAGTCAGGGGAGCAAATCCCAGTACTGTCGTTGTCGAGCGTCTTGATCCAATAGATCTGGTCATTGAGGACGAATACGAGATAACAGAGATTGCAAAGCCTGAGAACATTTCGACAATAAACATCGCAGAGGGCTATGCAATTATCACCCTGGGTAATGGGACCATGCATGTTCTAAGCAGCGAATTCGAATCCATAGCAACAGTCACGGAGGACGATGCCCAATTCTATCAGACAGTTATAAGGGATGGTTTCCTCTATGCCTCCGACTTCCACGGCACATATCACATCTATCGCCTTTCCAGGGAGACAATGCCCGAGTGGGTCAGCTCTATTACCACTTTCGATGAGGGCGGCAATGGCTTTGCATTGAAGGATGATTACCTTTACACAGCCGATGCAACCAATGGTCTTTCTGTGATCGACATCTCCAATCCAAAGGAGCCATATGTTCTCACAAGCTATCCAACTGTCTGGGGCATGGATGTAGAAATTGACGGGAATATTGCTTATCTTGCTGACGGCAGAGGCCGTCTGAAGGCCTTCGACATTTCCGATCCATCGGTTCTCGTCGTTATGGATACTCTTGCCCATGCCGGATATTTCACAGATATCAGCATATATGAAGGGCACATAATCGCAAATGACATCTACAATGGAATATACACATATCGCACCCTTGAGACCGATGAGCCACTGGCAAAGGCCGGGCTTGAGGCAACACCACAGCAATACGGCATCACAGGTAACTATCCCAATCCTTTCAATTCTGCAACAGATATAAATATAGTCCTTCCTGAAAGGGCTGATGTCGATTTCTCCATATACAATGTGAGGGGTGAGAAGGTGGAAACACTCATCAAGGAGACATTGCCGGCAGGGGCCTATAACATGACTTGGCAGCCAGGCAATCTACCGAGTGGCGTCTACATGGCTGTTCTATCGACACCGAGCATGACTTGGAAGAGAGAGATCAAGTTTGTCAAATAGTTAGTTCTAAAAATATTAACTTGAAAGGGGGCGCGAAGCCCCCTTTTTTTGTTGGAAAGTATTAAGTCTTTCAGGTTACTTTTTTGAGTTTTGAAGGTAACATCTTTCTGAGAATGAGCCGACGGTTAAGCCCTTTCTTTGGGGGGGAATTTGTAATGAGAGAACAGACCTGATTGTGTTGGTTCTTAGAATTGAAATGGAGTAAGTCGAGAAATTCTCTGGCTCTGAAAGATAGGGATAACTACTCAAGACAGTATACCCTGCCACCTTCGGAGGTGATGTATATCCTTCCATTATGATAGAGGGCATTCTCGGTGAACTTGTCATCAATCTGAAGCCGCCTTAGCTCCTTACCTGTAGAAAGGTCGCTGAGTATGAAGAGCCCGCGATATGACACAGTGAGAATTCCATTATCGATTATTATAGGGGAAACAAAAGAGCTGTAGTCATCAACTCGCGTTATGTCAGAGAGCCATAGCTCACTGAAATCATAGTCAAAGGCATGTATTATACCGGAATCCGATAGGGCGTAGATCATGTCATTTGCCAAAGCGAGGTCTGTGGAAACTCTTCCAATTGAGTGGCTTTGGTGAATTACTCCGCCTTTGTCGAACATTATGATCTCGCCGTTTTCAAGGGCAGTGATGAATCTATCGTTAATCTGCCTTATTGCTCCTGCAACCGGGGAGGGTATATCAATCTTTACCGCTACTGAAAGCTCGGGATAGTTGAGAAAATGAATAAACCTACCCCCTGCAATGATCAAGCTGTCAGAGACGAAAATCTTCTCTGTTATTGAGTCCTCCAGCTTTCTCTGTGAAAGAATCTTTCCGTCGGATTGCCTAATTCTGTAAACACCTCCGGGGGAAGTGATGAATATTACAGTGCTATCCATCGTCTCAATTGGTGGCCCAATACTCCTTGCTGTCTTGTTCCAGAGTCTGGCGCCTGTGTTCATATCAACTGCAAAGAGTCTGTTCCACTCCCCTGCACCGCTGAAAAACATCCTTTGGCCGGAGACAGTTGGTGGAACAGTCACAGGCACGTCGGCCCACATTCTATCCTTTTTTTTGCCTGTCTCTGCATTGTACATATATATCCAGCTCTGTGTGGTACCTATGAAGAGCCATCCCCTTTCAAGGGCAGGTGTTGAACCTCGCTGCATTCCGCCAATTTCGCGTTCCCATTTGATTTGGAGACTGAAAGGGCTACCCTCGGGCAGATCGACAGTTGAGTCTATCCTGAAGGCAGGGCTGCATCCGAAAAGAAGAACAATGGCGAGGATGATCTTAAATACTGTCTGGCTCTTCATGGTGCTCCCTTCCTATATAGATTCCCGTGGAGTCTATAAGTTCCTCTATGTGCCAGTTGCATGGTTTCTGTGGTTCTGTTCCGGGCAGGAAGTACTCCCTTGTCTGGAGTGGACAATGGGCTGTTGGCAGCATACCGGAATGATGGCATACCCAGATCTCAGACAGACCCGATGGAGGGTGGAAATTAAGAGCAGGTTCTCCGAGATGTGCGCTGATATTGAAATCTGTCCAGACAGGTATTGCCGCCTGGGTTCCTGTCAGTCCAAAAGGTCTTGCGTCATCATAGCCCATCCAGACACCTGTTGAGTATTGCCTGGTAAATCCTACATACCAGGTATCACGTGAGTCGTTGGAAGTTCCTGTCTTTCCGCATGAAGGATAGAGGAAACCCAGTTTTCTCACATCATAGCTCCTGCCAAATCTGACTACTCCATCAAGAAGATGAATCAGGAGGAAGGATGATGTTGAGTCAATCTCCTGAATTGAGCCTCTATCGGGTCTGAAGTAGATATCATTGTCTTTATCAGTTATGTATCTTATAGGAGTAACCTTGCCCCTTCTGCCGTAGTTGGCAATTGTTGTCATTGCCCTTGTTATCTCATAGGGTGTAACCTCGCTGGCACCCAATCCAAGGGAGGGTTTAATACCAATATCGGAAGAGATGCCTGTTTTGTAGGCATATTCCGCTATCCTCTCGGGGGTAAGCATCATCGTTAGATATGAGGTCGCAATGTTCTGTGACCGCTCAATAGCCCTTCTTACAGTTGTAATGCCAAGATACTCACCACCGTAGTTCTTGGGCTTCCAGATGGAGTCCAGACTGTCGGTAACAATGAAAACGGAGGGCGTATCCGGCAAAAGGGTAGATGGTGAAATGAACATGGAGTCTTCTGAGAGAGGTGCATCCATGGCAGCAAGATAGACAAAGGTCTTGAAGGAGCTGCCCGGTTGTCTGTAGGCCTGCAAAGCTCTGTTGAAGAGATCCTCCTCGTCATTTCTGCCGCCTACAATGGCCTTAAGTCGAAAATCGCTGTTATCGATCACCACGAGAGCACCCTGCGCATTGTCTGTGAACCAGAGGCTGTCGATGTGGGCAACGCCCTTTTGTATTGCCCCCTGTGCTTTTTGCTGCAAATAGGGTGAAAGTGATGTATAGACATCGCCACCGTTAAAATAGAGGGTACTGTCAGAGAACTCGTCATGGGCAAATCTCTGAACTGCCTCACGGAAATATCGATATCTGCTCTTTGGCGGTGGTACATTTTTAAGAAGAACCGGACTTTCCTTTGCCCAGTTGAAAAGGCTGTCCGAAATATGGCCGTCTTCGTGCATGGAGTTGAGTATGTGGTTTCGTCTGCGTTTGGCCCTCTCGGGATGATTGAAGGGATCGAAATAGCTCGGAGCAGGGATTATCCCTGCAAGCAATGCCGCCTCGGGAAGAGTCAGCAGGTCCGGTGTCTTGCCGAAATAGTGGCGTGATGCCTCGTATATGCCACAGATATTGTAGGGGAAGTCATATCCGAAATAGACAAGGTTCACATACCATTCGAGTATCTCGTCCTTCTCCAATGTGCTTTCCAGGTATAAGCTGCCGATGGCCTCACGCAACTTACGTGAATAGGTTCTTTTGTTTGATAGATACAGATTTTTCACGACCTGCTGGGTTATGGTGCTCCCACCCTGGACAATAGCCCCCTCTGTCATATTCCTCTGACTAGCCCGGAACATCGAAAGAGGATTGATGCCCATATGATTGTAAAAATGCCTGTCCTCAGCGGAGACAACTGCCCTTTTGAAGTCAAGGCTGATCTCTTCCAGCGTACAGTATTTCCTGAGTATGAGATGGTGGTCAACAAAGTATCCTATATGTATTGGTTGCAACCTGAAAGAATCGAAGGTCTTTCCTTCTCCTTCGATTTTGGTTATCTCATTTCTGCTTCCCAGATGAACGCGGATATTATCAACCTGCTGGAAACCATCGGGATATGTCCTTTTGCCAGTTGCCAGCATCAAAACACCGACATCATCTATTCTCAAGGCGGTTGCCGGATAGTCTCTGAATCGCAACTCATCTGCAAGTCGACTGAGGTCAACTCTGTCTCCGAGTCTATATTCTCTATAGTCGGATAGTATTCTCGAGGGGAATTGCCATTCCTTTCGCCTCAGCCGGAACTCCCTGGTATCCTCCACAAGTCCTTTGAAATTTCTTGAGTAGAGTATACTCCACACAAAAAACGCAATCACAAAAGCAAGAAGAGAAAGCCCGGTTATCTTGAGAATTTTGATTACTATTTTTGTTATACCGCCTATGGTGTTTCCCTTTTATCAACGCTTTCTGAATGTAGCGATAACCCTTCTGTTCACTGTCCTGCCCCTTGGGGTATTGTTGTCGCCAATATTTGAAGGACCGTCGAGCATCTGCAGAACAAATGGTTCCGAAGGTCCATATCCTTTTGTGTATATTGAGACATCTCTTTGGCTGAGCCATCCCGATACATCCTCGGTCTCAAGAAGGACTGTGAGGGCAGCATTGAGCCTGTTCTTTTCCCTTTCGGCTCTCTCGCGGGAGAGCTCCATATTTCTGCGCTCGGTTCCGATTACATCGGTATGACCGCTTATCTCAACATCGAAGCCGCCTTCCCTCTCAGCACGTTCAATGATCTCGCGTGCGAGCAATGTGATTCTTCCTTCAAGGAAGCGGGATGTCGGTGTTGCCTCGTCGAATACATATTCCACAAGTATAAGTTTCTTGATAATCTCGATCTTTACATCGGGATTGACCTCGACAGGTGGAGAAATGTATTCATACTCTTCGCCTGTGGGTGATGTGAGGCCGAGGGCTATAGTGACGCTTGTGTCAGGTGGTATCAACCTTCCGTCGACCTGCCAGTCCCAGCTGTAGCTTTGGGGAGGAAGTCCATCTCCTTCTGCGAAGACGGCTTTCTCATGTGGTGTCTGTGCTGTGAGCTTCCAAGAACTGACAGCTTCTTCAGGTTTTGCAGTTATGGCAATCATGTTCTTGGGGTGCTGCAATCCTGTGAAGTTTTCGACCACCGGTGTGCCTGTGACAGGTCGATAGAGAATGCCGTCAAAGGTAAGCTCAAGCTCTATGCCCGACTTTGCACCTGTTCTGCCCACAGCAACAAGTCTTTCCCTTAGCTGCGGATATTTTTTCAGGAGATTCAGCTCTACATTGTGGGCACGGAGAACCGCCTTGGTCGCTTTTTCGTCCTCTGTTCTCACACCTCTGAGAAGGAGTCCTGCATCGGGATTTTGTTCGATCAGCGCAAGAAGTGATGCTGAAAGGTCAAAGTTGACATCCTCGGCATTACTTATCCTGGAAAGTTCGATAGGTTCGGGGATGGATGCATCTGAGCTGGTGAAGACGCTGAACTCGACGCGTCTGTTCTCCGCAGCTATCATGAATGTCTGCTTACTGTCGTATTTTTGGGGTGGGACTATGCGCGGTGAGAGATAGTCATATGTCTCGGGATTCTCTTTCACCATTCTTGGCGATATGTCCGGCTGGAAGCGTGCAAGCTCGTCATATACGGCCTGTATTCGATTTGCCGCCAGTGTCACTGCTTCCTGATTGCCAAGCATCTCGTCGTCGGATGGATCGACATAGGCCTTTATGTAAAGCTCTGCGTCGGGATTCTTCTTCATCCTCTCAGCTATTACAGAGAGTGCGTCAATATCAGCCTGATTATCCACAACCCACGAATTGGTAGGGAAGAATACTATAGGTATCAGGGGATACTCCTCTTCAAGGAGTTCAACCTTTTCTGCCCTTGTGGCGAAGAATTCCGGCTTGACTGTGCCGATAGGAATCTGCTTTGTAAGGTTGACGAGTAGGCTGTCTCTGTTGTTGTCCTCCTTGTCCTCAAGCACAACGCCTGTTATCTCCCTGGGGTCTGTGCCATTATCATCGACAGAGGCTATCAGGTAGAATGCCCCCGGTTCCTTGGGGCTGAAATTCCATGTGAGTGTATCAATTTCGCCGGGTTTCAGACCATCGACAAACTTTGTCGGGAATATGGTCTTGTATACGCCCTCTGAATCCAGCGAATAGAATGTGACGCTAAAGGAAGGTGCGGATTTTCTTCCTGAGTTACCGATGACAACAGAATAGGGGTTTTTATCACCGATTATGCATTGGGCAGGCGGTAACAGATCCAGAATATACAGGTCGATGTCTGTGTATCTGATCCTGTCAAGATAGAGTGTTATGCCCATATAGTGTGAAAAGCTCGATGCCCTTCCCACCTCGGAAATGGGGTAGTGGAAGGCATAGTCAAGATCAAAGCCCATGAAGAAGCTCGGGACATGCAGGGTCAGCCCTGCCGTAGCAAATCTGGGGTTGAATCCCAGAGTTGATTTTAAGGCTGCGGAATATCTGCTCTTTATTCCAGCCCTCGGCTCGAGTATCTCGTCGTGATTGTCCGTTTCGGGCCTATATGACAGATCGATAAAGGGCTCAAAGTACTTGTGGAAATGATAGGATGCACCGAGGGAGAAGTCCGGCTGCATTGTGCTCGATCCGTCGCCCTCTATGGACATAACTGTCATAAGGACATCCCTGGCTGCCAGACCGACCTGAAATCTGTCATCGACCTTGGCGAATATTCCTGCGTCCATGTTGAAGCCATATTTGGTTGTGCCATCTGCAAACAGGGGATCATCAGCCGGTGGTCCGTCTCTGCCCGGCATATAGTCCCCGTCCTCAGGGCGATAGTCGATGAAGAGCATCTTGGGGTTAACGCCTATAGACCATTCCAGCCTTTCGCTTCTTCTAAGATAGCTGATATTGATGCCGGCCACCCCTTCAGAATGGACAGGGTCGCTCGTCATTCCTCCATATAATCCGATGTTTCCGAAGAACTTCATCCTGTGATTATAGCCGAAATATCCCCTTCTCAATCTGCCATTGTCGAGGTTGGAGAAAAGATAGTTATAGCCGGCCATTACAGACTTACCCGATTTGAAGGATGTGGTGGCAGGATTGATAAGACCTGTGGCTCCATCTCCAATTACCGCCACACCGCCTTCTGCCTGTGCTCTGCCCCTTGTTCCAAGACATTCAAAGGAAAGGGCTATGCTCGTAAGTAATAACAGTATGAGTATATTCTTTTTCATGACTCTTCCTTATCTTGCAAGGGTGATAACACCGGTTTTATACTTTTTGCCGTCTTCGAGTATGACATAAATGTAGCTTCCTGCCGCAGCATCCTTTCCGCTGTCTGTCCTGCCGTCCCAGCGGATCTCACGTTCCGAGGTTTCCCTCTGGTATATCAGAGTATTGCGTGTATCGAAGATCAGAAGCTCCTTCGGTCCCTTCTCAGGAATCTGGACTATGATCTCGTCATTGTAACCATCACCGTTAGGCGTGAAGGGATTCGGCAGTATCGAGAAGACCTTGATACACTCCATACCCATTGCTGTGATTTCGAGCTCCACAGACGGCAGAAGAAGTCCATTTCCGTAGATCAAAAGAGTGTCGAGATAGGCCATCTCCTCCTCGGGATGGAAGAGTATGTCCAGCCATAGCGTGTCGCCGGGGCTTAGACTGCCCCCTGAAATCTCTCCCACTGTGAAGAACCCAGCATTGGTCAGGAACAACGTATCGAGTTCCACAGGGTCGGGATGAATATTGACAAATCCAAGTCTACCTGTGAGCGTGTCGCCAACACAGGTGTCCCCGATCTCGCCTGTCATGCCGGGCAATATCGGCAGGTCAAGGGGATTGCAGGTAAGAGTCTCTATTGCTGTAAATGTAATTCTGTCTATCTCTATCTCATCGTCAAAGTCATTGTCCGTTGCTGTTACAGAGTAGTAGAGTATCTCCGACAGGAAGAAGGAATCGACACTTGTGTATATGCCGTCGCCTTCCATCGTGCCGCTTGCTACAAGCGTGTCTCCGAAATCATCCCAGACTGTAATGAAGACACTGCCGTCCATTATGCCGGAGGAATCGGTGATCTCTTCTGTTATGTGCACCCATCTTCCGCAATAGCCCACTTCATTTGTATTGACGAATACAGGTGGCAATGTGTCGTCATCGGCTATTACGAATGACCACATATAGGGCTCGCCCTGATTTGGCGGACATATATCGGGTGTATCGAAATAGGAATGGGCTGTGATATTCACGGTGTCCCTCTCAAGGAAATAGGGGGAGGCAAAGGTGAAGAGGCTGTCCGTCCAGATACCTTCTATATCAAGGCTGTCTCCGACTGTGATGGTCATCCTCTCAGTATCGACTCCGGCGCGATTGTCGTCAACCACTACTAAAACGTCGTGGGTATGGGAAGCGACCATCTCGCCATCCATTGGGATATGTTCTACAATCTCAGGCGGGATGGTGTCCACAAAGAAATGGAATGCATATGGAGGCGATATGGCATTGCCCAGTAGATCCTCAGCCTCAAGGGTTACGTATATCGACTCTGCATCCCATGTGCCGGGAACAAAGCGCAGGGTATCGGCGAGCAGAGAAAGCTCCGGCGATGTCAACCTGTAAGGTGTATCGTTGACTGTCAGCAGAACAGAGCTTTCCAGTATGCCGTCATCGTCCCTCATGAAGATGACTATTTCATTGTCAGGGCAGGATGTAACCGCTCCGTCAAATGGGTTCTGCAGAAGCGGTTGCGGTGCGCTGATATTGATATAGAAATAGTAGCAATCGAGCAGTCTGTTGACGCCACAGTACATGGCAGAGTCATGGGCTGCGACACAGACCTCAACCCAGCCAGTGTCTATTGTATCCCCCTCGGGGAAGGACAGCTGCATGACGTCGTCCATGATCTCGAAATATTCCCCACCAGAATACCAGATTCCCCCGAATGAAATGGAATCGGGGTATGCGCCTGAAGGATCGGAGAAAGTGACTGTTATCTCCGGCGAGGGGTCGGAGGTGAGCATGCTCTCCGGTGGGAATGCCGCAAAGGACGGTGGAGTTGTGTCCTGATAGAAGGTAATGCAAAAAGGCAGATCATCGAGCGGTGCACCGAGGGCATCTTCGGCATACTCGATGCAGAACTCGTTTTCTTCAAGGAAATCTATTCCGGAAAGTGTGATTGTCTCGGTCGTTATCAACACTCCTGCATCGCCATATATATATTCATCGCCGTTGAAGGTGAGTATCAGTGAATCCCCAAGTCCATCTGCATCGGTGAACTCCATGAATATGGAGGTATCTGTACATGATATTCGATCAGAATCAGAGGGGAAAATTGCGTCAAGTATCGGTGGTGTATAGGAGATGGAGAAGCAGAAACTGGTGTCCATAGCATTGGGATCGCACAGGGCTATCATATCTGAGGCGGATACCACAATGCAGAAGCTGTCTCCGGCAGTGTATTCGATGCCTGCCAATTCCAGATCGAGAACAATGCTGTCGCCATCTGCATAGAGTCCTTCATCGCCAAGGAAGAGAACAGTACCATCGATATTGACACTAAAGGTCGAGGAATCCAGCCCTGCAGGAACATCCTCGGGGAACAGCCCGAAGGATGGTGACCTTGACAGCAGCACAGAGCCATCCATAGGCGTAACATCTGTTACAGGTGGCATCTGATCAATGAAAAAGGTCAGGATATTCTCGTAGGATGAGCTGTTTCCTGCAATGTCCTCAGCATTGGTGATGTCAACATGGACTGTATCGCCATGAACCCATCCACCTGATGGGACGAAATAGAGTGTATCTTCAATATAGCGCAGCTCAGGGCTGGAGATGCGGAATTCCTCATCATTGTGCGTCAGGATTATACTTGTTGGCAATACACCGCTGACATCGGACAGTAAAAACACAAGGGTATCTCTCTCGCAAGAAGCAAAGAGGCTGTCCTCCGGGCGTATTGCTCTTATTGTCGGCGGCACAACATCAACAAGGAAGAACCAGCAGAATGTGTCTGTATTTGCGGGGCAGTTGGCCGTTGAATCCCAAAGAGCAAGGCATATCTCAACAGTGTCCTCCGGCAATGTCGGCTCAGGCAATACAAAGAAAAGGGTATCGCCGCTTTGTCTTTCGAAAAGAGGAGAATCCCCTACAATCTCCCAACCAAAACCTGAAAGCGAATCCATGACAATTGCAGAAATATCTGGCATTGAATCAGCTATAACCCTGCGGGGTTCAGGAAAAAGGGGCATGACAAGTGGGGGAGAATTGTCAACTGTTATTGAGAAGCTATAGCCTGGAGCGGGGCTGCCAAGAATATCAAAGACTGTGGAAAGTGTGACATTCAGAACCGTGCCCCCGGGGAAGACTGAAAGGGGAGTCCATATCAAGGTATCACCGATGAGTACTAGCTCAGGAGAGTCAATATCATAGGATATACCGTTGATGGTAAGAAGCAGCTCCTCAGTGTTTATACCATTGTCATCCTCAAGGAGAATCGCCACCCGTTGTCCCTCGGCTGTGAGACACGATGTATTTCTCTCAATATCCGGATAGAGATGTGTGACAACTGGCGGGCTGTATTCTATATAAAATGTCCATGTTGTGTCCAGCTCATTTGGTCCGCATCTTTCAGGCGGTGCATTGTCAGGTGCGATGAGTCTAACTTCAATCGTGTCACCTCCGACAGGAAGCGGCAAAAGCCCCCCGGCAACAGCAGCTTCCAGGTCAAAAATGATCTCAGAGCCGGACATTGATATAAATTCCGAGGTCAAAGAGAATCTAACACCACCCACATAAAGTTCCACACCCATTGAATCCAGTCCGCTTGTCTCGTCGAACAGATCAAAGGAAATATCAGGTGTCCTTTCAGAAACCTCTCCCACAGGGGAGGCATCGCTAAATATTGGGCTGGAAAGGTCGACGAGAAAACGCCAGCCAAATGGCTCAATCTCGGTCAGGCCATCGCTGGCACTGGCGAGGGAGCACTCGACCCATTCGCCGTCTTCCCACGGTACAATCGAAGGGCCGAAATGCAGTGTGTCCTCCGAGAACCAGAGTTCCGGATCAGCAGTGGTGTATGACACGCCATTTACTACAAATTCTATTGAAAGGGGGGATATGCCGAGGGGAGACCATAGATATGCTTCCACAGTCTGGGAATCGCAGGCTGTTATGGAGTTATCCGAGGGCGTGACAAAGGGCGTTCGCGCATCGACAAAGAATGTGAAGCAGTCGGGACAGTCGCAGCCATTTGGTGGACAGAGGGGATCGGGTGTGTCATAGGCGGAAAGGAGGCAGACCTCAACTGTATCGACTTCGTCCCATCCCTCCGTTGGTGAGAACTCCAGTACGCCTGAGTCCCAGAATAGCTGTGGATGCGGATAATCATAGGTGATTCCATCAACAGAGATGGAAATGGAGCTTTCGTCAATGCCCGATATATCGTCCCTGAACCAAAGGGAAATGTCGGCTGTAGTATCGACAACAAGCTGAAGATTCATAGGGAAGGTTCGCCGAATCTCCGGTCCGGAAAGGTCGACTGTGAAGCCCCAGGCATGGTCGGTCTCTATGTTATTGCCGAGTATGTCTGCAACGTCCTCAATCCTGCACCGGACAATGGTTCCATCGGCCCATGGCTCGGATGGTGTGAAGATGATCAGGCTGTCGTCAACAAATTCCAGTTCGTCATCTGCTATGGTATAGAGCACTCCGCCGACCCTGAAATTAATAGAAGAGGGATCAATGGGCTGATCGTCGAATACTCTGACTATGATCTCTGTGGAATCACAGGAGATGACGCTGCCGATAGGTGGTGTTCTGACGGATGTTGAGGGAGGAGAGTAGGGGATATAGTAGGAAAAATTGTATGTACAGCCATTGGGGGCGCAGATATTCACAGAATCATAGACTGTGACGGAAACATCAATTGTGTCGCCCCCCTGAAACTCATAGCCTGATAGGTCGAGGCGGAAAATTTCACCTATGCGAACAAGCTCGGGGGCAGCAAGGGTAAAGAGCCTGTCGTAATCATGGACACCGCTTACCCTGACAATGAACATTGTAGGCGATGAAAAGACAAGGGAGTGATTGTCCGTCACCCTGAATCTGAAGACTGGATCAATTGTCAATATCTCGCCCTCTGGTGGAGATTCAATCGTCACGTCCGGGCAGATGGTGTCGCCTGTAAGCTCGAAGATAAGTGGCTCTTCAAGGGGATTGAGGAGACTGTCCCAGGCCAGAACCTCATATTCGTGTGTGCCGTGCAATATTGTCGGCAGAAGAAGGATGTTGCCATCCCAGCTCAGGCCAGCGTCACCTGTAAAAAGGGTATCTGCGCCGTCTATGACCATTCGCAGGGAGTCTTCGAGTATGCCGTCCTCATCGAAAACAGAGATTATAACGCCTGTATCAAGACAGGATACACTTGCTCTGTCATACGGGCTGATAAGCTCTGCAACCGGACCACCAGGCTCTATTGTAAAGATGAAGCAGCTGTCCTGTCTGTTTGCACCGCAGGCGATGGCGTTGTCCGCAGAGTGAATACAGATAGAAACTGTGTTCCCCCCCGGAAGTGGCATTCCATAATCAAACAGAGAAAGGGTGAAGGTATCCCCCGATCTTGTGACTGCAGAATCCGAAAGGGATATGTCAATACCGTTGATTGTGATATAGGAAGAGTCAAGACTTACACCGCTCATATCGTCGTAGAGGGCAATCTGAATATCAGGGTATACCTCGTCAATCTCTTCGCCGGGTGTGGGGTATATGAGATCTATATCAGGCGGTATCTGATCGATATAGAATTCCCATGATATGAATGCTGCCGCATTTCCAAAGGGAAAGTCCCTTATAGGAGCAAGGAGTAGTTCTATCGTGTCGCCATGGGAAACCGTAACGGGATAAGGGAAATATACAAGTGTGTCCAAAATCGAAACAACACTGTCGTGAAGTTCATATGGTATTCCGCCTACTGTGCAGGTCAGAAAGAGCGATTCACGCTCTATCGTAGATTCATCGTAGGCATAGATGAGTATATCCCCGAAGCTGCAGGACGAAAATGTTCCGTCATCAGGGTAGATGACATGCACAGAGGGTGGCGTTGTGTCCTGTCCAAGAAGTACAGACACAATGACAATGATTAAAATAAATGATAAATTTCTCACTTCTCTCCCAGTATATCGATTATTCTTTTTGTCTCCATCTGTGGATTTTTCGCCTTTGATATGGCGGAGGATATGCAGATGCGTCTGAACCCCCTATCCGTTAGTAGCGGCAGGTTTTCTGCGTTAATACCACCTATCAGATAAAGTGGGAGATCAATCCTGTCGCGTATTTCTTCCGCTGTGTCAAGGGTTCTGACAATGGCGTCCTTTTTTGTCTCAGTCGGGAAAATTGCGCCATAGCCGATATAGTCTGCTCCGTTTTCCTGCGCCTCAATGGCTTGCTCAACGTTGTTAACAGTGACTCCGAGTATGCCTTCATCGCCAAGTCTCTTGCGAGCCTCGGACTGAGAGCCGTCACTCTGACCGATGTGCAGCCCCACGCAACCTTCTCTGCCGCCTGTTGACAGACCGAAATTCAGCAGTTTCTGTGCAGCTCCTATTTGGTCATTGATAATCAGAGGAATCCCTTCTTTAATAAGTCCAGGTAGAATCTCGATACCCATCGGCAGGATCTCGTTTTCAGTCAGGTTTTTAGCCCTGAGTTGAACAAGCTCTGCCCCCTCACGGGTAACAAAACCAATAATTCCCAAAAAGCAGGTGGAACAGGGAACCGATTGTGTATCATATATATAGTACAGGCTTTTTTCGCTGAAAAGCATGGTTGTCCTTTGATATGGATTTATTGCCTTCCCCCCTTGATTCGGGGTCTTAAATGTAATTCATTTAAATTAAGCCAAAGGGGAAAGAAAGGTCAAGGGATAAAGAATTTCATTTTCTTTCACAATCCCCCTTGACCGTGAGGGGTTCGATTCATATCTTTATTTACAAATAATCAAAATTGAAACCTTTGGAGGAAAAATGGACTATAACATTACCCCGCAGGAAATCGAAGAGGGTAAGGGTATGGCGGGATTGGCCTATCTCACTTGGGTAGGACTTCTCATAGCCTTTCTCGTAGGAAAAGACAACAGATACACCATGTATCACGTTCAGCAGTCGCTGGCTCTTATGATAGGCTGGTTTGCTCTTAGCATAATTGCTGTCATTCCCATCCTTGGCTGGATTGTCGCAATTGTTGGAAATATTGCAGCTCTTGTATTCCTTATCATGGGTATAATCAATGGGTTTGGCGGCAAGGTGCAGCCACTGCCTATGATCGGTCAGTTTGGTTTCAAGTTCAATCTTGTCAAGCCATCAGGCAATATCCACACACCTCCTCCTTCTTCCCACGAGCCTCCACAGTTTTGATCTGGTTGTAATCTTTGTATAGCCCCTTCTCATGAAGGGGCTTTTCTTTATGCTACAAATCCAATTAGGACTTGCTTTGTCTTGATGATACCCTTTTTTTAAGCTCTTGAAACAAATGAAACAAAAGAGGTGTCATGAGAGCTCTGTCTATTTTTCTTCTATGTCTTTCGATCTTTGCAAACCCAGTGATAAATGAAATCTACGATAATCCCAACGGCGGAGCATCGGATATCCCCGGTGACGATTCAAATGAGTTCATAGAGCTATATAACTGCGGGGATGAGGCTGTAGACCTTGCAGGCTGGATTATAGATATTGCCGGAACAACCGACGATATCCAGCTGTTCGATGATCCATCAGGTTTCAACGACCCAGACGCAATCCTGGACAACACTACGCTGCTCCCAGGAGAGTTCGCCCTTATCCTCGATCCGGAATACGTCGATCCTCTCAATGACCAGCCTTTCGACATTCCGGAGGGGACTATAGTCCTGACCATTGGCAACACAACTTTCGGGTCAGGAAGCATCACAGGTGGTTCTACAGTTATCCTCATGAATCCAGAGGGTATAGCGATAGACAGCATGATGTTCCTCGGAGACATATCCCATTCTGAGGGACAGAGTGTGGAGAGATTGGAAGCCTGTGCACCATCAACTCTTGAAAACTGGAGCGCAGCAGACATGGATATTTCTCCGCTGGGCAGCACCCCGGGAACATATAACACTGTTTCCGAAGTGCCCAATGACCTTGCAATAGATTCCTCATATGTTGAAGGCTCGACATTCTATGCCGTTGTAGGCAATAAGGGCATGGAAGTGCCTGGAACGGCAACACTTTCTGTATATCGAGACCTTGACAACGACAATGTTGGCGATCCTGAGGAACTTGTTTCAACCACAGAGCTATCTGTCGATGACAGAGAGACTGTTTCAGTCCCCTTTTCACCTCCATCGGACATAACCTATATTCTTGGAATTCTCTCAGGCGATCAGCAACCAGCAAATAACTTTTCAAAGGCACTGTATGTTCCATCAACCATCGAAGAACCGCTGATAATCACAGAGTTCATGAATAAGCCCTCCGACGGCATGCCAGAGTGGGTCGAATTCTACAACAATACAACCGAGACAATCAATCTCAATGGCTGGAGTCTCGGCGATGGTGATGACCAGAAAGAGATTGACGAGGATGTCATAGTTGCCCCGGGCGAGTTTGTTGTTCTTGCAGAGAATGAGGTTGTAATAGACGACACCTGTTCAGGTATACTCTACATGATGGATTCCTGGGAAGCACTCAATAACACTGATGATGTGATCGTACTTATGGACAGTTACGGTTTCGAGCGTGTCAGGCTGGCGTATCTTGAGGACTGGACTTCACAGTGCCTCGACTACGATGTCTCACAGGAGCTTGTCTCAATGGATGCCGACTTCACAGATCCCGATTCATGGTGGTGTGGAAGGGATGTAGGAGGAACACCCGGTTGTGCAAACAGCCTCTGGAGTGTTTCCGGCAGCTTCGACTTCGAAACAGATGTAAAGGCCTTTGACCCGGTACGTGAGAAGGTTACCATCACATATGACATACCTCTTAAGTCATCCCTCAGAATTCGCGCCTACAATCTTGAAGGTCTTGAAATGGCAACCATTCTCGACCATGACTCACCTCAGACAGGGACAATTGAGTGGAACGGCAAGAAAAATGGCGAGAATCTCCCCATCGGAATGTACATACTCGTTGCAGATACAGAGCCTGATGGAGAAAGACAGAAGCTGAGCATTGCTATAGTCCGGGAAAACAGGTGATACCACAGTCCCTTCAACCAGTTATCGATGGCATACTCAAAAAGGGAATACCCCTGTTTGCTGTCGGTGGAGTTGTGAGGGATTATCTGCGCGGCAAAAAGACCCGTGATATCGATATAGTTACAGATCGAAATCCTATTGATTTCATCGGTGAACATTTTGACTATAACCCAAGATATCAGATAGTTACTCTTAACAGTGGGGGCTTTAATCTCGAGATTGCCCGGATGCGTAGGGACTTTGCCTATACTGGTCGACATTCGGGGATTGAGTTTGTATCGAATATTGAAGAGGATCTACCAAGACGGGACTTCACAGTAAATGCTATTGCTTACGATCTTAGAAAGGGGCAATATATTGATCCCTTCGGTGGCAGGAAAGATGTCTCTGACGGCATTCTCAGGACTGTTGGTGAGCCCATGGAGAGATTCAGAGAGGACTATTTCCGAATACTGAGACTGGCACGTTTTGCCCTAAAACTTGACTTTCAGATTGACCGGAGCACTATTGAAGCGGCCAGGGCACTTTCCCACGGAGTGGAGGAGCTGAACCCTGGACTCTTGAAGCCTGAGATTAACAAGATCATACGAAAGTATCCACCACAGTCGGTTCTCTCAATTTTTGATGGGCTTAATCTGATGAAGCCACTCTTTGGCATCGGGAAGATATGTATACCCACTGTAGCTGAAGGTGACAGGGATCTTCTTTATTTTGCAGTTATCCTTGGTGTTTATGGAGATAATCCTGATGTTCTCAATCGCCTTGTGGCACTCCAATTCCCGAAAACCTTGATTGGCAAAGCAGAATATGTTTTGTCTGCTATCAGATTCTTTCAGGGTGGAGATATCCCTCCAAAATTAGAAACATATCGAGACGAGATGATTCAATGGGCGGAAAAGGTGGGAGTGGATATGAATGCAGTTCATAGGCTTTATCCGGGGCTTTATAGCGAGCCTGTGATTAAATCCCGTGAGCTTAAGTCGCTTATTACAGAAAAAGGCATATCTTTAAGGAAATTACAGGAAATCAGAGGGATACTAACTCTGAATCGATTGAAAGGGTTTATAAAAACAAGAACAGATGCTGAGAATATGCTTGATGAGCTTTGCTCAAAGTCGTGATGAGCTTTGCTTAAAGGCTTGATGACCTTTGCTCAAAGGCTGACAATCTACATACCCTTCTGCATGGATCTTTTCTGTATATTTTCCAATATCGGCAGAATTTTTTTGGCTGATTCTCGTGCACAAAGACGGACCATTCCGATTGTTGTTGTGCTCTCGAAGATAACAACCAGTATATTGTCAGAGCCGATCAGAGAAAGGTGGATATTATCCCTTCTTCCCTGGTGGAAGAGCACGCTGAACTCCTCCTCACCGACCAGCCTGGCCAGCTCCCTTGTAGAGGCGAAGGAACCCGCAGCAAGAACAGCAAGTGATTCTACATCTATATCCTGAGAAAAACCCTGCTGTGCGAAGAGAAATCCGGCCTGATCCACCAAAATGGCGGTCTTGGCATTAGACTCCTTCAGAAGCTCTCTCAAAGCCTGATCAAGCTGGAACTGATCGTCCTCGTAGATAACATAATTTACAGGTATGTCCATAGCTTTCCTTTATTTTATTAGCCCTGTATTTTCTTTTCTTTAAGCTCTGTAATGAGCTTGACAAGAACCATTTTTGAGATAGTGTTCAGTGCTTTGAACACACCATATCCCGTGGTTGCAATTGTCTCTATGGCTGGTACCCTTGTTTTCTCACGATTTAAGAGATAGTCGAGGAAAGGCACCGGAGCGATGTCGTCCATGTCTCTCTTGTTATATGTGAGAATATAGGGCATATTCTCCAGCTTAAGATGCATCTCACCAAGGTTTTCCTTCAGATTTTGAAAGGATTCTTTGTTCATCTGAAGTCTTGATATCTGTGAATCGCCGACGAATACTATACCATCGACACCCTGAAGTACAAGCTTTCGTGTTGCATTGTAGACTACCTGACCGGGGACCGTGTAGAGCTGGAACCTTGTCTTAAATCCTTCGATTGTACCTGTTGTAAGGGGCAGGAAGTCGAAGAATAGTGTTCTATCGCCCTTTGTGTTCAGACTCACCATATTGCTTCTATTGTCGGTTGCAATATGCTGATGGATGTACTGTAGATTGGTGGTCTTTCCACAAAGTGCGCAGCCATAGTAGACTATTTTGCAGTTAATTTCTTTCTTTGCAAAGTTGATAGTAGACATTTAGAACCTGAGTCCGTTTATGGTTTTGATTGCCTCTGATATTTCGATTCTTATCAGACCAATATTTACATCGTCATCTGTCAGCACCCCGAGGAATCCTTTGTTAGTTGGTCCTACGAAGAGCTTTCCCTTTTGTGCCTCAATCACAACAAGTTGCATTTCGCCCTGATCCAGCCTTGAGATGGATTTCTTTGTCGATACACCCACCGCTGCTATCATGGCACCAACAATCTGATCCCTTACAGCCACAGCAAGATCGGAGACTATGGGTATTCCATCCTCGGCTACAAGGGCACTACCCAGAACTCCGGGCAGTTGATTGACCTTGGCAAGTACATTCTTCATTTATACTCCTTTGGTCTATGTCTTGAAATCTGTTCGAGTAGCGAGCTGGCAAGACTTCCCATCTGTTTGAGGTCTGCCCCAGTTTTAACAACGAGAGCACAGCCTGTCTTTTCCCGCTCCAGGAGCATCAGCATACTTTCGCCCAATGTCGCAGAAAGCCAGAAAGAACCTGCTCTTTTCAGACCGGTTCTATTGAAGTTTTTCAGGATTTCAACAGCAAAGGCAGCAATTCTGTCCTTGTCAAAATCCTCTGTTGTATGCCTTTCAGAAATCACAAGACCAGATTGATCAAAGATAACGCAACCGAGAACGCCATCAATTTCAATCAGTTTGAATGGCAGGGAGAGTATCCCTTCCTGGGGTTGTGTATTCTGGCGGAAGATGTTATCTGGTACTTTGATATCTGTATTTTTTCTCGGGTTTACACTTACCTGTGTCTCTTCCAGCGGGATAAATTCTCTTTTCTTATGTATCTTTTTCGGCTCATCGGGAGCAATCTGAAGGTTACCGCTATCGACAACCTTAAATCGATTCTTCTTTTTCAATCTCTCCAGTTCCATCGCCAGTTCCCTTTCGGAGGCTGTCGGGTTTCCATCGGTGTGGATCACCTCGGAACTATTGCTTGATATTGAGCTTTCATGTCGAGGTATGGTTATGCTCGTAATGTCTTCATGTGTTTCCTTTTGTCGGAAATGATTAACTATGCCTACAAGCAATATTCCAATCAGAATTGCGAGAAATCCACCAATTATGTATGCTCCATACTCAAATTCCATTTTCCCACTCGTCCACTTCTATCGGAACTTATTGTTACCTGCTAAAAGAACACAATGATTTAAATCGATCAACATCATTGGGCACATTTAACTTAGTCTTTTCAGTTGCCACTTCAATTTCCCAACAGGTGTTGTGGTATCTCCTATATTAACAGTATACCCCCTTTTTCCCTTGTTCATTACTGCAAGGAAGGAGTCGCACTTTATGACTGCCTGAGGTGAGTAGTTTCTGAACATCTCCAGGCATTCAATAATATAGTCCAATACGGTTAAAACAACTTCCGGAGAAGATGTTGAACCGTAGACATCAAGGTTTCTATTGTTAAGTAAATAGCTATTGCCTGTAATTCCAAGTTTTTTCAGCGAAAGAACTCCATTTTTTTTGAAAGAGATCTGTCTTTCTCCAATTTTTTTTGCTATCGGGCTTAGAAATTCCTCAGAGAAGGCTGTTATGTCTTCATATAGCTGCCCGCTTTTTGCTTCCTGTGTATTCGATATAAGTATAACCGGTGTATCCGCCCAACTTCCTGCTGCCAGTGCGATATGATGATCATTTGCCAGAGTAAGTACACTGCTGAATGCTATAGTATTCTCAGGCAAAAGCTTTACAAATCTCTCAGGGTCGTCAATCTTTCGTGAAATGACAACCACATCAGAAGGCCCTGCAATAAGGCCATTGAAGTCCTTACCGAGATATCTGGAGCTCCCAAGAGCAGATTTGAGTCTTTCTGGCAGGTTGAACTTAACCGATTCTTCTTTAGGTGCAGGCTGCCTTTTTGGCTTTTCTGACGGGATATCTGTTCTGCTATTATCAGGAGCTGCAATGTCTTTTTCCCTTTGATTAGAAACTTCCTCCACAGCGATAGGGGGAGTATCTTCCATAGGTCCTAGTGTATCCCGATCAAAATCAAGGGGGAAATCTATATCCTCAGGCTGTGGAATGGATAAATCCGAATCCATTATCTCCGAGTCTATGGTGAATTGCTCTGTAAAACCTTCGTTGAAAATTTCTTCTATATCTTTTTGGTGATCTTTGAGGAATGGTCTGAGTCTGATTCGTGACTGATCCTTTTCGCCTTCTGAAGTCTCCTCTTTTATGAGTCCCTTGAATTCTTCACTCTGGAGCAGTCTTGTTGTGATCAGTTCTTCCGGTGAGAGATTACTTTCAATTCTGTCGGTCTCAAAGATGCCAGAAAGGTTTTCATCATCATCAGGCCAGAAGAGACCATCCGTGAGATTGTCTTCTGTTATGTCCTGGAATTCATCACCCATATCAGCATTCCTTGACTCATCGGCGATTTCCTTGAGGAACTGGTCCAGATTCTCACCGTCATACTCCGCATGTATTACAGGTCTTTCGTCCCTATCGGTTGACTCTGCAAATATATCTTCTTCCTCGGCAATATGGCTTGCCCATATCGAAAAGTCCGGTTTTTCTTCTTCTTTGAATCGCTCGGTCTTTATGAAATTTTCAATGATATCCTGGTTAATCAGTGAGATGTCGATATTTCTCAGGTCAGGTTGAGGAGGTTCTTCCTTTGGAGGTTCCGGCTTTTGGAGCTTTTTGAGATTTTCGAGGAAAAGACCAGTATTTTCCTGAATCTCACCGGCTGTATCTATCTGGATATCCAGTTTATCTGTGGTTTCTTCGCTAGACTGGCTATCTCTTATGTCCTTTCTATTGTCCATCTCTGCGAAATCCTGCAGGTCGATGTCCGGTGAGAAGTCGACTATATCCGGAATCGATGATTCAATAGGATCTTGATGTTCTTTGTCGAACTCAAAACCAATCTCAGGTGCGTTATATACTGTCGTATCATCATCAATAACATCTGTTTCGTCAACCTCTGTTATATCAGAAATATCCAGATCCGGTGCGTGGGTGATCTCCTGTTGATCCTTAACAGGTCCAAAGATATCACTTGGTGAAGAATCGACTATCTCTTTTTGGAAAAATAGTCCACTCTGTGTATCATCATCGAGGACATTTATATCGGAATTGCGGAATATGTCAAGCTCATGATCTGAATCTACATCAATGTCGTCGGAGTGATCTGTAATGGGGATTGGTTTGTCTTTCTGCTCTCCAATATCGGTCTCCACAATTTCCTCGGCCTGGAGCAAAGGCAAATTATCATCAGATGTACTCGACCTCGGTTCATGCTCATTTCCTTGGAAATCCTTTATTGTCCCAAGCAGGTCATCGAGCTCATTAATGCTCTCCATATCGTCCGGGTCTATGCCATCAGACATGGGATAGTCCATTTCCTTAAGGTTTTCAGCCTGCAGAGTCTCAAAATCGAGTGTCTGAGCTCTGTCAATTGAGGGTGTCGAAAAATCTACATTTGAGTCATTTTCAGGCGGCAATTCTTTCTCTTCACCTGCAGCATGGTCAATTTCTATCTGTCGTTGTTCCTCAAGCATCTGCTCTGCATCGCCGAACATTCTTTTGAGACTATCTTCTGTTTCGTCTACTGCCAGTGGTTCAGCATTTCCAATCCCATCGATCTCTTTTGCCAGGAGGGAATCATCGATTTGGATTTCTTCAGATACAGATTCTTCGGTTGATTCATCTAGTATATCTTCCGTTACGGGATCTGCAGTCTGTTCGGGTATAGTATCTTCCGATTCACTATGAGCATTGTTTTCTATCGAGAAGTTTTCTTGACTGTCCTCAATCTCGGCACTGTCTTCGATCTCTGCGGCTTTGAAACTCACAGGCTCAACTTCGAACTCCTTTTCAGCCTCAATATCATCTACATTTTTACTCTGAATTTCGTCTTCGGAGATAGAAGGCATCCCAGGGGCGGATTCTTCTATATCACCGATGTCTTTTTTATCGGCAATGTCATCTATATCATTGGGCTCTTGAGCTATAGTATCTGTGAAGATATCCTCTATCTCCATTGTGTCGATACTATCATCGATTGCTGCCAGTTCCTCTGTATCAGATAGTGCTTCGGAATGGTCTTCGTCGTTTGCTGTAGTGGCTTTTTCAGCTTCAGCATCTGTATCGGCGGTGAGTTGTTCGTCGTCGGAATCCCCTTCGTTATCCAATATATATTCTCTGATATTCGTTGATGTAAGGTTTTGTTCCTGCATATCCGATGCTTCCTCTTGAACATTTTCATCAGACGGCAATTCAGGCAAATTTTCGTTTTCTTCAAAATCTTCATTGGAATGCTCGGGCCTTATTTCGATCGGCGGAGTCAGATCTTCAATATCAGGTTTTTCTTCCTTGTCATCAGCCAAGAAGGTGTCTGTTCCGCTGCCCATATCAATCGCAACATCAGGTAAATCTGAAGGTTCTTCGACCAATAGTTGAGTATCCGAAGGTTGCAGGAGGTCGTTAGATTCTTCTGATTGCTCTGATATTTCATCATCCGATAGATCGAGATCTACAATCGGAAGTTCTTCGAACTCTACTTCCTTATTTTCTGCGGTAGGGGAGATGTCTTCGGTTTGAGATTTAAGGGGATCATCTTCGATCCTATCGTCTGCTGGGAGACCTTCTTCGTCTTGAGTATCAACTGTGTCAAGATTTTGTAATTCTTCGGGTAATTCTTCGTCAAGTTCAGGTAATCCCACATCCTCTTCCTGGGGTTGATCTTCCGGTTTAGTTAGAGGTGGTATCTCGTCATCTGAACTTGCAATATCAATACCGGAGTCTTCTTCCGGGAGAGCGGTCATGCTTTCCATATTATCGCTCTCCAGGAAGATATCTTCCAGCGAAACTTCGGTTATGCTCTCAAGGGGTATATCCTCAGGGATATCATCGATATATTCCTGCTTGTCAGATTCCAGTTTTACTTCAGTATCAGCTGTTTCTAAATACTCATTCTCTTTTGATGACAAGGCAAGCTGCTCTTGTTTTGGACTTTCATCCTGTCTTAACCCAGGGTCGCTTTTCTCGACAATAAGCTCCTCTAAAGATAACTCCTCAACATCTTCAAGATGCAGTCCGGTATCGTCCTCCATATCTGTATCCAGAGTTTCTATATTGTCTTTCTGAGGAATATCCTCGCTTTTAACCTCTTCAAAAGAGAAGTTATCAATCTCATCAAAAAGTTCATCCAACTCAGGTGCAAAATCACCCTTAGTTTGATTCTGATCGGCTTTCTCATCGAATTCAGGTGCCATAAAGGGCTCTGTTGGTGTCTTGATGATCTCCTCTTCGCCTACGAGAGATTCCTTGATCGCCTTGCGATTGATCTCACTGTAGTCAGTAGGATTAGGTGACTGTTCATGATCATTCTCGTCAATGTCATCAATAGCTTCGAAAAGACCACTCTGTAACATTTCATCGCTGTCAAGGTCTTGTCTTTCGACTATTGCCTGGGAATCTTCCGAAGCGACTTCAGGGGTGCTTTGATCCATGAACTCGAGTTTATCCAGTTCGCTGAAAAGCTCGGATTCGGTGAGTGAAGTACTTGCGATTGCCCATTCGGAAAGGTCCTGAGTGTTATCCGATATACTGTTGATCTGCTGCAACAGATTAGAAAGTGGGACACGCAGTTCCAGACCCATGAACTGGGAGTCAACTATATTCTTCGAGAAGTCAATGGCTTCCACCGGGGCATGGTTATAGATATATGAGAGCTTTACAGTATTTTTTCCGGAATCAACCATATGCTCGAGAAGCGCGATGGAGAATGGCACATCAAAGTCTGCCCCTTCTTTGATGAATTCACGGAGCATTGTACCTGCTCTCATTGAGACATTGTTCTTTATGATCTCGTATACGTTCAGGAAAGCCTTTGGACCAGTGTCCGGGAAACTGGTTTCTTCAGGGGCTGGCATTTGAGCAGGGGTTATATCCTCAATATCTTCGAGAAACTCCTCGTTCTGGTCAATGTTTATATCCGTTGCTTTTGCGTTGAAGGCTGACTTCTTAATTTCTGTTGGGGCCTCTTTTTCGAAAAACTGAGTTGCTGTTGGTGGCAATGTAAATGTTGTATCTGTTAATTTTTTCTTCTTTTGAGGGGCGATCTTATTGGTCTTGCCTGGCAAAAGAGGATTCTCTGAGATCATTCTGGAAATCTCTGATTGATTCACAAAGGCCTCATTTGGGAGGGCCGTCGGCTCATCTTCGATTAGAATATCCGTTTTTTCGTCTATCTTTTCAGAAACAAGAAGGCCGGGCAAAAATGTGGAGAGGAAAGGGTAGGCCAGCCATGGAGCCATGAGCATCTGTATCAACCATGTTGGTGTATAGACGATGAGTGCATCCAAAGCAACGTATTCAAATGTTTGCGGTTGGTTAACCTGCTGCCATATGAAATAGAAAGCAGTAGCTACAGCTGCACTGAGCAGAAGGCGAGCCAATGCAATGGATATGAAACCTGCAATCCAGCCTTTAGCATTGACAGATCTGCCCGAGAAAAAATAAAGAAGCACCAAAATGTAAACAAACTCCACGGTGAGTTTGACAAAATCATTGATGGCAAATGCTTCGAAGAAGGCGTCATTGTTGTTTATCTTCAAGGAATAAAAGAGGATACACATAAACACAGCTATCCCAAATAGGATGATATCCGTAAACAGAGTGATTAATTTCGTTGTATCCTTCATAAAATGCTTTAGCAAAGAGTTTGTAAACTACTTTAATTACAGGGTGTTAAATCTATATGTTTCACAATAATGTAATGGAAGGCATAGGGTTTGTCAATCCCCTTTAGTTCCTTTTTTTAGTTTTGACAATTTTTTTTCTAAAAATTTCAGGATTATTCTTCTCGGGTGTACTCAGTTTCTATCATTGCCAATGAAGCAGCACCAAGTACACCGGATTTTTCGATATGTCTGGCAAGGTCTATAACTGGCATTGACGAGAGCATTCTTGTCCTTTTCATTGCTCTTTTAAGCGGTAAAAGAAGGCTGTCGCCAAACCTTGATACACCGCCGCCAATGATTATTATGTCCGGGTTAATGAGTTCACATGCAGATGAAAGCCCCAGGGCCAAATGTCGAGCGAGTGTTTCGAGGGTAAGAAGGGCAGCCCTGTCCTCTGCAATAGCAGCTTTATGTATGCTCTCCGGGGTCAAGGGGTCAGCTGTCCAAAGGATAGAGCCACGCTCTTTCTTCATGATTTCCAAAGCAGTTTCGACAATACCTTCGCTCCCTGCATATGTCTCCAGACATCCGCGTTTTCCGCATTTACATCGTGGTCCCATTGGGTCAACTGTAATGTGACCGATCTCTCCGGCCATATGCCTGCTGCCTGTATAGAGAACCTTCTCCAAAACAATACCACCGCCTACACCTGTGCCAAGTGTAATGCCAAGCACATAGTCAAAATCAACAGCATTGCCCCAGATACACTCAGCAAAGATTGCGAGATTTGCATCATTGCCGATGTACACTGGTCTTTTCAGCCATTTCTCCAGAACTTTCTGTACATTGATCGGCTTCCATTTCGGGAGATTTGGTGCTTTGGATACTATGCCTGATTCCGGGTCTACAAGACCGGGAAAGCCAACACCGCATGCAGCAACATCAGGAACACCACTTTCTTTGAGGGTCAGTTCTGAAAGATAACCGAGGTAATTGATTAGTTGCTCTGGGGTTGTGTTTGGGGTCTCACTCTCGGAGAAAAAGACTATATTCCCGTTTTTGTCAACGATTCCGGTCTTGATCAGTGTGCCACCTACATCAATTCCCAGATATAGGTCATTTATCACCCTTTACCTCCAGATGAATCTCGACGAACGGGAACAAAGAAATTCTTGTTGTGTCCAGTGTTGAAGAAATTGAAACCTTTTCCTTTTTCATCCATTTCTCAAGCTCCTCTTCGTCCTTCAACTCAAGATTGAAGATCAGCATTGAATGCAACTGTTCTTCAACCCTTGCAAGGGCAGAACCGCTTGGATCTGAAACTGACTGCAGGGTTACATTCAATGGGTATCGCCATATCTCGCTCAAATCGGTAATATGCTCTGCTATTCTGAAAAGATTCACATTTTTGGGAACTAAAGGAATATCTGAGTTGGGCATGAAATAGACAGCCTCATGGGTAATAGTCATTTCCAGGCTATCGACATCGATATCGAAACTCTTCGATACTGTCTCGATATGGCCATTGGTTGCCAGAGTGCGCAGCTTTGCATGATTCTTACCGGGAAGCAATAGATCTTTGAGTATATCCGATGGGAGAGAAAGTGTATCGGGTATATTCATGGATGTGAACGAAGAATCCGTCTTAGGCGCGATCCTTTTCGTGTGAAATCTCCTCTGACCGGATATTTCGGAAATTATGCTGAAATCGTACCTTGCCACCTGCATCTGTCTATTCCAGTTGATCTGAAAGTCGAGAGTTCTGAAGTCCTGAAAGACCTGGGAGGCGGGTGCCCTTTTCCATTTGTCAACTGTTGCACCAATGGGAGCGAAACACAGTCGAATATCGATGCTCTTCGTCGGTTTTCCATTGTCCACGTAGAATGTTATTCTGTCCTTAGCATCCTCGGGCAGCTTCTTTGTCAGAAAATCACCAACTCTCTCCAATCTATTGTAGCATTCCCATAACGGCACATCCCAGGGCTTTCCCCTTGCATAGATCTGAATAAAAATATCCGGATTGCGTGACATCAGACTATCAAGTTCAGGGAGTATAATTTTGATAATATCTCGATAGGACGTTCGAATGTATGGCGCGAAATCTTGTATGAGTACGCTTCTTGTAGAAAAACCGGGGGTATGGAACTGAAGTGTTGCCCTTAGATCCATCATCGAAGTGTCGGAGAGCAATGGCATGGACATGTCATAGCCTTCAGGGTGGTCAATTCTGCCAACCAGTGAAGGGTTGTTCATGAGAATTTCCTGTCTAATTGCTTCGGCCCTTTTTTCGGCCAATTCCATCAGAAGGGCAGGGGAAAGAATGTCGTCTATATCCCTTGAGTAATAGCCTTTAACAAGCAAATGCACATCTGGATTTCTATCCAGAGCACGGGTTATATCCTGAATTGTTGAGCTGTATGAATCCTTCAGCTCATGGCTCTCGGGTTCGAAGAAGAAAAAGGGTATATTGCTCGTTGTCTTTTCTTCAACACGAAATACATCGATATTTAAATCTTTGCTCAGGATATCTATTTCCGGGTCGGCTCTAAGCCAATCCTGCTCTGTCTGTGCAATAAGAAACAGGGGTAAAATGATTATCAGAAAATTTTTCATATCAATACATCTCCGGTCTTCTGTCATTGAAAAGATGATTTCTTTCTGTTACGTTCTTGTTGCGGGACAGCTCGGTATTCAGATCGAAGGTATCGGTAAACTCACCTTCGGTTGGACCTTCCAGTAAAATCTCCCCTTTTGGTGAATAGGCTATGGAACCTCCTGTAAATCTGAGTTTATGCCCACCCCGACTTTCGGTACCTGTTCTGTTGGACAGGGCAATGTACATGCGGTTTTCTACGGCACGGGCGAAGCTGGCCCTTTGTGACCAGGGAAGGACAAGGTTGGTGCTGTGACATATGATGTCAGTACCTTTGATGGCATATGTTCGATAAATCTCTGGGAATATCCAGTCGAAACAAACCAGCAGTCCAATCTTTACACCATTATAGTCAAATGGTTCTGGTCTGATATTTCCAGGTGTGAAGAAAATCTTCTCCCTGTCGAAGAGATGGATTTTTCTGTATAGATGTATCTCCCCATTAGGCGTTATGAGAAATTGAGAGTTATAGAAGGTTTCTCCATCCCTTTCGGCAAAACCTCCGACAATCGCCTTTTGTTCTTTTCTTGATAAATCGGCAAAAATTTCCGTTGTATTGCCTCTAAGGGGTTCTGCATAATCTAGGAGATTGTCGCTTTCAAGGAAAATGTAGCCGGTTGTGAATAGTTCAGGCAGGACTATGAGATCTGCATCGACCTTTTTTACAAGGGATATAGCCGTTTCGATGTTCTTTTCCTTATATCCAAAAACTGGTTCGAACTGTGCTATACCGATCTTCATTCTGTCCCCTGTGTTCCTGTTTATCAGCTTCTATCTTGAGAGCACTCTAATATTAGGGAACAGTAAGCTTAATTACAAGAGCAAATATCGAGTTTAGTACAAGGTAATGACTATGCGTGCAAGGGCATCCTTTCGTTAACTCGATTGAGACCCTCTGCTTTATGTCCCTTACCGATAGAGATTAGGAATTGCCTGATCTTTTCTGCTTTGAGGACTTTTCCTTCAATGGCGTAAAGCAGTGCTCTTGCTGCCAGCTTCTGCCTTGTCTCATAGGACACTTCACGTCTCATGATTCCCCCCTTTGAAATATAGTCTGTTTGCTTTTTAAAAAGCAGGAATCGTGCCAGAATTGGTATTCCCCATATAATGGGCAAGCAAAGCCAGAGTTGCAATGAAATATGGCATTGTGTCAAGGAAAAGATAACCGCTCAACAGTTGGGGGCACGATAAATTTTCTCACAATAGAAACACTTATCTATGGGTATGGAAGGCATATTCATCCACCCCTGTTCTCCAGACCTCATGCCAGTGGCTGTCTGTTCTGCCGAGTACGAAACATTTACCGTCATCAGCAACCCTTAGGGTTACGGTTTTCATAGATGGAAGATTGATCTTCTTTTCTATATTGGGGATGGCATCTTCGAGTTTTTCTTTGAAATAGCAGTCTTTATGCCTTGTGTCAACCGGAAGATTCTGCAGTATCTTTTTCCAACCTTCCCGTGATGTTACTCTCTCTGCCTGGATGGGTTTCTGAGCGTTCTTCTCGGCTATAGTCTTTCGGGGTGTACGGTTGTTCTTCTTCTCGTATGCATCAAGAAAAGGTGAAATGTCCGGGAAGTTTTTCTCCATTGGCAACAGCTTCAGGTATGCCCCATAGTTGACGAAGAGTTCTTCGTGAGTGACAAGTTTTTTCAGTAAGTCCACCTTTTGCCCATCGGACAAATCCAGCTTTGGGCCTTTGGCGTTTGTATCTTTTCCATAATTTATGATTCTCATAACAAGAGACCCTGTCTCCATGGTGTAATCTCCCTCAAGCATATCCAGCAAAGAATCAAAGGTATATCTTTCTGAGAGCGACGAATTGCATGATGGACAGCTTGGGTTATCAGCTTTGTAATACCATTGTGAGAACCCAGGAAGGTATCTGAAGCCACATTTTCTGCACTCCTTGACCTTTTCGTGGGATGAGAGGTTCTGTGCCTTGTTATGGCATTCGGAACAGATATAGACGTTCAGTACAGAACGCTTTGTCGCCCTTCCACTAATTTGCTTTCCACAGAAACCACAGCGGTGTATAGTCTGCACGGCTGGCTCTGGTTTCTTTCTTATAACAACCGGGGCTTTTCTGGCCTCTGTCTTTTTCTTCCCTTTCAAAAAGTCGAAAATTCCCATAGATTCCTCCTATAAGCAAAAAATATAAAAAAGGGGAAATTCTGCAATGAACTATTCCTTCATAGACAGGATAATCGAAAAACAAAGGGGATTTTTCGATAACAGTATAGAGAATAGGCTGGATACCCTCAGAAGAATATACTCTGTTGTAAAGGAGAATGAATCAGATATACTCGAAGCACTTGAGGCAGATCTGGGGAAGAACAGAGCAGAGGGCTTTGTATCTGAGATCGGATTTGTTCTTCACGAGATAAGCTATGTAATCAAGAAATTAAAATGTTGGGCAAAACCCCAAAGGGTGGCAACACCGCTTTTACACTTTCCAGCTAAGAGCAAGATCTACCATGAACCCTACGGTGTGTGCCTGATTATTGCGCCCTGGAACTATCCTTTTCAGCTGATGTTTTCACCCCTGATTGGTGCTATTGCAGGTGGGAATACTGCCGTTCTTAAACCCTCGGAGATAAGCCCTCAAACCTCAAAAATTATTGCAGGAATCATAGGAAACAACTTCGATGAAGCTCAGATAGCAGTCATCGAAGGCGGAATTGATGTCAGTCGTGAACTTCTCGAACGAAAATGGGATAAGATATTTTTTACAGGAAGTGTAAATGTCGGAAGGATTGTGATGAGAAAGGCCGCCGAGAATCTAACACCAATAACCCTTGAGCTTGGAGGGAAAAGCCCTGCCATTGTCGAACCTGACATAGATCTGAGCATTGCAGCAAAGAGAATTGCTTTCGGAAAGTGGATCAATGCCGGGCAAACATGCATTGCCCCTGATTATGTTCTTGTTCACAGGTCGATAGCAGAAGAATTTCTTGAAGAGCTTGTTGTTCAGGTTGAAGGTATGTATGGGAAGGATTCGAAATTCAGTGAGGCCTATGGCCTCATTGTCGATAAAAAGAGATGGGACAGGCTTGACAGATTGCTTGGAGATAGTCAAGTCTACTACGGTGGAAAGAGAGATGGACTCCATTTCGATCCAACCATAATCAAGAACATCGATATTGAACACCCGTTGATGGGGGAGGAGATTTTCGGGCCTGTCCTGCCTGTGATAGAGTACGACACCCTTGATGAAGCAATATCACTTGTACAACAAAATCCTGATCCCCTTGCTCTTTATTTCTTTAGCAGAAGCAAAACCAGCTTTGAGAGAGTCAGGTCTGCTCTTAGATTCGGTGGAGCATGCATCAATGACACTATTGTTCATATCGTTTCATTCACACTTCCATTCGGGGGTGTTGGCACCAGTGGTATGGGGCGTTATCACGGCAGGGCCTCCTTTGATGCTTTCACATATAAGAAATCGGTCATGAAGAGGCGATTTGCCTTTGATCTATCTTTCAGGTATCCACCATATAGTGGTTTTGCGGAGAGGATAATCAGATATTTATTTAAATAGGAATCGGTCTATTTGTCGAGTCTGTATAGAATCCCTCTTTTCGAACCGATAAAGATATCTCCCTGCAGCATCCCAATGGAAAGAGGCTTATCATCAAAATGAAGTACTCTTTCGATGCCACCAGGCTCTGTTATTCGGATGCTATCTTTTTTGCTGAACATTAGATAAGGGGCTGAAATATCAACAAGTTCCCATCCATCTTTGATCGGCAGCTCTGAGGTCAAAGTATCTGTGATTTGAAACAGCCTCTGCTTTTCTGAGTCCATGTCAACGCCAAGGACATATCCTGATGGCCATGTTGATCTGATGAAAACCCTATTTGGAAAATCAAATGCCTCAAGGCTGTCACCGGTCCAGCTTAGATGAAAGATTGAATCGATGCCGCTGAATTCTGGATTGGTTCTATAGCCAAATATCAAGAGCCTGTCATCAAGGGGCATCAGTGATATGAACCTGCAATCCCCCGAACCTGCATTCGGGATCCTATCGGCTATAACAAAGGAGTCATCTTCCATCTTCCAGAGATGTCCATAGATCATTCCATTGTTCCATTCATCCATCGATGAACCCGAACCAACAGCATAAATATTATTCTGCCAAAGGGCAATATCATGGACGTGAACTCCGTTTGGAACCGATCTATATTTTTGCCAACTTCCATCAATTTTCAGATATACATTGCCAAGCCATGCATCCTCTGTTGCGTCCACTCCGGGTATGGCAAGTATTGAATCCAATCTGCGGAAATGATCTATCTGTTCCTCGTCTATTGTGAATTCTGAGAGCACCTTTTCACCGTCATAGACCCTGATCTCGATTGGTGTTATTCTGCCGAGATTAAGGTTGGCGTCTCCATAACCAATATATAATAGATTTTCGAAGGAGAGGAGATCATGTATTCCTGTGAGAAAGTCTCTTGTGCCTCTCTGTTGAGAATGAAGCTGTATATAGTCTTCGATAGGTTTTGCAACAACCGTAAGGCTATCTCTACCGATAAGCATAATTGGCAGAATCAGAAACAATGCTGCTCTGCATAAGTTCATGAATTCTATAGACTTTTTCATTGTTCTCCCAATATATACAATAATCGAAAAGTTTCAAAATAACAAGCTAAATATCTTCTTGGGTGATTCCATAAATAAAATATCTTATGCTCGAGAAAAGTTATTTAAGCAAGGGAGAATCCTATGAAGAAAATAGTCATAGTCAGTTTTATGATTTTGCTTCTTGCAGGATGTGGGAAAAAGCAGGAAGCAAAGACCCCTGTCGGAAGCAAACAGGAGAACTTTGATAAACCCAAGGGTCTTGTTCGTACAGCTCCGATGGTTTCAAAGGAAGGGGTGAGTGTCGATAATCTCAGATATGATGGTAAGCAGATAACTGGAACAGTACAAAATCGGTCTGACAGAACACTGGACAGTCTTGAGCTTCGAATCGATTTTGTCGCCGAATCCGGTAACATTGAGATGAGGCAGACGATTACTCCTGTACCAGGGGGAGATGGCAAGACTGTGGGTCCGGGCTTTGCAAAGAAGATTGTCTATGATTTTCCATTTGAACATTGGAGCGAAGATTGGCTGGCCATTAAGAACAATATCGTAGTCTGTGAGTTTGAGCAGCAATAGTTTCACCTTTGAGATTCGAGAAATCATGTATAGTTTAAATCTGTGAGAAGGATTGAATACATACTGCTGATAATCATTGGAGTTCTGTGTTCACAGGAACCGGTGGACATGGTTATCATCTGCCCTTCAGAATTTCAGCCTGCATATGAGAGACTTTCCGAATGGAAGAACAAGAAGGGGGTAAGGACAATCATCAGAACCCTCGATGATGTAGAAGCTATAGAAATTGCCCATACAATAGAAGGGATATTCACAGATTTAGAGCCTGACCCAAAATTTGTCATTTTAGGTGCTGATGTTGATCTGCTTCCGATGCTTTCAGGGGGGTCAACAATGTATGGGGGCTTCCGCTCCGACTGGGCCTTTGCTGATATCACAGGTGATCCTTTGATGGATTTTTACATTGGCAGACTGCCGGCAGAGACATTGGAAGAGGCCGAGATAATGATCGAGAAGATCATTGACTATGAAAGGGATGGCGGTCCCTGGATGGGTAAGGGCGTTCTGATTGTAAACCAGGATGATGATTCAGACGATGCCATATACTATGCCAATATCGATACAGCAAGGGTTGCGATGGAGCGAACCGGATATACTGCAGTCCATGAACTGAACGATGGCATGGGTGACAATGATGCCTCTGATATTCACGATGCAGTCTCAAGCGGGGCTGGTCTTGTCCTCTACAGGGGTCAGGCAACTAATAACTGGTACATGCCCTTTGCTGTCGATCCGTATGCCCTTGACAACCACAATATGCCGACCATTGTCGCTTCCATAACGTGCAATACAATAACGGATTTTGGGAGCAACTATGTTGACTATTTCTGGATGACTGCAGGAACAGTGGATTCCACGAAAGGTGCGGTTGCATTTTTTGGTTCCACCAGCTCCATTTCCGGTGGTGCGCATCTGCGAGCTGAGATCTCCGATGGCTTCATCCAGTCTTTCTTTTCAGATACAACGAATGACCTTGGTGTGGCTGCTGAAGCCGGTCGTTTGAGGGTATTCGAAACATATTCCGATACAGCTCAATACACGAGCCATGTGCTTCTTGGAGATCCCGAAATGGATATCAGGACCAGGCAACCATCAAATCTAAACATATCTCATACCGGGGTTATGATCACTGGCATTGACAATGAATTCTCTGTCTTAGTCGAAGATTACGATTCCGGTGAGCCTGTGGAAAATGCCCTGATTTGTATTTCGAATGAAGAGCTGTATGAAAGAGGATATACTAACTACGAAGGCGAGTTGACATTATCAATCAATCCCTCAGGCGTAGGAGCGGCTGACATTGTTGTATCAGCCCACAACTACATTCCTGCCTTTGAAAGTGCAGATATCATTTCGGATGGACCAAATCTTTATGTTCATAGTTTCAGAATAGTTGATGAAGATGACAATGACAAGATCAATCCAGGTGAAAATGTTGATCTATATCTCTCAATCGGAAACAACGGACTTGAGGCTGCTTATACTGTTTCTGGTAGCATTTCAAGTCCATGGTTCCTAATTGATGGATCAGATTTTGGATTTGACAGGATATCACCGGATGAAGTAGTGGAGATTTCAGAGCCTTTGTCGATCAGTCTTTCGCCTTTCTATTATAGAAATGATACGGTTACACTGACGACTTTCCTTTCTGATGCCTCGGGCAATGAATGGGTAAGGGCCTCGCCAAAGCTATCTGTTGCAAGGGCAGATATCGAGTTTATCTCTGCATACCTTGGAGACTCGGACGGTGATGGAGACGGAAACATTGATCCCGGTGAAGGTGCCAAAGTTATAATTAGGCTCTTTAACAAGGGTGATTTACCCTTGAATGATGTCTCGATACATGCCGAATCCATGACAGATGGTGTATTTGTTGAGGATGGTTTTTCCGCCATTGAGATTCTTCCGGTTGATGAAGAGGTTAGAAATCTCTACGATCCATTATATCTTTGTCATCTGCCTGTTTCTCCGCTTTCTTCAAAGGCCGATATTCGTTTTGTTGTCAGGGGTGAGAGTGATTTCTATGAGCACATTGATACAATTATCTACAGTTTTGAACTTGATGGCAGTCAGATCACAGGACCCGATGATTATGGCTACTATTGCTATGACAACACAGACACAGAGACTGGCAGAGCACCAACTTTCTACTGGATGGATATTTCTTCGGTAGGTGATGCTGTTATCTCTGTAACTAATGCGGATGACGGCATTGAAACCATTCCACTTCCATTCGATTTTAAATATTATGGATTAATTGAGGATGAGATAAGTATCTGTTCCAACGGGTTTATCACTATAGGGGAGGATCATTGGACTGGCGGCTCCGGTGTAGGACATGAGCAGATCATCCCCCATGCCGGAGAGGCATCGGGAATGATTGCAGTGTTCTGGGATGACCTGAATCCACGGGAGGCCGGGGATATATTTACCCATTATGACAGTGATGGACATAGATTTATCATTCAATACGACGAGGTTGGGCATTATGGCTACCCCAGTGTAACTGAGACCTTTCAGATTGTACTCTACGATCCTCTGTACTATCCGACTTCTACAGATGACGGCATAATCGATATGCTCTACCATGAGTTAACCTACCCCTCGACAAATACCGTTGGGATCGAGAATTTTGGTGAGGATGATGGCATACAGTATGTACACTGGGCGAGCTATGCGAGAAATTCAGAGCCTCTCGGTTATGGCAGAGCAATCAGATATACAACTGACAGGCCCAGACTCGCAACAGGATGGCCTGTTGTGAGTGGCTTCGAAATTGATGATTCCGAGGGTGGTGATGGAGATGGAATGATTGAGGGTGGTGAAACTGCGGAGATTCGTTTTTGGCTTATGAATATCGGTGAATACACAATCAGCTCCTTAATAGCATCTCCCCATGCCGGTTCCTCCTTTGCACATATCTTATCCGGTGAGATTTCTGTTGGCGACATTCCGGTTGGTACAGAGAGTGGGCCACACAGCATCATCTGTCATTTTGAACCGACTACTCTAAACAGGACAATCGAGTTGGATATGACGCTTGAAAATGATGAGATATCAAGGTACACAACAATTACGGTTCTGCTCGAAAGTCCGGCATCGATCAGCGAGATTAACCTTCCTGAGCAGTTCTCGATTGAAGTATATCCCAATCCTTTCAATTCATCTTTATACATTAGCAGTCCAGCAGGATCTGTACACACAGTTCGTGATATTTCAGGAAGGGTAATTGACAGATTTGAAGATAATCTGTGGGAACCTGACATATCCTCGGGGCTGTATATAATAACTGTGGAGAACAATGGAAGGAAAAGCAGCAAAAGGGTATTTCTCATCCAATAAGAAAACAGGTTGACAAAAGACCGGCAGAGGGTAATATTAAAAAATTATGCTTAGAAGCATGACAGGATATGGTACAGGCAGCGCAACAATCGGTAGCTATTCCGTTCAGGTGGAATTGCAGTCGGTGAACAGTCGCTATTCGGAGCAGAGAATGCGCCTTTCCGGGATTCTATCCATCTATGAGGGCAGGATAAAGGACAGGCTCAAAGAATCTGTCCGAAGGGGCGATGTATCTGTAAAAGTAGAGCTTTCCACAGGCGACGAGCAGCCATTCAGGCTCGAACTGAATAAGAAAGTCATTCTTGCATACGTAGGTATACTCTCTGATCTCGAGAAAGAAGGCGTGATGACATCCCCGGTTACACTCAGGGATGTCCTTACAATCGACGATTCTCTGCGCAAGGTTCCCGATGAGAAGGCTGTTGAGATGATAGGCAGGGTTCTGGATGAAGCCCTCGACAATGCCATTGAGAAGCTATTGGAAATGCAGAGATTAGAAGGCGAGAATCTTCATAATGATATCATGGCAGGTATTGACAAAATTGAGATTGCAACAAAGCAGATAGAGAAAGAGGAAAAGGCTTTGCCCCGGAAGGTAGAGCTTAAGCTGGAAGAGATAGGGAAACACCTTTCCTCAAAGCTCCCTGAGGACAGGGTTGCTCAGGAAGTTGCCTTGGCCCTTGCCAGGATGGATATTCACGAGGAGATAGTGAGGTTGAAGTCACATATAGAGCAGTTTCAAAGTGCAGTCCTTTTGGAGCCTCCCCTTGGCACCAAGCTGAATTTCATTATTCAGGAAATGCACCGCGAAGCCAATACAATAGCCTCAAAGGCTCAGGCAAGCGAGATTGTCCGTCAAGTTATTGATATTAAAGAGCAGACAGAGCGAATAAGGGAGCAGCTGCGTAATGTACAGTGAAGTCATTATTCCAAAGGGATTTCTCGTGATACTGAGCGCACCTTCGGGGGGGGGGAAGACTACTGTTTATAAAGAACTGCTCAGAAGAAACGATAATCTTGAATACTCAATATCCGTCACAACACGTCCGATCCGTTCCCACGAAAGAAATGGCGTAGACTATGAATTTGTAAATGACTCACTTTTTGATAGGCTTGTGGAAAAGGACAGCTTCGCAGAATGGGCACATGTTCACGGCAATAGATATGGAACTAAGAGGGATATTGTCGACAGAGCACTTAATGAGCGTAGAATACTCCTATTCGATCTCGATGTTCAGGGAGCCGAAATGATAAAGGACAGATACCCGGATGAGGCTGTGACGATCTTCATTTTGCCCCCCAGTCCGGATGAACTTATGGCAAGACTGAAGAACAGAAAGACAGAGACTGAAGACACAATAGCCCTGCGCATGAAGAATGCCCACTGGGAATACAGCCATATAGACAGTTACGATTACACTGTGATAAATGCCAATCTTGATGATTGTATTTCCGATATTGAATCTATCATCAGGTCGGAATCACTTAGATTAAAAAGAATTGAAAGTATAAACTGGAGGTTCGAATGATAAAGCAGAGCGAACCGGTTCTTGAGTTCAATATACCCGAGCTCAACAAATACGAAATGGTCCTTCTCATTGCCCGAAGGGCAAGGCAGATAAACGCCGCAAGGGTGAATCTGCAGAAGAGATACAATATCCCGCTCATAGAGAAGGATAAACCCACCAATTTCGCCATTCAGGAGATTACAACCGATAAGATCGGTTATGAATACGTTAAGACAACCGTTGAAGAAGAGCCCGTCAAGGAGATAAAGAAGTTCTAAATATGTCCAAACTTGTAATTGTTGAGTCTCCTGCAAAATCAAGGACATTACAGAAATTTCTGGGTAGAACCTTCAAGATAATGGCTTCAGGCGGCCACCTTGTAGATTTACCCAAGTCCACACTTGCAGTAGACACAGAAAAAGATTTTAAGCCTAAATATACTGTCATATCCGGCAAAGAAGACATTGTCAAGAAACTACAGAAAGAGGCAGAGAAGGCAGATGTTGTCTATCTTGCATCCGATCCCGATCGAGAGGGCGAGGCAATTGCCTGGCATATAGCCCGAATTCTGAAGCTGGACGATAAGAAGGTTTTCAGGGCTGTCTTCAACGAGATAACCCGAAAGGCTGTGCTTGATGGTATAAATAATCCGAAAAAGATTGATCTGAACAAGGTCAATGCTCAGCAGGCAAGGCGTGTACTCGACAGGCTTGTTGGCTATAAGATAAGCCCTGTTCTATGGTATGCCCTCTATAAGGGGCTTTCGGCCGGCAGGGTTCAGAGCGTTGCACTCAGGCTCATCTGTGAGCGTCAGCAAGAGATCGATAGCTTTGTACCCCAGAAATACTACGAGATATCCCTTGAGGTAGAGCATAATGGCAAGACATTCTGGGCTAAGCTCGACAAGATCGACGGGAAAAAGGTTCAGATCGGAACTATACCAAAAGAAGAGGATGCAAAAAAGATCATCCAGGATATTCTTGCAAATGGCATTTCAATCGGTGATGTGAAGAAGAAGAAAGCAAGAAAAAGTCCTTCACCCCCTCTCAAGACCAGTACCCTCCAGCTTAGGGCACATTCATTGCTCGGTTTCTCCGCAAGCAGAACAATGCGCATCGCACAGGGACTCTACGAGGGTGTACCCCTGGGCAGTGAAGGTCCCGTTGGTCTGATTACATACATGAGGACCGATTCACTGAGACTCTCAGATGATGCAATCAAATCTGCAGGGGAGTTTGTAGAAGAGCAATATGGAAAGAAATATCACAAGGCACGTCAGTATAAATCAGGAAAGAAGGCACAGGATGCCCATGAGGCAGTCAGGCCAACACAACCTGACAGAACGCCCGATTCGATCAAAGGATATCTTTCCAATGATCAGTTTAAGCTCTACAAACTCATCTATGAGCACTTTATGGCTACACAGATGGCAGAAGCAACATATGACGATTTCACCATTCTGGCTGATAGCGGTCCTTACTCTTTCAAGGCACAGGAATCGATTCTCGATTTCGAAGGATTTCTCAAGATTTTCCCGAAGCAGCTTGAAAAGGAGAGGGCAAAGAAACACACCCTTCCCGAAGTAAAGAAAGGTGATGATCTTAAAGTAGTAAAGGATGAGATCAAGGAAAAGGAGACAACTCCACCCCCACGCTATTCTGAAGGAACCCTTGTACAGGAACTTGAGAAAAACGGCGTTGGAAGACCGAGTACCTATGCTCAGATCATTTCAACACTTTTCAATCGCAAATATATTGTCAGAAAAGAAGGTAAACTCTCGCCAACATCCCTTGGTAAAGAGGTAGAGAAGATTTTGGTTGATAAGTTTCCAGCACTTTTTGATACCAGCTTTACCGCACATATGGAGGACGACCTCGATAAGGTGGAAGAGGGTAATAAGGAATGGATTAAGCTTCTTCATGAGTTCTACAAGCCATTTGATGAACACCTTCAGGAGGTTCTCAAAGAACGAAAAGAGCTGAAATCCAAGTATGAGCAGAAAACAGAAAAGACCTGTGAAAAATGTGGAAGTCCTATGATTGTGAAGTGGGGTCCCCATGGGAAATTTCTTGCCTGCTCTGCATTTCCGAAGTGTAAAAATGCTCAGCCACTGGAAGAGGAACAGAAGAAACTTCCCGAGCATATTCGGAATATGGATTGTCCAAAATGTGGAAAAGAAGTGACTGTAAAACACGCTCGAAAGGGAAATGGCAGATTCATTGGCTGTACTGGATATCCTGAGTGTGACTACATCGCTCCATATCTTCTGGGCTATAAATGTCCAAAGGAAAACTGCGATGGCGATCTCATTGAAAGGGTTACAAGGACAGGCAAGACCTTTGTCGGTTGTAGCAATTATCCAGAGTGTGATTTTGCATCCTGGGACAAACCATTGGACGAAAAATGCCCGAGCTGTGGAGTGCTCCCAATTTTCGAGCGGACTGCAAAGGGCAAGAAGTTCAAATACTGTGCAATCTGTGACTGGGTTCAGGAAGGCTTCAAAAAGCCAGTCAATAGAAGACGAAAGAAGAAACAAGCTGAGATAGATCGATAAGGGGCCTTGAGCCCCTTTTTTTATTTCACATTCAAGGAAATCTTCCATATCTTATCTGCATGAATCAAGGGAATGTGACAGGCGATCTGGTGGGTGAGTTTCTTGTGTATATGGCAAAGAACAGGAATGCTTCATCCCATACAGTTAAATCCTATGAGACTGATCTGGCTCAGTTCATAGCCTTTCTGGAACGTGACTTTCCCGAAGGACTGGAAGAGCCTGGAAGAATCGATATATATGTGTTCAGAGCGTTCTTTGGTGAGCTGGGAGGAAAGGGGCTTTCCAAATCGAGTATAGAGAGGAAGATAGTCTGCCTGAGGAGTTTCTTCAAGTATCTCAAGCAGATGGACATTATAGAGCAGAACATAGTCCGCTACATATCATTGCCAAAAAAAGAACAGCACATCCCATCATTTCTCCAGCTGGCAAGGACAAAAGGAATCTTTGAGGGTATTGAGAGCGAAACTCCAAAGGAGAAGCGTAATTTGGCTATGATTGAGCTTTTATATGCCACGGGAATGAGAAGGAGTGAGTTGATTTCCCTGAATCTATCCAATATTGATCTGGCAAAGGGGAGAATAAAGATAATGGGCAAGGGGCAGAAGGAGCGTTATGTATACTTTGGTGACGCTGCAAGGCAGGCCCTTGGTGAATATATTGCCATAAGACAGAGTCTTCCCGGCAGAGGCCATGTTCTCGATACTGAGGCCCTTTTCCTCGGACTCAATGGAAAAAGGATCACACCCAAAGCAGTCTATAATGTTATACTCAGTATACTCGGACCACGCTCAGGGAGCCACATTACTCCACATTCTCTGCGCCATTCCTTTGCAACACATCTACTCGAAAAAGGGGCAGACCTTTTGAGCATAAAAGAACTCCTCGGTCACGAGGATCTTGGTACAACACAGATATACACGCACACAAGTATAGAGCATCTGAAGGATGTCTACAAAAAGGCACATCCAAGATCGGGCAAGAAGCATGGAAAAACTGACTGAAATCTTTACAGGCTTTTTTGAGGACGCAGAGTCCTCCAGCGATGGCAAAATGCCATGGCCGCGGCTTATCTTCTTTCCGATTTTTCTTTATATGTGGATCATGCATCTGAGGGTCGAAACCTTCAGAACACCGCTTTTGTGGGGGCTGGATCTTGGTATTCACGAGCTCGGACACTTTTTATTCTCACCCTTTGGTGAATTTGTAATGTTCCTTGGGGGTTCTTTATTTCAGTGCCTTGTGCCCATTATAGCAATGGTGATGTTCTACAGACAGAAGGACTTTTTTGCCATTGGTGTGGCCTTTGCCTGGCTTTCAGACAATTTTTTCGAGGTGGCAACCTATGTTGCTGATGCACGGGTAATGGAACTTCCACTCGTCTCCCCATTCGGAATGGAGGTGCAACACGACTGGAATTGGCTGCTATATGAGATGGATATTCTCCACAAGGAGCTTGCCCTCGCAGCCCTTATCAGATACATGGCATCCCTGTCGATGTTCATCGGCATTGTCTTTTCAGGCTGGATAGTCTACCTTATGATCAAAAGCTATCAGAAATCGCCAAATCTGAACTGGATGTAGCCGGTTGTACCACTGAAGTCCGAATCCTCAAGATTGAATTTATCGATTCCGCTGATATATCTGTATCTTGCGCCGATGTTTATGCGCCAGAATTTCATCATGTTCAGCTCAAGACCGAGGTGTGGTTCTGCGATGAAAAAGCCATCGCCAACAGAATTGGATTCGTCCCACTCATCGTCCTGTTCATAGTCATATTTTTCGGTAATTGCAATGCCACCCCAACCGATCATGGCTCCGACATTGAAGTGTACCACCTTTTCGCTGCCCCATACATACTCAAGGAGCAAGCCGCCTGCGCCCATATTCAATGAAACAACAGAATCAGGATTAAAGGGTATCAGTCCTTCCTTCTCGAAGTCTGGGATCATACCCCAGCCCGCACCGCCTATTGTCAGAGTATGGTTGATAGTCCATCCCCCTCTGCCGCCTACTATCATTGTGGTCTCATCAAGTATCTGGGATACACCAAATTCAAAACCACCCCAGCCACCGTGATCAACATCGCCACTGAGGAGGACATTGTCCTCTGCAAAAATCGATAGAACGCATAGAACGAGAATTAGAATACGAGTCATGAAAACCTCCATTTTCTTCAATGTTTCGGATAATATATTGCTTAAGGCTCAGGTTCAAAGACTTTCCACTGGACACAATCAAGTGTTCATGGAATGAATCAAACCCTGGAAAACTTCATGGATATGGGCTTTACTGAGATAATAGTATAAAGAGACCTCAGCAGCCAACGCTTTGAAATTTTCTCCGGGAGCATCTTTTGGAAAGGCTAATCCATGATGGGAATTCGTCTGATCTCGAAGGGATACTGAGCTATGCCATTCTCCTGTCTGTCAAGACAATCCCTATATCGTAGCATCTGAAGCTCATATTCCTTCTTCAGCCTTTTATTCTCAGCCCTTTGTCTTTCGTCAATGCCAGTAGCATTTCTTGCCAGAACGATGCCACCGGCTCCAAAACTGAATATGCCCCCGACCATAATCCCGATCTGCCAGGTCTCCAGGCTTTTTTTGCCTGATTCCACCTCTGTCTCAGAGGTGAAAGCAGGTATTGAAACCATCGCTATGCCCATTGCCATAAGACCAATGCCCAATGGATTCAGTCCCCCCTGCCGGAGAGTATCGCTATAGGCAGGTATAGAAGGTCTATCACATACAGGCAACTCGCCGACAGGTACAAGTCGAATATCTATTTCTGTCAGAAAGTTGTTTACAAGCGTAAGAGTTGTTTCTCTCTGAGCAAAACCATCTTTTGAAAACACAACCTCTACCCTTGAGCCGCCATAGAATTCAATAGTGTCGTTTGCTGAGTATACCCTGTCGCCAACCTTCACATCTGCATTGTACGGAATCACGGAGAAGCTTAGGAGACTTCGCTTCAGACTGCTTTTTTCTTTGTAGCACTCAAGGAGAAGGACTGTTGTATCGCCTTCTATCACTCCGAAATCCCTGCCCAGAACCCCACCATCGCAGTTATATTCGATGCGATGTCTTCCGGCTAAAAGCCTGATGATCTGTGGTGGCTCTATTGAAAGGGGGAAGCCATTCAGGGTGTAGCCCGTTGGACTTTGTATTTCTTCGAAATCCTTTCTGGGTGTTTCCAGTCTCAGATATCCCCATTCTATCTGGTCACCACAATGGGGACAGAACAGGGCGTCATTGTCGATTCTCTCTCCGCATGATGGACAGACTATACCGAGACAAAAGGAAACAGCACAGAAAAATATTATTATCTTAGTAGCTGAACTCATATCTACATTTTTTGCAGAATCTGGCTTCCGGTGGATTTGGTGTCAGGCAATCAGGGCATATAACAGCATCCACCCTTTCGTCGTAATGGCATCTCGGACATATGGGAAGATTCTCAACACTGTGATAGGAGAGCGAACAATTGGAGCATATTCTGGGGTTCATATCTTCCAAAAGCAGGCGGTTTATTCGATTTTTCTCGGCCTTACTGGGACCAATAAAATTAAGTGTCCCAACAATGTATCCGGCATCCTCAAAATATCTTATCTGACCGAGTATAGTCTTTTCTACTGTGAGAGGTGGGACATCCATATATCCAATGTGATTTTCCAGCGAGATATTATTGTCCAGATCAAGTTTCGCACCATCTGTGGTCAGAAAGCCATTTATATTGTGGTGAATATTGGATTTCAAGGCTGTTATGCGTGTATTGGAGCCCTTAGCCCAAAGACCATTTGTACACATAAAGATATTTGTGTTGTCAACAACACAATCTGCACCCTGCTCTGCAGACAGACCAGTCTGAAAATGTTCGATATTTGTGAGGGATATGGAAGGACTGCTCTTATTGCCTTTTATTCTTATACCAGTACCCGTTTTGTCGAGTCCGAGCAGTTCAACCCCCTGAATTGTGGGGCTAGTATTATCGATTTCAATTGCAGCAAGATCGCCTTTTCCGCTGAGTTGGACAATCATGTCATATATGCCGCCTTCTGAGCCCTCACTGAATGTGACAGGTGAAAAGGAGGACGAATATATTGAAGCATTTCCTTTCTCCAAAGCCTTCAGATAGACTATTTTATCCTTTGGAAAGGTTATCTCTTCGTTATATCTTCCCGGGGCAACATATACAGTGTCCTTATCATCGGCTTCAAGGAGTGCAGACTGTATGTTGTCCCAGCTTGTGCTGCCATCCAGAGATACTGTTATTCTGCCTGAACCGGTGAGAATAGGGTATAGTCCTACAATTATAAGAACAGCAATGATTGCTATGATCAGTGCTATGAAAGTCTGTTTTGCTCTTTTTTTCATCCTCTGATGTTCCTTGGTTTTCTTAAAGTTCTCGATATCGAAACGCAATTCATGTGTTTTTCTTGAAGTGGTTCGTGTGCGATTGCCTTTGTTTTTGATATCGGGTTTCTTTTCGCTGTTAGGTGTTTCGTTAAGCAGCTCAATGAGCTTGGCAATATTGGAAATCCTGTCCTGAGGATTCTTTTCCAGGCAAGTATTGAGGAACTCAAAAGCTTCAGGTGGAATCTCGGAAAAGTTTGGCTTATCGTTTATGTGGCTGTACATCACAGGAACCGGATTTCCGTCTTTGCTCTCAAAGGGTGGATGACCCGTGAGCATCTGCCATGCAAGGCAACCGATGGAATAGATATCAGTTGCAAATGATAGTTTTTCGCCTTTGATCGCCTCAGGTGCCATATACTCAGGTGTACCACCAACAGAGGTCCTCTGAGAGACTTCTCCCCGATCGCTCAGAATCTTTGAGAGACCAAAATCAGCAAGCATGGGCCTGCCGTCCTGGGAGAAGAGAATATTGCCGGGTTTTATATCTCGGTGGATGATATTTCTGTTGTGAATCTCGTCAAGTCCTTCGAGAATCTGCAGGAGAAGTTCCTTTGTCTTGGTCCAGCTGAGGGGGCCATTCTTCTTCAGATAGGCATGAAGGTCACCGCCTTTGGCCCATTCCATTGTCATGAAAACTTCACCGTCATCAAGGATATAGCAATTATATACATCAACAGTGTATTCGCTCTTAACCTTACCGAGCAGACCAGCCTCCCTTACAAGGTCTTTACGAGCTTTGTCATTATCCTTTATCTCTATAGGCAGAAACTTCAGAACCCTTGCTTTGTCTTCCTGCCTGTCTATTGCAAAGAAGACTCTGAAGGAGCCGCCACGATATTCCTTGAGTATCTCAAAACGACCTAAAATCTTCATTCCGGGTTTGATTTCCACATTCACTCCCTGATAAAGGCAATTGTTCTAACCTAAATATATGAAGAAAAAGCTCTTCTTAGAAGATTTTTTATCTTTCGAGGTATAGTTCTATTACAACCCTTCGGTTGATTGTTCTTCCCTCAGGTAGATTATTGTCTCCGAGAAGCTTCACATCAATCTTTTCTCCATCAACATAACTGATTGAGTAAGGTCTGTGTGGTCCAAAACCTTTATAGTTGACCTGTGAATCATTCTCGGACAGTCGTCGATCCAGCTCATCACTATCTATCTCCAGGAGCTGCCTGAGGTATTGACGAATATTCTCGTACTCCTCTGTTGCCCTTTCTAAGGACAACTCCTCATTCCTTCTTGTTGTGCCGAGTGTATCCGTGTGACCCTCTATGGTGACAAGAAGTGATTCTTTATCGCTATGAATAAGTTCGATAAGATTTCGGGATATGTATTCCAGCCTGTCCTCAAGATAAATTGACTGTGCCTGATCTCTGTCATAGACAAACTGGACGATTAAAAGTCTTGATTTGAGGCGCATCTTTTCAGTGATATGAATTCGGAGGGTATCCTTTGAGAAGACCTCGAAGAATCTGCCGGATTTATCATAGCCTGTCAGGCGGGACAGGTATTTTTGTCTTATATCTACAAGCTCGCCCCTCTCGTCTGTCCAGTCCCAGTAAAGCTTTTCAGGGGGCAAGCCCTTACCGCTTGCCACTCTTCTGACTGGCTCTTTTTCAAGTGTAACAATGTCTATAGCATGTTCAGAAAAGGCGATATTGTGCTCAATCTCTATCTTTGCAGGGTTCTTGATATCCGAGTGTTCGACAGTGGAACGCACCTGCCTTGGTCTGAAAATGATGCCTTGAGCATTGAGGCGCACCCTGTTCTCCCCGGACTTTGAGAGGCTGACAAAAATCCGCTCCCTGTATTCTTCGGGAATAATGTCGAAAAGCTCATCCTCGAATGAAAAGGCTTTTCTGAATCTATCATCGCTGCCTCCTCCCTCTATGATCAGGTCAATGTCGGGGTTATCTTTGAGTATTGGGATGTATGAGTCAGCGATCAGTTTTTTGTCCGATTCCCGAACGAAATGGGGTGAGTATTTTTCGGAGTCTATGTCGAGCTGAAACTCGACACGCCTGTTTTCCTGGTTGATCATCTCCTGCTGTCTCTCGGTGGGTGCTTCTCTGCCAAGGCCGGCACGTTCTGCTTCAGGTTGAAAACCGGTCTTAACAACCTCGATTCCGGAAGCAGCATCCGGGACAAGCTCTATGAATCTCTTTCTGAGATTTTCGGCTCTTTGTATATTCAGAAAGCCTTCATTGTCCTCGCTTCTTGGGTCGTAATAGCCAAAGAGCTTCAGTGTCACATCCGGGTTCTTCGCTATTCTCTCACCGATAACATGAATCATTGGGTCGAACCTCTTATCAACATCGGCAGAGCCTGCATCGAAAAAGACCACAGGCACCAGTGGTTCTTCCTCATAGACCTGTGTGATCTCATCGAGGTACAGTTCATCCGGGGTTACGGTCAGGTTGACATATGGTTCTTCGGGTGGCGGCAATATCGAGTCTTTTTCCACAGCGATTATATCAGGCTTTGGACGTGGTCTTAAACCGAAGGATAGGCTAAACTTATGGGAGCCGGGGATTTCCTGTCCAACCCTTGAGAGGGGATATATGAAGGCATAGTCTATCTTCATCATGTGGAAATCCAGCTTCTCGAAGCCCACACCAAAGGAAAGCTGTTCGAAATTGGCACCTGCCCTGAGTGGGAAATTATCCGAGAAGCGTCGTGACTCCAGTCCAAGTCCTGCATTAACAGGATTCTCATTTATATTATCTGTGTCCCAGTGAAGATCAATGGCAATCAGCTCATGGTCGAAATTTCTTTTTGCTCCTAATCGAAGGTCAATCGGCATTCGGCTCTCCAGCGAAGAGAGTGCCAGATCAGGCTCAAGTATATTGCCTGCATAAATACCTATGGATGTTCTCCCGTCGATTTTGTATATACCGCCGACATCGAAGCCAAATCCAGTTGCCCCAAAGCCATCTGCGAACATGGGATCATCGGGGTTGTCATCTTCTCCGTAGAGAAAATTCTCTTCTCTGTAGCCTGTGATAACGATAAAGGGTCGCAGAGAAAGGGATAGCTTCTTAAAAGAAAGTGCTATGGGCAATTTAATGATATTGCGCCTGAAAATGTCAGAATAGAGGATATCGGCAGTAAGACCGAGATGCCACATTCTTCCGAGATGATGTACATATCCGATTGATCCTTGCCCAAGACCATCGTGGGAAAATCCTGAATACATGGTTGTGTAGTTTGCGATCCCTCCATGATAGTCGAATAGACAAAGCCCTGCGGGATTGAGAAAGAGTGCGTTCTGATCCCCTGCTGTGGTGTGGAGTGCTCCTCCCATAGCCTGGTTTCGGGTCGAATGTACAGTTTGACCGTGAATCTGACATATCGGTAGCATAAGAACGAGGAGCAGTATTATGTATTTCAACCTTTTCATCTGATATCCGAGAGTTTGAATGTGTGGAATTTTGTGATGTCAAAATTGGTCTGTACAAGCCACATAACGTTCTCAAATCCACCGCGGCTATTGAGGAAATCCCGGATTACATAATAGATCTCCTTGTGTCCGTCCTGAAATATCATCCTTGCAAGGTCTGTGTTGTGGAGTATTGAAAGAATGGCGATTGAGCGATCATCCGGTGATTTGCTTTTGCTTGCAACAGATGCAATGCGCATTCTCATCTCAGCCTCCATATACATTCTGTGACCTTCGAGGCTGGTATATGTAAAAATGCCCAAACGTCTCTTTCTGACCCTTTTCAGAGCCTTTTTCATGATGAGATTTTCTTCCACTGCCTTTATGAAACTGTCATCCGCACCTAAATGCCTTGCCCACTGTTTGGCATTCTGATCGCGCCTTTTGCCAATTGATCTCAATACAATATCCAAAGCCCTGTCGCCCGTTGGTCTTTCGTCATAGACTCTGATGGGGAAGTCGGGCTTATTTTTCATCTGATTGAATATCTCGTTCAAGTCCATATTCCTTACATAGTCCTGAACATCAACCAACAAACCTTCCTGAAAGACAAGCTCGAAAATGGCACCCATAGCTATCTGTGCCCGATATGTCTTCTCCTTGCCGATATAGTTACCACCGGGGTCGTGGCAGGCGAGAAGAAAGATTTCTTCGGCTATTGTGAGCATTATGTCCTTTCAGGTCAAACTTGGGCTGATACTTCCATTATATTCTGCAAAAATCACCATTATTGAAAAAATGGGCGATTTCTTCCATCGCATGTGCCGGGGAGTCTGAGCCGTGTATTATGTTTCTCTCTGCGGATTCAGCGAATGTATGTCTTATAGTACCTATCGCAGCCTCTTCCGGATTTGTGCTGCCTATGAAATCCCGAAAGTCCTCTATGGCATTTTCCTTTTCAAGCACCATGACAATAACAGGGCCCGATGTCATGAAATCCAGCAGTATATCGAAAAATGGCTTACCTTTGTGGACATGATAGAAATCTGAGGCACTCTCCCCATCCATCTCAACCATCTTCATAGCCACTATATCAAAGCCTGCCTGTAGTATCCTGTGAATAATCTCTCCATAGCAGCGTTTTTTTACACAATCTGGCTTGAGTATTGTCAGTGTTCTTTCCTTCAAAAGATCTCCTATCTCGCTATGTACACCACTCCGCGGCATACTGTTCTATCTCCGACTCTGACTATATAAAGATATGGATTATTCTGCATCAGTCTGCCTCTTTCGTCTCTGCCGTCCCATAGTATTGTGCCGTCCTGAGTTGGCTCATCTACATCCCCGTTGACAAGCTCTCTCACAAAAACATTGTCAAGGGTATAGAGGTAGACTGTACCGAGATCATGACGCATACCCGGATACTCGAACTTACACCTGTCGTTTATACCGTCTCCATTCGGCGTGAATGGCTTGGGATGTATGAAACATGAATCCTCACAGGGCATGACATAGACAAAGACAGTGTCGATATCAACACAACCGGAATCGTCCTGGGCTGTTACTGTGAAGAACGTGTCTCTTGGCGGGAAAGCCATTGTTGTGTCTTCATAGGGCCATTCTACAAGCACCTGAGGTCGCCACTCAAGCTCAACAGGCTCAATGCCAAGCTCTGTCAGTGCATAGAGCCAGAGGGTATCGCCTATGCAAATTGTGTCATTGTCAGAGAATGCCATCACAGACAGCGAACACTCGAAAACAGGGCAGGGCATTGTGATGATGATAAAGGTATCCCTTGCTGTGCAGCCCATCTGGCTTACCTCAATCCAGTACAGTGCCGAGTCGAAATCGCAAATGATCTCCAGCGAGTTCTCGGTGGTACTGTCCGACCAGAGATAGCTGTCGTAATCTCCCTCTGCATAAATTCTTATGGTGTCGCCAAGGCAGACAGTTGTATCTTCAATAAGGAAAATGGGATCGGGGTATATCTCAATTGACACATAGCCTGTATCAATGCAATCTGTGTTGAACATTGCTATAACTGAGAAATCCGTCACAGAGCCTGCAATAACAGGTGTGTTTGCAGAATCAGGGTATAAGACTGCGTCATCGGGCATCCATCGCCACTCCACAAGTCCTTCATATCCAGATGCCTCTGCTGAGAGGTAAACAGTGTCGCCCATACAGACAGCAGTGTCGCCAAAGGCGAGGACAGAGAGGGTGCAGGGCGGTGTGCAGTCTTCGGCGTAAACTTTGAATGTGTCTCGTGCATAGCAACCATGAAGACTTACCTCCAGCCATATCTCCAAGAACGAAGTGTCTGCTGTGAATACTATATTGTCCGTTGTGTCGCCTGTACTCCAAAGATATGTATCATATGTCTCTGGAACTGATATCATAACTAGGGAATCGAGGCATACTGTCGTATCTCTGAGTACAAGTGGTGGGTCTGGATATACTGTCACCCTCATTTCTGCGGTGTCTCGGCAGGTTGGGGAATGTTCAGCGAATACTGTGAAAACCGTTGTGGTATCAGGTGTTGCAAGGGGTGTTCTTGAATATGGATCATCGAGAAATTCTTCAGGTGCCCATTGGAAGGCTATGGTGGAATCATAGCTTCCGACCTCGAATGAGAGTTCCACACTCTCACCTCGACATATAAAGGTATCACGGGTTGCAATATTCAGTGCACAACACTCCTCGGCAAAGACAAAGAAGGAATCCGAGGCAGGGCAGCCGTAAACTGTAACATCGACAAAGTAAAGCGTTGACTCGCTTTCTGCGGTAACGGTTATGCTCTGGCTTGTGTCGCCTGTATTCCATAGATATGTATCATAGCCTTCCCCTGCATCAAGAATAATGGTGCTGTCGAGACAGACCATTGTATCGTTAAGCTCGATCACCGGCAGGGGTAAGACATGAATATATCCTGTGTCGACATCCACACAGCCTGAATCGTCCAGAGCAGTCACAGTTATCATCACCGTAGTCTCAGGCGATGCTGTGACGGAAAGCCCTGTCGGGTCATCGAATACTTCCGCAGGCTCCCAAAAGATGTTCACTACACCGAAACCGCCTGCAGTATCGGCTGCGATCTCTATGTTCTCGCCATAGCAGACAGTATCGTTAATATCTATACCTATGGAAAGCTCGCAAATCAGGTCATAGTAATGGATTTGCCAGCATGTGGAATCAATGTTGGCACCGCATTCTTCGGCGAGATCGCCGGCCTCAACACAGATGGAGACAGTGTCGAATACATCGAGCAAAATACCGTGCAGGCCTGTTTCGAAGTTGAGAAGTGGCTCGTCCCATGTAAGCCCGATGCTGTCGAGTGTATATGGTTCTCCATCGAAATAGAGGGTAATCAATGACGGTTCTAAGCCCGTGCAGGTGTCGTAGATATTGACGCTTAAAACAGGACTTCTGTCGAATACTCTGTCAACGGGACTTTCTCCTTCAAATACAGGTGGCTCAAGATCGAGCATAAAAGTGCCTGTGGCAGGCAAAGTCTCTGGTGCAAGCCCTTCCAAATCCAGTATGTAGTCGAGGCTTGCTGTTACCATCTCGCATGATGGCCAGCTTGTGTCAGGTGTGAAAATCAATGTGTCGCCGGAGTTTGTGAGTCTTGTATCGCCCCAGGTTATTCCGCTTTCCTCCCCTGCACTCATCTCAGCAGTGCTGAAGTCAATCCCCACATCATCGGAGAGCAGGAACCGAATCCCCATTCTCTCGCAGGAGGTAACAGTTGAATCCGGGGACAGCCATTCCGCTGTTGGTGGCTCTGTCAGAGTGAATGTAAAGCAGGTATCGGCAAACTCCCGGCAGACAATTGGTGAATCAATATCAGCAGCACCTATGCAGATTGTGACTCCGACGCTGTCTATGGAAAGCAGGCTTTTATCGACTAGCAGAATCGAGTCTGTCCAGAGCATCATCGGATCTGGTATGTGAAAGGTATCAATTCCTCCGAATACCCAGATACTTGTGTCCAGAACGCCAAGCCAGTCAGAAATCCTGAATCGGAAAGTCCACGGCAGGCTGTCCAGTGGGGTGGATGGCAGGGGAGATATGGGTTCTAAGAGTGGTGGTGTGAAGTCTGTTGGGAAGAGGCTACCCATGCCGTGATATTCGTCGGAGACAAGCCTTATGCCACTCTCTGTCATCACCATCTCGCTCATGCGCATAAAGTGAACAGTTGAATCGCTCCAGGGCAGGGGAGGGTGGAAGACAAGTGTAGTCTCGTCCGCCCAGTACATGGAGTCCGGCCAGACATATCTTCCACCGTCAAGATGTATGATCAATGTTGACATATCAACTATTGAAGAATCTCTGACAGTAAAGACAAAGGAATCCGGCTCGCATACCCAGTCATCCCTCAATATTCCGGTCAACGGTGGCTCGTCGAGGGGTTCGACACAGACCTCAACAGTATCCTCGCCCATATTCCCGAAGGAATCGATGGCACTTATGATAAAGCGCACAGAAGAAGCTGTATCCGACGGCATATACACAAATGAGCCACTATTGGGCTGATTGCGATACATATATTCAAAAGGTTCATAGTTCTCCGAAACCTGAATGTCAATGGGATCGCTCGGGAATCTCTCCGGCCAATAGCCCGGCACAGACATAAAGGAATCTATGCTTGTGGAGAACTCAATTACACCGCCGCCGGTGCGCAGCACAAAACAGCTGTCCGGTGGAACAGGATAGACAATGGGATTTCTGGTGTCGCCGGGTCTTGGCTCTGAACGCACTGTTCTGTACATTTCTGCCTGTCCGGGACATGGGCAGGGGATCTGGACGAAGAACATATCGCTGTTGCCGAGTGTTGTGTTGAAAACACGCATATACTGATATGCGAAAAGGGATGTGTCAACAGCAGGAACGACAGCCCAGCCTGTGGAATCTGTATCAAGGTCGAAACCTGTGCTGAGAATAGTGTCCGAATAGTCCGGCGATACGAACTCTATGACGGCATCCGGCCAGAAGCCAGTCCCCATGAAAAAAATAGTGTCGCCTATCTCATAGCATCCCCCGCCTGTAGCCTCAATGTGTACAGGATCGCAGTAAAGCTCAAGATATCCGATCAGATATTCCAGTCCTTCATATTCTATGGTAACTCGATATGTTCCCTGTGGCAGGTCTGGAGCCTCAAAGGTCATTGACATCGAATCGGTTCCGAAGAAATGCGTCACCTCCTCGCCGTTAATGCGTACTATCATGGGCAGATGGAGGTTTTCGCCATATACGGTCAGCATATCTCCGGGATTAAGGCAGGTGTCTATCTCTGCGTAGGGAACAGCAGAAACAGGGTCGCAAGGTGGCAAGGAATCCGAAACACCGCACATGGCTGTCATGGCATTGATGATGAATCTGTGATCCATCGGCTCAATGTATCCCACAACTGGTGCCTCAAAGGTGTGATTGTCACATAATGCTAGTATCCTGCCCCCCGCCTCACAGGAACATGGATACTCTGTGGAGTGGGGATAGGATATGGCTGCCACAACTGTGGAGCTGTCCTCTGTCCAGACAAAGGGCATGGCAGGATAGCTGGCGGACATAGTCGCTGAAATTTCAAAATATAGATACTCCACACCGTCTGTGTATGGAGGAAAATCTGCTATATTGGTGGTGAGAATCTCACCTCCCCAGCCTCCATATATAATGCCCGTCTCCCATCGGTCGTCATTGAGAAGGACATTATGGGGACCTATATCATCCCAAATTATCGGGAATATCAGAAGATTTCCACCATTGCAGACAAATTCGATGATCTGTTCCCTCTGATGCTCGGAAAAGCCTGCAACATCACAGAATCTTGGATTACCATGCTGCATTATGACGAGCATCTCATAGTCGTCAAGGGCAGGGTATCTTCCAAGGTCTGTCGTGAAATCAATTGATGCTCCATATGCAGTCAGGCTGTCCCAGAGTGCCTGATAGGTTGTTCTGTCGTGATGTCCGCACATGGGTAAATCGTCAACAAGGACATCCTGTGCGAATGAAGATGTGGCAATTATAATGAAAATATATATGAATCTCTTTACCACGGCAGCACCACCTCTGTTGGGAAATGTCTCTCGTCAGTTGTGCCGTCACCCAGCTGTCCCCTTTCATTATTGCCCCAGCCCCAGACCCTTCCGTCCTCTGTATTGGCGAGGGAATGATAGGATCCGGCTGCAATTCTTGCTGCACCTTCAAAAAAGCCGGCACCATCCCAATCCCAGACCTGAATCGGCTCAAATCTGTCTGTACCGGGATCAAAAATCTCGGGAGAGCCCGTATGACCTCCATTTCCGAGTTGTCCATAGAAGTTATCGCCCCATGTCCAGACTGTGCCGTCATTTCGCAAGGCAACTGTATGGTATCGACCACCGTCAACGGCAATCATGCCATCTATCCAGTCCATCCCGGACTCGCCACCACCAACCCGTACTGGATCGGGCTGATTACCGGCCGACGGGGGAGCATGCCCACCTATCTGACCACAGTTGTTTCTGCCCCATGAATAGATAATGCCCTCAGAGTTTATTGCCAGTGAGTGATAGTCACCGGCAGCAATGAAAACAATATCCTCAAGGGGTGTCCCAAGATGAGGGTTATAGACAATCTGAGGATAATCAAAATCTATTCCCACATCAAAATCACTGGGATCACCGCCATCAATCCCAAGGCCCAGTTGCCCATAGTAGTTAGAACCCCATGTTCTGACTGTGCCATCTGCTAAAAGGGCAAGTGAATGATATGCTCCACTGGCAGTCATTACAACATTCTCAAGTAGGGCTGTGCCATCTGCATCCTCTACATATAGAGGGAGGTTAGAGTCAATCCCGTCATCATAAGCATCACCGGAACCACCAGAAATTCCATTGCCGAGTTGACCACTTAGATTGTAGCCCCATGCCGTCATCTGACCGTCTGCCATGGCGAGGAGAACATGATTCTTGCCTGCACCTGCAAGTCGGCCGTTCTCATGAATATCCGTGTCCGTTGGATTTCTCACAAAAACAGGTATATTGGAATCGTATCCGGGATCATAGGTGCTTCCCACACCCCCGGCAACACCGTTTCCGAGCTGTCCCCTGTGGTTCTTTCCCCATGTATATACATTGCCCGAAAGTCCCACAGCTACATTGTGATAGTGTCCGCAGGCAATATCCGAAATTCCCCCGAGGAGTCCGACACCCGATACCCCCCAGACTTGAACAGGGGCATGCCTTTCAGCAAGGGTCATGTCGCCAATCTGTCCCTGATCATTGCTGCCGAAAGTCCAGACTGTGCCATCGGTTCTGAGTATCATAGAGTGTTCATCACCCGCGGATATGTCGAGAATGTCATTGCATACGCCGGGTTCTACTCCTGGTCTTGCTGCAGTGAGATAGATAACTATCCGTCTGTCATAGAATTCACGACTGGGAACATCAGTCCCGATATCCCAGACTATATGATAGTCACCGTCAGCCGATACAAAACCAGTGTCGCTTGGGGCAATAAACGTCTCGCATGTGAGGGTTTCGCCATCTTCAGTAACAGGCAGCAAGGTTATTCTGAGAGAATCACCTGCAAGTGCCGAAATATTGTAGCCAATGTCCCAGAGCTTGCTGCCGTCTGTTCTCTGTCCATTCTCAGTAAGTGACAGGTCAAAGCCCGGACAGATCAGAGGCACAAATAGGATGATATTGATAAGCAATTTTGATCTCATTTTTCCCCTTTGTATCTAAATAATATGAAAAACTCTACATATTTCAAGAGAAGGTTGAGAATATGACCATTTTTATAGTTACCCATAAAAAAATGCTGGATTTCGGTGTGTATCACCTTATAATACTCTATATCAAAACTGAAAGGAGAGATATGCTAAACTGCATAGATCCAAGGACTACATCGGCCTGGCAAGAGCTGTCGAAGGAAAAGCAGAGGCTTGCTGACATACATATGCGTGTATTATTCAGAGATGATCCAAAAAGATTCGAGAAAATGTCTATAGGGCTTCAGGGACTTCTTTTCGACTATTCCAAGAATATTGCAGATGCAAAGACAATGGAACTTCTCACTAGACTTGCTGAGGAGAGCGAGTTGTCCGATGCAATTGAGAAGATGTTCACAGGCGACATGATAAACGAGACTGAGAAAAGGGCAGTTCTGCACACAGCACTCAGAAATCTCTCCGAAGCCCCAATTTATGTCGATGGCGATGACATAATGCCCCAGATAAGGGCGGAGCTTGAGAAGATGAGGGAATTCGTGACCAAGCTGCACTCAGGCAGTTGGAAGGGGTACACAGGCAAGGCGATCACGGATGTTGTCAATATCGGGATAGGAGGTTCAGACCTCGGACCTGTAATGGTTACAGAGGCACTCAAACCCTTTGCACAGGGAAATATCGAGGTACACTATGTTTCCAATGTTGACGGAACACATATAGCAGAGACCCTCAAAAAGCTCAACAGGGAAACGACACTCTTTATGATAGCCTCGAAGACATTCACAACACAGGAGACAATGACCAATGCCCATACAGCAAAGTCGTGGTTCCTTGAGGCAGCAGATGAGAAGGACATAAGACGGCATTTCATCGCCCTTTCGACAAATAGTGAAAAGGTCGGGGAATTTGGTATTGAGAGTATGTTCACATTCTGGGACTGGGTAGGTGGGAGATACAGCCTCTGGTCGGCCATAGGGCTTTCCATTGCCGCCTATATCGGCTGGGATAATTTTGCAGACCTTTTGCGAGGTGCATACGAGATGGACAAACACTTCAGGCATACACCTTTTGGAGAAAATTTACCTGTCATCATGGCACTACTGGGAATTTGGTATAATAATTTCTGGGGTGCTGAAAGTCATGCCATCTTGCCCTATGACCAGTATATGCATCGCTTTGCAGCTTATCTTCAGCAGGCGGACATGGAATCCAATGGCAAGAGCATAGACAGGATGGGGCAAAAAGTTGATTACAATACAGGACCTATCATCTGGGGTGAGCCGGGAACCAATGGGCAGCATGCCTTCTATCAGCTCATACATCAGGGCACAAGATTGATTCCTGCAGATTTTATAGCACCTGTTATATCACAAAATCCAATTGGTGACCATCACAAAAAGCTTCTCGCTAATTTCTTCGCCCAGACAGAGGCACTTATGAAGGGCAAGGACGAGGATGAGGTGAGGCTGGAGCTTGCTGCTAAGGGGCTGTCTGAAGAGGAGATATTCGGACTTCTCCAATATAAAGTATTCGAGGGCAATCACCCTACAAATACCATACTTGTCAAGGAAATAGACCCACATACCCTCGGTATGCTGATAGCAATGTACGAGCACAAGATATTTGTGCAGGGTGTGATCTGGAACATATTCAGCTTCGATCAGTGGGGTGTTGAGCTGGGCAAGAAGTTGGCAGGCAAAATACTCTTTGAGATGAATACAGAATATGATGCCTCTGCACACGACTGCTCGACAAATGGTTTGCTCAAAAAATTCGATGAGTGGAAGTGAAGACAACTTGATAAAAGGAAAAAGGGGGCATATGCCCCCCTTTTTTTATGCATCAGAATTATCTTATCAGCATGATTCGTTCGATGTCCTGACCTTTTTCAGTTACAAGGCGAAGCATGTATATTCCGGATGGCAGATCTGTGCCATACACATCCCTGCCGTCCCATCTGACATACGAGCCATTCACTGTGATGCTTGTCTTCAGACCGCCAAGTACATCGTATATCTCAAGGCTGCCATTATCGACTTGTCCTGACAGGCCGATTTCCACCTCTGAGTTGAAGGGATTTGGCCATGCGCCTTTTATCTCAATACCTTCGGGTTTGGTTGGTTTTGCAGTGATTTTGTAAATGCCTGCTTTTAGCAAAATTCGGGAATTGTCTGTATATGGTATTCCATCTATCTGTATTTCCGCCATTTCATCCGGCAGATAGAGTAGGAACTCACCATCTTGGGGTATAAGCATCTCCCAGTTTCCGCTCTGGCTGATGCTCCTTGTTAGCCCGATACCCGATGCCAATAGAGCAGCCACTGAGTTGTTCTGCTCAGGCGGATGTGGCGGAATCCCCCTGTCCTGAGGGTCAAGGCCGTCCTCAGCCCAGCTTGATATGCCAAATTCAAGCATTGTGCTTCCCTCAAGCCTTGCAAGTGGGGCATCAGTATTGAGGGGCAGTATCTTGCAGAACCCGGAGCCCGAAGGATTGGAATATATGCCCATCTCCGAGGAGAGAAGCCAGTAGCCCATAAGTGGTTTGGTTGTATCAGCTTCAATATAACCGCCGGCTTCGTACCCATAAATTGGACCAACTATAATGTCAGCAGGTGAAGTACAAGTGGAGGAAACAGCCCTTGGAATGCCGGATGCACCTATTAGATTCCAGCCATTGTATATGTCGAGATTGAATGTATCGACGGGCATTCCTGCGAATTGTACCGATGTATCCATCATCGAATATACCCAGTATCCCATACCCGGCTGCACCTCTTCCACCTCGAAATATGTCCTTGTCGGTGCATCATAGCCGAATGGAGGTATTGGCGAGAAATCGAAGATCTCCGATGCTATTGTAGATACTGGTATCACAGGCATGGATATCATATTCCAGCCCGTTACAAGTTCCATTGACTCGATCTCAACGGTTGGCAGCGTCCAGTCTATCCAGAGCATCTCGTCCATTCCGAAATATGCTATGGAGTCTATCTTCATATCATATATGCCATTGAGGGTTATCCTGCCATCTGGCATCTCTGAAGGATCCCACCGAATAACTCCGCGTTCCTCGCCATTTGTCGGGATATACCATCTCTGTGGTGTGGATAACGATCTGTAGTCCCTTCTCAGTCTTTCGATATGTGGATATCTTGGATCATCGAGTTCCAACCATGCATCGACATATTCCGGTGTCGAGGGGAGAATCAGAAGGTCGAGCCCGGGGTCATATCCATCTGTAGCGCTCTCTGTTGCTCCGATGGCAAGCATAAGATCATCCTTGCCGCTTTCCCTGTCATTTATGCGAAGCAGACCGACCCATTCACTGGGCATGACACATGTTACAAACATTCCGGGATTATGTGTGGCTATTGGATTTCCTATATTGAAATAGGAGCGTGTAATCTCTATTGATGAGAAGACACCGCTACCGGCTGTCACCGGGACATAAGCACGGATATAACAGAGTATGCCGCCTGAACCTGCTGCAATTGACCTTGTGCTGTTTAGGGAGTAGGACATGAATGCACTGTCCGGCTCAACTGTAATATCGCCTATTTCCCAGCCCTCTGTGAAGCCACCGGGCACAATATTAATAGGGACGAGTATCTCAGTATCGAACATGACATCCATCTCAAATGATGTTATCCAGCCATAGTCAAGGGAATCTATTGTGACAGGTACAAGGATTGTGTCGCCTGCGCATGCTATTTCCGGGTCGAGACCAAGCTCGACATACCAGATGGGCATGGCATAGACAGAGCATGTATTTTCGCCCCAGTTGCAGAAGGAGTCCCTTGCTGCCACACGGAGATTGACCCATGTGCTGTCGCAGAATCTCTCCGGCACTATCCATTCAAGGCTTGTCTCCTCAGTCAGAAAGGTGTCTGTCATGCCGCAATATTCGACGAAAACCGAGCACAGGTCATTGACAAAGAACATATCCTCAATTTCCCACTCAAAGTGAATGGTGTCGTACATGGCGAATGTATCGCCTGGGCAGTCAATTGTCACCCTCGGTGCATAGCTGTCGAGACAGCCGTCATATGTTCCAGTCACCACTGTCGAGTCCATAATATCGAAGGCAAACCAGTGGAGGACAGGGCTTTCGCACTCTGAGCCTTCACCACCTGTCATGCCTATTCTGTAGCGAATCCTGTCGAAGCGATTGATCTCAGGTGTCTCTTCATCAACGGGCATCCAGCCTGTCCAGCATTCCTCAATGCCGATGCATGTGTCGGCTGCAATCTCAACAGCAACTGAGCCACCGCAATGGGGAATGTCCACAGACCATGTCACATCAACAAGGCTGGCACCGCCGGGGAAGTCCACAGGCTCTGATGTATAGATGCCTGTGCCGATACCACCATGATAGCTGAAGTAAATGGAGTTGATCATGGCCTTGGCCTCCCATTCCGAGGGCATGGACTCGATGTGTCCATAGCTGTAGAAGCTGGAGAAGGAGTTCAGCTCTGTATTGTGAAATGCCTGCCAGTAAAGCCTGTTATCGGCACCTGATGAGCTGCCTGCACCCTGATAGAGGAACCAACCTTCGTCTATCACCTGTCCCTTCCAGTGACAGTTGAGCACGCTGAAGGTCTCGGGTATCTCAAAGGGTGCATGGAGAACCGGAAGGTCAGCATCACCGATTCTGTTGACACTTGAGAAGCTGGCCCATGTCGAACTTTCCACGCAGGAAATACCACTTACATCAGACATTGAGCAGAAGCCGGGCATACAGTGACCGGGGCTGCAACCGATTGTATCGTGGGAGAACAAAAGCCCCTTTCCACGGGCTGCAAAGATCCTGAGGGCATCGCAGGCAGCATCCGTGAGGTCATAGGTTGTCCCGCCATATGAGTCTGCTACGCCAAACATGACAACATCGAAATAGAAAAGGGGAATCTCTTCTTCTGGGTGAATTGTGCCTGATGCGTCAATATATGCGCATGTAACAGGTGATGTGTCCATGCCGGAGGTCAGTGCAGCATTGAAGTCTGTCATCTGCACAATGTATATCTTGATATTGAGTGCAGGGTCACCGTCGTCCATATATGAATATATTGCATTGGACATGCAATCAGTACAATGACCATTCGGATAGACCTGAAGGACCTTGATAGTGTCGGAGCCGGGCAGAATCCAGAGCGCACCGTCGTCCATACCGTCCGGGTCCGGGGTGAGTATGTCTATATTGACAAGGTCGCCGCCCTCGAAATCCTCGGCAGTTGATTGTGTGACATGGGCAATGCCCGGAACCTCGCCAAAAACTCGGAAGCTGACATCACAGCTCTCATAGTCGGGTAAATCCTCCGATATATCCCAGGTGATGCAATGCCTTCCGGGAGCAATTCCACTGCCGACATCGCCTTCAAAGTCGCTGATGGCAGTGATCGGAACGTCCCAGCTTTCGCCGCCGTCTGAGGAAATCTCAATGCGGACATTGTCAAATGGTGTTCTTGCAACACCCCGCATAGTCCAGCATAACTCAACCATATTCTGTCCATCACACATTGTCTCCTGCATAAACTCAGGAATGATTTCCGGCTCAATGGCCTTTCTTTTGACGATGATGGTTTCTATGGAGTCGCAGGGATTGTTGTAGATAAAATTCAGTGTGTCATAGTATACTCCCGGTTCTGTAGGGATGAAATCGACCTCAAATCCTGTGCATTCGCCGGGAAACAGTCTTGAGTCATAGTCATCACCTATGACAAAGTGAGTCGGGTCTGTGTGATTGATAGAGCCGACGCGCAGGGTGTCAATGGTCTCATCCGAATTGCAGAATGGTATGCCGTATGTAGTGCTCGTACCGACAAGGACGCTGTCATCATAGTCGGGATCACCATAGTGCAGAGCCTGAAGGAAGCCGTGCCCAACGATTATTGAGTCCTCCTGATCGATATAGACGGTGTCCAGCCTTATTCTGTCGTCTCCCTCGGCACCTGACAGGAACCAGTATGAGCGAATTGGGTCTATTGAACCCCATTGCATGCGCATTGTGAACTGCCATTCGTCACGGGGAATATACCATGCACAGCCGTCTGTATTATTCCACCATGCCCAGTCACCCTGTGGATAGGCACTCAGATTAAACTCGCCAGCATCGTCGGAAAGGGCAACGGAGCATCCAGAGGGCAGGCCGTCGAGATAGAGCAAGCCTGTAGCATCCGATGTACCAACCTCATCAATATTGTGCTGATAGACCATGCCAATATTTCCGGAATACGGGTTATAGAAGAAGAACATGTGGGTCTCATATGCCGTCTCAAGGCCTGTGTGCATGGAAGCACTGCTGAAATCAAACCACTCTGCCTCTGTTGTAGAGTCCGTTATCACAGGTTCGACACATACAGTATCCCCTCTGTATATGAAATAGAAATATCCTGCAGGATAACCTTCCTGCGCAAATAGACCGCATATTGCAGCCAAGAGAATCGACAAAAAGATCACCTTTCTCACTTCTTACCTCCAATAATTAATATTTCTATATAATGTAGGGTTTGGAGCATATTCTTCAAGTTAAAAAGGGTGTGCTCTTAAATTTTCATAGATAAATGGGGCTGGTCTTCAGATGCAGAGAAAGCGAAAGTGATTGGACAGACTTGTTGGTTGGCTTATAATAAAGACAAAACAAAGGAGTGATATGAATAGAACCATTAACTTTCTTCTATGTGCAATTTTCACAACAACTTTATTTTTCGCAGCCTGTGACAGCTCTGACGAGGAAGACAATAAGGATATAGATTACATGCTAGTAGCCCTTGGTAAGCTCGATGGAGAACCTACGGATTTCTCATTCCGCTATCGCGAGAACTGGGATGGCTCCCCATGGAATTCCCTTCTTGTCATGGGCGACAGCCTCATTGTCGATCTTCAAGGCGAAAATGAATATGTTATTCGAGGTGTAAAATCGGGTTTCATATCAAATCTCGACTATGATACGGTTGCTGTAACTGACGAGGTACCGGTTCAGCGATTAGAATTTGTGTTTCAACCAGAATAGAGCTTTCGGTTATGTATGCAAAAAAGGGGACCTTAGGCCCCCTTTTTTATTTGTTATTTCAGTCCCTGTCAGGGAAGTGTTATCTCAACTGTATCTGCAGAGAGAACCCAGAAGCCGTTTCCGAAGTTCATCATTGCAGGTTCCAGATATGCATTTGTCTCTGGATTAAAGCCATATACCGGAGGAATGATCTCAGGATAATCGTAGATATTGAACATTGCCATTCTACGGGCAGGTACACCGATCAGATTCCAGCCGGGATAGAGTGTTACCTCTATTACAGGCAGCCCGACCTCGGGTATCTCTACATCCTCAGAAACTCTGGAGTAAAGGAAGTATCCCTTTCCAATCTCAAGCTCATCTGTAGGCACATAGTTGCGTGACTCCTGGTCATAGTAGTATGCACCGATAGGGCTGTCCGGGAAGATATCATCGATTATGCCAACCGAAGGGCTTGGCCATGAGATGAGATTCCAGCCGACCGAGATATTCCAGTACATCTCATAGAATCCGCGGTAGTCCATGATGATTGTGTCCCAGCCCTGCTGAACACGGACAGAAACAATCCTGTGCATGCCAAGCTCCATTGAGTAGTAATCGTACATCTCGTCGAGCATCACTGTGTCATCACCTGCAATTGCCCAAATATCAGCAGGAGCCATTGTAACAGGGATCGTGAAGGCAATGTGCCAGTCGAAGGGTTCGTCGTTTTCCACCCAGGCTGTGAATCTATGCATTTCCATATCGTGATCTGTTTCCACAACCATACCGCTACCTGCAAAGTCAGTGAGTTTGAGGCAGAGGTAGTCATGGCTGAGGTCGGTCTCTTCATAGAGCTGATAATCCATAATCACAGGGTTGTATGCCCTGGGGTTAACAGGAACCGGTATAGCTGCATATCCATCCATTGGTGATTCGGGCATAAGGATATAGTTTTCCTCGTAGACAGAATATTGTGGATATGCGTGTTCCATAGGCATAGCTTCTCCGTCAAGCCTGATAAGCTCTGAGGGGATCTCATAGCCGGTTATCGCCGGACCATTGCCAGTGATAAATCTGCTGATACCCACTGGATATTGTAACAGAGGAAGCTCTGCAAATGTGATATCGATGTCTGAAAGGTCTTCGAGATTGATGTCACCGAAAATTCCGTAATGACCCTCATTGATATAAACGCCATGGGAAACTCTGGATTTCAATGTCTCCATGTCATCGCAAACAATATCATCGATAACGTAGTTTCTACCCATGACAATGTCATTGTCAATCTGGAAGGCATAGTCCATAGTGGAGGTCATTGTATTGTCGAAGAACGAAAGGGTCATTGATGCATCATCCCATGCCCAGTCGAAGTCGCCTTCCATATCGTCCTCATCCATGAAAAGGGCAGGGGAGCCCATTTCCATTGCAGCGGGATCAACAGTGTGAACATCGACATGCTTTGTCTCGCCAGGGCCGATGTAAAGAGGCATACAGTTTCTAATAAACGCTGTTTCAAGCATATAGTTAAAGCTGTACCACGCATCGTGGGGGACCTCGGCAGTTACATTATCAGTATCCTCGTAGGAGTCAACCCCGCCTGTCATCATGTTGAGAATGTTCAGATTCATATTCATGGAGAACATTCCGTCAAAGGTTGCGATTGTTGATGGTTCCCAGTCTACATTATCAGAAGAGCCGAGAACGACACCTTCTGCAGATGCGGTAAATGTTGCTGTACCAATCATGTCTGATGTAACCTCAAAAGTTGCTACACCGCCGGCATTTGTTGCAGCGGGACTTGTGTCGATCACGACATCGGGATTGGTTGTCTCAAGTGTTACTTCAACATCAGCCATGGGGTCGTTCATATCGTCGCGAACTGTAACGGTTATGGTTGTTGACTCTCCAACAGTAAGAACATAAAGAGCGGCCTCGATGGTTGAGTTTGTGGGACTTGGAACAGGTATGTATGGAGCAACCCAGACAATGGGGTCAACCGAAGCACCAAGGTCAACACCGTCTGCTGTGACATGAATAAAGGACTCACCCTCGTGTAAGGTCGCAATATGGGCGGTCGCCGTGCCTGTGGTATCGGTCATTGCAGGACTACCGATCACGATATCGGAGTCACCCCTTGATGTTGTGAAAACACACTCTACATCTGCAAGGGGGTTGCCTGTTGAGTCCATAACAACAGTGAAAACCTCTGCAGTGTCTGCAGTTGATGCCGGCTCTACTGATATTCCGATTGTGGACATATCAGGGTCCGGCTGAGCCATAAGAACAAGGGCGAACAGAAACAAGATTCCCTTTCTCAATTCTCCTCCTTTTTTCATTTTATCAAATTTCGATTATCCGGGATGGAGCTAATCTGATCCATCTGAGATTGGACATATAATTTGTATATAAAGTAAGAAGAGAGAAATGTGTCAAGTCAAAATGTCCCTTTGACAACTAAGGAGTATGTAGTTTTGTCAGTAACTGTCCCTGCCCATTTTTCTTTCAAATCTGTCTGCTTCGGCCGCAACTGTGAGAACAGAGGCTTCGAATTCATCAAGATCAAGGGTGTCAAGAATCACTGTGTCCTGAACAACAAGATAGGATTTACCTGCTCTTTCCTGGATAGCCCAGGCACCGTGCATCATGCTTGAATTTTCTCGAAGGAGCTGAAGCGCACTCTGAAGAGCAAGTTCCCTTTTTTGTACAACAACCATAGCAGGGGAGCATATACTCACGATCAGTCTTTTTTTATAGTCATATCCCATGAGCGTGATATCAACATCTTGGGATCTTCCCCTCGAGTGAAATCTAATCCGCACAAGAGATTTAGATTTTGTAACAACCTTTATATTTAGTTCTTCTGCAAAGCCGACAATTGCATCGGCAAAGAATGCAGCATCCTGAGACTCACGTTTCTTCAACGTCATTTCTACCCCCATTCGATGTTCTATTAATCGGTGTTTCGGGGGTTTTCTTTAGATTGACAATAATATCTTTTTTGAAATACTAATACTATAGAAAAGGGGGGCTTTATGCCCCCCCTGATCTTCATTATTTGCCAACAATAGGGATATTGTCCATCCTGATATGCGGGCAGAAGAAACGACCCCAGAACCATTTACCATCATTTGCAATGGAGTGTATGTTCTGGAGGAGATCATATATATTGCCTGCAATCTGGGCATCTTTGACTCTGCCTACAACCTCGCCGTTCTCGATCTTATAGGCAATGCCAAGGGGGTTTGAAAATGCCCCGGAGAGTATATTGCCCTGTCCCATGCCGAGAACAGATTCCAGCAGAATTCCTTGTTTGATATCCTTGATCATGTCTTTGAAGGACACATCGCCCTCTTCGACAATGATATTGGATGTGGACGGTTCCGGATGGCTGAAAAGCCCCCTTGAACCGCAGCCGTTTGGCTCCATATTTGACTTTGCCGCAGTCATGAGATTGAATATGAAGTTCTTGAGCACACCCTTTTCAATTATGGGAAGTCTCCTTTTTGGCATGCCCTCGTCATCATATGAAGACGATCCGACGTGCTTGTCGATTGTACCGTCATCGACAATGCTCAATTTTTCGTCAAAGATCTTGTTGCCGATCTTGTCTGAGATCGGGCTGGTGCCTGTGTAGATATTATTTCCGTTGATCCCCTGCATGAATGGGAGAAGAAGGACAAGAGAGCCTTGAGGATCGAAGATAATCGGGTGTGTACCTGAGGAGATGTCGACAATGTTATCAGCCCATTTGAGCTTGGAATCGAACTCTTCGACAATCTTGTCGATTTCCTTTTCAATGCTCTCGGGCAGAAATCGTGAGGCGAATCTTTCGCCAACAAAGAAGACATCGCCTTCCTTGACCCGGGCCAGATCGCCGGAAAAAGAAAGAGATGTTCCCTTGTCAGATATCTCCAGCCCTTCTGTATTGACTATCTTCATCTCACCGGATGAGATTGATGCAGAAAAGTCCATATCGCATGTCTCTCTATGTTTATGAACTTTCTCAATATAGTATTTTCCAGCATCAATCAGGCTTTTCTGTTCGATGTTCTCTACGTCTTCATCGTATGTTTTTACGGGCTTTGCATCGTTTCTTTCCGGGAATTTTATATCTACCTTTTCTCCGTAGGATGCAATGGTTAGGGCATTGTCCACAAGTTTTGAAAGTTCCTGTGGGTCTGTGGTTGCCGAGAAACCAAGTTTGCCGTCCTTTATGACCCTGAGTGCATATCCCTCGGTCTGTTTTGCAGTGGATGTATGGAGCTTCCAGCCCTTGTATTTAACATTGCGGGAGAGTCCCTTGAAGTAGAAGACCTCTGCCGAATCTACCTTTCCTGTCAGTTTATCGAGTATCTTTTTCATCATATCTCCTTTACTTTCCACCGATCATAACGTCACGAATATAGACATGGGGGCTGCCCATGTTGACAGGCATTCCCTGTCCGCCTTTTCCGCATGTTCCACCTGATTCGCCGAAGCTGAAGTCCTTACCAACGGCTTCGATATTGGCGAGTGTCTTGAATAGATTGCCCTGAAGGACAACGTCTTTGACCATCTCAGCCAGCTTACCGTCCCTGATCATATAGGCATGACCTGCGGAGAAGCTGAAATTCTCCAGCATTGTCTGACCACCATAGGCGTCTATGGCATAGACACCGAGCTTTATATCTTTGATCATGTCTTCGAAGGATGTATCTCCACCCTCAATATATGTATTGGTCATCCTCACCAGCGGTACATGGCTGTAGTCCTGAGCCCTGGCATTGCCTGTAGGCTTTTCTCCAAGGCGACCTGCTGTCTCCCTTGAGTGGAGTCTGCCGACAAGCACGCCCTTTTCGATGAGCATTGTCTTCTGAGCAGGAACACCCTCGTCATCATAGGAAATAGTTCCGCGGGTGATTGGCATGGTGGTTCCATCATCGCCTACATTTAGGAATTCCGGACCGAATTTGCGTCCGAGCTTCATCATCTCCTGAGCCTGTGGATTCTCCATGATGAAATCCGCCTCCGAGAGATGGCCAAAGGCCTCATGGATGAAGACACCAGATAGATGGGGGTCAAGTATCACAGGATAAACGCCGCCCTTTACCGATTCGGCTGAGAGCAGATCGATAGCCAGCTTGGCTACCTTTTCCATGTCTTTTTCGCGGCCCTGCATAAAACAGTATGAGTCGCGGCTGGAGAAACTCTTGTGGCTGGTTTGGACATTTGCTCCTTCCCTTGCCACAGATGAGCCTACAACAATTACATCCGCTCTGTCCTGCTCGATGAATGTTCCCTCTGTATTCGCAAACCAGACAGTGGAGAACCCATCTCCATAGATCGTTGTTGTGTCTATGATGCGATCATCATAGCCTCGAATAATGTCATTGTAGCCCCTGACAAGTTCGACCTTCTCGCTGAGCGAGTGGTTTCGGAAATCGTCCTGCATCTCGGCCCTTACAACAGCCTCGACAGGATCCACTTCGGCAAGAACAATCGGCTGCTCAGGTGTTATTGCCTTTGAGGCAGCAATTGCATCGTCTATTGCCCCCTCAAGTCTGTCGATATTGTTGAATGTCATTATTCCCCAGCCACCATTTGGAGCCAGGGCACGGACAAATCCACCGATGTCGGTTGTGGCCGTGATCTTGTCCACACCGAATTTCTTGAAGCTGATCCGATTGGATGCCTTTTTCTGGAGTCTTACCTCCACAAAGGCATTCTTGCCGACCAGTGCCTTCTTGATACGATCCTTCATAATCACTCCTTTTTCTTTATATCATCCTCTATCGTACAATATAGAAAAAATATTAGTAGCCGCAAGCTATTAATAAAAATTTTTCTCTCTTTTTTTAATATAAAGCATTAAGGAACAATTGAAAGGGTGTTTTTTGGTAGCCTTCAGTCCGGGACAATCTTCCCATGCTTGTCGAACACAATACCCTCCTGAACCAATCTTTCCTTCTGTTCAGGGCAATCAAGGGAGAGTTTTCCGCCTTTACCGATAACCCTGTGCCAGGGGAGCTGATATTTTTCCGATGAAGAATGCAGGATATAGGATACAGCCCTTGCTCCTCTCGGATTACCGGCTGCCCTGGCAACATCACCATATGTCATAACAGTCCCTTCGGGGATGGCTTTGACAATATCTATGACTCTTCTTGTGAATTCTGTCATTTCATATAGACGAGTTTCTTTGTTATCCCCGCTTCTGTTTTGGCAAGATATATACCTGTGGGTATATTGTCCCCGGGAGTCCAAACAGCTCTGTGGTTATCAGTATCCAGGATACACACACTTCTACCTCTGTTGTCGATGATCTCTATAGACTCAGCCCCAGGAGCCTCTAGGATACATTTTGAGTTAAAGGGATTTGGATAGCTTGCGATAGAATTTATCCTGGGTTTATGCTCCTCAATATTCCATGTATCCATATCATTCACCGGTAAGATCAGTCTGGAGGGGGTTTCCCGACCCCAGTAAACTGTATTCTCTGCAATCAATTTCTCAGATGGATTTCTTCCCGGGATCTCGCCTGTGTTAGGATTTATCTCGAATCTCGGGAAATTGGAGGATGATATGATCACCCTGAGTCTGTGGCCTTCATTGAAGACATGGGCAATAGACCAAACATCTATCAACATCGAATCAATTTCCCCTGGTGTCATCATAACCTCGTGATCAAAACCTCTTCTGTAGCGCGCTTTGATAATGTTGTCCGTCAGCAGTATGGACCTGCCATCGGGATAGACATCTGTGATACGAACGGCAAAGTCGGTGTCCAGTCTGTCTGAAGAGGCATAGAGCATCATTCTAATCTTGCCGATCAAAGCCAAAGGCTCAGTAAGAAGCTCTGTCTCAAAGATCACATTATCATCGCGTATTTCTACGGGATATTGATCCTTTGGACCATAGCCAATATCGTCCATCCCTATGAACTCTCTGCCCCCTATAGTGGGGGAGGGGTCATCGGGATCATAGGTGTAGGATGCATTACCCGATAAAGATGGAAATGTATTGCTTATCGTACCATCGGAATGCAAAAAATATTCGACATCTGATGTTCCATAGGGCGGCCAGTTTTCTGCAAAGAGCCATCTGTTCCAGCTAGTAGTGTCATCTGTGTCGCAATCGCCTGTAATATAATATCTTATGGGAGGTTCCATCATTATTTCGTCGGAGCCATCCTTCAACCAGTAGGTATACCATTCCTCTGCTTTATAGATCAGCTCGTCCTCTGTCATAACTGCATTTTCGGGATATTCAAGATCCCCCTGAAACCTTGTTCCCACGGCGTCACCGTGACCACAGGGGAGTATGAGCAGCTTTTGATTGCCGTGTCTTTCATGCATCTGAATAAAGGCATTGATCTGACCATCGGTATACATATCATACCATGCAGCAACATGATAGGCAGGATAATTTGCCATATCCCATCTCTCAGAGAGATTAACACTCTCCCAAATCCCTCCATAGATGGGATGAGCCATTACAGTATCAATGAGCCACGGGGCATCAATGCCTGCAAGCCACCCCTCAACAAGCACTTTGCGGAAACAGCCACCATTATAGGCAACATCGTGATACATGCTTGGTCCTGCAAGAACAGGTACAATGCAGTCGAGCTCAGGATGACCTGCACCGGCTGCCATATATTGCGTCATCCCCGGGGCCGATGCCCCTTCCATCCCGATTCGACCATTGCAGAAGTCCTGATCCGAAAGCCACTCTATGCAGTCATACCCGTCCTGCTGCTCGCCCCAGCCATCAGAGAGAAAGACCATCGGCTCACCCTCGGAATCCCTCATACCTCTAATGTTCTGAGCCACAAAGGCATAGCCCCTTATATCACATATGAATGAAGCCAGTTCAGAGCCGATATGCCTGTTATATGGTGTCCGCTCCAGTATAACCGGATAGGGTGGGGATGAATAGCTTGGAAGATATATCTCCGTTGCAAGCTGAACGCCATCTCGCATGGCGACCATTTCGGTTCTCTGTGTATAGGAAAAGGCAATGTTGGTCAGGATAAGAAACGGAATCATCAACTTTTTCATCTGATTACTCCCTTATTGTGGTTTATGATGAAGTAAATATCAAGACAACATTTTGTAAAGACATAAAGAAGGGCGTTTAAAAACGCCCTTCTATCTTTAAAAAATGTCCCCAAAAGTTATGAACATTTACTATAGCCGCAGCTGTGGCATGTGAGGCATCCCTCTTCCCTTGAAAGGGTAGCGCCACATTCAGGACAAGAGCCGGCAGCCTTATTCGAAGAGCTTGCTTTGATCTCCTTTTTTCTGCTTGGGATGCCGAAATCAAGGGTAAGTTCCATCTGCTTCTGTTTGTTTGACTCGTCATACCAGAGAAGTGCCTGGGCAATTCCATCGGGACATGAGAGTATTTTGTGTCCTTTGAACCAGACGCTGTTCGGGCACTGTATGCCTTTAAGCTGTTTGACAATCTCGCCGACCTTTATGCCACTTCTCAGCGAAAGGCTGACCATTCTCGACACAGCCTCAGCCTGTGACGAAGCACATCCTCCGGACTTTCCGAGATGGCTGAATACCTCGCAAACTCCGTGTTCGTCCTCATTCACAGTGACGTAGAGGCTTCCGCAGCCGGTTCCGACCTTATAGGTGGTACCATGTGTTGAGTCCGGACGCAGTCTTTTGGGTAGAACCTTTTTGGGTTTTTGTTTTTCCTCGTTCTTTTTTGTTGAAAGTACCTGCTCATCCCTGCTGCCATCTCTGTATATCGTCACACCTTTACAGCCAAGCATATATGCAAGCCTGTATACCTCCCTGACATCATTACGCGAGGCACTGTTTGGGAAGTTTACGGTCTTGGATACTGCGTTGTCGGTATATTTCTGGAAGGCTCCCTGGAGCTTTATATGCCACAAGGGTGTAATGTCGTGTGCCGTTACATAGACCCTTTTGAGGTCTTCGGGGATATCATCAATGTGTGCTATGCTGCCTTCCTCAATGATCTTATCCATAAGGCTTTCCGAATAGATACCCCGCTTTTCGAGTTCTCTTTCGAACATCGAATGGACCTCAATCATTTTGGTTCCGCCGAGTACATTTCGGATATAGGCAAGTGCAAAGAGTGGCTCTATACCTGAACTTGCGCTGCCGATTATGGAAATTGTACCAGTTGGGGCTATTGTGGTGATTGTGGCATTTCTCTTATACTTTTCGCCTCTTTTATCGAAAACGCTCCCTTCGAAGGCCGGAAAATTTCCCCTTCTTTCAGCTATTTCCGAGGATTTCTTATGCCCTTTTTCGTGAATAAAGTCCATGACCTTTTCCGCAAGCTCCATTGCCTCTTCTGAATTATATGGTATGCGGAGCTTGAAAAGCATATCCGCAAATCCCATTACTCCAAGACCGATCTTTCTTGTGCTGTGTGTCTGGTCGTGAATCTGTTTTATGGGGTACTTGTTGGCATCGATTACATTGTCCAAAAAGTGGACGGCAGTTCTTACAGTTTTCTCAAGGTCATCCCAGTCAATCTTGTTGCCATCGACGAAAAGACCGAGATTGATTGACCCAAGATTGCAGGACTCAAAGGGCAAAAGCGGCTGCTCGCCGCATGGATTTGTTGACTCCATGTCGCCAAGCTGTGGTGTTGGGTTGTCTGCATTTATCCTGTCGAGGAAAATAATCCCCGGTTCGCCAGTCTGCCACGCACTCTCGACTATTGTATCAAAGACATGCTTTGCAGATAGGCTGCCGGCCTTTTCGCCTGTCCTCGGGTTGAGCAGGTCGTATCTTTGATCTGCCTCGACAGCGAGCATGAACTTCTCTGTGAGACCTACGGAAATATTGAAGTTATTCAGTTTCTTAAGGTCATTCTTTATCTTGATGAACTCCATTATGTCCGGATGGTCAACACGAAGAACAGCCATATTGGCCCCTCGTCTTGTACCCCCTTGTTTCACGGTCTCAGTTGCTGAATCAAATACATCCATGAAGGAAAGTGGTCCGCTGGAAACACCTGCAGTTGAATGGACTACATCATTTCTTGGACGTAATCTAGAAAACGAGAAACCTGTCCCTCCGCCTGATTTATGTATGAGAGCGGTGTTTTTAACTGTCTCAAAGATTTTGTCCATTGAGTCCTCAACAGGCAGAACAAAGCAGGCTGAGAGCTGTCCGAGATGTCTTCCTGCATTCATCAGCGTTGGTGAATTTGGAAGGAATTTTCTTGCTGCCATTATTCTATAGAACTCATAGGCTGTGCCCTCGTCATATTCGCCATACTGCTCGTCGATCTCAGCTATTGTGAGGGCAACCCTGGCAAGCATATCACGCGGCGTCTCGAAGACGTCTCCACTTTCATCCTTTGCCAGATATCTTTTCTCAAGAACAGTAATTGCATTATCGCTCAGATCAGGTTCCGGCAGCTTGTTTATATCGAAATTTGTCTCGCTCATTTTCCCCCCGGTCGAAAATTTTCAGATAGGTCTGAAGATATGATTTTGTTCTGATCAGTCAAAGGAAAAACGCAATATATTGTGCATAAAATACAAAGCACACACAACTTATTGTATAATCAGAGCTTCTATGCTTCGATGTAAAAAGAGACTTGCCACCGATGACAAACCAAAACTATATTTATGATATGAACATAAGGCTCAATACATTGCATATTCGCATGATAGCCAAAGCCCTTAGGGAGCTTGTATCAGGTCTGAGAATAGACAGGATTTCGGGTGGCAGGGGTAATTTTGTTCTTTTTCTTGGCGATGGCGGCTTGAGCGAAGAGAGAAGGGGGGGGAGCCTCCATTTCCGCAAGGATGGTGATGTCTCACTTACCTGGTTCAGTAGTTCCTATCCCGAGATTGGAGATACCCCCTGGAATCCTCCCGTAAAAGGTGAGTTGATAGAGAATATCTCTGCCGTAGATAACGACAGGATTATTCAATTTGTTCTCAGCGAACATACTCTATATGCTGAATTGACAGGGCGAAGGGCCAATATAGTATGCACAGATAAAGGGCAAAGGATCATCACAGCCCTCACACCTGTTGATAGAGATAAAAGCCGACACAGGCAGATTCTCAAGGGGATCAAATATTCTCTACCCCCCCGTATGCAAAGGATTTGCCCGTCACAGGCAGATTCAGATCAAATAGAAGCATGGATTGCCAATCCGCAAGAGGCAGCTAGAGAAAGCACAGTTTCGTCCCTTCTCTTCTGGTCATTGCTTGCCGAGAAAGATAACCCTGAGGAAATTCTGAAGGTGGCTATGGAAGAAAATCCCTCTGTAACATTCTATCGAGGTGAGATTTTCCCTTTCAAGGTTGATGGAGGTGCTGTTTACCCCGATATCTTAGAATGCATAGCTGATGCTATCGGTGACAGCGCACAGGCTGTGGATCTGGGGCCTATCTTTCTGCAGATAGAAAGAGCAAGAAAGAGAAAGCATGCCTTGGAAAAGGAGCTTGCCGACTGGAAACCTCCGGAGCATTATCAGCACATTGCCGATACACTGAACGCCAATCACTATCGCTTGAATAAGGGGAGCGATTCCATTGTTCTTCCAGATGTATACAGCCCTGATATGATGCTCAATATTGATTTGAAAAGGAATAAATCTATAGGGGATAATGTCAGGCATTACTATGAAATGGTAAAAAGGGCGGAGAGTGCGACAAAGAATATCCCAATATATATAAAAGAAGTTGAGGAGAGGCTCCATCGACTGCACCAGCTTCTTGAAGATCCTCAGAAGGCAAAGGTTCATCTCGAAAAAAGGGTTCCAAAGCCCTCAGGAAAAGAAGAAGAGAGTCGGTATTACAGAACACTCAACTATCTGGGCTATGAAATCCTTGTTGGTAAGAGTGCCGCGGGGAATGACTACCTTACCCTTCGTGTTGCTAAGCCCTGGGATATATGGCTGCATGCCAGAAATGTCCCAGGTTCCCATGTTATTGTCCGTCTGCCCGACAAGAAGGAACCACCAGCCAATGTATTGATTATGGCTGCACAGGTTGCCGCCTTTTACAGCAATCTTAAGCATCAGTCTGGAGCAGAGGTAATCTGGACATATAGAAAGTGGGTACAAAAAGTCAGGAAGAAACAGGGTGCAGTCAAGCTGATCAAAGATTTCACCCTCATGGTTGATCCGGCAACTGAAAAAAACCTAAATATCATGAAAAAGAAGTCATGAAATCGAGTTTTGCGAATTTAGGTCAGCCATCCTATCTTGGATATGATATGCATGGCAGGGATATTATCAATATAAGTCGAATCTTTGTTCTATATACGACATAAATGCTGTCATGAAGACAACTATTATTTTCATGAAGCAATTACTATTTTCGTTAGAAAAAGGGACGTTAACAGAAAAAAAACAATTGACAAAAGTCCAAGAGAAGGTAATTTTATTACCTGTAAAAAAGCAGTCCTTAAATGAGGAATGGCCCGAATAGGACTTGAGTGTTGAACCGACTGAAGCTGCTAAATAGAACATAAGGGAGAGCGGATAGACCATTTGTAAAAGGGTTTGGTAAAGAGACATCTTTATTGAATGGGTGATAAATGCGTCTATATTTGCGAATTGCGGTGCTCTCGCTTATGAGCATCACTGCCTTCTCAGGCATTTTACGGACATCACAGGTTTTTCTTCCTGACTATGAAGGTATTCTATACCCTAAGGAACGGAAGGTTCTTTCCGGGCAGGTTGGAAGTTTTCTTGATCATGCACGAAAGTCACCAACGGGCGAGACACCGGAGATACTCCTGGTCCCGGCAGGTGAATATGTCCATATAGGTGGCCTTTTGGCAGATGCATATTCACAGGTGAATGAAAATATTTATGACGCTATTGTCATTATTGCTCCTTCAACGGATCCCCAGCAAAAGGGGATTACAATTTTCCCAGGGAAATATTTTCGAACATTGCTCGGCGTCCTGTCTGCAAGTGATCCACTGGCTCAGACACTCATTGATGAGCAAAGTGAACTGTTCAGCATATCTAATTCCGGCTTTGCCGGAAATTACCACATAGAAGTTCAGTTACCCTTTATTCTTGAGGTTTTCGGGAATATTGACATACTCCCCCTTGCTGTTGGCAATCTCGATAGTCAGGAGATTCACGAGGCTGTATCGGCGATTGCAGGATTGAAAGAGGAAAGAAATGTTTTATATATTGTTGTTACCAATCCTGAAGAATCTCTATCATATCAGAATATGGAAAGTGTGCAACTATATTGGGAGATTGCCAACCTCAAGACCGATGCCTTTCTGGAAAATGAGAAGCCTGATGACTCTGAAAGGGTTTCTGAGCAATTCCTTTTCGGGCTTGGCATCGAGTTGGCAAAGAAGATTGATGCGACATATTCTGAGATTTACAGAATGAACAACAATATCGGTATAAGTGGTACACCGGGTCATTTCATGACATATATATCGGCAGGCTTTTACAGCGACCAAAACGCTGACATACGCTTCGAGCCCGGTCTAACCAATGAAGAGATCAGGTATCTACTTTATTATGCCTATTACCTTGTTCAAAAGCGTCTCGTCAAGGCAGTAGACCGACCCTATATCCCCTCATATATTCTTAATAAAAATCTTGGTGTTCATGTTGCTATTGTTAAAGATGGAGAGCTCATCGGAAGCGGTGCAGAGCTTTTCAGTCATCGACCTATTAGTGAATTGCTTGAGAGCTCGATTGACTACGCACTCTTCTCTGATCCGGTGACTGGCAGCATAGATCTGAACAGGCTCAAGGGCGCAAATCTCAGATTGACCTTTGTTGGAAGAGCCAGACGAATATTTACTCATGAGGTTATCCCTGAGCATGGACTTTTATACATGAAAAGCGGCAATTCCTCAAGCATGGCCTTTTGTCGTGTCGGGCGTCATGCCGATGCAAGGGTATTCAGAGATCTTTGCCTTAGAGCAGGGCTTCTTTATAATTGCTATGAAGACGAGATGACTGAGATCTATCACTTTGAGACTGAAACCGGCAATATAGTTCTGGAGTTCAACTTTGAATGATAAGTTTGTTAAATATGTTTCAGCCCCAAGGACAAGCCTCCTGATGATTGCAGTTTTCATGCTTGTACTGGGTATGTTCATAACCCTCCGCTCCTTTTCAGAAGAGTCAGGCAATACTGTTCTTGCTTCTACAGGGGTCTGTTTCCCAAGCTGTGCATATGAGGGTGAGATACAGAAGGATCAGTCGCTGTTCATAGCTTTGACTGAAGCCGGAATTTCGCCTGTAAAAGTCGATGAGATTCAGAGGGGTCTCAAAGGTGTGTTTGATCTCAGGCAGCTCAGACCCGGCGATAGATTTCAGATTGAGTATACATCTTCTGGCGACACCATGCAGTTCAATCTTGAACGTTCAAGGTGGGAAAGATATAATGTCCTCAGGACTCCAGATACTCTCTTCGGTGTCAAGGACAGCACAATTCTTGAGTATAATCTCAGGGCTGCAAGCGGACTGGTCAAATCCACACTATGGCAGTCTATGCGTGGTGCGGATATGTCTCCCAAGCTTATTATGGAGTTCACAGACCTTCTCGCATATGATTTCGACTTTGTTACAGATACCCGTGATGGTCAGAAATTCCATGTTCTCTATGAAGAATACTCCTACGATGGTGAGGCAGTGAGACTTGGGAGAGTACTTTTTGTTGAATATGAGGAGCTCTCAGGAAAAAAACATCAGGCTTGTTTCTATGAGACCCCTGATGGCAAGGGGGGCTATTACAATCTCAAGGGAAAATCAGCCAAAAGATCACTGCTGAAGACACCTCTGAAGTTCTCAAGGGTATCCAGTCAGTTTACAAATGCCCGTTTCCATCCAATTCTCAAAAAATATCGCCCTCACCATGGTGTTGACTTTGCCGCTCCTACAGGAACACCGATCGTAGCCTCAGGCTCCGGCAGGGTTATTTTCAGAGGATGGATTAATGGATATGGAAACAGCGTGAGAATATCCCATGCAAATAATATTGAGACCCAGTATCATCACCTTTCACGATTTGTATCTTCAGTTAAGAAAGGCAGCTGGGTAAATGAGGGTCAGGTAATCGGCTATGTTGGCTCAACTGGTCTTTCCACAGGACCACATCTTGACTACAGGGTCAAGGTTAATGGAAAATTCGTAAATCCTCTGAAATATGCTTTCCCATCCGGTCCCCCTGTTCCAAAGCAGTATATGGATCAGTATTTAGCATACTCATCAGACATACAAAATTTGACATATGTCCTTTCCGGGGGAGAGAATTTCCATGTTGCCATGGGTGAAGAAATGACAACAGGGGAGGAAAAATGATTTACAGTAAAGATTCCAACCTTGTAATGATTACAGAAAACAACGTGAAAAACCCCACTAATTTTCACTTGACACCGTTTTTGGGGTTTGGTTTATTTAACTCTAATTTGGGTTTTTCAATGGGAAGAAAAAATTTGTATAAAAATAAATTCCTAAAGGTAAGGAGTATATGACATGAGGAGTACAAAAGCCCTTTGGGTTTTGCCTCTTCTGGCAGTCCTTTCGGGATTGTGCTTTGCACAACCCGCTCCTCTCCATGCTGAACTTGATCCCCTGCCGGATTACGTCTCTGGTGGTTTCTTGAGGGTTGACATCTCAAGTGACTTCAGTGTTATTCCCGACAGTGCTCATATTCAGTTCAGGAGGGTTTCCATAGCGCCACACAGTGGATATGATTCCACCAGTGTCTGGCTGCCAGGTGCAACAACCCACTTCAATTTCGACGGCGCAGATGATTCGGTCTATGTTGCCTATCAGGTCCGTGCAGCGGCAGATGGTGACACAACAGACTGGTCAACACCGCGCTATGTCCTGCACGATCTGAATCCACCCTCTCCGGTCGAGAGACTGGAGGCAGACTGGTGTGCAACAGGCGAAGGCCATATCAGGCTGACCTGGAACAGAGCACACGACAGTGCCAGTGGCATAGGTCACTACAGGATATACAGAAGCGAAGGTGGCAGCGTTTATGAGATGATATTCATCGATTCAGGTGAATTCGATCTGTATTATGCATCGCTGTCAGCCGACGAAAGAAGCTACTATATCTATGAAGATCACGGTGTAACACCCGGTCAGACCTATCACTATGCCGTTGTTGGCGTTGATGAGGTTGGACACTGGTTCACCAGGACAGTTCCTGCAACACAGCTTGCAGGGGGACCAGACGAGTGTATACCCGAGCCTCCATATGCACCACTTCGAGCAATTGATCACTATACAGAGGCTGAAAACATCGAGATCGAGATCAATACCGATATCGTAACTCCAAGGCATTCCTGGCAGTTCCAGTACATGGTTCAGAAAACCTGCCCAGGCGATACTCTTATGTATGCCGACACGACAGACTGGACCTTTGATCTAACACATACTTTCGACCTTACTGAATGTTGTGAGTATACGTTCCACGCACGTGCAAAGGACGAACTCACAGGCCTAATGTCTGGATGGTCCCACCTTTCCGGCGACAGATATACACAGAGGGACATATATGGACCTGACTGGGGACCCGACACGATGTGGATCGAATACTGCGAAGAGGGTCTCAGGGTCAACTTCGAAGCAACCGATCCCGAGCTTTCCGATTGCGGTGCTGGCTGGTCCCACTACAACCTATATAGAATACCATTCGAGGACTACAGCATTGAGCTGATCAGAGATGCAGATTTTGCAGAGCCTTACAAACTCTGGGAATATGACGGTACTTCGGGTTCTTATGTCTATGCCGACGATTGCCCTGGAACCGACCCGGACCTTCTCGACCTTGAAGACAGGGTCAACTACTTCTACTGGGTCATTTCTTTCGACAATCTCGGTCACTATTCCAGACCTTCAGATGTCGCATACGACACAGCCACAGTTGATAAAGGTATAAAAGAGCCTGCGCTGGCTCCCCTTGATGCCTGGACTGCAGGCGATAGTGTTGTTCTGACCATCATCGACTCAAGTTTCTGTGATATGACTGATATTGAGATATATCTTGCATATAATCATATGTTCTCACCTCTGGAGAGGGCAATGGAATATCCTGTTGATACCACGGTTTTTACATATGATGGTGTTAGAACATGTGATGATGTCAACAGATTCTCCATAACATACAGAGGTCTTGTCGAGTCCAGGGTCTGCTTCAAGGCAAGGGGCTATGACGAGATTCGCAATGTATCCGAATGGAGTAATGTAGTCTGTACAGAGCTGGATTACACCCCTCCGAGCATTGTTCATGTCGATTCGATCATGACAATCGCAGACTCAACAGAGGACGTGAATGTCAGGCTGACATGGCGTGGAGCAAGGGATGCACGTGTCGGCATGGAAGGCTATAAGGTCTACCGTTCGACAGACCCTGCTTCACCGATGGAAACACTGCTTGCAGACCTTTCTGAGGTGGCCCGTACATTTGTCGACTACGACCCTGATCCAACCAACAATTTCAGAGATAACTACTATACTATAGTATCCTACGACAGGCTGGGCTATCAGTACGAGGGCGATGCCCTTCACACAGTCGGCTTCTTCGATGAGACACCGCCATATCCAGTTACAATCGACACAGTATATCTAGATGTCGACGGTGCGGATATATCGGTCATTGTCGACTTTTCCGACGATATAAGGCCAACAGGATATGGCTCACCACTTCTCAACGAGTTCCGTCTCGAACACGCCAGCACTGAAGAATGGCTTTGGTTCGGTGATGACGAGCTTATCACAATAGAGCCAGACCACGCAACATCATCACCCTCACGCTTTGTGCTTCCATACAGCGCACTGGACGGAGTACCGACAAGATACTTCCAGATTGCCACAATAGACATGGAAGGCAATGAAAGCGGATATTCCCAGATATACGAATATGCAAGGGACGTTGTTGAGGACACAGCTTGGGTTCACCTGACAGCAGGCTGGAATTTCTTCTCCCTGCCAGTTTATCCTGGCAGTTATAGAACAGACTTTGTATTGCCAGGCGTGAGAATTGTTGAATACGATCCTGTAACACGTCTCTATATAGAAGAACCAGATTTCTTCGAGGTAGGTAAAGGCTATTGGGTCTTTGTCACACGTGACATGGACGTTCCGGTGATTGGCGTACCGATCCTTGATATCAGCCCAAGGCTTACACCTGCAGGTTGGCATATAGTCGGAGCCACATTCAACACAACAGACTATACAACAGAGGGTACGCTCCTGAGAGCACCTATGGGCTACGATGCTTTCACACAGTCTTACTATGATGCAGACTCAATAAGACAGGCACAGGCCTACTGGATCCTTTTTGAGTCCGACACAAGCCAATTCATGGCACCTTCAACAGCGGACTTCAAATACACCCCATTCCAGACCTATGAGCCCGAGATGGTTGTCGACATACAGCTCGATGGTGCGAACTATCAACTCGGCATGGATTCACGTGCCACAACAGGCATCGACAGCTATGACAGACCCCTGCCGCCCCCTGCACCAAACCAGATCAGAAGGGCATATATTGCCTCTGACAACGGAATGGCAATGGAAAGGGACACAAGGCCTGTCTCAGAGTGGACAATAAACGTTACAGAAGAGACTGAACTCACATGGGCTGATGCAGAGATTACACTCGACGGCATGAAACTCGGCGATGAGGGTTCGATTCTTCTTCAGGCAGGAATACACAAGATTTCGACGGAAATTGAGAAGGCAGAGTCCTTCGAGATTGCTGGGGCATATCCAAACCCCTTCAATGCAGCCGTTGAGATCGAGTTCGATATACCAGAGAAAGGCCCGGCCCATATCGAGATTTACGATATCGAGGGAAAGGTCGTCTGGGAGACAACGAGAGATTACGAATCATCCGGCAGAAAGACAGTCAACTGGAATGGGAAGACCAGAAGCGGGGAATCCCTTGTCAGTGGCGTGTATTTCGGTCGGGTATCCTACTTTGATAACAGCGCAACAATCCGCTTGCTATACGTAAGGTAGGGTAGGAAATGCAGAATATAAGAGGAGATAACTTGAAACACACAAGAGCGATACTTCTGGTGCTTTTCGCCGCAATGGCCTTTGGTCTTGGCGAACCACCGGTGATTTTGGAGGAACCGGATTTCACATTCGGAACCACCAATACCATCTGCTGGGAGCTTCCGGAAGGTGCAACGCCAACGGCATATAAGGTCTTCGTATCGGAATTCGATGACCCCATTGGCCCCATTTCTCTGGCAGCAGCCTCAGGTGAATGCTATGAAGTGGGAGCAACAGGTGAGGCCCTTCTCTCCGGTGTCGAATACTGCTATCGGATGATATACCGTTACAGAGACGACGGCGAGAACTTCTGGAGCGATACCTCCAATCTGGTCTGCTCCACTCAGGACGGTCTTCCACCGGAGCTGGATATAGAGGACCTCGATGTCTGGACAAACCTTCCCTCGGTCATGATCAACTTCACAGTTGAGGACGAGATTTGTGGCTGGGTTGACGCTGTGAAGCTCTACTACAGAGAAAGCGACAGCCTCGACTGGACATACTATTCCACAAGGAACATTGTCACAGGCGGCGGCGAGGACAGCATATCCTTCACCAGCACAGACGTAACAGGCGATACATACTATGAGTTCAGACTTGCTGGAATCGACTCCCTCGGCAACGAGAGAGTACCCATTGGCACAGTACACTCAAGACATACATGGACAAGGTTTGATACTGAAAGACCAACATCATCGATTATAACTGATGATCTTCCCCTTTACGACACAGTTTCAACCCTGACAATACCATACACAGCTATGGACACATACAGCGGTGTCGATACGCTGAGGCTACTCTATACAAGAAATGACGGTCCGGAAATGTCTGTTGGCAGACATGTCTGGGGTGGAGTACCGGAGGTCGATTCCTTCTTCACATTCACTTCAGTAGACGATGGTCATTTCAAGATGTGGACATATGCTGTTGACTCTGCACGCAATGCCGAGGATATCTCCGGGTTCGATGTTGAGTTCTATCTAGACACACATGACCCGGAATTCGAGGCCAACCATGTCTATGATCTCACAATGGATCCTGAGAGATATCAGGTTCCTGCAGAGTCCCTGTGGACCAATGAGAGAATGGTAAAGGTTGCACCTGTCGATCCTATGGATCCGATCTTTGCCGAGTATGCCAGCGGCATCGACAGCATACATATCGCAGAGGACAGGGACTTCACAGTCAACTATGTGACACTGCCCTGGACTGAAACAGGCATGTTTGACTATGAGCTGACCGATGCAGACGGCTCAAAGCAGGTCTTCATCAAGCTTCAGGATGTCGCAGGAAATATCTGTGACTACAAAAATGCACCCATCATGCTCGATCGTATTGCACCTGCTCTGAACTCTGTAGTCATTGCAGATGCCGATGACCCTGATCTTCCTACAGAGGAGACAGACGAGGCAACCGTTGCACTGAATATCGACTTCGATGGTTCTGCTGGCTCATGGTACAAGATGTACGTGACAGATGACCCCGAGGATCTCAACTCCATCGACGAGTTCGAGTGGATTGATCCTGAGGAACTCTACTTCTTCGACTTCATTGATCCGACACCAAGCACATGGATTCATGTCTATGTGGTCACGAAGGACAGTGCCGGAAATGTATCGGAGATGGTAACAGACAGCATCTACTATGACCTCGGAATATACTTTGTCGAGATAACAGATATCTATGACCTCGACGACTGGACACCCGCAGGTTTTACAGATATGCCTCAGGTTAAGGTCGATCTTTCCTTTGGTCGTGATGTCGACTCTGTTGTCATATGGGATGACGATGGATTCGACTCCACATTTGCAGTAACAACCGGTGGAGCAGAGACTGGTGAAGTAACAATAGATTACTTTGAGTTCTCAGAGCGCGATGGCGAGAGGATGATATACTGCCACGGTATATCGGACATCAGACCGGACCCCACACATCGTGATTCGATGACCATTGTTCTTGATTCGCGTAATCCAGCCCTCGGTTCAGTTACACTTCACGACATAACCGATGGCTTTGATCCCGATGATCTCTCTGAAGAATCCGATCCAGGATATACCAATGAGAGAAATATCAGAGCATATTTCCTCGGGGCCTCCGATGATCGTTCTGGTCTTTTCAGGATGCGTCTGACATGTGAGGACCATCAGGAAGTATGGCCATATGCTGAGGAGACATTCTATATGCTTCCCGATGGCGATGGCGAGAAGAATGTAGAGGCTCAGGTACAGGATTCAGCAGGCAACTGGTGTACAGTCAGACCTGCTACAATATATCTTGATACACAGGATCCGGTATATGTTAGCCTCACCCTGGAGGACAGAACAAGCGGTTCGACTGAGTATTCAAATGAGACCATTGTGCGTGCAGTTATTGATGCTGACGATGGAATGTCAGGTTCACCTGCATATGTCGCATTCTTCGAGGATCCGACAAGATATGCAGACGACCTCACAGACCTTTGGCGTCCATATTCGCCGACAATGATCTGCACACTTTCCGCTACACTAGGCGAGCGTACGCTCTATTCAGCACTCAAGGATCAGGCCGGAAATATCTCAGTGAGAGTTTCCGATGCCATTATCTACGATACGGGTATCACACTCGACCTTCAGCTGTTCGACCAGGACAGAAGGAGTGAAGAGTATACCAATGAAAATACAATCATCGCAGGTCTGGGTGCAACAGGCACACCCCCTGCTTTCTATTATCTCTCAGAGTCACCAGACCTTCCGGCAACTCCGGAATGGTTGCCATATGAGGCTGAGGTTCCTTTCACACTGTCTACAGGTGAAGGCGACAAGACAGTCTACGGCTGGCTCAAGAGCGAGAGCGATATTATATCGGAGAGAAGCGAGGCCGAGATAAGGCTGGACAAGACAGCCCCTGTTCTCACTTCAGGCTTCATGATATACGACACAACATCTGTTGAGCACTTCCCAACTGTCTTCAAAGGACATATGGGATGGTCTAATGAGGCCTATGTCTATGGTGCAATGACAGATGTTAATGACGATCCCGAGACTGGCTCCGGCGTTGACTCCCTTGGTTTCTTCGGACCACTTCAGCCAAGTCTCTGGGGTGTTTCGCATCCGCCATACACTGCTGTTGACGGTGGTATAACTGTTAGATACTTCCCCGAGGATTCCATACCTCTGCTCCTTGACACATCAACACAGGGACAGAAATGGATCACAGGAAGAGCAATTGATGGGGCCGGAAACTGGGGCAATCCTATCGATCCTCAGAGCGAGATTATTGTCTACGGTGGATACGACATAACAGCCCCAACACTCGAATTCCGCCATCCGCTGACAGGTAATATGACCGACTCCACAGGCGTACGTCTTGCAGACGGCAGCATACCGATCCATATCATTGACGGACCGGACGAGGGTCATCTCTGGAAGGTCTGTTTCTGGTTCGATGAGGTTCCGGATACCAATGTATGTGTCGAATATGATTCGACATGGGGTTCAGGACCTGTATATAATGTATCATTCCCGATGTATGGTGTCGTACAGGAGGATATGCTCTACAGCATGCACGCCGTTTCTGTGGACAGCGCAGGAAATCCAAGCCCGGTTGACGATATGAAGCTCTGGGTCATAAGAGACACAATTGATCTGAGATTCGTTGTCACAGATCCTGTGGATACTGCGGATACAGAGTATACCAATTCACGCGATCTTCGCACAGTTATTGACATTGTCGGAACCCCTGATTCAATGAGATTCTCAGAGAATCCTGAGCTAATCGGTTCAGCCTGGCAGCCCTTCTCAAGGGAAAGCAGCTTCATGCTTGCCACAGCAACCAATGAAGTTAAGTCAGTATATGCACAGGTTATGCACGGAGGACATGTCAGCCAGATATTCCATGCTACGATTATACTGGACACCAACAACCCCAATCTCGGCGCCGTATACTCCTATGACAGGACAGATGGTGACCCCAACTGGTCTGACGAGAGAACGATCAGAATCGAGATTGAAGGTGCATCGGACCTTCCTCCTGGAGTTGTCCATGCCCTTGAGTGTGCAGAAGATCCTGACTTTACGATAAATGTACAGAGGCCGACCTTCACCCTTGAGAGCCCCGAGGTTCTCTATGAGGTGAATCCAGAGCCATTTATCAACCCCGACTATATTGAGCCCGGCAGAGAGGACCAGAGGGTTATCTTCTGCAGAGTTCTCGATAGAGCAGAGAATCCATCAACAATGAAGCACACAGGCATTGTGGTAGATTTCGAAGAGGTTGAGGTTACAAATCATCCTAATCCATTCAATCCAGGTATCGGTGAGATGACATATGTAAGGATCAAATCCGATTCCAAGGGTGTTGCTGCAACTCTGAGCATATATGATATGTTCGGAAATCTGGTCATAGAAAAGACTCAGTCAGCAGGTTCCGACACCCGTGCCATGGATATTGGTTGGGACGGCAAGAACGGCAATGGAGAGGTTGTCGCTTCCGGAGTGTACATCGGAATTGTGGAAGTAGGAGATGAAACCTATAAACGCAAGATAGCAGTCTGGAAGGGTGAATGATAATGACACAGTTTAAGATGTATAGAAGAATCGGCATTGTCCTCGTTCTTTTTTTCGTCGCTCTTCTTGCGGCTGCCGATGGAACTGCAGGACAGTCCGCAACCTATCTCAGATACGGCGCATCAGCCAGGTCACTGGCTATGGGACGTGCGATAGGTACGATAGCAACAGGAGGAGATGCCCTTTTTTACAATCCAGCTGGATTGGGCATTCTGGAGAGATGGCAGTTTGATTTCATGCATTCTCAGCTCTGGCTTGACAGCAGAGTTAACTATGCCTCCTTTACGATCCCTGTGAAAAATGTAGGTGGCTTCGGTCTAGGCTATGTTAACATGGGAAGTACAGCCATTGATGGTCGTGACGAATACAACAGACCGACAGGTGACTTTTCCTCTATGGAATCTTCCATACTCTTTGGATATGGAAAATGGTTCTGGGGTAAGAGAATCCGTGCAGGTCTGGTTGCTAAATATACAATGCTCCAGATGGACGACCAGACAGCCGGCGGCCTTGGCGGCTTTGATGTAGGTATTGTCTCGAAGAGCCTTATGTCAAGAAAGGCAAGGCTCGGTCTCACAGTGCAGAATATTGGTGCCGGTGAGATTGCAGGCGATTCTGCACCGATGACGGTAAGGGCAGGCGGCAGCTATAGAATTACCCGTGATCTCATTGTTACTGCTGAAGGCGTAATGGTCATGGATGGTCCTATAACACCACATGTTGGAGCAGAATACAAACTTGGCAAAATGGTCTCTCTCAGAGCTGGCTATGCAGGCAATGAGGTCACTTTTGGTCTCGGACTTGCAATTGACAGGCTGATAGGCAGCAATATTGCTAATACATATCAGAGTCTTGACTATGCAGGCTCGGCTATGAATCCTATCGATAATAACTTCCTCAGATTCTCCCTTACAATAAGGGGTCAGGAGATGACCAATTTCTGGGAGCTCGTACAGAGGCTTGAGGCAGAAGGCTCACTCTGTGAAAATCAGACAGAGATCGAGACTTTTCTTGAGAAGGACGGTGCAGTTGGTGCAAAGGCAAACATCATTATCGGTGAGTGTCTTTTCAACTACGAAAGTGTAGAGTCACCTCTGTCTTCTCAGCCAAGGCTTGATGACATAAACGAATACTATAACTTTGCCTATCAGGGTCTCTTCGGTTCCGAATGGATGACCGCAATAGCTACAAATGAGCAGGTGAAGCAACATAATGTATTCAGCCAGAAGACACACTATATGTATGCAGAAACACAGATGGCCGATGGGATTACTCCCGAGACAAAGCAGCTCATCCACGACCTGATTCTCACAGGTGGTGACAGCACACAGTATGACTCAAGGCTGCAATATGATCTGGCATATGTTCACGAAAAGCTCGGAGAGCCTGACAGTGCTATAACTCTCTATAAAGCGATAGCTAAAAGAGATATAGACAGACCGGAGAAATATCTCGCTCTCTACCGACTTGGTGTTCTTCTTAGCGATACAGGAAAGGACGAGGCCCTCACATATCTTCAAGAGATTGCAGAAGACTATAGCTATGGTTTCTACAATGAAGAAGGCGGGAGGATTTCATACCCGATGTATCCAAAGAAGTTCATCGACAATTCCATAGTCGATGAGGCACTACTTCTGAAAGGTGAGATTCTGTTTTCACAGGGAAATACCGAAGAGGCACTGGCATCCTTCATGGATATTGTCCTTTTCTATCCTGACTTAGATAATAAAATAGTAACTGAAGCAATAAACAAAGCAGCCCAATGCTATGAGAAACTCGGCGACACAGAGTCAGCCGCTTCTCTCAGGGCGAAACTTGGCAATGTATAGAAAAAAAGATAAATCCAAAGAAGGAGGAACAATGCGTCCAAGACACCTGGGTGTCATCTTGCTTGCGAGTGTTCTTATGACCTTGCTGTTTGTCCCGTCGCTTTTTGCGCAGGACGGAAATGACCAGGACTCAATCTGGGTCAATGTTTCAAATTACTCTTCAAACGAAGTAGACGGAAAATTAGAACTTTCTTTCACATGGGATGCTTATATAAAGAAGTATACCCCTCGTGGAAACAAGTATGGTGAATGGGCCAACTATCCCCTCGCCGACTCCCTGACATATAAGGCAATGATCTCCACAGACAGTGCCTTTACGCAGGTCGTAAAACAGGACGATGTTCAGGGCAAAGAGACAACCTTCAGAGAGCTCGAATTCGGTATGAAATACTTCGTTAAGGTCGAGCCTGTTGGTATCGTTAATCCATGGAAGGCTCCTGTTGGACAAGGACAGATGTTCCAGGGAGCAGCTGGAGCAGATGGTGACGGCGGAAACATCTTCAAGGCATTCTGGGAGTACTCAATTGCCGGTGGTGTTCTTATGCCAGCCATCTACCTTTTCGCCCTTTTCGGACTTCTTGTCTGCTGGCCGGTAACATGGTGGAAACTGCGTCTGGCCAATATCTTCCCTCCCAATAAAGCCGGTTTGATGTATACAATCCTTCCCCTTGATCGTACTGGAAAGACAGATTTCATGACAGAAAAGGGTAATGCATATGTCCGTGAGATCACCAAGTACTGGGGTAAGGCAATGGAAGCACAATCCATCAAGCCCAGCCTCTGGAAGGACGAGGAAGAGTTCATCAAGGCCACCCAGCAGGATCAGGAAGAAATGAAGAAGAAGCTCTGGATTAAGGTTGGTCTTCCAAACATAGAAAAAGCCATCGACATCTGCAAAAATGGTGTTCCAGGCGTAAAACTTCCGAAAAAACCCCTTGAGTACCCATTCGCAAAGGTATTCCTTGCCGTTCTTGAGAATCACAGAGCAAACAAGAATGCATGGTGGACATCCCAGGAGATGGACCGAGCCATGGCAAATACCTCCGAAAAAGAACTTGGCGCACTTGAAGGCTGGACTGTCAACGCTCTCTGGGCACTTGGCTCAGTTGAGCCTATGCTTGGTCTTTTTGGAACAGTTATCGGTATTAGATCTTCATTCGCTACCATTGTGGACACGCTGAAGACAAATCCCAATGCTGAGATGAAGGTTATTGTTCCTGAGCTGGCCGGCGGTATTCAGGTGGCTCTTATTACGACAATCACAGGTCTGGCATTTGGTGTGCCTTTCACCCTTCTTCACTACTACTACAAGGGTAAGGTAAGCTGGATTGCCGGCAAATGGGAAGAGATCATCATAGACGTTCTAAACAGAGCATAAGAAAGGGTCCTAATGGGTAAAAGAAGAGATCAAACTCTTCCTTCCACAGAGATGACTTCGATGATCGATATCATCTTTCAGCTCCTTATATTCTTTCTTGTAACACTGTCCTTGGGTACAGTGCAGCAGACATCAAGTTCTGATGTTGAGGGTGAGAAAAAGGAAGATTTGCCTATACTACCATTGATGGCAAAGCTTTCTGATACATCACCTGTGACTGAAGGCTTCCTCCTGCACATAGATGAGGACAAAGAGGACAAGGTAAAGGGCGATATAGTGTGCTGGATCCTCGATCCAACCTATCCCACCCTCAAAGAAGCAAGGGCTGATTCATCCAGGGGCCATGGACCTTTCAACCTTGAGCAATGTACAAAGAAGGTCAAAAGAGACATGGAGACCTGGAAGATGATGGAAGGAACGATTCCAACATTTGGTTTCAGGGCATATAAAGATACCCCATTTGGATTTGTGCTCGATCTCATGTTCCACTGTAATCAGGACAGTATCGAAGTTGTAGATTTCCATCTTGCAATCGATAAAGATGGATCGAAAGGAGGGTTGTAATGTCTAAAAGACGTGAAGAAGAACTACCCTCGATGCCTATGACTTCAATGATCGACATAATTTTCCAGCTAATGATATTTTTCATCGTGACTATGTCAGTCATGCCATCGACAAAATCAGCACCGCAGGTTGAAGGAAATAAACCAATCCCGACCCCTACAAGCGGTGACCAGGAAGTGTCAATGGTTGTTCAGATACAACCCAACAGAGAAGGTAGCTATGACTACTTTGTCCTCCAGGGTAATGAGAACAGTGCTGAATTCTATCAGAGCATTGCTGGACAAAGGGGTATTCCTATTACGATTCTCCGAAACAGGGGAAAGATATACGAAACATATTTCGACGCCAATGGTCTAAAGGATCTTGTAATGGAGATCAGAGACTCTGATCCAAGGGTAATGATCAGAGCGCCAAGAAATATTCCATATGGCGACGTTGTATCATGGCACAGTTTCATGCTCAACGCCGGAATAACAAAAATTGCCTGGATCGATGGTACACTATTCGATCTTCAGGCTGAGATCAAGAAAACCAGATAGGAGGCAGGTATGAAAAAGAAAATACTAATCCTTCTGGTTCTCTCTGTGATCTTCATTACAGGATGTCAGAAGGAGACTGGAGATTCATACTTCAATCTTCCCGAAGGACCCAAGATTATCTTCAAAGGTGGTTACGGAAAGATTACAATCCGCTACACACCACCGCCGGATCCGATATTCAAAGTGGCTACAAGCCCAAGCTATATCGAGTTCGAGGAGATAAAGAACAGCTATGGTATTCCAGACAAACCAATTGTCATAAAATACCTTGTAGACGTATCCGTTACCGGAATCACTGTTCCAACTCCGACTGCTAACTCCAGGTTCAACGACTATATTCAAAAGGTCACACAGGACTGGACATACACCAGATTCGGCAGAGGTCAGATGAAGGTCATGGTAGACGTTGCTAAGAAGAGAATCACTGTTGATGCCAGCGATGTCGGCTTAATTGAACCCGAAAAGGGAAGACCGGCTCCTATTGTCGGAAACCCGAGGGATCTTGTCAAGTCAACTGGATTTACGGTGATCGAAGGAAAACTATAAAGGAAAAGGCATGCTCAAAAGAACTACAATTCTCCTGATGCTTATACTTGTCGGTCTTCTGTCAGCACAAGAACTTAAGGATGGTACTGACAAACTGACTACAGGTGCCAAAGCATTTCAGGCAGACGAGATGGAGACAGCCAAGGCCGATTTCAACGAGGCTATCGGCATTTTCTCCGCATTGCTGGAGGGTATACAGACCCCAGTGGAGGAAGCCTATTCCAGATACTATCTTGCCATGGCGAGATATTATGTTTCTGTAATAGATAATGACGCAGCCGGGTTCCAACAGGCTTCGACCGAATATCAAGAGGCAATCAATGCCTTCAAGAATATCGAGGTTATGGATCAGGATTACGTCAGCTCCCTTTTCTATATGGGTATGTGTTCCTTCAGACAATACCAGATCGCCACAGGCGAAAATTCACAGTCTAATCTGTTGAACAGCGCAATAGGTGATTTCCAGACCTTCCTCGCAGATGAGGTGGTTCTGGCCAATGGCGAACAGTATGCAGAGCTCATTGCCAATGCCAACTTCTATATTGGCTACTCACAGCTGATGTTTGCCGAGATAAAAATGTATAATCCCAGCACATATAGCCAGGCTATCAGCAAGCTCAACGATGCTCCTTCCTATCTGCAAAAAGCACAGGAGGCCATGGACGAGAGAATTGCAATTGCAGCCAGGCTCTATGAAGCAGAATCGCACTATCTTAAGGCCCGTGTCTATGCACAGGTTGACCCAGACGGATGGGAGTCCGCAGGGCTTTCCGACATGGACAGAGGTGCTGCCATAATGAAAGAGGTTGAAAGTGCCATCTCACTAACAGATAAGATGATTTCATCCGCTGGTGCCCATAAGGATCTCCAGACATATGGAGAGTTCTCAAATTACGGCAACAACATGATGGAAGCATCTCTCGGAGAGAGAGAGACACTGACAGAACTTTTAACAGTTCTGGCAAAGAAAAGTGCTTCTGGCGACTGGCAAAAAGAGGTTAGCCTTCGTATTGCACATGCACAGCTCATTAATTATTTCAGCTTCGGTGGAAATATTAAGGCTGTATATGGAGCACTTGGAGGCACTTCTGACTACAGCGAAACACAGTACTGGTCGGGTTGGCTCGACTATATCGGTGGAAATTTCGCACAGGCTAAGGGTAAGTTCAGTCAATATGGACTCACCGCAATGGCAGACAGGTCCAGAAGAGGTGCGATGCTTCGCGCAGATGCTAAATTCAGAAAGGCCGAGTGTCTTTTCTGGGACGGTGTTAAAACATCCAATATCAGTGTTCTTAACGAGGCAAAGGCCGACTATCAGGCCCTTTCCCGTGCTGAAGGTGAATACTTCAAGTTCCTGAGCAAGGATGTTCAGAAGCTGGTGCAGGTCAGACTGTCACTCATCGATATTGAGCAGAATCTTGCAGGTTCTTCAAGCAAGGATGAGCTGTTCTATGTTCTGCAATATGCCGGCTTCAAACTACCCGATGACGCCGATGAATACATCAATATCGGAAAGTACTTCCTTGAGAAGGGTATTCGTACAGCCGAGAAGGATAGAGAACAGGCACTCAACTTTGCCCAGTTTGCCTTTGATGCAGTCATTGATAATGGTGCAGTATCGGCAACACTGAAGAATCAAGCAAAGTTCATGAAGGGTGTGGGAATGGTCAAATACGCCACAATTCTCGAAGGTGGCGATAAGACAAAGAAGCTCGAAGAAGCGAGGTCACTCCTTGGCTCGCTGAGTTCTCCCTACTCAACTGAAGGTCAATATGTCATTGGTATTACATACTTCATCGATGACGACTATGCCACAGCCCAGAGCAAGTTCTCAACACTTGCAAATCAGGGACATCTCAGGGCAGCCTTCTACCTGGGACTTACAACCAATGATGATCAGTGTGCCAAAAAGGGCGGAATCTATGCCAAGATCATGAAAACGATCACTGATAAGCAGGATCCAACCTATCAGAACGCTGATATTGAGTACCAGAAACTCCGTTGTAAGGGTTCAGTCCCTCCCCAGACACCATATGGCTCTATCATGCCAGATCCACCCATGACATATGAGAATCTCGTCGACCAGAAGGCCGATGAGCTTGCCAAGAAAAATGAAGCACTTCTTATATGGCAGAAGGTTAGCTATGGCAAAACATATATTGATGTTGATGAGCTTATCAGCGATAAGCCTCCCGAGACAAATGTCTCAGTGACCTTGATCATTAATCCCAAAGGCGGCGAAGAGGAGGTCATAATCGATGGCGATCCCGAACTCGTCGAATCAGAGGGCGAGTCTCAATACAAGGTCACTCTCACAAGGGGCAGGCATGACATTGTCGTCAAGAAGAAGGGATACTATCTTCTTGAGGTTCCTGACAGGAACATTGTCAAGACAGAGACAATAGAGCTTGAACTGAAAAAGGCTGTCCGCTATACAGAGGGGTCACCCCTTGGTTCTACGGATAATCCCATGTCAATTGCTTCCGGTGATGGGGCACTATTTGTTGCCAACAATGGTTCTAAGGAAGTGCTGCACATCGGCTCCAATGGCGGGGTTAAGAACAGAGTCTCATATGATGATCTCGGTGTTGTCACAGTGACAGCCATTGAGGTGGATGGAGACGTCTTTGTTGTTGCTGACAGCAAGCACAATGTAGTTGTCATGTCCAGCTTCGATGGATCAGACATCAATGTAGTTGCCCATGGCAACGAGCCCTATGGTGACAAAAAGATGAACAATCCATCGGCTATTGCAGCAAGCGACGGGACCTATTACATTGTCGATTCATCCAACAAGAGAGTGCTATATTTCGAAGGGGCAAGCTATAGAACAAGCTTCGGCGAAGATGTACTCAAAAAACCCGTTGGAATAGAACTCGGAGATGAGGGAAGCGTACTTGTGACCGATATAATCGATCAGTCCATAGTCATCTTCAACAGTGCAAGAGAGAAAGAGGATGCCATAACCCTGAGCGATCAGGATATACCAAGCTATATCTATCGCGATGAGGACGGCTTCTTCTACATTGTTGATTTTGTGAACAATACAATCGGAAAATATACTAAGGATCTGGAATTACTTACCGTTGCTTCCAGCGAAGTAAGGAGTCCAAGGGGTATTACCCTTCTGGGTCAGGGACCGGATGCCACAATGTATGTACCGACAGAGGATAATGTATCTGTTCTCAAAGGTGGCTGGGATAACGCATATCAGCCCAAATAGTAGAGCGATCTATTGACGATATAAAAAGGGGGCAAAAGCCCCCTTTTTTTTATGTTTAAAATGCGAATTTCGGTCTCTAAATGAAGCCATTCAGATAATTATTTGGTGTATCTGTGAATGGCTATTCTGCTGCCGGTTATTCCGAAAAGTATGCCACAGATAAAAAGGAAAAATATATAGAACAAAGGCAAAGGTTCCAATGTTGGGAAGAAAGTCAGTGTCTGACCTATGATGAGTATCAGAAGAGCTGATATCAAACCAGATATCATTCCATGCAGCAGGCCTTCCAGTATGAATGGAATTCGAATAAAGCCTCTGTCTGCACCGACAAGATCCATTATCGTTATTGACTCTTCCTTGCTGACCATAGCAAGCCTGATTGTATTTGTGACGACAAAAATACTACCAAAGACAATGATAACTGTCCACAGGGCTGCAAGACCAACAAAGAGCTTATATGCTTTGTCCAGCTTCTGCATCGTATTGGTTGGCACAAAGCGTGAAAGGACATCAGATCTTGGGGCAAGGATTCTATCAACATTATCTGCAAGATCAGCTAAATCCTGATCACCTGCAAAATGTATAACTATAGAGGGAGGTAGAGGGTTTTCGCTGAGACCTGCAAGAAGATCACCGTCGGTCATCTTTTCAAGTCTTTCCATAGCCTCCTGTTTCGAAATGTACTCAACAGAGCTGACCCATTCCTTGCTCTTGAAAATCTCAGAGAGTTGATTTTCTGGTCCTATATCTTCCTTTAGAAAAATCTCCGCAGAAACCTGGCTCTTCATGTGCTGGAAAGCATTGTGGAGGTTGTGACTAACAAGCAGAAAAAGACCAAGGATGAAGATTGCTGATGTTATAGTAGCTATTGACAGCCAGGTAACAAATCTACCAAGGCTAAATAAGGCCTCTCTAAAGGCAAAGATGAGCTTTGTCATCGTCTTTCTCCTACGACTACACCGTTCTCAAGCTCAACAGTTCTCTTGCGCATCATCTCCACAATATCCATGTCGTGTGTTGCCATTATAACACTTGTCCCCATTTTGTTGATGGCCAGAAGAAGATTCATAACATCTTCGGTTGCACCGGGGTCAAGATTGCCGGTTGGCTCATCTGCAAGAATCAGTTTGGGGTAATTGGCCATAGCTCTTGCAATTGCTACCCGTTGTGCCTCACCTCCGGACAGCTCATTGGGCATTGCCTTGCTCTTGTGCATCAGACCAACATCAGATAAGACCTGGAATGTCCGCTCCCTGATGGTCTTTCTCGAATGTCCTGTCACAGTGAGTACAAATTCTATCTGTTTCTCGACATTCAGGTGGGGCAGGAGTTTAAAATCCTGGAAGACATATCCAAGGTTGCGTCTAAGCGTTGGAATCTGTCTTCTTTCAATCTTTCGGGAACTATACCCCATGACCTTTACTTCGCCGCTTGTTGGTCTTTCCTGCATGTAGATAAGCTTCAGGAGTGTTGTTTTTCCTGCACCTGAAGGTCCAACAAGGAATAAAAACTCCTCATCGAGTATTTCTATATTTACTCCGGAGAGTGCAATCCACTCGTCATAGGTTTTATTTACATCATGGAAAGTGACCATCTAAATCCTTTTGGAAGTAAATCTAATGCCTTAGCAATGATATATCAAGACGATAATTCACAGGCGAGTTTTATGGCTTCTATCATGCTGGATGGATCGGCGATGCCTTTTCCGGCAATGTCAAATGCAGTTCCATGATCTGGGGATGTACGGACAAAAGGCAGTCCCCAACTGACATTAACACCTCGGTTTTTTGCACGCATCTTGAAAGGAATAAGTCCCTGGTCGTGGAACATTGCAAGTACAAGCCCACCTCCCCTCCAGTGTCGGAAGAATGCATCGGTTGGGTGGGGACCCTTTATTCTACAATCACCTGAAGCATCGATAGCCTCTTTGATTATTCTCTCCTCAGTTCCAAGTATGCCGCCCTCACCGGCATGTGGATTCAATGCCAGAACCTCGATCTTGCCATCAGGTTCAAGTCTGTCAAGTAGAGAACCTGCCAAAGTGAACTTTTTTAGCAGATTGTCTTTTCTAATTTTTGTGTGTACTTGGCGGACAGGAAGGTGAGTAGAAAGCAGCATTACGCGATATTCTCCGCTTATGAATGTCATGGCAATGTTACCCATTTCGGCAAGGTAGTCTGTATGTCCCTTATAGTGCAGTCCTGCCAAATTCCAGGAAAGCTTGCTTATTGGAGCTGTAACGAGGGGAAGATGTTCTTGATTGCAGAGTTTAACTGCCTTTTCAAAGGCATGGAATGATATATGTCCACCCTTTTTTGTCGAGGATGCAGGTTCCATTTCTGGTATTTTACCCGGGATCTCAATCAGATGAATTCCTCTCGAAGGGAGACGAATGCTATCCTTTGCAGCGAATACAATGAACTCTGTATTTGGGAAATAGGGGAGTGACTTCTCAATTATCTCGGGCCCTATTCCAAGGGGGTCACCTGATGTTATGACTACTTTATTCATAAAAAAAGGGGCTCTCCCGCCCCTTTAGTGCTTCTATGTAACGAAACTATTCAACTCCACCCTTGAGCGGTCTGATGTCGTTCTCGTCTTCATGGATCAAGGTCTTGCAGCGTGCAATCTCTTTTTTGAGATAGGTAATTCTCTTTGGATTAGGGATCTGTTTGAAAGCACCCTGCATCCTGAGATTGAACAGCTCTTCCTGAACCTCTTTGAGGTGCATTTTGACCTCGTCAATTGTCATATCTCTGAGCTGGAAGGTTTTCATAGTTTGGCCCCTCCTCTTGTCTCTCTAACGATGAATCGAACCTTCAGAGGCAGCTTTCTTGCTGCCAGCTCAAGGGCTCTGTGGGCTGTTTTCTCGTCAACACCTGCGAGCTCAAACATAACTCTGCCAGGCTTAACAACTGCTACCCAGTGATCAGGGGCACCCTTTCCCTTACCCATTCGAGTCTCAGCTGCTGTCTTTGTGACGACTTTCTGTGGGAAGATGTTGATCCAGAGCTTTCCTGATCTCTTTACATGTCTTGTAATGGCAACTCGAGCTGCCTCGATCTGATTTCCTGTGATCCAGCAGGGTTCGAGAGCTTTGATGCCATAATCGCCGAAGGCAAGCTGAGAGCCCCTTTGGGCTTTGCCGCGCATTCGGCCTCTATGTTGTTTTCTATGTTTAGTCCTTGAGGGCTGTAGCATCTCTATCTCCTATCTCTAGGTCTTCTTCGACCCTGCTGCTGCTGCTTCTGACGTTTTTTGGCGGAATCGGTTTCTTTTCTTATGATCTCTTTCATCCCACCAAGAACCTCACCTTTGCAAACCCAAACTTTAACTCCAACTGAGCCATATGTCGTGTGGGCTACTGTCTGGGCATAGTCGATAATTGCTCTGAATGTATGTAGGGGAACAAGACCTTCCTGATATGTCTCGTGATGGGCGATTTCCGCTCCTCTGAGACGACCTGCACACATGATCTTGATGCCCTTTGCGCCCATTCTCATGGCCTGTTGAATGGCCCTTTTCATGGCGCGTCTGTGATTAACTCTTCCCTCGAGCTGCCTGGCAATATTTTTGCCAATGAGATATGCATCGAGTTCAGGTTTGTTTATCTCGAGAACATTGAGCTGGATTTCCTTGTTGGTCAGGTGTTCGAGCTCCTTTTTGAAGCCTTCCACCCTTATACCGCCTTTGCCGATAACAACACCAGGTCTGGCTGTATAGATGTTGATGACAACCTTCTTAGGTGAGCGAAGAATCTCGACACTTGATGCGTCGGCATCATCCAGACGAGTCATTGTATACTCGCGGATCTTGATATCTTCCTGAAGATTATTGACAAAATCTTTACCTTCGGCAAACCAGTTGGAGTTCCAAGTTCTCGAAATTCCCAATCTACTTCCTATTGGATGTGATTTCTGTCCCAAAATAACTCCCTATTCTTCGTACGTGTCCAGCTCAATAGTGATGTGGCTGTACCTGTGCTTTATCGGTTTGACTCTTCCCTGTGCACCTGCTCTGAATCTTGGCAGGTCCTTTGCCTTGTCAACATAGACATTCTTGATGAAGAGATCTTCCTCAGAAATGTCTGTGGACTCGGATAGGGCATTGGCGATTGCCTGTTTGAGAATGTTCTCAGCAATGGCCTCGCTGCGAGTTCTCTTAAGAGAGAGCTTCTGGAGGCTCTGTTGCGCCGATTGGCCCTTTATAAGATCAGTCACCAAACGAAGTTTCTTTGGTGAGATCCTGATATGTTTTCCTTTTGCTATTGATACCATTTTTTACCTCATAGACAGGGGAAAAATCCCTTATCTCTTATCATCCTTTTTCTTTCCACCGTGGCTACGGAATGTCCTTGTCAGGGCAAACTCGCCGAGTTTATGTCCTATAAGGTTCTCCGTAATGTAAACGGGAATGAACTTGTGACCGTTATGAACTGCAATAGTATGTCCGATGAACTCAGGGACGATGGTGCAGGCTCTGGAATAAGTCTTTATGACCTTTTTTGAGCCGCTCTCGTTCTGCTCGTCAATCTTTTTGAGGAGCTTAGGGTCAACGAATGGTCCTTTTTTAAGTGATCTTGACATAGATAACTCTCTTATTTCTTACGACGTTTGATGATGTACTTGTTGGACTTCTTCTTTTTATCTCTGGTCTTATAGCCCTTTGCAGGTACACCCGTAGGTGAGGATGCCTCTTTGTAACCCTTTGAGCGACCCTCTCCACCGCCGTGTGGGTGATCGATCGGGTTCATGGCCATACCTCTGACCTTGGGGCTGCGACCGCGCCATCGTGAAGCTCCTGCTTTTCCCAGTGTTGTATTCTGGTGGTCCTGATTGGAAATGATTCCAATTGTGGCTCTGCATTCTTTGCGGAAAAGGCGTATCTCCTTTGACGGTAGTCTGATGATGACGAAGTCACCCTCACGTCCAATGATCTGTGCAGATTGCCCTGCTGTTCTGACAAGCTGGCCGCCTCTTCCCGGTTGGAATTCAATGTTGTGAACCCTTGTACCAAGTGGTATCTGTCCGAGCTCTTTAGCGCATCCTGGTTTCAGGGGGGCGTTTTCTCCAGAGCTTATGGGGCTTCCAACCTTAAGACCTTCGATTGCCAGAATATACCTTTTCTCACCATCATTGTAGTGAACAAGAGAGATAAAGGCACTTCTATTTGGATCGTATTCTACGGAGACTACTTTTCCTTCGACTCCGTCCTTGTTCCTTTTGAAGTCGATCAGCCTGTATCTGCGTTTATGACCTCCGGAACGACCTCTAACTGTTTTTCTTCCGTTACTACTGCGTCCGCCAGATTTTGTCAGTCCCTTTGTGAGGGATTTCTCAGGCTGAGACCGGGTGAGTTCAGCGAAATCATTTGTCTCGCGAAATCTCTGGCTGGGTGTAACAGGTTTGTACTTTTTAATTCCCATAAGATTACAGTCCTTCGAATAATGGTATTGTACTTCCTTCAGCTACTTTTACAACAGCCTTTTTCCAGGTCGGTTTTCTGCCAGTGAATCTGCCCATGCGCCTCATTTTGCCGAGGAATTTCATGGTGCGGACATCGATCACCTGAATCTGGAAGATTTCTTCAACTGCGTGTTTTATCTGATTCTTATTTGCATCAGGGGCTACCTTGAAGGTATAGATATTCTCGGTTTCCCTTTTTATCGTGCTTTTCTCTGTTATCATCGGCTGGAGAATGATTTCACGTGGGTTCTTCATCTTAACCAGAGCTCCTTGATGAGATTGAGAGCATCGGTTGAGATAAGTACATTCTCTGTCTTTAGAACCTGATATGGGTTAAGCTCACCCATATGAGTGATCTCAACGCCCTCTATGTTGCGACCTGAAAGATAGATCTTCTTGTCGGAATTTGCTGTGACAAAGAGTGTTCTGTCCTCTAGTCCGGTGTTATTCATTAGCTCTTTGAATTTAGCAGTCGAAGGTTTCTCGAAATCCGGGACTTCGATTATTGCAACACGACCTTCTTTTGCTCTATCTGAGAGTATGGAGAACATTGCAAGTCTACGCATCTTCTTTGGAAAGCGTTTGCGATAGTCCCTTGGCTTTGGTGCAAATGTAACACCACCATGACGCCACAGTGGGCTTCTTGTAGTGCCAACTCTGGCCCTTCCGGTGCCCTTTTGTCTCCAAGGTTTACGACCGCCACCACTGACCTCTGTTCTGGTCTTGGCGCTGTGTGTCCCCTGTCTCTGATTTGCCTCGTAGGTTACAGCATACTGGTGGAGCAGACCTTCGTTTGGTTCTATTCCGAAGACCTCTTCCGGTATATCAATGCTGCCCTGTTTTTGTCCGTTTGAGTTGTAGAGTGTTGCGTTCATATTCATTTCTCCATCACTAAGCGAAGGTATCCGCCTTTTGCGCCGGGTACGCTTCCTTTTACAAGCATAATATGATTTTCCGGATCAACCTGTACTATCTTCAGTCCCTTTTCCGTGTGGCGGACATTGCCCATGTGACCGGACATCTTGATGCCCTTCATGACCTTGGAAGGTGTAGCACTCTGTCCAATTGAGCCAGGAGCGCGGAATTTATCTTTCTGTCCATGTGTCTTGGGTCCACCGGAGAAGCCCCAGCGTTTCACAGTTCCCTGAAAGCCCTTACCCTTTGTGGTGCCGGTAATCTTCACAGTTCTTCCGACCTCAAAGAGTGAGACATCAACAGTGTCACCTATTTTGTAGTCATCGATCTCTTTATCGTTTACTCTGAATTCGGCGAGCTTTTTGTGGGGCTGGACGCGTGCTTTCTTGAAATGACCCAGATAGGGTTTCGTAACCTTTTTGTTTGTCGGTTCAAATCCGAGTTGAAGGGCATTGTATCCATCAGTCTCTTTATTTTTAACCTGGAGAACCTGACAAGGACCGGCCTTCACCACGGTAACCGGAACTGCATGACCATTCGAATCGAATATTGTGGTCATGCCAATCTTTTTTCCCATTAGTCCTATCATCGGTAACCTCTCTATAGAAGAATTTCTATATCAACACCAGCAGGAAGGTCGATCTTCATCATGGCATCGACAATTCGATTATCAGCTTCGTGAATGTCGATAAGGCGTCTGTGGACCCTTATCTCGAACTGTTCTCTTGATCTTTTGTTTACATGTGGTGAACGGAGTATTGTGTATACCCGCTTCTTTGTGGGCAGAGGAACTGGACCTGATATCAAAGCACCGGCTCTTTTTGCCGTGTCTATGATTTCCTGAACAGATTTGTCGAGGATGACATTGTCATATGCCCTCAATTTGATTCGCATTTTTTGCGCCATTCCAACTCCTTGTTATAGAGGCTATTACCTCTATTTGGTATAACCAGAGGTCCTGGCAAGACATGGTTGTTAAGTTTCCCGGAAGTCCCCTTTCAGGAAGTTCCAGAAGGAATCAGAGATATCGAATCTCATTATCCAGAATTTTCAATTCATTCAATGGGCCTATTGTTTGACTGACAAACAAGCTAAGTTGGCGGTTATAGCCATTTAGATCGACTATATGTTTTGCCAATAACCTCTTGAACTTTTCAAACTCCCCCCTCTTTCAGGGGCACATATGGCGATAGCCAGACGTGACGGTATTCTAAACTCTGTCAAACCCTGAATCGCTTGAGCAATTAAACATTAACAAGCCCGGCTTAGCCTTGGAGCAAGTACTCATTACAACCTACACTCAGCCTTGAACCTT
>NPID01000037.1_pt1 | contig 109017 bp, 100 predicted proteins | sample 8637491 | NCBI WGS metagenome assembly NPID01 (sample SAMN07420843, study PRJNA396082) | bioreactor metagenome | isolation source: sample BA6 brine-fed electro-methanogenic bioreactor BA | place: Japan: Kochi | collected 2016-06-14
AAGCGTGAACCGGAAATTCTCAACCGCTGGCAGCAAACCGATCTTTACGCACAAATCGAGAAAGCAACTGCGGATCGCCCCCTGTTCATCCTGCATGACGGCCCCCCCTACGCCAACGGCCACACACATATCGGCCACGCGCTGAACAAGATCCTCAAGGATATCGTCATCAAAAGCCGGCGTATGCAGGGCTTTCACACGCCGTATGTTCCGGGATGGGATTGCCACGGTCTGCCGATCGAGCTCAAGGTCGACGGCCAGCTCGGCTCTGCCAAAAAGGAGATGAGCAAGGCTGAAATCCGCCGCGAGTGCCGCACATACGCCCAGAAGTGGGTGGACATCCAGAGCCAGGAGTTCGAACGCCTCGGCGTACTGGGCGACTGGGACAACCCCTACCTGACCATGCATACCGGCTACGAGGCCACCATTGCCCGGGAGTTGGCCCACTTTGCCGAAAAGGGCGGTCTCTACAAGGGGAAGAAGCCGATCCACTGGTGTGCCTCCTGCGTCACAGCCCTGGCAGAAGCCGAAGTGGAATACGCCGACCACACCTCCCCCACCATCTACGTCAAATTCCCGTTCAACGATTCGCTCCCCGCGGAGCTGGCTCAACTGGGCGACAAGCCGCTGTCCTTCGTGATCTGGACTACCACGCCGTGGACCATTCCCGCCAACCTGGGAATCTGCCTCAATCCGCGCCTGGACTATGTCGCCGTCGACACGGGTGAAGAGCGGCTGGTGATGGCCGAAGGCCTGGTTGAAGCCGTCATGAAGGAAATAGGCATCACGGACTATGAAACCTTCGCCACATTCGACGCCGCTGCGTTCGAGGGCAAGCAGTGCCGCCACCCCTTCTATGATCGCGATTCGCTGGTCATCCTGGGCGACCATGTCACCCTCGAAGCGGGCACCGGCTGCGTGCACACGGCGCCGGGGCATGGGCAGGACGACTACATCGTCGGCCTGCGCTACGGACTTGACGTCTACAACCCGGTGGACGATTACGGCCGCTACCGGGAGGACCTGGAGCTGTTCGGCGGCATGAAGGTCAAGGACGCCAATCCGGCCGTCATCGACAAGCTCAAAGAGGTCGGCGCCCTGCTGTATGCGGGGCAGGTCACCCACAGCTATCCGCACTGCTGGCGCTGCAAGAAGCCGATCCTGTTCCGCGCCACCGAGCAGTGGTTCATCTCCATGGCCCATGACGATCTGCGACGCAAAAGCCTCGACCACATCAACGAAGTGCAGTGGATTCCGCGCTGGGGCCGGGAGCGCATCTACGGCATGATCGAAAATCGCCCCGACTGGTGCATCAGCCGCCAGCGCAGCTGGGGTGTGCCGATCACCGTCTTCTACTGCGAAAAGTGCGGCGAAGCGCTGGCCGACGGTCCCACCATGCACCATGTGGCCGACCTGTTCGACCAGCATGGCAGCGACATCTGGTTCGAATGGGACAGCGCCCAACTGCTGCCGGAAGGCACGCGCTGCGCCTCCTGCAATCACGACAGCTTCACCCGCGAGCAGGACATCCTCGATGTCTGGTTCGACTCCGGTGTTTCCTTTGCTGCCGTGCTCGAGGCGCGCGACGGGCTGCAGTCGCCGGCCGACCTCTACCTGGAAGGCAGCGACCAGCATCGCGGCTGGTTCCACTCCTCACTCCTGTGCGCTGTCGGCACCCGCGACCTGGCTCCCTACAAAGCGGTCCTTACCCACGGCTTCGTGGTGGACGGTGCCGGCAAGAAGATGTCCAAGTCCATGGGCAACGTCATCGCACCTGAAGAAGTGATCAAAAAATACGGCGCGGAGATCCTGCGCCTGTGGGTCGCCGCCCAGGATTATCGCGACGACATTCGCATCAGCCCCGAGATCCTGCAGCGCCTCTCCGATGCCTACCGCCGCATCCGCAATACGGCGCGCTACATTCTCGGCAACCTTCACGACTTCAACCCCGAGACGGACCAGGTCGCCGACGATCAGCTGCTGGAAATCGACCGCTGGGCCCTCTCGCGCCTCGAGGGGCTGGTCAAGCGGGTCGAAAAAAGCTACGAGGATTACGAATTTCATGTCCTCTACCACGCAGTGCACAACTTCTGTGCCGTGGATATGAGCGCCTTCTATCTCGACGTCCTCAAGGATCGCCTCTATATCACGCCGGCTACAAGCACAGCGCGCCGCAGTGCCCAGACCGCCATTTACCGCATCCTCGATGCGCTGACCCGCCTGATCGCGCCGGTACTTTCCTTTACCGCCGATGAGATCTGGCAGCAGATGCCCGGCGCCAAAGAGCAAAGCGTCCACATGGTTGAGTTTCCCCGCTTTGAGTCGCAGTATGTCGACCCGGAGCTGGAGAGCCGCTACGAAGCGCTGCGTAAAGTGCGCAGCGATGTCTCCAAGGCTCTCGAACTGGCCCGCAACGAAAAGCGCATCGGCCACTCCCTGGCGGCAAAGGTGCTGCTGGCCCCCGGCAACAGCAACGAGATTCGCGATCTCCTGCAACGTTACCGCGATGAGCTGGCCACCCTGTTCATCGTCTCCCAGGTCGAGCTGACCGAGGAGATCACCGGCGGCATCGCCGGCGAAAACATCGAGGGGCTGCAGGTGGCCATCGCTCCGGCGGAGGGCGAAAAATGCGAGCGCTGCTGGACCTTTGCCACCAGCGTCGGCGAGTGGGACGCCCATCCGACCATCTGCCACCGCTGCCGGGAAGCACTGAGCTGACAGCATTCTCCAGGGGACGAATCTTGAGTTCAAATTTGCGTCTTTTATCGATTACGGCCGCGATTATCGTGGCGTTCGACCAGGCAACCAAACTCTATATCGATCAGAGCTTTCGTCTCTACGAATCAGTGACGGTCATCGAGAACCTGTTCAACATCACCTATGTGCGCAACCAGGGCGCCGCCTTCGGCATCCTGTCCGAAAGCGCCTACCGCATCCCTTTCTTCATTACGGTCAGCCTGGTCGCTGCCGTGGGGATTCTCTGGTACCTGTCGCGCCTGGGCGCAGACAAAAAAATGGCCGCCTTCGCCCTGTCGCTGATCTTTGCGGGCGCCGTCGGCAACCTGATCGACCGGATCCGCCTGGGGGAGGTCATCGATTTTCTCGATGTCCATTGGCACCAGTACCACTGGCCCGCCTTCAACGTGGCCGATTCGGCCATTACCGTGGGCGTGGCCCTGCTGCTCATCGACATGTGGCGTGAAGAACGGCAGCAAAAAAATGTAAAAAAAACCCGGCAATCATGAGGCCCTTGAAAAGTTCACAGGATGGCTAAGCAAAAATTTCGCGATCTCATCAAACTTGACAGAACATACTCCAATATTTAGGATACACTAATCACTAAACAGCAACGGGGGGAGCATGGAAAAAGAAAAATTGGAAGAATTTCGCCAGATTCTGCAGAATCAGCTCAACGAGCTGCTGCGCGAGGCAGGCAAGACCATGTCCGAAATGACCAGCGAAAAGTCCAACCTGCCCGACATTACCGACCTGGCCACCGCTGAATCGGACCGCAATTTCGAGTTGCGTATTCGTGATCGCGAGCGCAAACTGATCAAGAAGATCCAGGAAGCGCTGGAGCGCATCGACGACGGCACATTCGGCACCTGTGAAGTCTGCGAGGAAGAGATCGGAGAAGCCCGCCTGCGTGCGCGGCCCGTGACCACCTATTGCATCGACTGCAAAACCGAGCAGGAACGTCAGGAAAAAATCGGCTGACAGCTGGAGGGATCGGGTGTCTGCAAGGAGGCGTCATGGGCGGAGATGAAGTGCATCTGCCGCGCCGCATCATCGAAGTTCTCTCCACCCCCGAGCTGGAATATCCACAACGGGCCAAGGCGCTTCTGCGGGTATTGACCGCCCACCTCCCCATCAGCGAGGCCACGCTCTATCTCAAGCCGCTTGCACCCGGGCTGCCGCCGCAGATTCTGCGTGCCGGCGCCCCGGGTTTTTTCGCGCCCGAGCAGCGCAGCTGCTTCCCGCGCGGGGCAGGCTGGCACCCTCTTGACCAGGGGGGCACCCTGACCCTTGAAATCGAAAGCCTCGAGCGCTCCATCGGCTATCTCTGCCTGCATCAGGTCGAACCCGACCGGCTCCCTGCCGGAACTAGAGAAGACCTCGACCTGATCTGCCGACAGATCGGCTGGATGACTCTGTGCAACGAACGGATGCAGCACAAAATCCAGCAGGCCGAGCATCTGCAGTTCGTTGCCCAGGTCAGCCGGCAGCTCAACCAGGCCCAGACGGTCGATGAAATGCTGCGTGAAATGCTGGGCGCCCTGGTGCGCGAAAACAAAGCCATTTTTGCCATCATCCAGCACCACAAGCCACCCTCGCCCCTCGGGCAGCCTTTTTTCGCAATCAATCCCAACTTCCGATCTCTTCGTGAGACTCTTCTCACCCACGCCGCCCAAACTCACAAAAACACCATACAACAGGGCAGCCCTGTCCTTGATGATAAAATCGGCGAGGGCCCGCAGCCGGAGCATGCAAAACTTATCGCGTTCTCACTGCCGCTGATATTCGACAGGCACACCCTGGGCACCCTCACCCTCTACAGCGACCAAAGTCCCACCAGCAACCCTTTCGCTTCGCCCGAAATGAATCACCGCCTCTTTCAGGATATCGCGATCCAGACGGCCGAGGCCTGGGGAAGAATTTCAGCTCTTGATCAGCTGGCTACCGTGTCGCGGGAAAACCAGCGCAAACTCCTCGAGATCTCTTTTCTCTATCATGTCTCCGAAGCCATGCACGGCGCACACGGCATGGACGACCTGGTTCACTTCATCCTTTCAGCGGCGGTTGTTCCAGACGGCGTCGGCTGTGATCGCGCCATGCTTTTCATGATCAATGAGCGCAGCCGCTTTCTGCAGGGGATGCTCGGAGTGGTGCGCGAACAGGAGTTGGAGCAGTGGGCTCCCTCGCTGCACCAGCAGCCCGTTTCCGACCACCTGCTCCCTGAAGAGATCCAGCAGAAACAGAAGACCTCCGCCTTCAACCGGCTGGTCCAGCAGCAGCGCGTCGCGCTTGACGACTCTTTCAACCCCATCGCGCTGGCCGCCCGCAGCAGCCGCACTCTCTCAATAGAGGCGCCTTCGCCTCGAGACAGTGTCGCGGGCATGCTGCGGCTTGGGCCGTTTATCTGCGTTCCCCTCCAGGGGCGGAAAAAAACGGTTGCAGTGCTGGTGGTGGACAACTGTCGCAGCAACCGCCTGTTCAACCCGGAGGAAATGCGTTTTCTGGAACTGTTCGCCAACCAGGCCGGCGCCGCCATGGAAAACGCCGCCCTGCTGCAGCAGTTGCGGACCACCCACACGGAACTGCGCGCCGCGCAGGAGGATCTCCTGCAGACCGAAAAGCTGGCCACCATCGGTGAAATCGCCGCGTCGGTCGCTCACGAACTGAAAAATCCGCTGGTCTGCGTCGGCGGCTTCGCCCAGCGCCTGCTCAAACAGGTGCCGGAGGGGTCTCGGGCCGGCGAATATGCCGCCATCATCGCCCGCGAAGTCCGACGGGTGGAGGAAATGCTCACCAACATTCTGTCTTTTTCCAAGCGGCAGATGATGTGCTTCGCTCCCTGCAATCTCATCGAGGTCATCGGCTCCGCCCTCAACCTGCTCAGCCGCGAGTTGACTGAATCCAATATCAAGATCGTGCAGAACCTCGATCCGGATCTGCCCCCTGTTATCGGCGATGAGAAACAGCTGCGGCAGGTCCTGATCAACCTCATCGGCAACGCCCGCGAAGCCATGGCCGACGGCGGCATCCTCACCATCGCCGCACGCTGCTCCACCCTGCGCGGCGACCCGGCCATCACCCTCGAGGTCGCCGACACCGGCGGCGGCATTGCGCCCGAGAGCCTGCGCAACATCTTCAACCCCTTCTTCACCACAAAGCACAGCGGCACCGGCCTCGGCCTCTCCATCTCGCACCGCATCATCGAACACCACCAGGGGACCATCGAGGTGTTCAACAGCGAACAGGGCGCCACCTTCGTCATCCAGCTCCCGGCAGGCCACGTGCGCCATAAGGGCGCTTGACAAATCAACAGGCGCTCGAGTAAATTGACCATCCTTACGGGGCTGTAGCTCAGCTGGGAGAGCGATGCGTTCGCAACGCATAGGTCGTCGGTTCGATCCCGATCAGCTCCACCAAATAAAATCAAGGGGTTAGGCAAATTGCCTGACCCCTTTTTTATTGTTCTTTTGCGTTCTGCTGACGGTCTGCGAACGTGCGAGGCGCCCCTGCAAGGCCCACCCATTCCATTTAACAGCTTGTTTTATAAATAAAATTACAGAGTGTCCAAGGCTTCGACCGCGCCGATATCTGCAGGGTTGTCTGCGCCTCTTTGTCTTCCCAGCTGGTCGACGGCAGGGGGTGAAACGAGCAGGGTTTTCGTATCGATCCACATGATAATATTACTATTCTCAGCAAGAGGTCCCGTTTCAAAAATAGCCTGCCATGATTTATCTCCCAGCAATTCGCTGCCAACTTCCGGGAGCTCCTCAGCCTGCAGAGCCTGGTCAAGGCGGTGCCAGAAAAGGATATAGGGATAGTTGGCCAATCGTTTGGGCCAGGTTTCCGCCGGGCCGAACATCTGCGTGTCGGCCAGAGTCAGGATAGGGTTTCCCTTGGGGTCAGTATAGGGCTGGTCGCCAAAACTGTTGAGTTCGGCTTCGAAATCCTGCTGGAAGGCCTCCGCAAACCCGGGCAGAGAAAAATGGGATTCGATTCGATCCAGGATGATTTCGAGGAAATTGTCCTGGCCGTCGTTTCTGACTTCGTACTCGGCGTAGACGTCCTCAACCGCCCAGGCGTCACCCGGCAAACGATCGAGCGCACTTTCCCGGGGTTGATAATACAGGACAGCGGGTTCGCGATCGCCGACACCGGCGGAAAGAATGTTTTCCGCTCCGGTGACAGGGTTGGCAGTATCCAGCACTTCCGAGACGATGATCCCTTCCTGGTCTTCGAGTTTGGGGTAGTGCCTGCGGCTGAGCGATTCCCAGTTGGGGATCCCGACCGGGACAAGGATCTGGCTGAAGTCGACAACACCGAAGAGGTTGAATCCTCTGCTCTTGAAGTGCATCAGGGATCCGGTGAAAACATCGTGGTCATAGGTCCCGGTCACCGCTGTTCCGTCACCGGAAAGCTCATTGACGGTATTGCCCGCGATGATGGAGGAACCGATCAGCATCTCTTCAACCGCGTGCGCATTGCCGACGGTTGCAGCAACCCCTCCAGCCAGGTTGCGCTTATCCAGGTCATCGGTTCGCGGCACCCCATAGACCTCGTTCTCGACGACCGTACAACTGTTCATCTTGAGATAGCCGTTGGACATGTAGACTCCGCCGCCTCTCCAGTATCCCATCCCCCATGAAGGAGCAGGTGCTTCAGGTGATCCTATCGGCGGTTCGGCCACATTCCTGGCGATCGTACAGTTGTCCAGCTCAAGGGCCTTCCTGTTGCCGATCCCCCCGCCGTCCGAATAGACACCGCCGCCATAGGCGAAAATGCCACTGATGCAGTTCCCCACGATAGAGCTGCGCGAAACGATCGAAGCCCTGTCCGGCACCCCCGCTCCACCGACGGAAAAAACACCCCCACCGGCTGCACCGGCACCAAGAACCGTATTTCCGCTGACAATGCAGTCCGTCATCTCAACAATGTTGGCGTAGAGACCGCCACCGAAGGCCCCACGGTCTCTCGACGGATCGAAATCGCCCTCGCAATGGTTGTCATGAATAATACACCTGTCGAGAACAGCCCGGCCCCAGACAGCGAGCCCTCCTCCTCTTGCCAGGGTCCAGGGCTGATCGTCCAGGTTTTCCGTTGCAATATTTTCGGCGAAACTTTTTCCACCGGTGATGGTCACGTTGGTCATGGTCAGGTCGCCATAGATGGCCAGCACACGGGCACTTTCCGTATCGTTCGCCCAGGAGATGGTGATCCCATCGGGAAGGGCAGAAGCATCGATGACCACGTTCTTTCTGGCATAGAGCGCCGATTTGCCGTAGTCCCGGTCAAAGTAACCCTCCAGATAGGAAACCAGACCACTCGGTTCTTCTCGCATGCCCATAACTTCACCCTTGAGGAGAGTGTGCTCCTCTCCTACCAGGGACAACTCAATGACGCCTCCGTTGAGACTCTGGTCGAAGACAATCGGCTCCCCGGAAGCGGCTTCCGCAAGGGCAGAGCGAAGCGTAACCGTGCCGGGCGGGGGATCTGCCGCATCATCGAGACTGTTGACGACCAGGGGAGCAGGATTTTCAGGGTCGCTATTTTCCGGGTCAGAGACAGAAGAACCTGAACTGCTCCCACCTCCAGAGCAGCCGACAAGGATCAGGGCGCACACAAGAACCATCAGCCAGACACGTCTGCTTTTCATAACCGAACTCCAATCGTCAGAAAACCAACCAATTCTTCGTCGGGAACAATCTCTTCAGAAACAAGGAGATAAAATCTTGAGCTTTCCCATTTTATCGAAGATTCAAAAATTTTCCCCTGTCAGAGAAAAAGATTCCAGATTGTTTTCGACAACAGGTGCTTTTGAGTTTTTTGCCCGATTTTTCGGCATTCCTGGTAAACAGGGATGGGGGATAAGGATAAAACGCGGGACATTTACGGGATTATTTCTGACGGCTGGATTTCTGCTGCATCCCCATGCCGACCTTTAGACAGCGAAACAGCCTTGCCGTGGCCTCTTCGACCAACGTCGCTGCGGAATCGAGGCATTCTTCCAGAGTCATGGGGCGGGCCGGAATGCTCATCAGTGCGTCAACCCCTTTTTTCAACACCTCTTCACTGCCAGCTCCCAGGGCTCCCGAGATGCAGACAACGGGAACCTGGTATTTTTCGGCCAGGGCGGCGATGCCGACGGGGGCCTTGCCGCGCGCGGTCTGAGCGTCGGTGCACCCCTCCCCGGTCACAACCAGGTCGGCACCCTGCAGGAGGCGGGGGAAATCAATGGTTTCCAGTACGAGGTCGATGCCGGGCCGAAATTCACAGTGGGTCAGGAAGAGAAGTCCCGCCCCCAGACCACCGGCAGCTCCTGCACCTGGTTGGTTGGCGATATCACGGCCGGTGGCCTGACGGACAACTTCGGCGAAGCGGGCAAGGGCGCGATCAAGTTCGGCGACAACCTGCGCAGAAGCGCCTTTCTGCGGCCCGTAAACGGTTGACGCCCCCGAGGGACCGCAAAGAGGATTGTCCACATCGCAGGCGACAAGAACCTCGGCATCCTGCAGGCGGGGATCGACGCCGGACAGATCGATGCGATCGAGGTCGGCAAGAGCTGCGCCGCCGGGCGGCAGCGACCGCTCCTCGGCATCCAGGAATTGAGCTCCCAGAGCCTGCGCCATTCCGGCCCCGCCATCGTTGGTGGCACTGCCTCCAAGCCCGATGACGATCCTGCGCAGCCCTTTGTCCAAAGCCGCTTTGGCCAACTGCCCGGTCCCATAGGTGGTGGTGACCCGCGGATCGCGCCTGTCGGGCGGCACCAGCGCCAACCCTGAAGCGGCGGCCATTTCGATCACGGCGGTTTCCCCGTCACCGAGAATCCCCCAGTGGGCCTCGACCGGCTCGCCCAACGGCCCGGTCACCTGCTGTCGAAGAATTTGCCCCCCCGTTGCATCAACCAGGGCCTGAACGGTCCCTTCGCCACCATCAGCCATGGGGGCATGGACAACCTCAGCGGCAGGGAAAACCGCATGAATGCCGCGCTCCATTGCCTCTGCCGCAGCAACCGCAGAGAGGCTGCCCTTAAAGGAATCCGGGGCGACGATAATGTGGAGCGGTTTCATATTTTTTCCGCCTCGCTTCAATATCCAGCGTGCCTTGATCTTAAACCTTCGTTCCTTCGTGTTTTATGTTTTCACTGTCGATCCCGTCAATGCTTTTCGTACCGCAAAGAAAGCGGCATCACTTCTGCGCAACTTTCCCATCCGCAGATTGTTCAAGGGCGACACCTTCCGGCACTCCCAGGGCGCGCTTGCGCAGCGAAAGGATCGCGGTTTCCACGTAGGCATGAAGGCGTTTTTCCATTTCATCCGCCAGCGCCTCGTGTTCACGGAGGATATTTCCGCTCGCTGACGGTGGATGCCCCAGGTCGTAGCGGTACAGGCGGGGCTTTTCCTTGGGGGCGACTTCGAGGAGATAATCGTCTTCGATCAGGGCGACGCGGTCTTCCCCCCCGGAGGGCTTGACCACGGCAAATCCGCGATCGTCCGGCGCGGCGGCAAACAGGTTGCGCCCCCAACCCTGCTGTGGATCATCCATACCGAGCAGCCCCAGAATACTGGGTCCGATATCCACCTGGCTGGCGACGATGTCGCGCCGCTCGCCTTCGGTACCGAGCGGTCCCGGCGCATAGAACAGCAGCGGGACATGGAAGCGCTCGAGCTGCATGCCGGTGATCATGGGTGGATGGGCGAAACCATGATCGCCGGTCACCACGAACAGGGTGTTGTCGAAATAGTCCTCCTGGCGGGCCTGGCGGAAGAACTCCCCCAGCGCCCAGTCCGCGTAGCGCATGGTATTCCAGCGCCCGTCCATGCCGTCGTTTTTATCGATTCGCTCGAAAGGCAGCGACTCCGGCAGGTTAAACGGTGAATGATTGGACAATGTTAGGATGGTCCCGAAAAAAGGTCCTTTTTCGCTCAGCCGGCGGAATTCCTCGTTGGCCCGGTTATAGACGTCGTGGTCGGACACCCCCCACACCGGATCGACGAAAGTCGGGTCACGGTAATCGCTGGTGCCGACGAAATGCTCCATGCCGTGCTGACGGAAGAAACCCTCCTTGTTGTCCCAGGAGAGCAGCCCGTTATAGAGGAAAATGCTCTCATAGTCCCGGCGGGTGAAAAGCAGCGGCAGCGAAGAGAATTCCTGGTTGGCCTCCATCATCTTCATCAGGTATTCATAGCCGGGCACATTGGGAAAAGAGGTCAGAGAGGCATAAACACCCTGGTGAGTATGGGTCCCGCTGGAGAAAGCCCGGGTGAACAGAATCCCGTCACGGGCCAGGGCATCAAATTCGGGAGTGAGGCTCTCCGGCGCACCCAGTACGCCGGAAAAACGCGCGGAGAAGCTCTCCATCAGGATGACGACCACGTTCATCGGCCGGTCGGCGGCAACTAGAGGCGCATCGGCGGCTGCTGCAGGTTGGCGCAGCAGGGGATAATTCTTCGGGTCAAGCAGCTTTTCTTCCGTTTGCAGGACCATGGAGCGGGTCAGCTGCAGCGCCTCGTCCTCCGGCAGGGCCTTCACCCAGCTTTCCTGCTTGCTGTAGATCTTGTCCCACCCCGAGCGCCCCAGGGTGAAAACACCATTGAGAGCCAGGTGATTGGCAAAGGGAACTTCGGAAAAAAACGCGTCCCCCCACCGCAGCGGCTGGCTCTGAAAACCACCGCGGGAGACAAAAACCATCAGGGTCAGCAGAACCGTCGCCCCCATGGTACGCAGCAGGACACTGCGAATTCCCCTGTCCGGAGCGGGGTCCCGATTCTCTGTCGCCAGAAAGCGACAATAAAGCCACCGCAGCGCCCAGCCCCACAGGACGCAGAACAGAATCCACACGGCCAGATAGGACAGCACCGGATACCCTTCCCAGATCATGCCGCCCACAATAGTTGGATGACTGAGGTATTCGAACACCAGGGCGTTGAAGCGGCTTTCGAACTCACGATAGAACTCCGCTTCCGCCACTCCGCCCAACGTTAGAAGCGCCACCAGCACACCGAAGACAAGTACCGCCCGGCGCTTTCCGTGCCCGCGCAGCACCAGCAGGGCCAGGAACAGGGGGATCAGCAGATAGGAAGCGATGGCCATATCGAAACGCAGTCCCACCAGGTAGCTTTCCATCAGGATCGATATTGGAATTTGTTCCGCCTGCACGCTGTTGCGCAGCAGAAGAACCGTACGCAACAATGCAAACAGAACGGCCAGCAGAAGGTAGAGCCCGGCAACGAAGCGGGCTTCAGGGGGAAAGAACTCTTTTATTTTTCGGGACAGGGAAAACATACTCTGTATCAACTCCTCTTTTGGTGATTGGCCTGCACGCCTGGTGCCAGGCAGCCAGAGTGCAAATGCAAACTCTCTGCCAAACGACGCCCGCCGCCATCTTCCCCAGGGCGGCTAATCGCTCTCGCCTTTGCAGGGCATCTTCTGCCTTCTCCCGCAGGGAGAGAAACTCCTCCAGTTCGGTTTTCTGCCGGCGCAGCTTTTCGTTCACCTGATACTCGATCCCCAATTGGGCGCGGTGCTGATTCAACCCTTCTCCGAGTAGCACCGCGGTTAAAGAGAAAAAGCACCGTCAGCAGACCAGTCAACAGGAATGACTTGATCCGTGAAATCTAATTGTATCTGGTCCATGATCAAAACCATCGGAAGGCAAATGTCGCTGAATTCTACCAGAAGAAAGTGCACGGGAACAGCTTGAGGCGCCCATCTCCCCGGTAAAATGAGGTTTTCTTCAACAAAAATAGTCGACTTTGCTTTTCAGAAGTCATTCTCCTGCTAATCTCATAATGACGTAGTTCTTTTATGAACCGCGTCCGACGCTGAAACCAAGGATTGTGTCGGCCGGAAGCGAGCAACACCACCAATCCGCGCGGTTTTTCCTCAAGCCAATGGCCAATGCTTTCGCAGAAAACATCAACCAGATAAAGGAGAGAGGGATGAGCGGAAAATTCGAACTGAAGCAGGCAAAAAACGGCACCTACATGTTCAATCTCAAAGCCACTAACGGGCAGATCATCCTCACCGGCGAGATGTACAAGGAAAAAAGCCAGGCGGAAGGCGCCATCGCCGCCACCCGTGAAAATGCCGCGCGCGATGCCTCCTTCGAGACCCGCACCAACTCCCGCGGCGAACCCTATTTCGTGCTCAACGCCGCCGACGGCACCAAGCTCGGGCACAGCGAATACTACTCCTCCAAAACAGCCATGGACAACGGCATCGCGTCGGTCAAAAAAAATGCGCCGGACGCAAAGGTTGAAGATACCACCGCTTAACCCGGGTTAACCGGTACACCACAAACCTCAGACCCTGAACAGGCACCCGGACCGGCGTCGCGTCCCCGTGCCTGTTTTTCTGTCTGGAATTTCCCTTTCTGCAGATTTCCCACACAACTGGCACTCATCGATAGATCTGTTACAAGTAAAAGACTGAAACCGCTTCACTCGGACAGAAAAAGCCGGAGGCGATCTTGAAGACGGAAAAACAACCCAGATTCTCCGACAGCAGGGAAGTCGACACCTGGCTGAGCGACAAAACGCCACTGCAGATCGCTGAAGAAACGGCCCGCATGGAACCGGCCCAGCAGGAGGCGGTCTTTCGGCAGATCAGTCGTGACCTGTCGCTGGACGTTTTCAAGCAGCTCAACGTCGCCCAGCAGGAGCGGATGCTGGAGGTGACGGAGCGGGACCACGCCGTTTTCCTGGTAGAGGAACTCGACCCCGATGACCGGGCGCGGCTGTTCAATGAACTCCCCGCGGAGGTGGTGGCCGGGTACCTGGCGAAGCTGAGCGCCGAGGAGCGGCGCCTGACCAACCAGCTGCTCAGCTACCCGGAGGAATCGGCCGGGCGCATCATGAGCCCGGAATTTCTCGCTCTGCGCCCGGCGATGACCGTCGTCGAGGCGCTGGATTACATTCGCAAAAACGGCCGCAAGGCGGAAACCGTTCACACCCTGCCGGTGACCGATGAACAGAACCGGCTGATCGGCCTGTGCGAACTGAGCGACCTGGTGTTGGGCGCTCCCGAGCGGCAGGTGTCTGAAATCATGCACAAAGACCCCCATTGCGTTAAACCGCAAACTGACCAGGAAGAGGTTGCCCGCCTGCTGCAGGCGGCGGATCTGCTGGCAGTGCCGGTCGTTGACGAGGATGAGTTGCTGCTGGGGATCGTGACGGTGGACGATGCCATGGATGTTCTAACCCTGGAGGAAGGCGAGGACCTGGCCCGCTCCGGCGGCGCCGAGCCGCTGGGGCGTCCCTATTTTTCCGTTTCGGACTTTCGCCTGGCCAAATCACGGGTGCTGTGGCTGGTGGTGCTGATTTTCGCCGCCACCCTGACCGTGCAGGTGCTCAACCTGTTCGAGTCGACGCTGGAAACGGTGGTCAGCCTGGCGCTGTTTATCCCGCTGCTGATCGGCACCGGCGGAAATGCCGGCGCCCAGTCCTCCACCACCATCGTGCGCAGCATGGCAGTCGGCGACGTACAGCCGAGCGACTTTGTCCGCACCCTGCTGCGGGAAGGGCGTGTCGGCTTTCTGCTGGGCGCCATGCTGGGCCTGCTCAGCTACCTGCCGGTCAGCCTGTATGCAGGGCACGCACTGGCGCTGGTGGTTTCCCTGACTCTTCTCTCCATCTGTACCCTGGCCTCGGTGGTCGGTTCGATGATGCCGCTCGCCGCCCGTTTCTTCGGGGTCGATCCGGCGGTAGCCAGCGCGCCCTTCGTGACCACCATCGTCGACGCCACCGGTTTGCTGGTTTATTTCCTGATCGCAAAGGCGGTACTGAATCTGTAAATGCAACGACTGCGCAGAAGAAACTGCCCGTTTTAAAGGATGTATGTCATGACTCGGAAAACCGAACAGGACAGCAAAGATCACAACCACGAAGATCACGAAAAAGACCAGGACCATCAAGAACACCAGGATCATGAAGGCCACGAGGACCATCATGCCATGATGGCGGCCGACTTCCAGCAGCGCTTCTGGATCTGCCTGGTGCTGACGGTCCCGATCCTGGTGCTCTCGCCGATGCTTCAGTCCCTGCTCGGGATCGAGGATGTCATCGCATTTCCCGGCGATGTCTATGTGCTGCTGGCGTTCTCGTCGGCGATCTATTTCTACGGCGGCAAGCCTTTCCTGACCGGCCTCTTCGACGAGATCAGGGAAAAGCAGCCGGGCATGATGACCCTGATCGGCATGGCGATCAGCGTGGCCTACTTCTACTCTGCAGCGGTCGCGCTGGGCCTGGCGGGCAAAGTGTTTTTCTGGGAGCTGGCCACCCTGATCGACATCATGCTGCTGGGGCACTGGATCGAGATGAAATCGGTCATGGGGGCTTCGCAGGCGCTCAACGAACTGGTCAAGCTTATGCCGACGGAAGCGCACCGCCTGAAAGACGACGGTTCCGTTGAGGATGTATCGGTGGACCAGCTTGAAAAAGGCGACCTGTTCCGGGTCAAACCCGGCGAGAAGATCCCCACCGACGGCAAGGTGAGCGAAGGTTCATCGCGGGTCGACGAATCGATGGTCACCGGCGAATCCCGCCCGGTGCGCAAGGAAGAGGGGGAGCAGGTCATCGGCGGCACCATCAACGGTGATGGAACCCTGACGGTGGAAGCAGAAAAGGTCGGAGAAGAGACCTTTCTCTCCCAGGTCATCGAAACGGTGCGCAACGCGCAGGAATCCAAATCCAGGTCGCAGGGGCTGGCGGACCGGGCAGCCTTCTGGCTGACCGTCATAGCGGTCACGGTCGGCTTGATCACCCTTGCGGCCTGGCTCCTGATCGGCTCCCCATTCGTGGATGCCATGGAGCGCATGGTCACCGTCATGGTCATCACCTGCCCCCATGCCCTGGGGCTGGCCATTCCCCTGGTGGTCGCCACCTCCACCAGTCTTGCGGCCCAGAACGGTCTGCTGATCCGCGAGCGCAACGCCTTTGAAGCGGCACGCCGCATCGATGTGGTCATCTTCGATAAAACCGGCACCCTGACCGAAGGGAAATTCGAGGTCGGTGGCGTCGTCGCCTTTGGCGACCGGGAGGAGAAAGAAATCCTGCGTCTGGCGGCCGCCCTGGAGAGCCGCTCTGAACATCCCATCGCCGAAGGCATCATGCAGGAAGTAAAAGAGCGCGAAATCAAGGTCCCCGAGGTTAAGGATTTCGAGGCCATCAAGGGTCAGGGGATCCAGGGAAAGGTCGAGGGACGGTCGCTCAAGGTGATGGCCCCCGGTTATCTGGATAAAAACGACATTTCATACGATGCAGAGCCCCTGCGGGAACACCACGACCAGGGCAGAACCGTGGTGTTTGTCGTGGAGGAGAACACCGCACTCGGCGCTATCGCGCTGGGCGACACGATCCGGGAAGAATCCGCTGCCGCCCTTGACACCCTGCGCGAGATGGGAATGCGCCCAATGATGATGACGGGGGACAAGGAGCAGGTGGCCGCGGCAGTGGCCAAGACCTTGAAGATCGACGATTATTTCGCCGAAGTCCTTCCCGAAGACAAGGCTGATAAAGTCCGGGAACTGCGCGATAAAGGCTTCAAGGTCGCCATGACCGGCGACGGCATCAATGACGCTCCGGCGCTGGCTGAAGCCGACCTGGGGATCGCGGTCGGGGCCGGAACCGATGTGGCCATCGAAACGGCGGATATCGTTCTGGTTCACTCAAATCCGCGGGATGTGGCCAACATCTTCCGCCTCTCCCGCGCTACGTACAGCAAAACCGTGCAGAACCTCATCTGGGCCTCAGGCTACAACATCTTTGCCATCCCCCTGGCGGCCGGGGTCGCCGTGCGCTGGGGGATTGTCATTTCGCCGGCAGTGGGAGCGCTCATCATGTCGTTGTCGACCGTCATCGTTGCGGTGAACGCCCGATTGCTCAAGTTGAAATGAGGTCTGTCATTTTTTTTTCGTAGAAACACTCATGATACAGGCTGGTGTGAATGACTGACAAATCGGTGAATCAGAACTCAAAAAAACAACAGATTCAATCCCCCTGGTCCCTTTCCGTTGGGGAAGTGACCAAGCGCCTTGAACTTGAACCGGATCAGGGGCTCAGCAAAGAGGAGGCCCGAAAGAGACTTCACTCCTACGGGCCCAACCGGCTGCGCCAGAAGCAGAAGGTCACCGCCTGGCAGCTTCTGGTCAACCAGTTCAAGAGCCTGGTGATCATCCTGCTCGGCCTCGCCTCGATCGCCGCATTCATGTTCGGCGAGTGGCTGGAAGGCTTTGCGGTGGCCATTGCGCTGGTGCTCAACGCGGCGATCGGTTTTTTCACCGAACTCAAGGCGACCCGCTCCATGGAAGCGCTGCACCGCCTGGAGCGCGTCACCGCACGGGTTCACCGGGAGGGGCAGAACAGCGAAATTCCTGCCGCCGACCTGGTGCCGGGGGATTTGGTGCTGGTCGACGCGGGCGACCTCGTGCCGGCCGACCTGCGCCTGATCGAGGCGAACCGGCTGCGGGCCGATGAATCCGCCCTGACAGGGGAATCCGTCCCGACCCACAAAACCACCGATCCCCTGGAAGAACCGACCCCGCTGGCCGAACGCGCCAACATGCTGTACAAGGGCACCGCCGTCACTTCAGGTTCCGGAGCCGGCATCGTCACCGCCACCGGCATGGAAACGGAGCTGGGCACCGTAGCCGGCCTGGTTCAGGAGGCGGAGGATGAAATGACGCCGCTGGAGAAACGGCTGGAGCGGCTGGGGCGGCGGCTGGTGCTGCTCACCCTGGTGATGGGCGTCGTGGTGGCGGCAGCGGGGCTGATCGGCGGCCGGGACGTGATCCTGGTTCTGGAAACCGCCATCGCCATGGCCATCGCTGCCGTTCCGGAGGGGCTGCCGGTCGTGGCGACCATCGCCCTGGCGCGCGGCATGTGGCGCATGGCCGAACACAACGCCCTGATCAGCCGCCTTTCCGCAGTGGAAACCCTGGGTGCGACCACGGTCATCTTTACCGATAAAACCGGCACCCTGACCGAAAACCGCATGCGGGTGCGCCGATTCATCCTGTCCGGAAATGAGATCGAGATCGATGAAGATCAGGCTCCCGACCCGGAGCAGGACGCCCGCCTGAAGCAGATTCTGCAGGTCGGCGTGCTGTGCAACAACGCCTCCCTCAACAAGGAAAAAGATCTGGGAGACCCCACCGAGACCGCCCTGCTGCGCGTCGCCGAGGCGGCGGGAATACACCGCAGGGATCTTCTGGAAGAATATCCCGAAATCCGCGAGGAGGCCTTCAGCGCCGAAACGAAGATGATGGCCACCTTCCATGAACAGGAGGGCGAGATCCTGGTGGCGGTCAAAGGGGCACCGGAGGCGGTGCTGGAATGCTGTTCCCGCGTCGCCGAGGAAGATCAGGTTGTTGAACTTTCGCAGGAGGGGCGCAGCCAATGGGTGGAGCAGAACCGCTCCCTGGCCGAACAGGGGATGCGGCTGATGGCGCTGGCGTCTAAAAAGGCCGAAAGCAGAAGCGATGAACCTTACGCCGATCTGATCCTGCTGGGGTTTGCCGCCTTGCACGATCCGCCCCGCAAGGATGTCCCCAACGCCCTTGAGGAATGCGCCACCGCCGGCATACGGGTCATTATGGTGACGGGCGATCATCCGGCCACCGCGCGAGGGATCGCCTCGGCAGTGGGGCTTGGGGCCGATGAATCCACAACCCTGAAAGGAGATGTCCTGCAGGACACGGAGTCCCTCTCTTCCGAGGAGCAGGAGAAACTTGTTCAGGCCTCGATCTTCGCGCGGGTTACCCCCGAGCAGAAGCTCTCCCTGATCTCACTCTATCGGGAAAAAGGGGAGATCGTCGCCATGACCGGCGATGGGGTCAACGACGCGCCGGCGCTGAAAAAAGCCGACATCGGCGTGGCCATGGGGCAGCGCGGCACCCAGGTCGCCAAGGAGGCGGCCGATATGGTCCTCAAGGATGACCGCTTCGGCACCATCGTGGTGGCGATCCGCTACGGGCGGGGCATTTTCAACAACATCCGCAATTTCATCTACTACCTGATCTCCGGCAACGTCAGCGAGGTCGCTATCATTACCCTGGCGACGGTGGTCGGGGCACCGCTGCCGCTGCTGCCGCTGCAAATCCTCTACATCAACCTGATCGGCGATGTTTTTCCCGCCCTGGCGCTGGGCATGGGGGAGGCGCGGCCGCAGATCATGCAGCAGCCGCCACGCGACCCGGAAGAACCGGTGCTGACCCGCCGCCACTGGCTGGGAATCGGCGGCCACACGCTGGTGTTCTCCGCCGCCGTGCTGGGGGCGTTTGCCGTGGCGCTGGTGCTCTGGGAGATCCCCGCGGAACGCGCCGTCACCATCTCGTTCTCATCCCTGGTGCTGGCACGCCTGTGGCACGTATTCAACATGCGCGCCCCCGCCAGCCCCCTGCTGCGCAACGAGATCACCACCAACCCCCATATCTGGGGCGCGATCGGTATCGGCCTGGGGCTGCTGCTGTCAGCCATCTACCTGCCGGGGCTCTCGAATATTCTCGGCCTGGTCGCACCAGGCGCGCGGGAATGGCTCCTGATCCTCGCAGCCAGCCTGGTCCCTCTGGTGGTCGGGCAGATGGTGAAACTGCGCGTTCGACTCAACCGATGAACTCATTTTACAGCCCAAAGCAGGCTCTCAAGATCCAAAAAAGTCCATTGAACAGCGAGTTTCTCCTGTGCTTTAAAAAACTGGACGGGTCCGCCCCGGAGCAGCCGCGTTGATGAGATTGGACATGGAAGTACAGCAAAAGCAGCGCATGGCGAAAAAAGGTTTTCTCAAGCTGATCACTTATTTTTCAGCGGGGCTGGTGCTGCTCGCGCTGGCTGTCAACTCTCTCGTGATTGGAAAGCCTCTCACCTCCCCTGTCCTGGTGACCCCTCAGGCCGTGGGACAGGCAGTGGTTGCAGCTGCCGGGCTGATGCTGCTGGTCGGGCTGCTGGTGCGCTACGAGCTGCCCTTCATGCGCCGCATCCAGGACAGGCTCGAACTGTTCAAGACGCTACTGCTGGAGATGAGCCACGCCGAGAAAATCTACATCTCGGTGCTTGCGGGGGTCTCCGAGGAGCTGCTGTTCAGAGGATGTCTGCAGCCTCTGGTGGGCATCGCTGTCGCCAGCGTCATTTTCGGCGCCCTGCACGCTTTCACCTTCAGCTACTTCCTTCTGGCGACAGCCATCGGCGCCTATCTTGGTGTATTGCTGCAGTGGTCGGGAAATCTCTTTGTACCGATGGCGGTACATGCCCTCTATGATATTTTTGCGCTGAATCTGATGGTCTGGATCTACCGGAAGAGGAGGGGTGCGGATGGAGAGACCCAGAAACCCAGTGTCAGTGCCTGGCCGCCACGTTGACGGGAATGTCCGCGTGGCTTTCCTTGGTTTCGGTAATCTGGGAGGCGAGTTGCAGCGATGCCCATCCGATCACTACAATGAAAATCAGGGTCGGAAGCAGGTCTCGCAGAAGAACAGAAAACACATGCTGCCCGAGGCGGCCAAACGTTGTGGCCAGCAGGTTTATTTTCTGCCGGTAGTCTAGCATTGCATTTTTCATAGCCTTTCCTCCGGACTGCGAAAAATGTCAGAAGATATGTTTTAGAAGATATGTTTTAATAATTGAAGCAAAGGGCATACCAGATTTGGTTTTCTTTTTTCCAGATTCAATTAAAACAGTATCTTATCCTTTTTTTGCAAAACTCGAGGTTTTTAAACGCGGTCCGGTAAGCAAATCACTGTAAATAAATTTGACACCTTCCGATTTTACCTGTCAAGATTACCGTCAGATTCCCTCTATTTGACAGGAATTCTCTTCACACCAGGGAATCTCTCCCCTGTTGGGCGGTTTTTCAACCTCTGAACCACTTTTCAAACCATGTGCGGTGATCCTTCTCCGCAAGAATCTCCAGATCTCTGGCGCCAAGCCAGATGCCACCGCATTCTGGGCAGATGTCGAGGGGAACTTCCCGAAAATTCATCGAAAGAATCGCTTCGCCGCATTTGGGACAGCGGTTTTTACAGCAGGTGCGGATAAATTCTTCCCGCTCCCTTTCAGCTTTTTCCTGCGTCTCACGGTCAAAATGCTGATTTTCCAATTCCAACTCGCGCTCGGTCCAGAAATCCGTCATGGCCGCCCCCTTCCAGATCGTGGATATATTTACTCTTATGTTATCCAAAGTTTTAATTTTTTCAATGAATGGCGCGGCGATTTTTTACTGTGTCACAAGACTTGGAGAGGGTTTAGGGAGAAATCCGGGAGCCAGGGAAATTATCAACGGATCTCTTGAGCCAGTTTTTCACCGTACATTTCGGCAGTGCGGATGATCTCCGGGCGTTCAGCGACTTTGCCTTTTTCAAAAATGCCCAAAACGGGAAACTTTCGGTTTATCTCGTATCCAAGGGCTTCAAGGGGCATCTGCATTGCTTCAAGGGTGAAACCCATATCTTCTATTTTCAGCTGTTCGGCAACGGCTGCGACGACGGCCTTTCGGCCCTGGTTTGCAAGCTTGCTGCTCCAATAACCCGGTCTGGGCTCGACAAAATCGTAAAAGCTGTAGAGCCTGTCGATAAAACCTTTCATCCATGCCGTGACATTGTAATTGTGCACTGGAGAAATCAAAAAAAGCCCGCGCGATTCAACGATTTTTTTATAAATGCCCACCATGTCGTCATTAAAGCGGGAGCATTCTCCGGTCTGCCGGCAAAGTTCACAACCGATGCATGGCGTAATCCGGCAATCCCTCAACTGGATTTCTTCCGTTTCAATCCCGGCGTGATTGACACCCGCACAAAAGTGCTGCAGCACAACGTCGGAATTCCCACCTTTGCGGGGGCTTGCACCGATAGCTAAAACCTTGGGTTTGATCAAGCTGTCTTTGATTTCTAGTGTCATGAAAAATTCTCAGTCACTTTATCTAGTAGAGGCTGACGCTCCCGCACTGCTTCAGCTCTTGTTGATAACATAAAATCGCCCGTCAAAATACTCCTGAAGCACCGGCCTGACAACGTGCCAGTCGAGACCGCCGCCTCCGCAACCGGGGCGGGGGACGACGATCCTGGTCCAGCCACTTTGATCGGCGAGATCACGCAACTGCTGGGCCGATTGTCTGATCAGTCGCAGGTCGGGAAGGGACCAGGCGGTTTCTTCGACAGGAAAACTCACCAACCCCTTGCCAAGATCATGCACCCGCGCACCCTGATCCTGCAGCAAGCACCCGAGATCTTGAGCCAGATCGGGAAAATACTCCAGGGCCTGACGGGCGCAGCCGCGTCCGATGACGGCACGGCCACGTCGGTCAACCCCGCAATTCGTGGTGATGACGATGATTGCATGACCCAGAAAATCCCATATGTTGCCGGTTATTTCATGCATAGGCGCTCTCTTTACGCTACGCTATCAGGTCTTGTCAATGGAAGTCGAAAAATGACTCTCCCTGACCAGTCATCCATGTGGACGGCTACGAGTTGCTGGCCGGTGATTCCGGCACGGCGTTTGTCTTTGAGACACAACGGAGCACTATTTTTTCAAGATCCAATCAAAGCACAGGTTAGACAGCCCATTTTATAGCCGAAATGGGCTGTCTAAGGCACTTAACAAGGCATCAAATTGGTGTTTTTTGACGTAGATTCAAGTGTTTGAGCTGGTCCGACCTCACTCAGACGGTCGTAGATTCAAGTACTTGAGCTGGCCCGACCCCACTCAGACGGTTGTAAAATTCTGATTTAGGGGCTTTCTTTTCCGGTCCGATCCCGCAGTCGCCCTGATCTTTCTTTGCCAATTATTTGTTTAAGTGCATTCAAAACAAAAAGAACCGCTGCGGAAAAAAAAGACACCAGCATAATTCCGTATATTTTGCCTGGTGACCTAACCAATGATTCAAAATACTGAATTCTCCCCGGTGCCTCAGACACTGAATCTAGGAATTTCACCGCTAGGTATTGATAAAGGGCACTCGCGCCAATCGTTAAAAGAAACAAAAACCACGATACTATCAGGGACCACTCAACCTTAATTCCGTCCTCTTCTCCCAGAATTTTTTCTTTAAATATGATGGTCAGAGCTAAGGCACCAATACTGAGCTGTAGATACATTTGAGCACTATCAATATAAAGAGGCATGATTACCTGATTTACTTCAAATCTTGTCATTGATTTCCCTTTATTTTCTTAAGACGATTTAAGGCCGTTCCGACGCCACTCAGGCCACTCAGCGAGGTGCATCTTTCGACGCGCTATTCACTGGCTGATCCGGGCCGCCGGATTGCCGTAGAGCGAGTAGACCAGGCCGAGGGGATTGCCCCAGTCGTGCAGATGGTGCAGGCGAACCTCGAGCAACGTCTCCGCAGCGGTCTTGCCCTCGAGCAGCCCGTCAATCAGGTCGCGGGAAAAATGATAGGAAAAATTGTTCCAGACCGGCGACTCGGTCACGAAGACGACTCTGGCCCCGGCCCGGCTCAGGGCGCCAACGAAGCCGTTGTTGTTCATGGGACGCAATCCGCCGGTGCCGGTCTCGCAGGCGTTGAAGAGAACAATGGGCTGAGCCTTGAAAAAGATCGGGTTGAGCGGATCATCAAAGACCTCGTCGGGGATGAGGTCGTCGAAGTGGCGGGGGCTGAGAAAGTCCTGCTCCGAAAATAGAAACAGGACTCCCGCCGCGCTCTGCACCAGAACGGGACCGACTCCTCCCGGTTGACTGGGGGCCAGAGCCGCTCCGCTGGTGCCATGCCCGTAGGCGACGATCAGCTTGATCCGGGCGGCCTGGCTTTGCAGCCGGTGGAGAAAACTATCGCGGGAATAGATCGGTTGAATAGCGTGGCCGAAGGCCTTGTTGCCCAGGTGCTCGGCCAACAGCCGGGCCCGGGCCGTGACCTCGTCATGATCCGTCGCCCCCTTCCAGGCCGCGAAAACCACCTCGTCCGCAGCCGGCATGGGCAAAGAGGTATAGAGGCGCCCCTGGGCCGCATCCACCTTCTGCAGGATGCCGAGTTCATAGCGAAGCCCCCAGAATTTGCCCGGTTCGATCGCCGCGCCCTTGTCGGGATAGAGCAGTTGCCAGGGCGCATAGACATCGGTAGCGCGGATGCGCACCCGCAGCGGCCGCGAGAGCCCCGGTGTCTCCTTCTCGATCACCTCGAACGCCTGGCGCAGCCCCCGTTCCCCGCGCTTGAAAAGACGGCTGTAAAGCCGGGCCCCCTCCCCCCTGAGCACCTCCAACATCGTCTGCGCGTCTTGCGCACTGAACCGAAGCGAAGCCGCCTGCGGCGACAGGTCCAGATCCGCACCGAGGGCTGTGTAAAAATCGCGCAGGGACGTTTCATTTTGTGCCACCAGGGTCCGCAGGGCCAGATAGGTGTCAGCCACCAGCCCGTCCAGATCCGCCTTGCTGACGCCGGAGGCAAAGGACCACGACTGCCCGGACGGCTCGCCCAGAACCGCCGCCAGCCGCTGTTTCAGCTCGGGAAGGATCGGCCGCACCACCACCGGAAGCTTGCCGCCCCCGCCGGCGGCGATATCGATCACCAGATCGGGCACCAAAATCTCACTGCCGTCGATCGCATCCAGTCGCAGCTTGGCCGGGGGGCGGTAGGCCGCAAGCGCTTCCGGACCGGGGTCTCCGACTATGGCATCAAGCTGAAGGGTGTCGAGATCGAAGCCGTCGGCATCGACCGTGAAAATGATCTGCCCGAGGCCGTTGTTATTTTTCACCACCTCCGGCTGCGGCACGATTTCGAAGACGGCGGTCTGGGAGCGGCGCTGCTCGGGGTCGTAGAAGATTCTCTGCTGCTGATGGGTGTTCTGCTGACAGACCAGGCAATCCATGGTCACGGTCAGCGGCAGCGGCTTGCCCGCGGCCAGGGCGTCGAGGGCGGGGCTTGGCGCCAACCCCTCGGCGATGCTGTGCGGCGACTGCGGCCCGATATAAAAGTCGAGGCGGGTCGGGGTTCGGGGTTTCAGGACCAGGGGATCGGCGGACTGCTTGGGCGCAACCTCGATGTTGTAGACGGGGTTAAGTGGTTTGGCGATCTCGCCGAGCCGGATATCGAGGTCGATGGCGATCGGCTCTTCGATCGCCGGGGGAGGAACCGAAGGCTTGCTTGCGGTGGCCTCCAATTGGTCTTCATCGAGAGCGAGTGACCGTTGCGGCGTCCAGGCCTGAGAAGGCTCGTAGAGACGGAAGGTCAGGGGCTTGAGCTCGCCCGTCTCGCCGGAGCGCACCTCTCCGACCAGGGTCGGGTGGGGATGAGAGCGCAGCACCCAACTCAGACGTCCGGAATCAGTCGTCCCCGCCTCGGTTATCGCCTGCGCGATCAGGTCGAAGGCGGCGAACAGGTAAAGCTGGGTCAGGCTCGGAGGATAGTCGCTAAACTGGAAAAATGAAGGAATCAGGGGAGATAAATCCTGGTCCCGGAAAACCGCATCCAGCACCGATGGCGCAAGGACAAACGCTCGGAGCCGCTGTTGCGAAACCAGGGCCCAGAAATCGGACCACAGCTGCGACGAGGAAAAGGGCAGCCCCGTGATGAGGATGTCCGGCGGTGAAGCTGGCAGAGCTCTCAGCACCTGCCCGGCGGGCGGCTGCTCGCCGGCAAAGACCACCAGTTGGGCGGGGCTTCGCTCGGCTGCTGCAGCAAGAGCCCGGGTATCCTGCGAGGTTCGTATCTTTTCCCTGAAAACAACCTCGATCCCGCGGCGTGGCAGCAGTTGGGTCAAGGTCTCGGCGACGATGGCGCCGAACCGGCTGCCGTCGTCGACAATGCCGACCCGGCGCCACTGGCCACGGTCAGCGACCTCCCGGGCAGCCGCCTCCCCGACCCGGTCGGCACCCAGCCCCAGATGAAAAACATGAGATTGATAGTACGTGCGCAGCTCGGTTCCGGAGGCCAGGGGAGAGAGAAACAGCGGCCCCACGGCATGGTAGATGTCGGCGACCGCCGGCGCCAGCTGCGGACAGTGGCCGATGACGACATCGACGCGCTCGGGGCCGGAAAAAAGACGGGCCACCTGCCTGGCCTGATCGGGCCGGCAGCCGTCGTCGCGCACCTCGAGGGTCACATCCCGCCCCAGCAGCCCGCCGTTTTCATTGATGGCCCTGACTGCGTTCTCCGCCGCCTGGCGCATCTCCTGGCCGACCGCCGTCCAAGGACCGGTCAGGGGTGCGGCGACCCCGATCTTCACCGCCTGCGCAGCCGCCAAGCCGGGTCCGCTCGACCACAGGATTGCCGCCCCCACCAGCAGGCGACACCAGAACACTCGGAATCGTGCCTCATCCTTGCGCGTCATCGTGCACCACCTGAGTCGGTTGGCGATCGCGGTCCGGCCGCCATGGCGGCCGGATCAGTTTCCGGAGGTCTCGAGGAAGAGTTTATCGATCTGGGTGTCGGCCGTCTCCGGTTCGGAGACTGAAGGCCCCAGAATTTCGAAATCGTCGCCGACAGCCACGGCGCGACGAACGGCGAAATAGACCGGCTCCGCGATCACCAGGCGGCCGTCGCCACTGACCTCGTATTTAACGTCGGGTTCGAATTTGAGCAGCGGCCCCAGGGCCGGAGCCTTGAGCTTGATGGCGACGCCGGAGGCGTCATAGAGGGTGTAGGCGCCTTTTGAAACGCGAAAGGCTTCGGTGACCAGGTAGCGATCGGGTTTGGCCAGCTCCTCCAGGCACACCGCGGACACCTTCGCCCTGTTTTCCGGCTCTTCGAGCCAGACTTTCATGTTGAGCAGGCGAAAGGCATCAGCGCCATGCTCCTGTACCTCGAGGCGCACCTTCTGCACCTGCGAAAAGGCCGGGCCAGCCGAAATGCCCTTGATGTTGATCAGGGCGTCTGCCCCCAGCTCCCTGGCGCTGGTAAAGGAAATACCCGGAATATGGCTCGCTTCGGGGCGCAGAACCTCGTCGGGGAAGCGGCAGGATTCGAGGTGATCGATCCAGCGGATGCCGTTGGCATCGACCTGGATGATCGACCCGGGGCGGTACTTGGAGTCGGGAAACGGCAGCGGCGCCCATCCGCCGGCCTTGGCGAACATGTCGCGCCATTCCCGGGGGGAGTAAACGTCCTCAGCTTCTTTCGCACACCCCGCGCTCCCCAGAAACAAAAGACCAAGGCCGATTACCGCTCCCACCATGGCCGCCCACCGCGCCTTAACGAGTTTCGACCTCCCAAACCGTTCCATAGCGCCACCCCACTTCCGCTCGAGCCTCTTGTGAATTTCTCTTTTATTAATGAGAATCTAGCACGATCGGAGGGTCTGTCAAATCGGCCTTGGACCTTGCCGGATCTTCCTTTTTTCGGGAGTGTGGGAGCACAGAAGAGGCTTAAAGGGCCAATTTGATACCCGAAACAGGCCGTTTAAAACCCTGTACAGGGCACCCAATCAATGTTTTTAACTTAGATTCAATTACTTGGGCTGGTCCGACCCATAGTACGGCATAGTACGGGAATCTGCGTTATACTTTCGACATGATAGCAATAACGGAAAGGAGTCACTTATGTCGTTGGTCAAAACCTGGTACGAAGTGGATAAGGCTGCGGACAAATATGGCCTCACGCGCGAAAAGATTCTCGAGTTGGTTCACAGGGGGCTGGTACGCAGCGAGGACGGCGAGAATGGCGAGGTGATCAGGGTCAACGCAGATGACGTGAAGCTCCAGTTAACGAACTACGCCCGTCCGGAGAAAGAAAGCCGCTGAGCAGGAGCAGGTCATGCAATCCTCATTTGATATTGCGGTGGTCGGCGGCGGCATCGTCGGCCTGGCCACAGCTCTGGCTCTGAGCCGTGAGAGGGCGGGGAAAATTGTCGTTCTGGAAAAAGAGACCGGCCTTGCGCGGCACCAGACCGGGAACAACAGCGGCGTGATCCATTCCGGTCTCTATTACCGCCCCGGCTCCCGGAAAGCCCGCACCTGCACCGAGGGGTGTGAAGAGCTCTACCGCTTCTGCCGTGAAGAGAACATCGCCTGCGAGCGCTGCGGAAAGGTCGTGGTCGCCACCCGCGAGGAGGAAGTCCCGCGCCTCGAAGAACTCGAGCGGCGCGGCCGGGAAAACGGGCTGGAGGGATTGCAGCGTCTCGACAGGACGTCGCTGCGTGAATACGAACCACACGTGGTGGGCATCGCCGGTCTTTATGTCCCGCAGACCGGAATCGTCGATTTTCCCCAGGCTGCGCAGGCGATGGCAAAGCGGGTCGAAGGCGCTGGCGGCGCGATTCGCATCGATTCCGAGGTGCGTCGGGTGCGCAAGGAAAAAGAGAGCCTGCGCCTCGAAACCACATCAGGCGAAGTGTTCTGCAGTTTTCTGGTCAACTGCGCCGGGCTGCACAGCGATCGGGTTGCACGGATGTGCGGCGCTGATCCGCAGGTGCGCATCATCCCTTTCCGAGGCGAATATTATGACCTGCGCAAGGGGCGCGAGGACCTGGTCAAAAATCTGATCTATCCGGTTCCCGATCCTGCCCTGCCCTTCCTTGGGGTTCATTTCACCCGCATGATCCGTGGTGGGATCGAAGCCGGCCCGAATGCCGTACTCGCCCTGAAGCGCGAGGGCTACAGCCAGCTGAGCTTTTCACTGCGCGACGTGGCGGAGACCTTTCTGTATAAGGGCTTCTGGAAGCTCGGCCGCCGCTATTGGCGCCTCGCCCTGAACGAGTATCTGCGCTCCTTCAGTAAACAGCGCTTTCTGAAAGATCTGCAGAACCTCCTGCCGATGCTGCGCAGCGAAGATATCACGCCCGGCGGAGCCGGTGTGCGCGCCCAGGCGGTGGATGCTGAAGGCAGGCTCCTCGATGACTTTCACATCGTCGAGGAGCAGAGAGCGGTCCATGTTCTCAACGCTCCGTCCCCCGCCGCCACCGCTTCACTGGCCATCGGACGGTCGGTGGCCAGGCGCGTCATGGAGAAACAGGCAAAAAACGTCTAAACGAAGAGGGAGATTTGTGTAGGGGCGGACCAAGCCAATTCAAGGGCTTGGGCTGGTCCGACCCATCTGCCCTGGAACCTTATCTGACTTGACAAGTCATAATTTAAAGATAGGGTGAAAATGAAAGTTAATCCTTCTATTTAGAACGATAAACGCCATAAAACTGAGGGAGTGGCAAGTACTTATAAACCTTCGCGAAGATGACTTGGCCAAAGCATTCTTCGTAGCTTTTAGATGTTGAGTGCCAGGACATCGTGGACACTCAAAAGCTACCCAAAGGAGTCGAACATGAGACGTACTTTGTTTGGCACCCTGCTCCTACTCTTACCCCTACTGGCTTTTAATGCCACGACCACCCATGGATTTCTCGACAGCGTTATCGACAAGGCCAAACAGGCGACCGATGAATTGGTCAATGAAACAGCCGGCAAACTCATCGAAGACCAGCCAGCCACCAGCGAACAACCACCACCGGCTTCAAACCCCAGCCAGGCCCCTGATCTCAATACCTCCAAGACCTCTGAAGTCGTACGCAGCGCACAGATTGACGGGGTGAAACTCGGCATGCCGATCGAAGAGGCCCTGTCTGAACTCAAGCGGCGTGGCTACGAGATGGAAACGCCCAGCCAGCCCAGCGCTCTTACCGGAGTCACTGTCAAGGGCAACGGAACCACCTCCGACGGCGCTGGCTACATCGATATCATGCTCCGTCAAATGGATGGAAAGGTTTACCAATTCAAGAAAGATATCGGCTATCTGACCGCTCGTTTACCTGAAGACCTGACCGTTGCCACGTTATATGAAAAATATCACCAGGAGTTGACCTCGCCGTTTTCCGGCGCCCGTTATGAACATCCGGTGCAGAATCGCGCGATCCATTTTGACGACATGTCCCCGCCGCCTTACAATCGTAAGGTCACCTCACCGCACGCCGAGGTTTTTATTATCCCTTCGGAACAAAACTTTTATGGCGGCCGTTGGGGAGCGTCCGTCAACATGCACTGGAAGGATCTTGTCGGGGCGGACTGGTAGGAAGAGGCAATCACGATGAACTTCTATCGCTAGCGACAGGATGAAAAGAGCCAACTTCTTAAGGGGGCACCTTGATCCGCCCCTATGGGGTCCTATGCTGCAGTAAAAGAAATGAGGAATCCTGAGGATTTCACGGGTTTGAGGGGGGTTCGCTCGGCATAAGGACGAGGTCGAAAGATTCTTTTCTCTCTCCGGGAGTCGGGAACTGCTGGGTGACGAGCCTGGTGAATCCCGGCGCGGTCACGACGATATGGATATGGGGAGGGCGGGTGCCGTAGCGGCCGGGAAAATGGGTTTCGAACTGATAGTCCCCGTCGGCATCCGAGAAGGTTGTGGCCCGCCAGCGATCTTCATAGCGACCATCCGGTCCGGTCGTCCACAGTTCGATTTTTGCATCGGCGACAGGTTCGCAGTCCTCGGCTGACAGGACTTTTCCGACCAGTTTATAGCCCTCGCCGATTTGGTCACGGACAGGGGCCCCCGGCTGATAAAAGGGCCCGGTATCGTATTGCGGGGTGGGGTTGCAGACCTGAGGCTGCCGAGGTCCACCGCCCATAGCTGTCAGCAAAACCCACGCCGCAAGCAGGAAAAAAAGATATATCAGCCTGCCGTAGTCATTCATGACTGAAGTATAGCACTTGTAATTTTCCCTGCATGACCCCTTCATCTTTGTGCTCAAAAATATGTGTTTTTCTCCCCTATGGGCTGATTTTCAGCTGGAAAACCCTCGCCATAGCCCTCTTCGGACTCACGCAAAACGCAACAATCGCCGCTCGCGATGACGGCGCGGCTTTTTCCTCGTACACCCAGCAGACCTTGGGTTTTCAGGACAAAATCTTCACTTCCGACCGCAAGGCTTCTGGTCCAAGCCTCATTGCGCTGCAGGTTATTAGCGCGCAACGCTTCGCTTACCCAATCTCCATGGTGATCGGCCAGCGCCTGCAGAGTGCTCATGCCGGCCGCGTCAACCAGAGCATCAAGATCAAGGAGCCGATTACGCCGCCGCTGTCCTTGAATTTCACGGTAACCGCCATGAACCCACTCCTGCGGATGACTGACGACACCAGCGCGGACCATGTTCAGATCGATGTACACCAGGCAGCGCAGTAAATGCTCACCGGATTCGATGGCGGTGGCATGATAGCGATCTTCCCAGAAAGCACCTTTGCGTTGTTTGCGCTGGTTATATTCCTGCCCCGTGCGGCCGGCGATCAGTTGCATGGCAGAAGGGATGCTGCCGGCGGAGCCATGGTCTTTCACCAGCAGGTGCACATGATTGCTGGTCACCGTGTAGTTGAGAAGTTTCATTCCGAAGCGTTTGCGGGCCTCACCGAGCCAGAAAACAAAGCGGCTGCGGTCACGGGCGAATTTAAAAAGGAATTCTTTTTTGTGACAACGATGAGTGATATGCCAGATACAGCCTGGGATGTAATGCCGATTGGCTCTTGCCATGGGTTCCCCTCCCCAAAGGATTTCATGTCATTGCAGCTAAAGAGGTCCATTTTGGCCTCTAAAATCAAGCCATAGTGGGGTTTTTGGAGGTGTTTATTTAATTTTTTGACTTTATTTCAGAGAGTTATCTTGGACCGACCCCACCTGCTCTTGGTCCATTTTGGCCTCAAAAATCGAGCCATAGTGGGATTTTTGGAGGTGTTTATTTGATTTTTTGACTTTATTTCAGAGAGTTACCTTGGTCCGACCCCATGGATCCCGCTATTATTTATTTTCACTAGCTTTCTTAAGCATTTCAACAAACTCACGCATAGTTACTGGTTTTGAATCTTTTTTGTTTTCCAAAATTTGGCTAACGTACGAATTCCGTCGCCCGGCAATCACGCCGGAAGAGAACTGGGATATAAACGTATCTACCGCAGACAAAAAAGATGAATTTAAGCTGCTACTACTCAGAGCTACTGAGCTTCGACCAAAATTAGATCCAAAATATTTTATTGTTACATCACCAAAATCAGTGAACATTTCCCGGTAATTCTCGACGCGTATATTGCCAAAGCACGTGCCAGAATCAGATCTTAGACCGAGACCTGTTATTACGATATTCGTTGAGAATGGTGATATAATTAATAGAGGCTCATCGTACACACTGATTCCGCTTTGTTCCAACGTGAGGCGTGCTTTTTGTTTTACCTGATCTATGTTTGTCCAGCAATTACCTTCTACTTGATCATCTATCGCCAAATAGACGTTTCTGATTAGGCCAAGACTTTCTTTAACTTCAACGAATTTGCTATTTGTTTGACCGTCCTCTGCATAGGTGCCGAATGGGGCCAGTGCTAATAACACGAATAAGGTTGCTGAAACTATTGATCTAGTGCTCATTCAGTTTTCTCCTTCAATTTCATGCATAACGACTCGGGGTCAGTGGTTGCGGTAGGCAGCTTGGCTTGGCAGGGCCCTTTTCGGAGCGCACCTGCGTTTCACAATCCACTGCACCCTTTTGTTATATTTTTTCTTATCAATGCAATTATGCCTATAAGTAATAAAAATATTGAACTCGGTTCGGGCACAGGTATGAACTGGGAATTTGAGAAGGAGTTGATATCACCTCGAATTTGGTATTTTTTGAAGGTCTCTGTATGCTCCCCTAAAACTTGTAGTGTACCAAATGAAAATTGAGAAAGATCAATAGTTAGTGGTATATTACCAAAATATGTTTTGTTGTAACTGTCCAGAGCTGTGCCACTCAGGTCAACCAAATTTAAGTAGCTATCAATATACTCGAGATACATATTTTTGCCGTAAATATTGTTATAATTGTCTTTTCCACCATCGGTTGTTATTTGGATCCAATCTGCTGGTTTTCCATTGATAAAACCATTAACATTGTGAAAAGTCTGTATTCTATAGTTGCTATTTATTAAATTAGTGCTACCTATATATAACGTAAAATTGAGGATAGCGTCATTGAATAGAGAGTTTCTGTTGGGACTATTTCCAATTGTTCCAGATACAAGACTTGATTCAGGGTTTATTTCATATATAGCGTTGAAATTAGCACCTGTATATATTTTTCGATCTTTTTCGAGAATATCGAAAGGGTCAGAAACTTGTGTTAATTTTCCGCCGAAATTGTAAATTATTGGAGAAGAAAATGAATGGGAAGTTGTCATAAAGATAGTAACTGCAATAAAAATTATCTTAAATAATAATTTCATATTTTCCTCCATTTCAATTTTGAATATAACGACTTTGGGTAACCGGCTGAGCTGTGCTAGTTAAAATGAGTAGAGACATTTTCGGGACGCACCACAGTCTCAACAGTCCGAGTTCACCCTTTTGTTATAAATTTTTTTTATTTATTTAAAATCTCGTGAAAGCATGGTTGATGCCATCGATGGGGTAATGATTGCACCTTTTATTTCAGAGGCAACTCTCTGGCCCTTTTCTCTGTAGTCACTTAATGATTCTTTGACTTCATTGATTTCACTAGTATTAAGTACTAGGCGTAGAGCAGTTCCATCAAGATTTGCTTGAACATTTCTTTTGTTTTTGTTTTTTAAAAAAACACCTGCACTTCCGCTACAGATAAAAAAACTTCCACCATTTCTGCACAATTCACTTGTCATAAAAAGTCCAAACCCCGAATTTGACCAAAAGCCTTTTCTTTGTTTTGGAGCGCCCTTGAAAGCTTTTCCAGACACCCCGGGAAGAAGAGAATAATTTATAGCGTCTTTATCTGTTTCTATTTGCAAATATGGATTTTGTCTAAGGCTTTGAGAAACACCCACACCATTATCAAGAACTGCGAGCTCAACTTTTTTTAATTTAGGATAATACTGTGCACAAAAACCAATTCGTTTTGCACCGCTATGTTCAACGACATTTCGGAACATTTCGCGGAGTGCAAATTCTAGTGTTTCAACAAGGTCACCATCTTCTTCACGGGTCAAAATTTTTGCCAATCGACCTGCGTGTTTTTCCAAAACATCGCCAACCTCAAGTCCTTCATCAATAGACTCTTGTTCAAATCGCGATATGTCAAAAATTTTAATGGGGATATAATGGTTACCGCCACTTGCTTCCCCAGGCTTTTTTCCAAAGTCGAGGCCGAAGGACTTAAAGAAACCCATATGAGCTGCATATAAATGTGCATTATTTATGTGGAAATTTATTGCTTCAAATTTAACTTCAGGTTTAGAACTTCGATAAACTGCTATATGATATGAAATGTAAAGGAGTGAAAAAGGCTCAACCCAATTCAAATTTTTGAAATCAAAAACATAATGTCTAGATTCAGGTTGTTTGTGAAGGTTATCAATAAAATTAATTGCATGACCTGGATCAAGCCTTGTCGGAAAATTTATTTGAACTTTTTCGATCATTGATTTTTCTTTTTAAGTTATAATGATGGAACTGAGAGGCGCGCGAAGCGCGTCCACTCAGTGACTGGTTCAACGAGAAAACATCATGGCGCCCACTGATGCAATTCAGGGCAGCTAAGATGCAGAAAGAAAGGCGGGCAGAAAACATGCTCTTGGCGAGGCGATACGCTGTCTGCTCCAACGCTTGCGTTGAGCAGCGGCTTGTCGCCTCGCTATCACATTTTGATCTTTTCTGCCAGCCTTTTCATGTTGCATACGCCTGTCATGAATATTGGGCATCAGTGCATTTTGTGTTCTTCTTGTTTAGCTTTTCTCTTTTATAGGTATTTGTTTTTATTAGTTTTTTTGTTGAACCATCTGATTATGCGACATGCATCTTTTCCACAAATAGTGCCTGTCGCGCTACATATTTCCGTCGAAAAACGCTCAAAAAAACAATAAAGTGCCCTGTGATAAGCTACATCTGCAACTATAATCCGTGTGCAGTGGTCTTATGCTGCATGCAGCATAATTCATGGTCGGCATTATGCCGAACAAGTCCCCAAAAGAGCCGATTGTCCACAAACCACTAAATTTAAGGCATTTTCTCCACTACATCCGCTGGTTCGTCACGCCTTTTCATCACCCACTTTGAAAATCACGCGAGAAATCAACATCCCACACAAATTAGCAGGCATCCCCCCAGCGCCCTTCCTTGCCGGTAGACCGCCCCTAAAAACAACAAAAGCCGCTGGTGGACGCACCTCCACAGCGGCTTTCAAATTCCTTGTATCGCGGCAATGACCGTTTTCATCATGCCTTCCCTCGCTTTATTGAAACCTACAAAAAATATCAACATTCCGACCCTAGCGTAAACGAAAATAAGGGGCAAGCAAAAAGCGAGAAACTGGCTCTGGAACACGGACAGGATGACTTCTTCACCATTTTCGCGCCTTTGTGTCAAAACCCGAAATCGACAGGATTAACAGGATGAACAGGACCAATCAAGCTGGGCCGTAGCTATCAGATCCTGTCAATCCTGTTAATCCCGTCAACGCTTTTTGAACTTAAACGCTTAAAAGACCGACACATTCCTTTTTGTCTCCCCCCGGTTGCAGGCCTCCAACACCCGGTTAGAATACAAGGATACAATCACCGGCTTGAAGAGGGAGAACCTTTCGAACAGGAAACAACCGAATAAAGGAGGCAAACATGGGCCTGAAAACGCGCATTACGGGGTTGCTGGCGGTTTTATTCTGCCTCGTCCTGACCCTTGCGGTTACGGCGAACGCAGCAGAGCATGACAAGGAGAATGCTTCCCACCCGGTTCCCATGGGCAGCCAGGACTGCCTTGAATGCCACCTTGACGCCACCCCTGAAATCTCACAGCAGTGGCAGCAGAGCGCCCATGGCTTTGCCATGGTCAAATGCCAGATCTGCCACGGCGACGCCCAGAACTTCGCCGGCATCCCCACCAACGAGAACTGCCGCTCCTGCCACCCGGCGCAGTACGCCAACAACGTCGCCGAGAGCGGCACCGCCTGCGCGACCTGCCACCCCGCTCATTCTTTTACCGTACATAAGGGACACCAGTACCAGTAACCGTCTTCAGGAGGCATGATCATGGGACTGACACGCAGGGATTTCATCAAATATTCGGCGGCGGCCGCAACGGCGGCTTCCATCGGCATCACCATGCCCAGATGGTCAATGGCCCAGGATCCGGATGTGGAACGCTGGGTCAAGGGCGTGTGCCGTTTCTGCGGCACCGGCTGCGGCGTTTATGTGGGCGTGAAAGGCGGGCGCGCGGTGGCCATCAAGGGTAACCCGGATGCCAAGACCAATTTCGGTTTTCTGTGCGTCAAGGGGATGCTCGCCTACAAGGTGATGGAGCACCCCGATCGGCTCAAGCATCCGCTGGTGCGCCAGCCGGATGGCAACTTCAAGCGCGTCTCCTGGGACGAGGCGCTTGACCTGGTGACCTCGAAGTTCACCGCCCTGCGGAATAAATACGGCAAGGACGCGGTGGCTTATTACGGCTCCGGGCAGGCGATGACCGAAGAGACCTACACCTTCAACAAATTGTGGAAAGGTGGATTGCGCAGCAACATGGTGGAAGGCAACCCGCGCCTGTGCATGGCCAGCGCGGTGGGCGGCTACGTGACCACCATGGGCTCGGATGAACCGGCGGGCAGCTACGCCGATATCGAGAACGCCGAATGCCTCTTTATTGTCGGCTCCAACACCTCCGAGGCGCATCCGATCCTGTTCCGCCGCATCATGCGCCACAAATTGAACCACCCGGAAGTGAAGATCATCATCTGCGAGCCGCGCAAGACCAACACCGCCAAGATCGCCGACCTGTGGCTGCCGGTGGACCCCGGCACCGACCTGGCGGTGTTCCACAGCATGGCGCGCGAAATCATCAAAAACAACTGGGTGGATCGCCAGTTCATCGAGGAGAACACCCGCGTTACCGACGGCAAGGAGGTCTACGACTTCGACAAGTACGCGGCCCACGTGGAGCAGTTCGACCCGGAGACGGTGGAGAAAGTCGCCCGCTGCCCGGCCGCCAACATCCGCAAGGCGGCGGAGTGGTTCGCCAACAGCGGCGCGACCCTGTCGCTGTGGTGCATGGGGCTCAACCAGCGCACCCGCGGGGTGTGGGCCAACAACCTGATCCACAACCTGCACCTGATCACCGGACAGATCGGTTTTGCCGGCGCCGACTCCTTCTCGCTGACGGGGCAGCCCAACGCCTGCGGCGGTGTGCGCGAGACCGGCGCCCTGTCACACCTTCTGCCGGGCACCAAGCCGGTGGCCGACCCCATGTGGCGCGCCCATTGCGAAAAGCAGTGGGGGCTGCCGGAAGGCACCATCGACCCCAAGCCCGGCTTTCACACGGTGAAGATGTTCGAGAGCCTCGGCGGGGAAAACGACGCCGACAAGCCGATCAAGGCGGCGCTGATCTGCACCACCAACCCGGCCCACTCGCTGCCCAACCTGAATAAGTACATTGGAGGGATGCGCGATTCGTTCCTGGTGGTGCTCGATATCTTCCCCACCCGCACCACCCAGTTGGCGGATGTCATTCTGCCGGCAGCGTTCGTCTATGAAAAAGGCGGCGTGTTCGGCTGCTCGGAGCGCAGAAGCCAGTTGACCGAAAAGTGCGTCGAGCCGCCCGGCGAGGCGAAGGCCGATATCTGGATCGCCGCCCAGATCGCCAAACGCATGGGGCTTGAGAAAGTCATCCCCTGGAACATGGACGATTCCATGGAGGCCAACGCGATGGCCTGGCATGACTACATTTCGGTGACCAAAGACACCGACCACAGCATGTGGGGCGTCACCTACGAGCGTTTGAAGAAGAGCAAGGCCGGACTGCAGTGGCCCTGCCCCACGGAGGATCATCCCGGCACCTACAAGCGCTACGTGCGCGGCATGGACCCCATGTTCGAGCACCAGGGGTTCCTGGAAATGTTCGGCAAGAAGATCCCGAAGGACCGCAAGATCGTCTTCTACATGGACAGCCGCAACGAGGGGAAAGCCAACATCTTCCTGCGCCCGTACAAGGGAGCGGAGGAGCAGCCGGATGCCGATTACCCCTTCTTCTTCACCACCGGCCGCGTCATCGAGCAGTGGCATACCGGCACCATGACCATGCGGGTGCCGGAGATCGCCCGCGCCCATCCCAACGGCTACGTGGAGATTCACCCGGACGATGCGCAAAAGTACAAGATCTCCAGCGGCGACATGGTGGAGGTGGAGAGCCGCCGCGGGCGCTGCGAGTTCCCCGCGGTAATCACCAGCGCTTCGCTGCCGGGCATCCTGTTCGTGCCGATGCACGACCAGAAGTACGAGCGGCTGGTCAACTTCGTCTGCAACGACGCGGTGGACCCGGGCTCTTTCGAGCCGGAGTACAAGGTGGCCGCGGTGCGCATCAAGCGGCTGTCGGGGCCGAAGGATGTGGCGGATAAATTCGTGATCTCCGACGTCAACGCAACGTTCGAGAGCGCCTGAGAGCGGAAAGCCCCGTTCGCATCCGGTGGACGGGGCTTTTTTTAAAACCTGTCCGCGCCCGGGGTCGCAGCTCCCATGACAAGGGTGTTTGGCGCCAGGGATGGCGCCAATCAAACGGCCAGGGATGGCGAAAAGTGTCCCTTGTCATGGGAGCTGCGATCCCGGGCCTGCACCGACGCTCTCTAGTGACAACGAACGCCTTAAGCACAGAGTCACCCGTCGCCCCTCCCAAGGGACGCATGAACCCATCCCTGGGGCTTCATTGTCGCCCTCCCTGGCGACAAAGACCCTTGGGAGGGGCGACGGGTGACTCTGCCTGCCGCACCGGGCTTAGCTGAATTGAACTGGGTGTGGGGGGGTGCAATTTTGCTGAATTTTCAGGAGTAAAATAATGATCATTGCCGGAAGTCTGATTACCATTGAAGAGAACAGCTACGATGAGGCCCTCGAGGCCTTGCAGGCCTATCCTGAGGTGGAATTCTATACCGCCTCTGAGGACGGGCGCAGCCTGGTGGTGGTCATCACCACCGAAAACGACCATACCCTCGACGATCTCTGTCAGCAGATCAAAACTCATCCCCAGGTGCTCGATATCTCGCACCACTATTTCCACTTCGAGGAAGAGGTGGAGGAGATCCGCGCCACCGGCAAGAAACCGGACCTGAGCGGGTTCGGCAAACGGCGCAGGGTCGGGAGCGCCGATGCATGAGTTTCTGGGAAGATCTGCGCATCCTCCTCAGCCAGAACCCTTTCAAGGGCTTCTTCAAACTCAACCGCCTGCGTCCGCCGGGCGCGGTGGCGGAAGAGAGGTTCATGGAGTTGTGCATCCGCTGTGGACGTTGTATCGAGATCTGTCCCTACAATTGCATCAAGCGGGCGGATCTTTACGAAAAGCTGCAGATCGGCACGCCTTACATCTTCGCCGACGAACGGGCCTGCTACCTGTGCATGAAATGCCCGGAGGTCTGCCCCACCGGCGCTCTTAACCCAACGTTGGAAGACCCGAAAAAGGTCGCCATCGGTAAGGCGGTGATCGACCAGCAGATCTGTCTCAATTATATCTACGTCAAGGAGGAGGAAACGGGAAAGGTCAGCGGCACCGCCACTATCTGCAGCACCTGCTACAACGTGTGCCCTTATACCGATGAAGCGATCGTGATGGAGAAGTTTCTGCTGCCGGTGATTACCGAGAAGTGCGTGGGGTGCGGCATCTGCGTGGAGAAATGCCCGACCCACCCGAAGCGGGCGGTGAATATCGTCCCCACCGGCATGAGCGACGAAAAGAGCGCCGGCTTCTACTACCAGCGCTCAAAGGTCATCCACTCCCGCTCGGTGGAAAAGGGTGATCAGCTGACAGGGGAAAAGCTGATCGAAAAGAAGGGAGCCATCTCCACGTTCGGTAAAAAGCCTGAATTTGAAAGCGATTTCGATCCGCAGCACGATATCGAGGGATGGGAGTAGCCCGTGAAGCGCATTCAGCCCCTACGCCGCACCGCCCAACTGCTGACCCTGGCGGCGATCTTCATCATCCCCCTGCTCAACGTCTTCGAAATTACGTTTATCAAGGGAACCTTCTACTCGATGGATATCGGCGATGTGGCGCTGGCCGACCCGCTGGCGATCTTTCAGGCCTTTCTGACCTCGCGCAGCTTCAACCTGTTCATGCTGACCTCGGTGGTCATCCCGCTGTTCATCGTCGTCATCTTCGGCCGCATCTGGTGCAGCTGGTTCTGCCCCTATTACCTGCTGACCGAGATGGTGGAAAAGGTCCGCGGCCGGCTGGGGCTCAAATCAAACGCCCCTGCCTGGCAGGAAGGCAGTTCCTCCCGCCAGAACATGACCCGCTTCACGGTGCTGGGCGCCGGCCTCCTGCTGGTGGGCATCGCCGGCATCCCCATCCTCAACCTGATCTCGGCTCCCGGCGTTATTTCATCCCAGGCGCTGGTGCTGGTCAAATTCCATGATCTGACCTTCGAAATCGCCTTCATCCTCGCCATTCTGGTCCTGGAATTCTTCTTTTTCAAATACTGGTGCCGCCTGATCTGCCCCACCGGCAGCTTCCTCTCCCTGCTGCAGGGCAGGCGGGGAATCAGGGTCACCAAGGTGGAGGCGGATTGCAGCCAGTGCAAAACCTGCATTGAGAGTTGCCCCATGCGGATCGACCCCATGACCGAGGGCGACAACCCCATGTGCCACAACTGCGGCCTGTGTGTGGACAACTGCCCGGACAACCGCAGGCGCCCCACCCTTAAATTTCGCTTTCGGTAGCCCCCTCTTCCAGCTCCTTGTCCTCCTCGTCGCTCTTTTGTTTTTCCGCATTATGATCGCGGGCGATGAGCATGTAGACCGACGGGATGACGAACAGGGTGAACAGGGTGCCGATCAGCATGCCGCCCACCACCACCAAGCCGATGGAGTTGCGCGCGGCGGCGCCGGCGCCGCTGACCAGGACCAGCGGGATGAAGCCCGCCACGGTGGAGGAGCTGGTCATCAGGATGGCCCGCAGGCGCGTCATGGAGGCCTCCTGGATCGCATCGAGCTTGGAGCGCCCGGCCAGCTGCAGCTTGTTGGCGAATTCCACCACCAGGATGCCGTTTTTGGCCACCAGCCCCACCAGCGTCACCAGCCCCACCTGCGAGTAGATGTTGAGGGTCGTGGTCCAGCCGTCGGTCCAGAAGGGCACGCGCGGGTCGGGCATCTTGAGGAAAATGAACACCAGCGCTCCGAACATGGCGGTGGGCACCGAACCGGCCAGGATGACCAGCGGGTCGCGAAAACTGTTGAACTGCGCCGCCAGGGTGAGAAAGATCAGGGCGATCGCCAGTGCGAAAGTGAGCAGGAACTGCTGGCCCTCATTGCGCAGCTGGCGCGACTCGCCGGTATAATCGATCACGTAGCCGTCGGGGAGCAGATTGGCCGCTTCCTGTTCAAGAAAAGTCAGTGCTTCGCCGAGAGGGCGCAGGGGTGTGCCGCTGAGCTTGACCGCGTTGAGCTGGCGGAATCGGTTGAGGGAGCGCGGCACCACCGATTCCTCCAGGCTCGCCACCGTCGACAGGGGCACCAGCGCGTTTTCCGGTCCGGTGATGTAGATCTGCCGCAGCTGCTCCGGGTTGAGGCGATCGGCCCGCTGGATCTGGGGGATGACCTTATAGCTGCGCCCGGCGATATCGAAGCGGTTGACGTAATTGCCCCCCACCATCGCCCCGACATCGGCACCGACAGCGCGCAGATCGAGGCCGAGATCGGCGACCATGTCACGGTCGAGGATCACTTCGGACTGGGGCTGGTCGACTTTGACATCGATCAGCGGCGGGAAGGCGAACATACCGCTTTGAATCGCCTTTTGCCGCAGCTGGTTGGCAAATTCAAGGACTTCGTCCGTTTCTGCGGTGGAGGCAATGATAAATTCCACCGGGAACTGCCCGCCGCCGGGCAAGGCTGGCGGCAGCACCGCAAAAACCCGGATGCCGGGGATCTGCTGCAGCTTGCCCTGCACCTCGGGAAAGATCTGGTGGATGCTGCGCTCGCGCTCTTCCCAGGCTTCGGTGACCATGCCGGCAAAGCCGCCGCCGGGGTTGGTCACCTGGAAGGTGAAGCGGGTCTCCGGCACACTCATGTAGGCGTCATTGACCGCCTTGGTGAAGATGGCGGTCTGGTCGAGGGTCGCGTTGGCGGCGGCGTCGATAATCCCGAAGACCACGCCCTGGTCCTCGGTCGGGGCCAGTTCGGTGGGGGACATGGTGTACATGGGAATGCAGACCGCTGCAGTCACGATCCACACAAGGTAGACCGCCGGCCGCGTCCGCAAAGTTGCCGCCAGCAGCCGCCCGTAGAAGTCGCGCAGCCGGTCGAAGTCCCGTGAAATGCGCCCGGCCAGCCCTTTCTGTCCGGCTCCGGGCTTGAGCAGCTTGCTGGACACCACCGGTGAGATAGTCAGCGCCACCAGGGTCGAAACCACGATGGTCCCGACCAGGGTAAAGGCGAATTCGCGGAAAAGAGAGCCGGTCAGCCCGCCCTGCAACCCGACCGGGGTGTAGACAGCCACCAGCACCAGCGAGGTGGCGACAACCGGCATCACCAGCTCCCGCGCGCCCTTGATCGCGGCAACGAAAGGCTTTTCGCCCTCGCGCATGTGGCGTTCGATGTTCTCCACCATGACAATGGCATCGTCAACCACCAGGCCGACGGAGAGCACGATCGCCAGCAGCGTCAGCAGGTTGATGGTGAACCCGAAGATCTGCATGATGAACACCGCCCCGATCAGCGCCAGCGGAATGGCCAGCACCGGCACCAGGGCCGTGCGAAACGCCCCCAGGAACAGGAAGATCACCACGATGACGATGATCAGCGTCTGGCCCAGGGTTTTGATGACCTCGTCGATGGCGTTTTCGATGTATTCGGTGGAGTCGTAGGCAACCTGCGCAGCAAGGCCCGTCGGCAGCGCGGTCTGGATATCGCTGATCTCCGAGCGCACCCGCTCGATGACGTCCAGCGGGTTGGCGTTCGGCATGGGCCAGATACCGATGAATACGGCGGTCTGGCCGGTAAAGCGCACTTCGGAATCGTAGTCCTCCGCGCCGAGAGAAATACGGGCGATATCGTCAAGCCGCACCAGGGTGCCTTCGTGCTCGAACACCACCAGTTGCTTGAATTCATCCACCGACGTCAGGTTGGTGTTGGCGCTCAGGTTGACCTGAATGAGCGATCCCTTGGTTTTACCCAGGGCGGAGAGAAAATTGTTGGCCGCCAGCGCCTGGCGCACCTGGGTGGGGCTGATATTGTAGGCGGCCATGCGGTCGGGCTGCAGCCAGATGCGCATGGCGAAGGTCCGTGCCCCGAGGATGTCTGCACGCTGAATGCCTTCGAGGGAAGTCAGGCGCGGCTGTACCACCCGCACCAGGTAATCGGTGATCTCGTTCTGCTGCAGCACATCGGAGGTGAAGCTGAGATAGGCGGTTGCGAACTCGCTGTCGGCGGACTCGATGTTGATCACCGGGACTTCCGATTCAGGTGGCAGGTCGGCGCGCACCTGATCAACCTTGGAACTGATCTCCGCCAACGCCTTGGTGGCATCGTAGTTGAGCTTGAGGCGCGCACGAATGGTGGAGACGCCCAATGAACTCTGGGATTCCAGGTAATCGATGCCGTCGGCGGCAGAAATGGCCCGTTCCAGCGGCGTCGTGATGAAACCCCGCACCAACTCGGCGCTGGCGCCGACGTAGACGGTGGTCACGGTGATGCTGGCATGTTCGCTGGTGGGATACTGGCGCACATTCAGGGAGCGGATCGCCTGCAGACCGGCGATCAGAATCAGCAGCCCGATGACGGTGGCCAGGACGGGGCGGCGGATAAATATATCAGTGAAATTCATGGCCGGTCTGTCCTACCCTTCTTCCGGTGTCGGATTTTCTTTGAATTCCGGGGACAGTTCATTGTCGACCCTGACCGGCTGACCGTTGCGCAGCTTGAAGGCGCCGGTGCTGACCACCGTCTCTCCTTCTCCAACGCCGTCGAGCACAGAAATGAAATCACCACGCGCTTCGCCGAGGCGCACAAACTGCTGGCGCGCCACCTGGCGGGAACGACCGTCTTCGCCATCGCGTTCTTCGATCACGAACACGGAGTTGCCATAGGGCGCATAGAGGATGGCGGAGGCCGGAATGACGCGCACATCCTTCTTCTGCGGCAGCACGACTTCGACCGTCACGTACATCCCGGGACGCAGCACCTTGCTGGAATTGTCAACGGTGGCCTGGACCTTGACGTTGCGGGTTGTCGGATCAAGATCGGGGTTGATGGTGGTGATGCGCCCCGTCAGAAAGTCACCGGCCACGCCGTCGGCTTTGACCCTGATCTTATCGCCGGCGCTTATGAGGGATATCTGCTGCTGCGGCAGAGAAAAATTGACGTAGATCGGGTCGAGCGTCTGCAGGGAAACCACCGGCTGCGCCTCGCCCAGGCTCTGCCCCATGTTGACCAGTCGCACCCCCAGAGAACCGGCGAAAGGAGCACGGATCGTCTTCTTTTCAATGACGGATTTGATGTCGTCAACCTGAGAGCGGGCCTGACGGTAGGCGGCTTCGGCATCATCGTATTCCGCCTGGGAGACGACATTCTGCTGCCGAAGAGATTTCATCCGCTCGTAGTGCAGACGGGCCCGCTCGGCCTCGGCCTCCGCCCCCGGAAGCCGCGCTCGCTCCGATGAAGTATCCTGACGGATCAACATCTGCTCCTGCCGGACCTGGGTGCCCGGCTCAAAGGCAATCTCCACCACCTTGCCGGGCAGCTCAGTGGAGACCATGACCCCTTGTACCGCCTCCAGGGAACCCACTGCGGAAATGCGCTCTCCCCAGGACCTGCGAGCAACCTCAAAAGAAGTCACCGCGGTGGGCCTCGGATCTCCCTGCTGCTCGGAAGCCTCGGTCATGCGTACAATCTGGATGGTCTTGATTCCCGCCAGGGCCCCCACCACGACAATGATTCCGACAATAGCCATCAGGATTTTTCCGACCATCGTTTTTGATCCTCAGCCCAAAACAAAAAAGCGGTAAAAAGGGCGCCCAGGGCGCCCGATTTTTTCAGTGTGATGCCGGGCTACTCGATCCCGACAAAAAGCTTGATGTACTGCAATCTTTCATGTCCCCGTGGATTGGAGCTGCGCGCCTGGCTCAGGCGGCCGCGAAAATCGTCGAGACGTTCAAATTCGTGGCGTGCCATCCAGTCCCGGATCTCTTCGAGAATTTTACCGATCTGCTCGTTGCCGTTCTGGTACAGGGTCGAGCAGAGCTGCACTACCTGCGCGCCGGCCAGCAATTGCTTGATGACGTCACGGCCGGTGTGGACGCCGGTAGTCGCGGCGAGATCGCAGTTGATTTTCCCGGCAAGCATCGAAATCCAGCGCAGGGAGGTATGAATCTCGGCGGAGGTACTGTAGGGATTGCCGGCCACCAGCTTCATCTTCTCGATATCGATATCGAGCTGATAGAAGCGGTTGAACAGCACCAGAGCATCAGCGCCGCGCCACACGATTTTTCCGCTGTTCTTGCCGGGCCCGCACCAGCCGACGGTAAAACCGGGGCCCTCGGCCCTATCCCGACACAGCTTTTCGGCAAAGTTGGCAAACGAGGAGAAGTAGGGGCCGACCTTCATCGCCACCGGGATCTCCACCCGGGAGTTGACATCGTGCAGGATGCGGAAATAGCGCTGTTCGATGGCGGTCCCTTCCTGGTCGGTCTCGTTGGGCATCAGGCCGACATTAAGCTCGATGGCCGAGGCCCCGGAAGCCTCCAGCTTTCGCGCATAATCGGCCCACCGCTCCGTGGTAAAGCAGTTAAGGCTGGCGATCACCGGGATATCCACCGCCTTGCGGCTGTCTTCAACCAGTTTCAGGTATTCGCGCGGACCCAGCTCCATCCCGTAGCCCTGCAGATACTGCGAGGCCTCATAGTGGGAGGCGTACTCGGCATACTGGCTGAGCTGCCCAGTTTCGTGGGAAATCTGCTCTTCAAACAGGGATTTCAAAACGACTGCACCCGCGCCGGCGTCGGCGCAGCGCTTGACCCCCTCGACCGATCCGCTGAGGCTGCTGCTGGCAACGACCAGCGGGTTGGGCAGCGACAACCCCATATACGTCGTGGACAGATCACTCATTCCACTCTCCATTTATTTCTGATTGATTGTCTTTATGTGTCTTCTCTATGTGTCTTTGTGTCAGAACCATTGGGGATTGTAGCACAACAGAGCGGTCGAAGGGCAATGCCAGCCCGGATGATTCATGAAGCCTCCGGGCTACAGCAGGCTCAGCCTCAGCTTGTGGGCCAGCTCCCGCGCAGGCGCAAAATCGGGGTCCAGCTGCAGAACTCTGTCACAATCCGCCAGAGCGCGCGCCGGCATCCCCATTTCATGAAAAGTCCGGGCGCGGGCCCAATACCCCTCAGGACGGGCGGGCTCCAGGCGTACTGCCGCATCATAATCTTCAAGAGCCTGGTCGAAGGAGAGCAGCACACGGCGGGTCAGGCCCCGGTTCAGATAGACCCGCGCATTGTCACGCTCATAAGTGAGAGCCTGATCAAAATCCTGCAGTGCCTGCTGATATTGGCCAAGGACGAAGCGCGCCATCCCCCGATGGTTATGCACCAGCGCCCGGATCCTGGGTTCAAGCTCCATGTCCAGCACCGTGCAGTAGAGCTCATCCGCCTTGCTCAATTCGCCGCGGCTGTGGGCGTCAAGGGCGGCCAGCATCGCTTTTTCCACCGCCCCGCCGGCCGCGCCGACAACAACCGCCAGCGGCATTTCATCATGGGGCTCGCGCCAATCCGCTTCAGCATCCTGCGGCTCCATTTCGTCCACGAGGTGCGAGGTTCCGCTCAAAGTGGTGCGCCTCTGCTGGTCGCGCTTGCGGATCTCTTTCTGGAAATCGCGAATTTCCTGAAACATCAGGTCGGACATGGTCAGAATTGCATTGAGAGCGGCGAGCTTGCGCTTCACCGATTCTTTCGGCAGGGGGATGTTCGACTTATAGACCAGTTCATGCTCCACCTCGGCCCAGGCGTCCTGCAGAATGGTCCGCAGCTGCAGTTCCACGACGTTGGCGACACCAGGCAGATCGAACCGAATCTGAGCGGAGTCGAGACGGATCAGCAGATGCACAGAATCATAGCCGAACTCTCGAAAAGAGTGCTGCTGCCCTTTGTGTTCGACCTCGATGACATCGAAATGTTCAAGCAGAATTTTTTCGATCGCCTCGGTATCTTCGAGAAACGGGCAGATAATGCGCACCCCCAAAAGATCGCAGATCAGCGGCGGGGTCTGGTCGCGGCTCTTTTTGCTGAGGCGGGAGAGCTTCTCGAAATAGTTGGCAAAGCGCTTGACGCGGTACTTGACGGTCGGGGTATAGCCGTGCTTCTCCAGCAGGGCGCGCAGGCTGTGGTGCAAATCCAGCAGCGCCTCCTCCCACTTCGACCGCTGCGCCTCGTACAGGGCCTGCGCCCGGGCACGGTCGAAGAGGCCTTCATGCCGCCCGTCCAATCAGCCCTCCTCCCGCAGACGCCTGACGGCCTCGATCAACCCGTTGGTGGAACAGTCGTGATTGTGGGCTTTCTCCCTGCCGGCAAGTTCAGGCAGAATCGTTTTGGCCAACTGCTTGCCCAGCTCCACCCCCCACTGGTCGAAACTGTTGATCCGCCAGATCGTACCCTGCACGAAGATCTTGTGCTCATACAGGGCGATCAGGGAGCCCAGGGTGCGCGGCGTGAGGCGGCGATAAAGGATGGCATTGGTGGGGCGGTTGCCGGGAAACACCTTGTGGGGCAGAAGACGCAGCAGCGCCTCTTCGGGCATCCCCTGAGCCTGTAGCTCCGCTCGTGCTTCGTCTTCCGTGCGCCCCTTCATCAGCGCCTCGGTCTGGGCGAGAAAATTGGACAGCAGAATCGGGTGATGCTCCCCGATGGGGTTGAGGGAGTGAGCGCCGGCCAGAAAATCACAGGGCACAAGGCGGGTTCCCTGGTGAATCAGCTGGTAGAAGGCATGCTGGCCGTTGGTGCCCGGCTCCCCCCAGATAATGGGACCGGTCGGATAATCGACCGTTTCGCCATCCAGGGTAATGCGCTTGCCGTTGCTCTCCATATCGGCCTGCTGCAGGTAGGCGGGGAAGCGGTGCAGATACTGCTCATAGGGGAGGACGGCATGGCTTTCGGCGCCGAAGAAGTCAGTGTACCAGATGCCCAGCAATCCCATAATCACCGGAATGTTCCGGGCAAAGGGCGCGGTGCGGAAATGCTCATCCACCGAAAAGGCGCCGTCGAGCAGCTCCTCGAAGCGCTCGAAGCCGACGCTGACGGCGATAGAGAGCCCGATCGCCGACCACAGCGAGTAGCGGCCGCCGACCCAGTCCCAGAATTCGAACATGTTCTGCGGGTCGATGCCGAATTCGGCCACCTTGTCGGCATTGGTGGACAGAGCCACGAAATGACGCGCCACCGCCTCGGCGTCCCCCAGCCCTCCGAGCAGCCAGTTGCGCGCTGAATAGGCGTTGGTCAGCGTCTCCTGCGTGGTGAAGGTTTTGGACGCGATAATGAACAGGGTGGTTTCAGGGTCGACCCGCTTGAGGGTTTCGCCCAGATGGGTGCCGTCGACATTGGAGACGAAGTGGATGCCGAGATCGGCTTTGGCGTAATGCCTGAGCGCTTCGCACACCATCAGCGGGCCGAGGTCGGAGCCGCCGATACCGATATTGACCACATCCCTTATGGGTTTGCCGGTATAGCCCTTCCAGTTTCCGCTGCGCACCTGTTCGCTGAAGCGGCGCATCTTGTTGAGAACACGACGGACTTCCGGCATGACATCGCGGCCGTCAACCTGGATCGGCCGCTCGGAGCGGTTGCGCAGCGCGACATGCAGAACCGCCCGATCTTCGGTGAGATTGATCCGCTCCCCGGCGAACATGGCGTCGATGCGCTGCCGCAGGCCGGCCTCATCAGCCAGTTGAAGCAGCAACTCCAGGGTCTGATCGGTGATGCGGTTTTTGGAAAAATCGAAGAGAATGTCGTCCAGATGAAGGGAAAAACGTTCAAACCGCCCCTGGTCATGGGCAAAAAAATCGCGCATATGCAGGTCGCACACTTCGCGGTAATGATTCCGCAGGGCTTTCCAGGCGGCAAAGGCAGTCGGACGCGGCATAAAAAACCTCCTCCTCAGGGGTAGAGCGAATCTGAATCAATAAAATCAACATTTTAACACAGATGCAAGGAAATCCCACCCGAGAGAAAGCGATCACGGCTCTCCCGGGCCGGATTCCACCTGCTGCAGGCTCCCTGCGCTGAAGCGCAGAACTTTCCTGCCCCCATGTTTGCTCAGGAATCGGGTCAGGCCATCATCTCCCTTGACCGGCACAAGCTCATGTCCCATGGGCCCCAGGACTTCACTACCGACGACAAAATAAACATCCTGTGCCGAGAGGCGCTCCATCGTAAAATATTCGGTCACATAAAGACCCACCAGTTTTTTGCGGCTGTCTTGCGGCCGATACCTGGACAGATTGAAATAATACGCGAACATATCCTTGGGGCCGTCAAAAAAAACAAGGGCTCCGTCGGAGAATTCAGCGGCGGCAACCCAGTTGGGATAGGTGGCGACATACATGCCGCAGACGGCACAGCGATCATCCGCGGCAGGGGTCAGGCGATCCGTTTCATGCCCCCAGCAGGGGGTTGCCATCAGCAGCGCCAGCAGCACCCATATAATGTTATTACGCATAAGCAACCTTCATTTTTGAGTTCAACCTCCTCTTCAGGCGAGGAACAGGCAAAAACACATAAATAAGCCGGGATTTATTGCGGACTGTTTTCCACCCGACTATACTCGAATTGCCGCGTCTTTGCCATGATCATTATCCGGCAGATCGACACAGGCCCCGATTTCACTCTTGAAGATGCCATTGCACAGCAATTTTTGGCAAAACAGCTGGAGCCCACGCCATGATCCCCTATGATGAGGCCATTCAACGAGTCATCGACACCGTGGAAGTTTTGTCACCGGTAGAGGAAACCATAGAAAACGCCTTGGGGCGTGTGCTGGCAGCGCCGGTTCGCGCCCGCTGGACCATGCCACCGGCTGACAATTCAGCCATGGATGGATTTGCCATGAAGGGTGCGGGTCTGACGGCTGGGAGTGAGCTGCAGGTGGTGGGGTTTGTTCCCGCCGGTCGCCCGTTTACCCAGGCAGTCTCAGACGCAGAGGCGGTGCGCATCATGACCGGCGCTCCCATTCCCGCAGGCTGCGACTCGGTGGTGCCGATGGAAGAGGCCGAGGTCGAAGGCGACCGTATTCAATTACGGAAAGCGCCTCGGCCGGGACAGCATATCCGCCACAAGGGTGAGGAATTCGAGGAGGGAGAAACCCTCCTTTCACCCGGAACCCCCCTCTATGCAGGGGAGATCGCTCTTCTCGCGACGGCCGGGGTCGCGACCGTTCAGGTTTATCCGCGGCCCCGCGTTGCGCTGTTGGCGACCGGAGACGAGTTGGTTGAACTCGGAGCGCCGCCGGGACCGGGCCAGATCATCAATTCCAACACATACCTGCTGGCGGCACGGCTGCGCGAGGAGGACTGTCATGTCCTGCCGCTGGGAATTGCCCGAGACGACCAACGCGATCTTGGCGACAAAATTTCCGCCGGGCTGCGCCTCGATGTGCTGATAACAACGGGGGGCGTCTCTATCGGGGACCGTGACCTGGTGCAGGAGGCCCTGCGGCAGCACGACTTTTCCCCGATCTTCTGGAAAGTCAGGATCAAACCCGGCAAACCGATTCTGTTCGGCACCGCCGGAGGCACGGCCGTCTTCGGCCTGCCCGGCAACCCAGCCGCATCCGCCTCCACCTTTGAGCTCTTTGTGCGCCCCGCTCTCAGGCGCATGGCCGGATTTGCAGATCCCCTGCCGCCCCGGCTTAAAGTTACCCTTGGCAAAGCCGTCGATGGCGGAGAGAAGCGTCAGCGGTTCTTATGGGGGACTCTGCGCGAAGATCAAGGCAGCTACTACTTCGACCCATCGCCGCGGCAGAGTTCAGGGCAGAATCGCAGCCTGCAGGGAGCGCAGGCTTTGTTGCCTGTTGCCGCCGAGAGCCCCGGCATTGCCGCCGGCAGCTCAGTGGATGTGCTGCTGCTGAGGATGCCCCCCGGCCAGAGTCTGTAAAGCATTCACGATCACAACTTGCTGCTTTTTCGCGCCGGGAAAACGCTTGCTTTTCCAGATCAATCATGCTATTTCTACCAGCCGCGTTAAGCTGATGGATGAATGTCGGGGCGTAGCGCAGTCTGGTAGCGCACCTGCTTCGGGAGCAGGGGGTCGGAGGTTCAAATCCTCTCGCCCCGACCATTTTTCTCTACACAAAAGCGGCTTCGGCCGCTTTTTCACTTTGGGCTTTTGCCGGGAGGCCGTCGGTCGTGGGCAGCTTAATTGTGCTGTTGATCCTTTCTTATCTCGTCGGCGCTATCCCCTGTGGCCTGGTGCTGACCAAGCTGGCGGGGCTGGGCGATATCCGTCGCGCCGGCAGCGGCAATATCGGCGCCACCAACGTTTATCGCGTCGGAGGGCGGCGTCTTGGTGTCTTCACCCTGATTCTCGATGCCCTCAAGGGCGTCCTGCCCGTGTTTGTCGCCATGCAGATGGGGCTCTCTCCCTTCGAGGTCGCCCTGGTCGCTGCCGCGACTTTTCTCGGCCACTGCTATCCCGTCTATCTTGGCTTCAAGGGTGGCAAAGGTGTGGCCACCGGCCTTGGCATCTACCTTGTTCTTTCCCCCCCGTCCGTTTTGATTGCCCTGCTTGTTTTCGGCGCTGTTCTGTGGCGTTGGCGCTACGTTTCGCTGGCTTCCATTTCGGCGGCAGCGGTTATCCCCTTCCTGGTCTTGGGCATTGAGGGTTCTTTTCCTCTGTTTCTCGCCACCTTGTTTATTGCCGCGATGGTGATTTTCCGTCACCGGGGCAATATCGAACGGCTTCTCGACGGCAGTGAAAACCGCTTCCAGGCTTGACCTGACCGACACTTGCCGGTTTCGCGACAAAGCTTCATGAATAATCCGGGTTAAGTGCCTTCTTTTCTCCCGTCGCGGCGTGCTATTATTAAGCGATGAAAATAAATTGGGGTCTCCAACTTTTATCTGCATTACTGATCGGTATTGTTTTCCTTTCAACAATTCTCGTGATCGATTTTGCTCTTTTTCTTCGTCGCCCTATGGCGCCATCGCAACCGATCCAAGTTGAAATTACCGCCGGCAGCCCCCTTAGTGTCGTCGCGCACCGACTGGCGGAGGAAAACATCATATCACGCCCCCTCTACTTCAAGTTCCTCGCCCGCCACCGGCAGGTTCAGGGCTCAATCCAGGCGGGTCGCTATCTTTTCGAGCAGACAGCCCGACCCGCCGAGGTTCTCGCACGTCTGGTATCCGGCGACGTCATTCGTCACACCCTGACCATTCCTGAGGGCCTGACTCTCAAACAGATTGCAGAGCGGATTGAAGAACAGGGGTTCGGGTCGGCGATTCGTTTTATGGCGTTGGCGCGGGAACGGCATTTTTTGAAGATGATCGACGCCGACATCGCCTCCCTTGAGGGATACCTGTTCCCTGAAACCTATCTCCTCGACAAAAATATCGGTGAACAGCGCCTGCTTACCGCCATGATCATCGAGTTCAAAAAAAGAGCACGTCCCGAATGGCGTGCGGCCGCCGCCGAGCGTGGTCTCTCACTGCATCAATGGGTGACCCTGGCATCCATCATTGAGAAGGAAACCGCACTCACAGAAGAGATGCCCCGGATTTCCGGAGTCTTTCACAACAGGCTTGAACGGGGGATGCGGTTGCAGACCGACCCGACCGTCATCTACGGCATTGAAGATTTCGACGGGAACCTGACCCGGGCGCACCTGCGCACCCCGACCCCCTATAACACCTATACCAATCCGGGCCTTCCGCCCGGCCCGATCTGCAATCCCGGGGCTGACGCCCTGCATGCGGCCGCCTACCCTGCCTCTACCAGGGATCTTTACTTCGTCTCACGGGGAGATGGCTCCCACGTCTTTTCCCGCACCCTCAAAGAGCACAACCAGGCCGTGCGCCGTTATCAGCTCAAACGTCCATAAAAAAAGCCCGAAGGACTTGCCTTCGGGCCGATTTCGAGAGTGAAACAAATTAGCAGGCTGTTTAGCCTGACAATCAGGCCTTGGAAACCTCCACTGCGGTGGAGTTGGTTGCCGAAGGCAGAACCTGATTGATATTGAGGTCACTGAAGTGATAGGGCGCAAAAAGCAGGCCCTCAGGAACGTCATCCGAGATACGAATCTTGCCCTGAGCCGCCCCCACCGAGGACTTGACCCGCAAAGCCCCCCCGTCAGACACTCCAAGTTTCTGGGCATCCTTGGGATTGATCTCAATATATCCTTCCGGCGCGACTTCGAGAGGCGATTCGGAGAAGGTGGACGTTGTCCCGAAGTGGAAAAGGATTTTACCGCTGAGAAGCTGCATTCCCTTGGCAACTCCCGTCTTGCCGCCGCTGACCGGGACAAACTTAAGAGACTGTTTCTTAAGGGCGGGCAGCGGTTTGAAGCAGGGCTTGCAACGCATGTTCTCCCCAAGAGATACATCGCGATACAGCGGGGCAACAGACTTGATCTCTTCCATGACCTGCTGCAGACCGACTTCACCGGCGCGAGGGACCATTCGCTGATAGAGGTCGGCGAGAATTTCCCAGTCGGCGCGGGCACTACCCACCGGCGTGAGAGCCGGGCGTACGCAGTTTACTCGATGATCGAGAGAGGTGAAGCTTCCCCGCTTTTCCGCGAAAGAGGCGCCGGACAGCACCACGTCCGCCAGCCGGGAGACTTCCGAGGGCAGAATATCCTGCACAACCAGGAATTCAACTTTTTCCAGAGCCTTGCGCCAGCGCATGCTCTCCGGGAAGGTCACCAGCGGGTTGCATGCGGCGAGATAAAGAAACTTGACCTCTCCTTTTTCAATCCCTTCCAGGATCTTTTCCGCGTCCCGTCCCGATGCTGGCAACTCGCATGCCCAGCTCTTTTCAAACTGCGCTTTCTCTTTCCGGTAGTCGGCAGGGCCGGGGAGAAACTCAGGGCAGACCCCCATATCGAGAACCCCCTGCGCATTGCCACGCTCCTCGACCGGGAACACCCCGCCGTCGTCGCCATGCAGCGCTCCGCAGACCAGGGCGAGATTGGCAAGCGCCTGAACCTTGTCAGCGGCACCTTCCGAACGGGTCAGATCGCTGCCGAACACCAGCGACACCGTTTTGGCCTGCCCCAGCATCTCGGCCGCCTCCTCCAGCAGTTCCTGGGAGACGCCGGTTTCTTTCACAACCTGTTTGAGGTCGACTTTTTTCACAGCGTCCTTGATCTTCGCTGCGTCAACCACATAGTTTTTAAGGAATTCATCGTCCGCAAGCCCCTTATCAACGATCAGGCGTGTGAGACCGTTGGCCAGCTGAACCTCGCTGCCGGGACGGTAGCGAAGGTCGCTGTTGGCATAGCGGGAGAGCTTGACATTTCGCAGATTGGCGAGCAGCAACTTGCCGTCGTGTTTGCGGGCAGACCGTTCGATCTGCCAATCGATAGCCGGAGCTTCGGCGGTCGGATCACAACCGAAAACGAGGACCGCTTGAGAGCTGCCGATACGTTCGATGCGGTTGCTGGCACCATTGAGCCCAAGAGAATCCTGAAGCACGCCTATGCCGCGCATGGCCCCGTAGCGGGCCTCGGAGTCGATATTGTTGCTTCCGAGCCCGACACGGAACAATTTCTGAAAGAGATAGTTCTCCTCATTGCTCAAGCGGGCGGAAGACAGGCCGGCCAGGGCGTCGGCGCCATGCTTCTCTTTGACCTGGCGGGCCTTTTTAACGACCGTCGCCAGAGCGTCTCCCCATTCCGCCGGCATCAGCTGGCCGCCCTGGGCTACCATAGGCGCTTTGAGTCGCTGGTCCGAATTAACGAATCCGTAGTTGAAGAACCCACCAATGCACAAATTGCCGTTATTGGCGGTCGCGCCGTCTTCGGAAGTCACCCGCTGGATTTTGCCATGCTTGACGTGAATGTCGACTTCGCACTGGCTGCCACACTGAGTGCAGATGGAGGGCGTCACTTTCAATTCCCAGGGGCGTGCCTTGAATTTGAACGGCTTGGAAATCATCGTCCCTGTGGGGCATACCGCTACGCAGTTGCCGCAGAATTCGCACTTGTCGAGGTCCTTGTCGATAAAGGCCTTTTCGCCCTTTTCATTGATGAAGAGAGCTTGCGAACCAACAACTTCGTAGCAGACTTTGACGCATTTCTCACATAGAATGCAGCGCGAAGGAACCTGCTGGATCAGCGGCCATTTGTCGATCGCTTCCGGCTGTACATCCTCGGCGGCGAAATCTTGTTTTGTCACATCGAGCGCATAGCAGGTATCCTGCAGGTCGCATTCGCCGGCTGCGTCGCAAACCGGACAATCCAAGGGATGATTGACCAGCATCAACTGCATGACCTGGCGACGGATTTCGGAAAGCTGCTCCGATTGCGTCGTCACCACGATGCCTTCCTTGACCGGTGTGTTGCAGGCGGTCATCGGCCGGGCGACGCCCTCGATTTCCACCGCGCAGACACGGCAGGCGCCGGTTGGAGAGACCTTCTCCAGCCAGCACAGAGTGGGAATATTGATTCCAACCGTGCGGGCCGCCTCGAGAATGGTGCTTCCTTTCGGCACGCTGACCGTTTTGCCGTCAATCGTCAAACTGACCATAAGAATATCACCCCTGAAACCTGGAACGAGGTACGCTGCAGCCGGGCGCGTCAACCGAACGCGCATACGACCCTACGCTCCCTTCCAGATAGTTTAGATCGCAGCCATCGCCATGCGGTAGCACCGCAGACACCTTTCGGCCTCGCGCACCGCCTGACTGTCGCTCAGGCCGAGTTCGACCTCACAGTAATTCTTGTAGCTCGCCCGTTCGGGGCCATGAATCTCGGCCTGCTCTTCCCGCTCTGCCGAATCGAGCCAGGCCACCTCTTCATCTTTTTCGTAAACACCCAGATTGGTCAGGATGTCTTCCATAATTTCTTCATCGGAGAGATAAACCTTCTTCTCCTCCAGCCAGCGCTGAATGACGCGGGCGGCACGGTGCGCGTTGCCGACGCAGGCCACCACGGTCAGAGGACCGATTTCCGCATCCCCGCTGGCAAAAACGCCATCAAGATCAGTGACCAGGGTTCGCACGAGGTAGTTGCCCATATCATCCTTGAGCGAACGACCATCCAGCCCTTTAAGCGGCAGATAGCGGGTCACCACCGTATTCCATTTGGTGATGTCGATCCCCATATCTTCGGGGATGAAGGTTAAATCGGGGTCCTGGCCGATGGCGGGAATGACGGTATCGCACTCGAGAACAAATTCGCTGCCCTCGATCGGTTCGGGACGCCGGCGCCCTGAATCGTCGGGCTCGCCGAGCTGCATACGCACACATTCGACCCCGGTGACCTGGTTCTTGTCGTCAACGACGATCTTCTTGGGAAGCACCAGGAATTCAAACTTAACCCCTTCTTCTTCAGCGCCGTCGACCTCCCACACGTCAGCGGGCATCTCCTTGCGGGTACGGCGATAAACCAGGTAGGATTCCTCGGCGCCTTCACGCAGGGCGACGCGGACGCAGTCAATGGCGGTATTGCCGCCGCCGACCACCACGACTTTTTTACCCATGCCGGTCGGCTTGCCCATGTAGGCATCGCGCAGAAACTCGATGCCGCCGCGGAGAAAGCCTTTGTACCCCTTGTCCTCGCCTTCAACCCCCATGGGCTTTGACTTGTGCGCACCGGGTGCGAGCAGCACCGCGTCGAATTTCTCCTTCAATTCAGGCAAGGTAATATCCTTGCCGACACGGGTGTTGTAGACGATCTCCACCCCGAGGGACTGGATGATATCGATGTCACGCTGCAGGATATGGCGCGGCATACGGTAGGCCGGAATGCCGACCGCAATCATCCCGCCGCCGAATCCTTCCGGCAGGGCCTCGTAAATCGTCACCGGATAACCTTCAAGAGCAAGGTAATAGGCCGCGGTCAACCCGGCAGGTCCGGCGCCGACAATCGCCACCGTCTTGTCCTTGCGCGGCTTGGGCACCATGGGCGGATTCTTCTTGTGCTTCCACTCCCAGTCGGAGGCGGTGCGCTTGAGCAGCATGATGCTGATCGGGTCGTCTACATTCTTGCGGCGGCAGGCTGTCTCGCAGGGATGGGGGCAGACACGGCCGCAGACCGCGGGAAGCGGCATGCTGTCGCGAATGACCTCGAGAGAATGATCAAACCGATACTCTTTGATCTCCTCGATATACTGGGGGATATCAATGTGAGCCGGGCACTTGTCCTGGCAGGGCGCGGTATACTTGTGGACCAGGCGATGTCCGCTCTGGGGAGCGCTTTCACCATTGATCCGCGCCAGAAAATCTTCACGGTAATGGGTCACGGCGTCGACCAGCGGTTTGGCCGAACTCTGGCACAGAGTGCACTTGCAGTTGCGCAGCAGTTGTGCAAGAACAGGAACCTTGTCCAGATCCTCAGCCTTGGCGCTGCCGTTGTTAAAACCTGCAAACAGATCGGTCAGAACCTTGGTCCCCTTTTTCCCCGGCGTGCACTTGCCGCAGCAGTAAAGCGTCTGCACCCGGTGAATATATTCGGCCGCCATCGAGGGAACGTCAACACTGGCATCAAACACCAGGATCCCGTTCCAGCCCATGAAGGCGGCCAGGGGTTTTTCACCGTCAAACGTTGTGGGGAGCTTGACCTTGGGGGGTTCCGTGTCGGCGGTGGACTTGCGGTTGTCGACGACCTGCGAGCCCCAACTTGAAAAAACGATCTGGGTCAAATCGACCTCCTGTCGGCCTCGTCTGCCGGAGCTTGTGAAATGAAGCTTGCCCGCGGAAAAAAGAACAAAAGCCGGGTCAATGCAAAGGGTTAATACCGAGCTTTATGTATACAGTATGCAATCTAATAGCACAAACGTAAACGCCAAATCAAGGGAAAATTTCCCATTCCTCGCGCTCCCTTCGAAAGGGCGAAAAATAAAGGAAATCACTATTTTAGAATTCAAATTCGAAGCCCGTCTCACCGGTTCAGTCCGCGCCTGGAAAGGGTGGAAACGGCGTTTCGAGAAGCCATCTTCCCTGCCCGGTATTGTCGATCCCGGCGGCCTTCCAATGCTGCACCGTGTCAAACCGGCGCAGTGATGCCGACGGCAGTTCATAATATTCGATTTCCAGGGTCACTTCAGCCCTCAGCCCCTCATCGGAGGGGACAATATCGACAATACGGACCTCGGTGACATTAATCTGGCCGCGATCACGCTGCCGTTCGATGAAGGCCCGTCCCTCTTCCGCATCGACAAAATAACTGGCGACTGCCCCATGATCTCCCCATCGCAACGCCTGAGCGAAGCGGCCGAGTGTGGAATGCAGGTCTTTCTGGGGTGTGAGGGTAGACTGGCAGGCAGACAAAATCAACGTCGCCAGCAATAGAAACCCGAACACTTTAGGAGATCTCAAGCACAGAGTTTTCATTTTTTCACACTGGACCCTTGCATGGGAAAAATCCTGGGATAGAATGGATCTTTTGATTTTGGAAAGCCGAGCAAACGATTATGCTCTGTTTCGCCGACGATCGTCGAAAACTTGAGTTGACGTTGCAAACCAAGGAGGCACGCGGGCGCACCATGAAAAATGTTGAAATCTACACCAAAAGCTACTGCCCTTACTGCAAGCGCGCCAAAGAACTGCTGCATATCAAAAACGTCTCTTTCACCGAGTTTGACGTCACCTCCGACCCCGTTAAGGAGCAGGAGATGCGCCACAGGTCCGGTCGCCACACGGTGCCGCAGATTTTTATCGACGATGAGCCGATCGGCGGCTGCAGCGACCTGTTCGACCTGGATGAGACCGGTGAACTGGACGGCAAACTCGGGATCAACTCCAGCGGCGGATAAACCGGATCAACTCCAGCGCGATGTCGACCTTACCAAAAGGCGGCATCAGATACCACCCCCCGACTCGCCCGCGACCGGCATCGATCAGCTCCCTGGCCACCGCCAGCCCTTCCGCCACGCCTTCCGGACCGCTCTTGCCGCGCATTCTCTGCCGCACTGTATCCGGCAGGCGGATGCCGGGCACCTCGTTATGCAGAAACTCGGCATTGCGCTCGCTCACCAGGGGAAGGATCCCTACCAGGACCGGGATTTCAAGCGGTTCGGTCAGCCGCAGCATTTCGTCAAGCAGAGCAGCGTCATACACCGGCTGGGTCTGCACAAAGCAGGCCCCTGCGGCGATCTTCTTCTCCAGGCGCAGGATCTGCCCCTCCATGTTCCGCACGTTCGGATTGAAAGCGGCCCCCAGCAGAAATTCAGTATGACCGCCGAGGTCGGCACCCATCAGGTTGGTCCCACGGTTCAGGGCGGACAGAAGTTCGAGCAGCCCGATGGAATTGAGATCAAAGACACTGGTGGCGCCAGATTCCCCCCCTAGGGAGACCGGGTCACCGGTGACCGCCAGGATGTTGCGCAACCCCAGCAGGTGAGCCCCCATCAGGTCCGAGTGCAGCCCGATGAGATTGCGGTCGCGGCAGGTCACGTGGGCTATGACCGGCACCCCAACCTCCTGCTGCAGCCGACTGGCCAGGGCGAGATTGCCGAGGCGGATGCGTGCCAGGGGATTTTCCGCGAGGCTGATGGCATCCACGCCTGCCTCATGCAGTGACCTGGCCGCAGCCAGCACCTTGTCGCAATCGAGACCGCGCGGCGGGTCGATCTCCACCGTCACGACCGGACGCTTCCCCCAGCCATCGAGAAACCCTGTTGGCCGGCAGAGGGGATGAGTCGACTCGACGGGGGAAGCCGCCTGCGTCCGCCTCGGCAACATGCGGGGTGCAGGCACGCTGCCCCGCACGGCTTCAGACAGAGCGCGGATATGCTCCGGCGTCGTGCCGCAGCATCCTCCCACCAGGGTCGCACCCGCCGCCACCATTTCGCGCCCCATGGAAGCAAAATATTCCGGGGTGGCCAGATAGATGTAGCGCCCATCGTGATACTGGGGAAAGCCGGAATTGGCAAAGGCCGACAGGGGACGATCGGTCAACGCCGCCATCGCCTTGACGGCAGCCAGCAGATCACGCGGCCCGGAGCCGCAATTGGCGCCGATCAGATCCGCCCCGGCGGATTCCAGAACCGGAACCGCCGTCTCGGCATCAATCCCATCGCGGGTTCGGCCGCCTTCGAGAAAGGCAAGCTGAGCGACGGCGGGCAGCCCGATTTCTGCGGCAACAGCCAGTGCGAGACGCAGGTCTGCGAGGGAGGAGAACGTTTCGAGAAGAAACAGATCCACCCCGCCCTCGGCCAGAGCATTCATCTGCTCACGCAGAATCTGCCTTTTCTCCGATTCCTCCAGCGGCGCATCGCCCCCGCGAGGCCCGATAAGCGGCCCCACCGAGCCGGCCACATAGCGGGTGCTGCCGGCCGCCTGCCTTGCCAGGCGGGCACCGGCGCGATTGATTTCGGCCACCTTGCTCTGCAGGCCGATTGCACCGAGGCGCGCACGGTTGGCCCCGAATGTGTTGGTTTCGAGCAGATCGGCACCAACGGCGGCGTAGGCCTCATGCACAGAGGCAACCAGCGTTGGGCGCACCAGGTTGAGGTGTTCGAAGTTGGCATCGAGCGAAACGCCGCGTTCATAAAGGAGCGTCCCCATAGCGCCGTCACCGATAACGACACGTTCGGCGCACAACTCTAGAAAACGTCTGCTGCGTGAGGGGTAATTAGACATGGGTGGTTTCCGGAAGTCTCATAAAAACCGCGGCTATGCTGATGTGCCGGGTTCTTTGAATCGAATAATTGCTGTATGAAATTTATGCCCGTCGGAGACCGCCAGCGACAGGGAGACCTCCATTTCGATCGGGCTGCCGTCGCGCCGTCGGCCGATAATCCGATGAATGTTGTTCATCAGGTCGTCTTCGTGGAGACGCAGATATTCGGCGGTTCCAATCTCATGCAGGCTTTTGGTGGCATCGGGGTGAACAAGCTTGGCGACATCCATGCCCAAGACTTCGCGCTTGCTGTAGCCGAAAAGTTTCTCCGCCCGGCGGTTGAACAGGATAATTTTACCGTTTTCAAGAAAGCTGATGATCCCGTCGCCGGCATTGTCCGTGAGCAGACGGAAGCGCTGCTCCGACTCCTCCAGCTCCCGTGTCTTTTCCCCAAGTCCCGCCACCATCTCGTTGAAACTGTCAATCAGCCGTCCGATCTCATCGCGCCCCCTTCTCGGCAGCACACGGTCGAAACGTCCGGTCCGCAGGATTTCGGAGGTCACCTCCCCCAGACGTCCAAGCGGACGAGTCACTGCAAATCGGATCAATATGCCCAGGCAGGTGATCAGCGCCAGGAAATTCACGCCGTTCGCCAGCAGGTCACGGTTCAGGTTGGCATGCAGGCGCTGAAGAATCTCGCTCATGGGGATCGAAACCGATACCGCGCCGATGACCTCTCCAAGCTGGTAGTGATATGCCTGGTCCCGTTCCGGCGGAAACATTTCCTTGATGAAGTCGGGCGCCTGCTGAGGATCGCCATGGCAAGGCATACAGCTCGAATCGGCCTCAAAGGGCATCATGTAACGGAAAAACGGCCCCTCCTCAGCGGAAACCTCCGTGTAATATTCATCCAGATCCGGCTCGCCACGGAAGCGTTTAAGCACTTCAAGTTCAAAGAGATCCGGAGCATTGTCGGGATTGCGGTAGCGGTCCGAGGTCTGGCGCAGGCTGTAGCCGAGATCTTCGGCGACCCGCTGGCCAATGCGGTTGGAGGCCACCACGGGGATCAACCCGCAGCGATCTGCGGAGAGCTCAACCCCCCAGGATTGGTACTGCTCGGAGAGGTATTCGCGAGTGTGCACAGCATGATAAGCCGCTTCGCGCGCCTTTTGCAGGGCCTCATCGAGGATGACGCTCTTGACCTGGCGGTAATGCAGAAGGGAGGTCAACCCGAAGAAAACCACCAGGATTCCGGCAACGATCACGGTAATTTTGGTCAGCAGGCTCAGATTTCGGAATGGCGACATAAGATTTTCCAGAACAGGGAAACACAGCGAAAACGCAGCGACGAAAAATCCGTTACCAGTTTACCCGGCTATCCTCAGTGCGCAAGCCCGAGACGCTGAAGAAGCTGGCGGAGAATCGCGGCGGTCAACCCCCAGATCTCGTGCTGATCCACGGAATAGAAATCAACCGGATGCACCCGGCCGCGGTGCCGCCAGTCTTCCTGGCGATGAATGGCGGGATCTCGAAATCGCGCCAGGGGAACTTCTATAATCTCGGCAATCTCACCCGGATCGGCCTGAAAAGAATAGGGCCAGGGGAAAAACCCGACATAGGGCGTCACATGGTAACCGTAAACCGAAAAAAAATCATCCAGCCGCCCGAGAACTCTGACATCGTCGGGCGCAATTCCCAACTCTTCACGGGTTTCACGCAGGGCGGTGGTTACCAGGTCGCAATCATCCGGCTCACGACGTCCCCCTGGGAAAGAGATCTCCCCCCGGTGATGCCGCAGGCGATCGGTACGCCGCGTGAAAAGAACGTAATCCTCGCCCTCGCGATTATACAAAGGGACCAGCACCGCCGCGGGGCGCAGATCCTCAGGGGGCAAGCGGCGCGGTTCCTGTCGGGCCAGCGCCTGACGCACCCGCCCCGGATCAAGATTCATGAGCGTGCCGCCTCCGCCCGTGTTCTGAGGGCCTGTACGGTGGCATGATAGTCCTCTGAATTGAATACCGCGCTGCCGGCCACGAAGACATCGGCGCCGGCGGCGGCAATCTCGGCGATATTGTCAGGCTTGACGCCACCGTCGACTTCAAGCTCCACCTGCAGCCCGCGCCGGTCGATCTCATGGCGCAAAGCCGCAATCTTGGCAAGACTTGAAGGGATGAACCCCTGCCCGCCGAATCCGGGATTGACGCTCATGACCAGCACCAGGTCGAGATCCTCAAGAATGACGTCAAGGGTCGATACCGGAGTGGCCGGGTTGATGGAAACACCGGCTTTGCACCCCAGGCTCCTGATCAACTGAATGGTGCGATGAAGGTGCGCCCCAGCTTCCTGGTGGACCGTGATCAGATCGGCACCGGCCTCGGCGAAATCGGGGATGTACTGGTCGGGGTTGTCGATCATCAGGTGAACGTCGAACGGCAGCCGGGTGCAGGCGCGCAAGGATTTGACCACCGGGGCGCCGAGGGTGATGTTGGGCACGAAATGGCCGTCCATGACATCGACATGCACATAGTCGGCACCCGCGTCTTCAATCGCTTTTATCTCTTGGCCCAGGCGTGCGAAATCCGCGGAAAGGATGGAGGGGGCTATTTTAATCATTGGGGCTCCTGTTTGTTAGTCCGGGGTCCGTGGTCCATGAAATCGTCAGCTATTTCCTCGATTGCCGGCAATCTTGCAACAGACAGCGGACAACGGACATCTTCTATTTTTTTATCATCCGCACCGCCCAGAAGGCATCCATTCCATCATGACGGTGAGGGAAGGTCCGCAGCGCACCCTGGGAATCGAACAGGTTATGCCAGTGCTCCGGCAGACTGTCACGCGGGTCCTGCCGCACAAATTCCGGGTGGCGGGCCAGAAAGTCGGAGATGACCGCCTCAGTTTCCTCCGGAGTGAAGGTGCACACGGAATAAACCAGGGTACCGCCCGAACGCAGCAGCGGCGCGACATGGTGCAGAATCGTCTTCTGCAGCTGCGCCATCTGCCTGATATCGGCGGCTTTGCGCCGCCAGCGGGTCTCGGGGTTGCGGCGAAGGACGCCGAGGCCGCTGCATGGCGCATCGACCAGAATCCTGTCAAATGATTCCGGAGGCCATTTCGTCGGCGTACGGCTCAGATCGCAGGCTTCGGCTTCGACCCCCCGGCACCCCAGGCGCACGGCGCCGTCGCGGATCAGGGTTACGCGCTGCGGATGCAGGTCAAGTGCAGTGATAAGAGCGTCGTTGGCGGCAAGAGCTGCAATATGGGTAGTCTTGCCGCCGGGGGCAGCGCAGGCGTCGAGAATATGCTCTCCAGGGTGCGGATCCAGCAAGTGAGCCATCATCTGACTGGCCTGATCCTGCACCTGATACCATCCCTCCTGGTTGCCGGGCAGGCCACTGTCCCCCCGGGCGAGAACGTGAAGAGCCTCCGGCACATAATGTCCGGGGCGCCCTTCTCCACCCTGCCGACGCAACTCCGAGAGGTACGCGTCACGAGAAGTCTTCAGGGTATTGACCCGCAGCGTCGTGGGAGCCGGCTCGAGGAAAGCCGCTGCCAGCGCAACGGCTTCTTCGGCCCCCCATTCGGCAAGCCAGCGTTTGGCCAGCCAGCCGGGGATCGACAGGGTATGTTCGAGGTGCGCTTGAGGGTCCGCCGCTGCCGGCCAGGGGATGCGTGCCTTTTCACGGTCAAGGGCGCGCAGCACGCCGTTGAGCAGGCCACAGGCGCGCTGCAACTTCACCTTGCGCGCCAGTTCCACCGTTTCATAGACGGCGGCGCGGGCGGGCACCTTGTCGAGGTGCAGCAACTGGTGGGCGCCGAGCCGCAGCAGACACAGGATGCCGGGCTCGAGCTTGTGCAACGGCTGACGGCAGAAACGGGACAGGGCAAAATCGATGCGCCCGCGGCGGCGCAAAACCCCATAAACCAGCTCGGTCAAAAGACCACGGTCACGGGGATCGGTTTGCGGCTGCGAAACCAGAAAACGGTCGAGCGCCAGGTCGGAGAAAGCTCCATCCTCGACCTGGCACAGGATGTCAAAGGCCGCACGGCGCGGGTCGAAAGTCGTCAAGAAAAGTCCAAAAAAAGAAAAGGGCTAAGAATATAAGCCGGGCTGAGGAAAACAGCGTCAAAAAGAGGTCATGCTCTCCAGCCGGCGTACCCGCTCCTCTACCGGAGGATGGGTCGAGAACAGGTTTTTGAACCCGCCGCCGCGCAGAGGATTGACGATGAACATGTGGGCAGTCGCCTCATTGACTTTCGGCATAGGGGCGCTTTGATTGGCCGCTTCAAGCTTGCGCAGGGCGCTGGCCAGATAATGGGGGTTGTTGCCGCACAGGCGGGCACCGCCGCGGTCGGCTTCGTACTCGCGGGAGCGAGAAATCGCCATCTGCACCAGCATTGCCGCCATCGGTGCAAAGATCGCCATGGCGAACAGGGCAATGGGGTTGCTCCCCTCCTCGTCGCCGCCTCCAAAGATAGCGGCCCACTGGGCCATATGCGCCATCCAGGAAACGGCGCCGGCAATGGTGGCCGCAATCGATCCGATCAGGATATCGCGATGCTTGACATGGCTCATTTCATGCGCCATCACACCCATCAGTTCTTCGCGGGAGAGGATCTGCATAAGCCCCTCGGTCGCCGCGACCACCGCATGAGAGGGATTGCGACCGGTGGCGAAAGCGTTGGGAGTGGACTGCGGCAGGATGTAAACCTTGGGCATCACCAGGTTGTTGCGTTGGCAGAGTTCCTGCACGACCTCGTACAACAGGCCGCTGTTGACCTCTTTGCCCTTATACATCTTGATGACGATCTTGTCGGAGAACCAGTAGCTGCCCAGGTTCATGGCGGCAGCAATCACCAGCGCAAAGAACGCGCCGCCGGAACCGCCGACAGCGCCACCGATGCCAACCAGTACCAGGGTCAGAAGAGTCATGAAAAATACGGTACGCAGTGTATTCATTCGGATCACCTTAGTTTTTGTTTGCCTTTGAGTTTTTGATTTCAAAAATTTCTTTTTGCGATGGCTCGTCCAGATGCAGCCAGAGCAACTTAATCATCATTTTGGGAAATTCAAGAGACGACGCACTCATCGATGGCTTCGCGCACCTGCTGGAAAACTACGTGTGTATTGATGCAGGGGCCGTTGGGCCGGTGATTGAGGATGCCGATCACCGGCAGGGGGTAGGCGTCGCGAATGCCGGCAGTCAGGTCGCGCTCACAAGCAACGGCAACGATCAACTGCGGCCTCTTTTCGACGATAATCTTGCGTGCCAGCGTGCCGCCGGTAGCCACCGCGATATCGATCCCCCGCTCGCGAGAGAGCTCAAGCAGGCCGCTGATGTCACACTGTCCGCACTGTTTGCATTTACTCACATCGCCGGTAATTTTGATACCGCAGTCGAACAGTTGGATGCAGTGCGGCAGCAGAATCAGCACCTGCGTGGTGTCGACCCGTATTTTTTTGGCACGCACCAGCTGGTTATTCAAAGCGATGAACGACTGCTGCAGGGTATCGCGATCCAGCCGCAGCAGACGTCCAAGCCCGATAATGGCCGGAAACAGGTATTTGATCACCAGTCCGCGCAGGCGCTCGGAGAGCAGCAGATCACGCCCCGTCAATACCGTCATGACCAGCAGGGCGAGGCCGCCGAACACCACGGCCCCGACAGAGGCCAGCACCAGTCCGAGAATCAGCGGCAGAATCGGATGAATGCTGCTCAACCCGACACTGGGAACCCACCACATCAGGACGCCAAGAATAAACATCAGGACGCACGCGCCGGCCAGCAGGCCGATGAACAGCCGCTTGCGAGGCCGAAAAGGCGCTTGCGCCCGGGAAAAATCCACCACTAAAAAACCTTAGCCGAGTTGCGTGCCCGGTTTCAGATCCGCCCGGCCGCGCAGAAAATCAGCGGCGCTGAGACGTTTCTTACCGGGAAGCTGGAGTTCGCCTATACTCAGAAAATCTTCGCCGCAGGCCACCCTGATGCCTGACTGGTCCGCAGCCATCACCCGGCCCGGCTCGCCGCAGCCCGCCACGACCTGGGTGCGGGCGATGCGCAGCACCTCGCCGTTGAAATAGGTATAAGCCCCGGGCCAGGGGTCGAGGCCACGCACCTGGTTGTGCAGCATTCGCGCATCCTGCGTCCAATCGATAAGCCCATCGCCTTTTTTCAGCATCGGCGCGTAGGTGCTCAACGCATCGTCCTGCTTCTGCGGCTGGAGCGTTCCCGCCCGAAGCTGGGTCAGGGTCTCCTCGATGGTCTCGCGCCCCAGCAGGGCCAGGCGGTCGTGAAGCTCTCCGGCTGTTTCGTCAGGCCCGATCGGAATCGCCTTCTTGACCAGCATATCACCGGTATCGAGCCCCTCGTCCATCAGCATGGTGGTGATCCCTGTTTCGGTGTCGCCATCCATGATCGCCTTGTTGATGGGGGCCGCTCCGCGATGACGCGGCAGCAGGCTGGCATGCACGTTGATGCAGCCGAAGCGCGGAATTTCCAGGACGCTCTTGGGAAGAATCTGCCCGTAGGCCACCACCACGATCAGGTCGGGCGCCAGGGCGCGCAATTCGTCGACAACCTCAGGCCGTCTCAACTTGTCGGGCTGAAACACTTTGATGCCATGCTGCTCCGCCAGCTCTTTGACCGGCGGCGGGGCTGTTTTTTTGCCTCGCCCTTTAGGCCGATCAGGCTGGGTATAGACCCCGACCAAATCGAGGCCGGCATCGATCAGTCCCTCAAGGGTGGCCAGGGCAAACGCAGGCGTGCCCATGAAAACGGTGCGGATATCCTTGGCGTCGATCACAACTCCTCCTGCTTCTGCTCCAGAATCTTTTTATACTTCTTTTTAAACAGGCTCTTTTTCAGTGGGGAGAGGTGATCGATGAACAACACCCCGTCGAGATGTTCGATCTCGTGCTGGAAGGCCACCGCCAGGAGTCCTTCAGCGTCCAGTTCAACCTGCTGTCCATCAAGGTCGAGGTAGCGGACTCGCGCTCGCGGGCTGCGTGTGACCTTGGCGTAATAGCTCGGCACCGACAGACAGCCTTCCTCCTCGCAGATTTCGCCTTCAAGAGAAAGGATTTCAGGGTTGACGGCACAGATAAGGCGCCGTTGATCGTCGTCGCCGGCGCAGTCAAGGACAATGACCCGTTTGAGCACGCCCACCTGGGGCGCGGCCAGGCCGACTCCGGGCGCCGCATACATGGTTTCCGCCATGTCATCGGCCAGCGTGCGAATCTCGTCGTCGACCTCGTCAACGGTTTCAGACTTCTGCCGCAGCACAGGATCGGGATAATGCAGTATTTTTCGAATAGCCATAATTTAAGGGACTCCCATTTCGGCAACTCGTGCAAAAAAGACGAATTGCGGCAAGGGTTCAATCCTCAATGATACGTTCAGCGCAAAAGCCAAGTCAACCCGCATCGCCGCCGAGGTCCGAGGACGAGACTTGTCCACCTGCGCGATTCAACGTCGATCAAGAAGTTCTACCGACATTGCATCAGGGGCGCACTTTAGGGAGCAGCGACTCCAGCAGGGTAAAAAGTTCCTGCAGGTCAGCCATGGTCATGTCGGCCATGTGTGGGATGCGAAAAGTTTTGTTCTTGATCTTGCCGTAGCCGTTATCGATGGCATAACCCTGCTCCCCGGCGAGCTTCTTGAGCCGCTCCAGGTCGGTGCGCTCATCATTGCAGGCGCAGGTCAGGGTCTGCGAGCGCGCCCCTTCGGCGGCGAACAGGGAGAATCCCTGCTGCTGCACCCACTGCCGGGTGGTGTCGGCCATCTGCGCATGGCGGGCGTAGCGCGCGGCCAGCCCTTCGGCAAACATCTTGTCGAGCTGGTGCGCCATAGCGTAGATGAGGCTGATGCAGGGGGTGCTGGGAGTGTTGTGCTTCAGGTCGTTCTTTTCAAACTCCTCGAAGTCAAAATAATACCCGCGATTGGGCGTGCTGCGGGCCTTTTCGAGAGCCCGGGGCGAAACCGCGAAGACGGCCAGCCCCGGCGGCAGGCCAAACGCCTTCTGAACGCCGGCCAGGCAGACATCGGTGCCCAGCGCGGCCAGATCAAGCGGGACCGCCGTCATGGAGGAGACCGTATCGACGATAAAAGAAACATCCGGGTACTTCTTCATCACTTCGGCGATTTCCGCCAGCGGCGACATGACGCCGGTGGACGTTTCATTGTGCACCAGGGTCATGGCATCGTATTTCCCACCGGCCAGGGCCTGGTCAACCATCTCTGCGGAGATCGGCTGCCCCCATTCGGCGCTGAACAGATCCGCCTCGATGCCGCAGCGGCGGGTGACGTCATGCCATTTGGTACTGAAGGCGCCGTTGCCGAAGCAAGCGCAGCGCTTCTGCACCAGGTTGCGCACCGCGCCCTCCATCACCCCGAAAGCGCTCGAGGTCGAGAGAAACACGGGATCCTCGGTATTGAGCAGGGCCTTCAATCCCCGCGTCACTTTTTCATGCAGCTGGGCATACTCCGCCATCCGGTGTCCGACCATAGGGGCGCACATGGCTTCCATGACATCGGGGGAGACTTCCACTGGACCGGGAATAAAAAGTTTTTTATGCATCTGGTGCTCCGTTGTCAGTTGTCAGTTGTCAGTTGTCAGTTGTCAGGCAAAGAATAATCATTATCGGTTCTTTTGTCGACCGGACCAAATCAAAATCGCATTGCTGTGGAAAAGAGAACCTCAGGAGCCGATTCTGGAGCAATTGACATTGCAGGCCTCACCCGGCTAGCATGGCCCACGCTCGGGCCATTTGTTCGAATTTTCAGCCGAAAGGAGTTTCAGTCAATGATCGTCCGGCTGCTTGCACTGCTCTCAACGCTTTGCCTTGCCGCATGTGCCGCCGAGTCAACCACGGTGGAGAAAAAAGCGGGGTTTGTTTTGCGCCCCGACACTCAAGTCATCTATATTGCGCCTTTTCGCACCGTCATGGTCCCCGCCCCGGTCGCCGATCCACTGTTCGATACGTTTGTCGACGAACTCAATCTGCGCGGCGAGCAGTCACCTGAAAACAGCTACTCTTTCGTAATCCTGAAAAAAATCCCAGCCGAAATCGACGGCGGACAGCTCGCACGGCACCATTACCTCACCGGCGAACTCTACGGATTTCTGGAGGACAGCGGCGGCGGCTCCACGACCATCCAGATACAGGCGCGTCTGCAGCTGTTTCAGCCCGGGAACGAGGATTCCACCTTGACGATCCATGACAGCGACTTGTTGTACTTCGACCACGACCAGGCCGCACTGCCTGAAAAACGCCAGGAGATCGCTCAGCGTGTCGCCCACAGGCTGGCAGACAGCCTGTGGCAGGCGCTGATGGATCGATAAAAAGAGTCTGAACCCGCCGTTATCTCACGACCCTCGTCACATTTTTGCCAATTCCCCCCTTGACATTGTTTTCACGCTGATTATATTTAGGCCTATCGTTAGCACTCACTCCAGATGAGTGCTAACAAAGCAAGGTCGACATTCTCACGGGCATAGCCCGCATATCCTTACTCGCAGAAAGGAGAAACACGCATCATGAACATCAGGCCTCTGCAGGACCGTATCATTGTTGAACGGGTCGAGGAAGAAACCACAACGGCTTCCGGAATCATCATCCCCGACACCGCCAAGGAAAAGCCCCAGGAGGGCAAGGTCATCGCCGTTGGCAACGGCAAGAAGACCGAAGACGGCAAGGTCATCCCTCTCGACGTCAAGGTCGGCGACAAAGTGCTGTTCGGCAAATATGCCGGCACCGAAATCAAAATCAAAGGCAAGGAATACATGATGATGCGCGAGGACGACATCCTCGGCATCGTTGAGTAATTCACGCCTTTCACAACTGGTCGTCAGTCAATCTACACTAAGGAGGACATTTCAATATGGCAGCAAAAGAAATCAAATTCGGGCAGGACGCCCGTGCCCGCATTCTCAAAGGGGTCAACACCCTGGCCAACGCCGTCAAGGTGACTCTCGGCCCTAAAGGGCGCAACGTGGTGATTGAAAAATCCTTCGGCGCTCCCCTGATCACCAAGGACGGCGTGACCGTCGCCAAGGAGATCGAACTGGGAGACAAATTCGAAAACATGGGCGCACAGCTGGTCAAGGAAGTTGCTTCGAAGACTTCCGACGTCGCCGGCGACGGCACCACCACTGCGACCGTGCTGGCCCAGGCCATCTATCGCGAAGGCGTCAAGCTGGTCACCGCCGGCCACAGTCCCATGGAGATCAAGCGCGGCATCGACAAGGCCGTTGAATGCGCTGTCGGCAGCCTTAAAGAGCTGTCCAAGCCGATCAAGGACCACACCGAAATCGCCCAGGTCGGCACCATCTCCGCCAACGGCGACGCCACCATCGGCAACATCCTCGCCGAAGCCATGGAGAAGGTCGGCAAGGAAGGGGTCATCACCGTCGAAGAAGCCAAGTCGATGGAAACCTCTCTCGAAACCGTCGAGGGGATGCAGTTCGACCGCGGCTACCTCAGCCCCTATTTCGTGACCGATGCCGAGCGCATGGAAACGGTGCTGGAAGACGCCCTGATCCTGATCCACGACAAGAAGATCAGCAACATGCGTGACCTGCTGCCGGTTCTTGAGCCGGTGGCCAAGCAGGGCCGCCCCCTGATGATCATCGCCGAGGATGTTGAAGGCGAAGCGCTGGCCACTCTGGTCGTCAACAAGTTGCGCGGCACCATCAACATTGCCGCTGTCAAGGCTCCCGGCTTCGGCGACCGCCGCAAAGCCATGCTCGAAGACATTGCCGTGCTCACCGGCGGCAAGGTCATCAGCGAAGAGATCGGCTTCAAGCTCGAGAACGCCACCATCGACATGCTCGGCACCGCCAAGCGCATCGTCATCGACAAGGACAACACCACCATCATCGACGGTGCCGGCGCTGAAGCCGACATCGAGGCACGCGTCAAGCAGATCCGCGCCCAGATCGAGGAAACCACCAGCGACTACGACCGCGAGAAGCTTCAGGAGCGTCTTGCCAAACTGGTCGGCGGCGTAGCCGTGGTGAAAGTCGGCGCAGCTACTGAAACCGAGATGAAAGAGAAGAAAGCCCGCGTCGAAGACGCCCTGCACGCGACCCGCGCTGCCGTGGAAGAAGGTATCGTCCCCGGTGGTGGTGTGGCTCTGCTGCGCGCCATTGCCGCTCTCGATAAAGTCGAGGTCGAAGGCGAGCAGAAATTCGGCGTCCAGATCGTGCGCCGCGCCCTCGAAGAGCCGCTGCGCCAGATCGCTGGCAATGCCGGCATGGAAGGCTCCATCGTGGTCAACAAGCTCATGGGCGAAACCGGTGCCATCGGTTTCGATGCGGCCAACGACACCTACACCGACCTGCTCAAGGCGGGCATCATCGACCCCACCAAGGTCACCCGCAGCGCCCTGCAGAACGCCGGTTCCGTGGCCGGCCTGATGCTGACCACCGAAGCCTGCATCGCCGACGTCCCCCAGGACGATGACAAAGGCGGCATGGGCGGTGGCATGCCGGACATGGGCGGCATGGGTGGAATGGGCGGCATGGGCATGATGTAAGCCCTTCCCTGCTCAATCGGGCCCATAAACCAACAGGCCGTAAAAAAAAGCCTCCGGAGCAATCCGGGGGCTTTTTTAATTTCAGATGATCTGTTGCTGTTCAGCGTGATCCGCAGAGTGCAACGGCCTCGGGTGCGGTGACAGACCTTCCTGCTGCTGCTAAGTTACTGCTGATCTTCGAAACCCGCGACCCAGTCATCGAGTTTTTCACGAATGGCATCGTAGGTCTGATGGGAAATTTCCGGCAAAATTCCGCCAAAGGCTTTTTCGGCCTCCTGAAAGCCGCGCTCGACCCCTTCCAGGATGGCATCGATTTTATCCGGGTCATTGCCTGCCAGGCCGATGGCAAAATCGACGATACGCTGAGAAGTCTGCTCAACACCGAAATAGCCATCCTCGGCAACCAGCTCCTGCGCCTCCTCGGGCGTCAGATCCTCGATCCCTTTCTGCTCGCCATTGACCGCGATGGAGAAATGAGCTTCCTGCTCACGGAGCGTCTTGGCCACCAGGTCGCGCAGCAGCGTGAACTGCGGCGACAGCTCGGCACGCGCGGCTTCCGCCTTGTAGGTCTCATCTGCCGCTTTCTGCCGGCTCAGCGAAACACGGTCCTCTCCCTGGGATTTCCGAGCCTGGTCGCGGCCCTCACCACGCATCGCCTCCATCTTCCTGGGCTCCTGCCCGCTGGCTTTTGCGGCAGCATTGTGCGCCGGGTTAAACGACGAGCCATCGATTCCTTTGACCATGGGAAACCTCCACCGCGGACAGGTGTTGAAACAGTGTCCGGCATCAAAAAAAGATCTACAAAGATAGATTTCTGTTTTTCTTGTCGGCGGTGACAGCCGGGAGCATTAGAAAGAAAGGGATTTTGTAATTTTATTTATCGCGAATGGTGATGCAGAGACACTCGGCTTCGGCGAAAACAGTTTCTCCCAAGCAGATCCGCCCATGTACCATCACCTTGCGTCCCTGGGCGGAAACGACCTCGCTCTCCACCGTCACCACCTGTTCAAGCGGCAGAAGATTGCGGAAGCTGACATTGAGATTGCCGACCACGATGGAGTGGCCTGCCGCCCAGGCCGCCAACCCCAGCACTTCGTCCAGCACCGCCGCCATGGCGCCGCCATGGGCGTGCCCCGGGGGGCCTTCCGTTTCAGGTCCGAACCAGATGCGTGCCCGCAGCTGCTCGGCGTCATCCTTGTAATAGCGCACCCGGTAGCGGTTGCCATCCGGCTCTCCGGACACAAAACGCAGCGAGGCCCCCACCAGAGAAGGCGCATCAAAAGGCGTCCAACCCGCCTCGCCGCTCAGATCAACCGGGGGACAGACTTCAGTATTCTTTTCCTGTTTTTCCATAAAAAGCCTCCTTAAAGAGCCGACGTACAGCCCTGGAATATCGCCTACATCGTGACCAAAGCACGAAGGGCAATCCTAGCGCCGGGACACACCGCAATCAAGCGCGATCTATTGTTCGGCAGAACACGAGCTATTCGGCATCTGCCTAACTGACGAAAAATGGCGGAAATATTTATCCTGCAGTCCTGCAATTTAATTTTTTTTTGCTACTCTTTGTTGTCACAGCATCACGTCTCGACAAAATGATTTTCTGCCGAAAAGGAGACAGACCACATGAAAAAAGACGATCCAAAATTCACCACCACCGACGCGGGAGCCCCGGTCTCCAGCGATGAATTTTCCCTGACCGTCGGCCCCGACGGTCCTATCCTGCTGCATGATCACTATCTCATGGAACAGATGGCCAGCTTCAACCGGGAGATGATTCCCGACCGCCAGCCCCACGCGAAGGGCTCGGGGGCCTTTGGGCACTTTGAAGTCACCCAGGATGTCAGCGCCTACACCAAGGCCGCGCTGTTCCAGCCCGGGACCAAGACCGATGTGCTGGCCCGTTTTTCGACAGTCGCCGGCGAGGGCGGCAGCCCCGACACCTGGCGGGATGTGCGCGGTTTTGCCCTCAAGTTCTACACTTCCGAGGGCAACTACGACATGGTCGGCAACAACACGCCGGTGTTCTTCGTGCGCGATCCGATGAAATTCCAGCATTTCATCCACTCGCAGAAACGCCGCGCCGACAGCGGCCTGCGCGACAACGACATGCAGTGGGATTTCTGGACCCTGTCGCCCGAGACCGCCCACCAGGTCACCATCCTGATGAGTGACCGCGGCGTTCCTAGGAGCTATCGCCACATGAACGGCTATACCAGTCACACCTATATGTGGGTCAATGCCAAGGGTGAGCGCTTCTGGGTCAAATACCACTTCAAGACCGACCAGGGGATCGAGACCCTCCCCCAGGAGGAGGCCGACCGCATCGCCGGCGAAGACGCCGACTACCATCGCCGCGACCTGTTCAACGCGATCAAGAAAGGCGATCACCCGAGCTGGACGCTCAAGGTGCAGATCATGCCCTTCGAGGAGGCAGCCAACTATCGCTTCAATCCCTTCGACCTGACCAAGGTCTGGCCGCACGAGGATTATCCCCTGCACGAGGTCGGCCGATTGACGTTGAATCGCAACCCGAGCGACTTCCACACCGAGATCGAACAGGCCGCTTTCGAGCCGAACAACTTCGTTCCCGGCATCGGCCCAAGCCCCGACCGCATGCTGCTTGCCCGCCTGATTTCCTATGCCGATGCCCACCGCGCACGCCTGGGCGTCAACTACAGGCAGATTCCGGTCAACCGGCCGAAATGCCCGGTGCACAGCTACAGCAAAGGCGGCGCAATGCGGATCGACAATGTCTCCGATCCGGTGTATGTCCCGAACTCCAAGGGCGGCCCGCAAGCGGACCCGGAGCGCTACCCCGAGTCCGCGGTCTGGAGTGCCAGCGGGGAGTTCATGCGCACGGCCTATACCCTGCGCAAGGATGATGACGACTTCAGCCAGCCCGGCGCCCTGGTGCGCGAGGTCATGAACGACGCCCAACGCGACCGGCTGGTGTCCAACGTGGTCGGCCATCTCAAAGGCGGCGTCTCGGAACCGGTTCTGAAGCGCGCCCTCGAATACTGGAGCAATATCGACAAAGAGGTCGGCAGCCGCATCGCCAAGGGAGTCAAGGGGAGCTGACCCTGCCCCGGATTATCGCTTACTACACCTCGAAGAGAGCGGCCTGCTGTGCCGCTCTCTTTTTTTGGGAGGAGCTTTGGTGACCGGACTGGGCAGCGAGAGTGCCAAGGATCTTGTCCAAGACATGCGATACGGTTTCAGGCGGGTTTTCCTCCAGCGCCAGGCAGACGAACTCCCAGGTCATACGCACATCACCCAGGGCGCGGTGGCGTGCCTCAGCCCGCAGCCCGTGCCGCTCAATCAGCGCATCGAACCCATGGCGCCGATACTGGGGGTAAAGGCGGCGCCTCGGCCACCAGCGCGTCGCTGATGCCGGTGTACTGAACGATAAAAGGCGACAGGCGCACTTCGGGGTTGACCAGCGATGACCACTCTCCCACCACGCGGCCCTGCTCGATTTCGCAGAATCCGATCTCGATGATGCGGTCATACTGGGGGCTGGTGCCTATGGTTTCGAGGTCAAGAACGACGCACTGTGCAGGGAGCATATAAAAACCTTCTCCAATATTTGTCCTGAAAAGCCTGGCGGTGTTATCGGGTGCCGAAAATCTTGTCCCCGGCATCGCCAAGACCAGGCAGGATATAACCGTTTTCATCCAGTCGCTCATCGATGGCCGCAACGTAGAGGTCGACATCGGGGTGTTTATGCTGCAGGCGCTCAATCCCTTCAGGCGCCGCCACCAGGAAGATACCACGGATACTGGTGCATCCGACCTCCTTGAGCATATCCACGGTCGCCACCAGGCTGCCACCGGTCGCCAGCATCGGATCGAGGATCAGCGCGGTGCGGCTGGCCATATTGCCGGCTAGTTTGCTGAAATAAGTGACCGGTTCAAGCGTTGTCTCATCGCGATAGAGGCCAACCACGCTGACCTTGACGCTGGGGATCAAATCGAGCACCCCGTCCATCATCCCCAGCCCTGCCCGCAGGATGGGAACAATGGTAATCTTCTTCCCCTTGATCCTTTCCACCTCGACAGGCCCGGCCCAGCCATGGGTGTTATGCGGCTCTGTTTCCAGATCGCGGGTGGCCTCATAGGTCAGCATGCGCGCCACTTCGGAGGCAAGTTCCCGGAAATCCTTGGTGCTGATGCTCTTGTGTCGCATCAAACCCAGTTTATGCTTGACCAGCGGATGTTTGACCTCAAAAACCGCCATCTTTTCCTCCTCTCCAAATGAAGCTCTTGCACTGCCCCGCAGGGATGTTAAAAAAACAATAAGACCCTTTTCCGATATCGCCAATTCACCTGCAGGGAGGACATATGTCTCAAGACCTGATTGTCAGCAGCAAAGAAGGCGCCATTGGGCGGATCACATTGAACCGCCCCGAGGCGATGAATACGTTCACCATCCCCTTTGCCCAGCAACTTGATGCCGCCCTCTGGGACATGGAAAATGATCCGGACATCCGGGTTGTCGTGATCAACGGAGCTGGCAAGAATTTCTGCACGGGCATATCGCTCGACCAGTTTCCCTCCCGCACCCAGCGTGAAGCGCGTGAGTTCCTTTATCAGATTGATGTTTTCTACCACACTCTTGCGCGGATGAAAACGGTGACAATTGCCGCCGTGCACGGCTATGCCGTGGCCAACGGCGCCGGTCTGGCCTTCGGCTGCGATCTGACCCTGGCTGCCGACACAGCAGTATTCGGAACCACCGCCATCAATGTCGGCTTGATCTGCCTGGGACCGGCGGCACCGATGATCCGATTAATCGGCCGCAAGAAAACGCTGGAGATGGTTTTGACGGGAGACACGATCAAGGCGCAGGAGGCGCAGAGACTGGGGCTGGTCAACCGGGTGGTGCCCGAAGCCCAACTGCAGGAAGCCGCCAGCAGCCTGGCGGAAAAACTGGCCGCCAAAAGCCCGCTCGCCCTGCAGATCGGCAAGGAGGGAATCAACCGGCTGCAGGATATCCCTTATCACCAGGGGCTGGACCTGATGGATGATCTGTTTGCGACTCTCAGCTCCACGGAGGATGCGGTTGAAGGCGTCAGCGCCTTTCTGGCAAAACGCGCCCCTGAATGGAAGAATTGTTAGCTGGTTCAGGATCCGACCGGTTAACATATCACGACTATCCCCTTTATCTGGTATGGGCTGACAAGAAATAGGTCTTCATTTCAGGATCGTACTTGACGTTCGAGGTCACGGCACTGTACCAGTCCCAGCCGCGCTCCTTGCCGAACTGCCAGGTCTGCTGGACCGTCAGGTTCTTCTCATCGATCCTGTACTCGGCGGCGCGGGACCACTTGTCCTGGGAAAGAGCCGGCTGTTCAAGCTCACGGCCGTCACCATTGTCGAAAACACTCATGGTCGTGTAGCGCTCGTTGTTCTCGCCACGCTCACTGAGCCAAGCCGTATGCTGGGTAAAGCTCCAGTCAAACTCCGTGTTGTTGCATTTGGCACCTACGCAGTCGAGTTTTCTGCCCTTGCCGTCAACGGGGGTCAGCACCTTGGCGGCCATGTCCTTGGTCCAGCCGACGTTGGGAGCAAGGATCCATTTGACCTCTTTGTCCCGACCAACCTTGATCACGCCCTGATGACGCAAGGAGAGGATGATAGAGTCATCATTCGGGTCGTAATCGATGCTGTTGATGTGAGCCCATTTCCGGCTGAGGCAAAACAGAGTTGGATGGTTGTAATTCCTTGGTTGCCAGACTTTGGAACCCCGCCTGTGGGTGACAAATTAAACCTTGACACCAGGCCACAAGAATTCCTATAAACGATCAACAATTTGAAAAGTTTCGCCGGTGCCGCAAGGCTTGTCGCTCTACGCTGGGTATAACGACAACGGGAAGTGAGGTGTAAATCCTCCACGGACCCGCCGCTGTAAGCGAGTTAAACCTCGGGCAATGATGCCACTGGTTAATTTTTTTAATCGGGAAGGCTGCCACAGGTTCCGGTTGTTAACGGAAACTCGTAAGTCAGAAGACCTGCCGTCGAAACATCCACTTTTATCTCCCCGGGTATGGGAGCGTGGGCACGCGCGGCTTTAAATTCGGAAACCCGCCCCTGTCTTTTCAGGAGGCGGGTTTTTTATCGCGCCCCTCACGCTGCCAAATGGGAACACAGGAGGGAAAAGATGCACATCATGGAAGGATTTCTCCCAGCTGATCACGCAATCGGCTGGAGCTTGGCGTCGGCTCCCGTTGTCGCTTACGGAGTCTATTCCCTCGGCCAAAAAGTCCGAAAGCACCCGGAGTATCGTATGCTCCTCGGCGTTGCGGCCGCCTTTACCTTTATCCTTTCCGCACTGAAAATTCCGTCGGTCACCGGGAGTTGCTCCCACCCTACCGGGACGGGATTTGGCGCTCTCCTGTTCGGGCCAACGGCCATGGCGCCCGTTGGTTTGGTGGTCCTGCTTTTTCAGGCGCTTTTGCTGGCCCATGGTGGCATCACAACGCTGGGGGCCAACATTTTTTCCATGGCGATTGTCGGGCCGTTTGTGGCCTACAGCGTATTCCGGTTGGCGCGCATATTCCGTTTACCGTTTGGAATGGCCGTATTTCTTGCCACCTTCAGCGCTAACCTGATGACCTATCTCACGACGTCGGCGCAACTGGCACTGGCCTTTCCCGATCCGGTGGGTGGCTTCGTCGCTTCTTTCGCCAAGTTTGCTTCCATTTTTGCCTTGACACAGCTCCCGCTGGCCTTCATCGAAGGGTTGCTGTCGGTGTTGATTTTTAATGCACTGAAACGCTTCAACCCTCAGGAACTCAGGAAAATGAAGCTGCTGCAACCACGCGAGGTACAGCCATGAAAAAGCACCAGAACCTGCTGCTGATACTGGCAGTCTTTCTGCTGGCGCTGCTACCCCTGTGGGTGGTGCAACCGGTGGCGGATAAAGAGATATTTTCCGGCGCGGACGGCGAGGCAATGGATGCTATTATCGAAATTGCGCCGGACTACGAGCCCTGGTTCGGCCCGTTATGGGAGCCCCCCAGCGCAGAGATTGAATCCCTTCTGTTTGCATTTCAGGCCGCTCTTGGCGGCGGCTTCATCGGCTATTATCTTGGCGTCTCCATCACCCGCGTGCGGATGCGGCGTGCATGGCAGAACGGGCAGCCATGTACATAGAGCGTTTCAGTCATTACGGTGCCTGGCGACATGTTGCGCCGAGCGCCAAGGGGATTTTTACCCTGAGCGGTTTGAGCGCGGCTTTTCTGGCGGCTACTGTGCCGGCTGCCGCTGCCGTGACGCTGGTATTTGCACTTCTGACACTGGGCGTAGCACGGGTCGCCTGGCGCTCTTATCTGCTCATTCTTGCCCCGGCGCTGTTTTTTCTGGCGTTGAGTGCGTTTTCCATCGCTCTTTCACTCTCCTGGGGGGACTCATGGCATGATGTTTCGTTTTCTTTCCCACCGCAACAGCTCGAGCAGGCGATGTTGGTGTGCACCCGCTCTCTCGCCTGCCTTTGCGCCCTGCTGTTTCTGGCGTTGACGACCCCTTTAGGAGATATGATGGCGTTGTTGCGGCGCTTGCGGACTCCTGAGTTGCTGATCGATATCATGGTGCTGGGTTACCGTTCGCTTTTTGTTTTCGCGCAGGTCGTAAGTGATACTCGCACGGCACAAATGGCGCGCCTGGGATATATCAGCGCCCACCGCTCCCTGCGCTCGTTGGGAATGCTGATCGCCCATACCACGCTGCAACTCTGGCAACGGGCGGGACAATTGCATGCCGCTGCTCAAGCGCGATCAGGAGAGGGTCCTTTGCGCTTTGCCGATCAGACCTTTCCCCACGCCGGGCGCGACAGCCTGATTGCCCTGCTGGCGGGATCGGGCCTGAATATTGCCATGGTGATCGCCGGATGACACGCGCCATTCTCGAATTTCAGGCGGTACACTACAGCTACCCCGACGGCAGCAGAGGCCTTGATGACTGCACCTTCATGATTGCAGAAGGGGAACGCACCGCCGTCCTCGGTGCCAATGGCGCTGGCAAAACCACTCTGCTCCTGCATACCAACGGTCTGCTGCAGCCCCAGCAGGGAGAGGTGCTCTATGATGAGCGGCTCCTGAACTACCGCCGCGCTGAACTCGTCCGCCTGCGTACCGATATCGGCATGGTATTCCAGAACCCCGACAGTCAGCTTTTTTCCGCCAGTGTGCGCGAAGACGTTGCCTTCGGGCCGCTCAATCTTGGGCTGGCAGCGGAAGAAGTCCAGCACAGAGTTGATCGGGCACTTGCTGCTGTACACCTCAACGATTGCGCCCATAAGCCGGTGCAGCACCTGAGTTTCGGGCAGAAAAAACGGGTCTGTCTCGCCGGAGTACTGGCCATGCATCCCAGAGTTCTGATTCTGGATGAACCCATGGCTGGACTCGACCCCGCTATGCAAGACGAACTGCTGAATCTGCTCAACGAACTCCACGCGAGCGGACTCAGTGTTGTGCTGGCGACCCATGATCTGGATTTTGCCTATCAGTGGAGTAACACGATGGTCATCATGGATGCCGGCAAGTGCGTGGCGCGCATTCCGACTGACGCACTGTCTGCACAGCAGGAGGTACTGACCCGCTTCGGACTCGGCCTTCCTTTCGTGGTGCAGGTGTGGAATGCGCTGGGCTCTCCCCGGAGTACCCCGCCGCGTACCGTCGAGGAACTGTGTCGTTACATAACGGAACGAAATTAAGACATTCGCGAGAAAAAACTTTTCGATAAAGGAGCTTTCATGCTGCAAACCTCCAAGCTACAAACCTTTATAAACGCCATCGAACCCGTAAGTGCCGAAATCCGCGCCGCCGCCCAGGCACGCATCGACAGTCTTGTCAAGCCCCCGGGCAGTCTGGGGAAACTGGAAGAAATCGCCGCGCAGGTGGCCGCCATCAGCGGTACCATCACCCCCGCAGCCCGGAAGAAATGCACCATCGTCATGGCCGCCGATCACGGTGTCGTCGAAGAGGGTATTGCCTGCGCCCCCCAGGAAGTGACCGCCATCCAGTCCATCAATATGCTCAAGAACATCACCGGCATCTGCGTCATCAGCGCCGCCAACGGCGCTGACTTGCGCGTGGTTGACATCGGCATCAAACCGACCCTCTCTCATCCGGGCCTGATCAAACGCAAAATCCGCCCCGGCACCGCCAATTTCGCCAAGGAACCAGCCATGGATCGCTGCGAAGCGGAACAGGCTCTGCTGATCGGCATCGAGATGGTCAAAAATCTGGTCGACGAGGGCTATAACCTGATCGGCACCGGCGAAATGGGAATCGGCAACACCAGTTGCAGCAGCGCCGTGTACATGGCCTTTACCGGAGCCGATGCCGATGACGCCGTCGGCAAAGGCGGTGGCATCAGCGACGAAACCCTGATACGTAAGAAACAGATCATCAGCGCTGCACTGGCGCTCCATCAGCCCGACCCGAACGATCCACTGGATGTCCTGGCCAAAGTCGGTGGCCTGGACGTTGCGGGCATGGCCGGTTGCTTTCTGGGTGCCGCTCATTGCAAAGTACCGATCGTCATCGATGGTTTTATCTCCGCTGCAGCTGCGCTGATCGCATGCCGCCTCAACCCGCTGGTCCGGGAGTACATGATCCCCTCTCATCTGTCGGCGGAACCCGGCTATGTTCACATCATGCGCGAACTTGGTCTGGAACCGATGCTGCACCTGAACATGCGGTTGGGTGAAGGCAGCGGTTGCCCGTTGGCTTTCGGTATTATCGATGCTGCGATCGGCGTGTTAAACGGTATGGCAACCTTCGACGAAGCGATGATCAATCGCGACTATCTGGTGGATATACGAACATGAAGCAGCGCGAACAGAAATCTCCCGCGGCTATCGTCCTGGCGGCCTTCGGCACCACCTATCCAGCAACCCTGGAACCGATTCTGGCCATGCTGCACGAGGTGGAAGAGCGTTATCCCGACGTCCCTGTCCGCCTGGCCTTCACTTCCAACATCATTCGGCGCAAGTGGCATGCGCGTGCCACCGATGTCAACTATCTCCGTGAACATCCAGCTATTCCCGAGCAGATATACACTGTCAAAAACATACTGGGAGTCATGGCCGACCTGCAGAATGAGGGCTATCGCCGGATCGTGGTGCAACCGGTCCTGATCGTTGACGGCGAAGAGTACCGTGATCTGGCTGTGTATGTCCAAGCGCTGGGTGCTATCAGAACCCACAAACCTCAATGGCAGCCTTTCGAGAAGGTCGCGATCGGCAAACCCCTGCTGGGCTCTTTTGGCCATCGCGAACAGCTCGGCGCCCTGGTGCGGGCTCTGAAACCCGATATCGACGACGCCCGTGCCGCTGATGCCACCCTGATCTACATGGGCCACGGTAATGAACACATGGCCCAGGGCGCTTATTACGAACTGGAAATCCTGCTACGGCGTGAATACAACATCCCGGTTTGCATCGGACTGGTGGAAGGACTGCCCGACTTCGAAACCGTACGAGAAAAACTGGCCAATGCTGGAACCCGCAAGGTGCTGATAAAACCGCTGATGTACGTGGCCGGGGATCATGCCTGCAATGACATGGCTGGGGACGAAGAGGACTCGTGGCTGACCCTGCTTGAGAACGATGGATATCAGGTGACACCCATCCTCGAAGGGCTGGGACAGAACCCCGCCGTGCGGGCGATTTTTCTTGATCTGCTGGAACAGGCCGCGCAACAGGCGGCAATCGATTTGTGAGATAACATGAGCGAACTTATTATCGTCGGCGCTGGTCTGGGCGCGCAATCCATTACCCTCGCGGGGATCGAAGCGATCCGCCGTGCCGAAGTCGTTCTCTACGACCGCCTGATTCATCCCGCCATCCGGGAGCATATCCGCTGTGAAGTCGTGGATGTCGGCAAGCGCCCCTACGACGCCCATTGCCGGACCCAGGCCCAGATCAATGAGTTAATTATCGAGCAACTGCAACGGGGCAAGCGCGTCGTCCGTCTCAAAGGGGGTGACACCTCGGTCTTTGCCCGCACCGTGGAGGAAGTGGAAGCAGGCCGCGCCAGCGGAGCCCGCGTCACCATCATCCCCGGCGTCACCTCGGCCTCATCCCTGGTCGCCCGGGTCCAGAGTGCCCTGACTGATCGCCGCTCTGCGGCAGGAGTGGTCTTCATCACCGGCCACACCAAGGCTGACAATCTGGAAACCAGTTACCGCTGGGACGCGCTGGTAAACCTCGGCTTTACCCTCGTCATCTACATGGGAGTCAGAAACATGCCGGTCATCCGAAATCAGTTGCTCAAACACGGCATGGCGGCCACCACGCCGGTGCTGATCGGCCAGAATCTGGAAACCGAGCAGGAACGGATTTTCTCTACCACCCTGGAGGAGGTCTTGTCCTGTGTCGCCGACCGACAGATCAGCCATCCGGCCACTATCGTCATCGGTGAAGTCGCGATGCTCTCGGAGGTTTAGATGCCTGGCCAGGGTTATGTGCAGATCTACACCGGTAGCGGTAAAGGCAAGACCACGGCCGCGGTAGGGCTGGCGGTGCGCTGCGCCGGAGCCGGAGGAAAAGTCTTCTTTTGTCAGTTTCTGAAAAAGGGGGATTCATCGGAATGGACCGCTCTGCAGCCTCTAAACGATCGCATCATCCATCGTGCTTTCGGTACCGGTAAATTCATACGTAGCGAGCCCTCAGTTGAAGATCGGCAGCTTGCCCGCACCGGCATGGCGGAAGCGATAGAGGCATTGACATCCGGCGACTACGACCTGATCGTGCTGGATGAACTGCTCGGCGCCCTGACCAAAGGATTGGTAACCCGTGAAGACATCGTTGATCTACTGCGTCTGCGCCCACGGCAAACAGAACTGGTGCTGACCGGACGCAACGCCCCAACCGAACTGGTGGAGAAAGCCGACCTGGTGACGGAAATGTGCGAGGTTAAGCACTATTTTCAACAGGGCATCGCCGCGCGAAAGGGAATAGAGAAGTAGCGGCGGAGTCCCCCACAAGGAGCGCAAAGATGTCATACACAACTCTCATCACCGGCGGCGTCGGCAGCGGTAAAACCCATCATGCCCTTAACCTGGCCGCTCCGTCTTCACGCAAGGCGTACATCGCCACCGCGCCGACCAGCCTGGATGCGGAAATGGATCGCAAAATCCGTGTCCATCAGGGGGAGCGGGATGCCTCCTACACCACCCTCGAGGAACAACTGCAGCTTGCCGACGCCTATCAGCGCGCCCTGGATCTTGCCTGCGACACAATTCTTATCGACTGTTTGACTCTCTGGGCAAGCAATCTGATTTTCACCGAAACAGCAGAGGACGAACCTCTGAATAAATTTCTGTCGCGGCTCGCCACCTCGACGCGGCGCACCATCATCGTCACTAACGAAGTGTCCCTGGGGGTGATTCCGGCCGATCCCATGACCCGCCGCTACTGTGCTCTGCTGGCACGAATCAACCGCGGCGTCGCCACACTGGCCGATGAGGTGGTGCTGATGGTCAGCGGCATTGCCGTCCCCGTCAAGGTGCACCGATGAGGGGATTTCTCAGCGCACTGAATTTTCTGACCCTTATCCGCCTGGGCCCCGCCACCTTCGACGGCGCCAGAGCAACCGCCGCATTCGCCTGGGTCGGGCTGTTGATCGGTGCGGGGCTGGCGCTGCTGCACTGGCTAACCCCTGCGACCATTAGCCCCTTGGTCATGGTCCTCTATCTGGTGGTGATCAGTGGCGCCCTGCATCTGGATGGCCTGTGCGACAGTGCCGATGCCCTCTTCTCCCACCGTGACCGAGAAAAAAAACTGGCCATCATGAGGGATGTCCATGCGGGAACCATGGGGGTGGTGGCGATTGTCATCGTGCTCGGGGCCAAGGGGGTGGCTTTTGCCCATATCAACACGATCGCTGTGCTGGTACTGGTTCCGGCGCTGTCCCGCTTCGCCATGGTCGTTGCCATGCAACGTCTGCCCTACGCTCGTCCGGAAGGGCTGGCCAGACCCTTCTTCGCCAGTGAGCGCCCCGGGCTGGTCATCCCTGGCGTGATATTGCTGGCGCTGGCTTTTTTTGCGCTGCCCTTCGGGCTTTTTATCGGCATCCTCGGTGTTTATCTGACGTTTCTAGCCCTCATTCTGTGGTGGTATCGGCGGATGATCGGCGGCGTCACCGGCGACATGCTCGGCGCGCTCTGCGAAGTGTGCGAGGCGGTGTTGTTGCTGGCGGCGGTTGCGCTTGGAGGGTAAATGATCGTACCCCAGGAAAATCATGGTGGAAACATCTACCGGGCCGCGACCATTCTAGGTTGCCGTCCCGACGACATCCGCGATTACAGCTCGAATGTCGCCGACATCCAGCCTGCAGTGCTGGACGGGCTCGACCTTCCGCGTCTCCTCGCCCACCTGCCGGAACCGCATAGCCACACACTGCGGGCGGCCCTGGCTGATCACTACCGGGTAGCTCCGGAAAACATCTGCGTTAGCGCCGGCACCACTGAGGCCATCGAACGGATCTGCGCACTTTTTACCGGCAAGCGGGTCACTATTTTCGCGCCGACCTACGGTGATTATGGACATTACGCCCGGGCCGCGGCCCTTGAGATCGCAACGATTGTCGCGCCCACTCCCGATTATGCTTTTACCTTGGGCGATGCGCGCATCGACAGCGAACTCTGCTTCCTGTGCCACCCCAACAACCCCACCGGCGGAGTCGTGCTGCGCGCTGAGCTTGTCGCGCTTATAGCACGGCATCCCGCCACCCTTTTTGTCGTCGATGAATCCTACCTGCCGTTCCACCTTGAAGAAGAATCACTCACGTTGACGTCGCATCTCAGCGACAATTTGGTGGTGCTGCGCTCCTTCTCCAAAATTCACGGCTTACCGGGACTGCGGCTGGGGTTCACTCTGAGTTGCAATAGAAAATTAACGACGGAACTGGAGCAGCGCTCTTCCCCTTGGAACGTCAACTGTCTAGCCCAGGAACTCGGCCTGCGGTTGATCGACATCGACTGCCGACCGATCGCGCAACGTGTTGCCGCGCAGCGGCGACGGCTGCTCGCTGAGCTTGATAGCTTCCCCTGGCTGCAGGCTCTGCCGTCAACAGTGAATTTCATCCTTTGTCGGTTGCTGGAGCGACGGGCGGCGGAATTGTTCCAGCATTGCCTGTCGCGCCGGGTGCTGATCCGTGACTGCGGCAACTTTGGCGGACTTGTCGGCGAGCACATCCGTTTCAGCATCAAAAACGACATGACCCCGCTGCTGGGCACGTTCCGGGAGCTGTCATGACAGCTTTCATCGCCCTCAACCTGCTGTGCGTGATCGTTGCTTTGCTGCTCGATCATTTCCTCGGCGATCCGCGCACTGGGTGGCACCCCATCTGTCTGCTGGGGCGCCTGAACCGTCGGCTTGAGAATTGGTTATATTCCCTCGGCTTCACCGGCGGCGCTCTACTGACCCTGCTGTCGACGACAGTTGCGGTCAGTTCGACCCTGCTTCTGCTGTGGATGGCGGCGAGTATCCATGTTGTCGTTTATCTTGCCGTCAACACCCTGATCATCTTTTTCTCCGTCAGTGCCCGCTCCATGGTGCAACATGCGTTGGCAGTTCACGCACCTCTGGTTGCCGGTGATCTTGAGGGTGCCCGACAGGCGCTGGCAATGATCGTCAGCCGTGATACGGCGGGGATGGATCAGGAGATGTTGATTCGTTCGACCGTCGAATCGGTGGCGGAAAACTTTACCGATGGCGTGCTGTCACCGAGTATGTACGCCGCCTTCGGTGGTGCGGCCGGAGCGATGCTGTTCAAGGCCGTCAGTACCTTGGATTCGATGATCGGTTACCGCAACGAACGCTACGAGCGGTTCGGCAAATTTGCCGCACGAACGGATGACGTCCTTAACTTTATTCCGGCGCGGCTGTCCCTGGTGCTGATTTCCGTCGCGGCGTTCTGCTGTCGCCTGAACGCTGGCAATGCCTGGCGCGTTGGACGACATTTCCGTCATGCCCACGCCAGCCCCAACTCGGCGCATAGCATGGCCGCTTTTGCCGGCGCCCTCAATACCCGCCTCGGCGGCACAGCGACCTATTTCGGCATCCGCAAGGACAAACCCTATATCGGTAACGGAACCCGGATTAATGAAGCGATGCTGATTACCGGTGCGACTGGACTATTCAGCAGTGCAACCGCCTTGCTGACTCTGTTTGCTGCAGTTTTTTACCTCATCCTGCACATAGCAACGAGATATGCATGCGCATAGCGGCCCCTTCCTTTATCATTCCGGCAGAGCGTCTGGATAACGTGCAATATTTGCGCGGTCTGGTGGAGGAAATCGAGCTGCTCTATTTCTGCAGCCGGCAGCCGCAAGACTTGCCCGACGAGCACGAAGTCGTCCAGCTGGCGCTGGAGCCGATGCGCTACAATGTTCATCTCCCTTACGACCGTGATGGAACACTCACTGCGACATGGCCGATGCTGCAAAAATTCGTCGATTCCCTGTGCCCGCTGAAGGCACAGACACATACGCTTCACCTGCAGCCACAGCGCGATTTTTTTTGTCAGTTGGAGGCTTTTGCCGGCACAAATAAAGGGATCATCAGTGTCGAAAACGGCGGGGATAATGCCCATCTGTTTGACGAAGCAGCGGCATTGCCCGTCGATTTTTGTGTCGATGTCGGGCACATGATTCATTTTCGGCGCGATGTGGAAGCCGTTCTGACCAGGCACCAGGAACGGATCATCCTGCTTCATTTGCACGGCAGCGACGGCCGGCGCGATCACCGTAGTCTCAAGTGGATCGATCCCGGCCTGCTGCGTACCGTCAAACAGTTTGCTCTGGAAAGAGAGCTGACAATCTGTCTGGAGATTTTTCAGGAAGAGGCGCTGCGCGAATCAATCGGCCTGTTGCGCGACCTCTGATGGAGAAAAAGGTCGTCAACTTTCTTTCGGCTTCCCTTGCACAATGGCGGTCGACAGATAACCGGCGGATTCCGGCGGAAGCTGGGTCAACAGATCATACACCTGTTCATCCGCAAGAGTCACCCGCTGGAACAACCAGGCCTGTGCCAGATCGGCCTGGCGCACAAACTCGCACAGGGCGGGGAGTCGTTTATGCACCTTCATCAGAACAACCGAGGTGAAACGCTCCAACAGGGAAGATAGCTCCGCCATTGATTCAGGCATTTCGATCACGCAGAATGAGCCGTCCTTTTCACACAGCGGCAGACTCTGGGCGTTGGCGGCCGCCGAAAAGGCCGAAATTCCCGGCACCATCTCCGTGACAATCCCGCGCTCCAGCAGCTTTTCACGTAGATAGTTGAAGGTGCTGTAAACCGGTGTGTCGCCAATGGTCACGTAGCAGATACGCTTTCCGTCGTTGGCCCAGACAGCCATGTCAGCGGCCAGTGCGCTGTAACGGGAATCCAGATCAACCTTGTTGCCGGTCATGGGAAAGTGATACATGTGGATTTTTTCGGCGGGAACGTAGTGGGCGACGATGTCGGCGGCGATACTGCGCCCGGTCACATCGGACTGGGGCACCACCACTACCTCGGCCCGTTCCATGGCGCGTACCGCCTTGATGGTGACCAATTCCGGGTCACCGGGACCCAGTCCGATACCGCAGATCATTTTTGATGTCATTATATGGCACCTCATGCAAATAGGAGTGAAAAAGGTTTTGCAGAATACCCCAAACAGAGTCAAAGTGCCATCCATCATGTTCCAGGGCACCGGTTCCGGCGTGGGCAAGAGTTTGATCACCGCCGGGTTCTGCCGTCTGCTGCATCAACGCGGGGTGCGGGTTGCGCCTTTCAAATCCCAGAACATGGCTCTCAACGCAGGCGTGACCGCTCATGGTCTGGAAATGGGCCGCGCCCAGATTCTGCAGGCTGAAGCAGCGGGCCTGGCTCCCGATGTGCGTATGAACCCGATTCTTCTGAAGCCACAGGGACAATCCTGTTCCCAACTGGTGCGCATGGGACGTGTGGTGGGAGCATACAGCGCCCGCGAATACTATAGCCTTTCCCGCGAAAATCTCGCTATCGCAAGCGCCGCCTACGACTCCCTGTGCAGCGAATACGACTTCATCGTTCTGGAAGGGGCGGGCAGTCCAGCGGAAATCAACCTGCAAGGCACCGATATCGTCAACATGCGTATGGCACAATACGCTGGGTCGCGGGTGTTCGTGGTGGGAGACATCGACCGGGGCGGTGTTTTTGCCTGGCTTAAGGGCACCTACGACCTGGTACCCGACAAAACCAGAACCCTCATTGCCGGCTTTATCATCAATAAATTCCGGGGTGATGTCAGCCTGCTGCAGCCGGGTATCGAGATGTTTGCCGACCTGGTGCCGGTGCCGGTGCACGGAGTTCTCCCCTGGCTGCGTCTGAGCCTGGAGGAGGAGGATTCTCAGGATCTGGCTTCAGATTTCAGCAAAGTGAATGCCCGATTGCGCGTTGGCGTCGTACGCCTGCCCCACATCAGCAACTTCTCCGACTTCACCCCGTTAAAAGCGATGGAAGAAGTTCGTCTTGCCTATCTTCACAACCCCGCAGAACTTTCAGATTGCGATTTGGTCATCCTGCCCGGCAGCAAGCACAGCCTCCACGATCTGAAATTCCTCCACCACTCCGGTTTTGCCGCCGCTCTGCACGAGCTGACAGGACGCATCCCCATCATGGGTATCTGCGGCGGCTTACAGATGCTGGGGGAACGACTGGAAGACCCCCATGGCGTGGAGGGGGAGCCGGGGACGGCCCAGGGACTGGGACTACTGCCTTTGACCACGACCATGGCGCAGGAGAAAACCCTGCACAAGGGAAACTGGGCGGGCGTGGGCCGCTGGGAAGGGCAAAATCTCAGCGGTTACGAAATGCACGTGGGGCGTTCCTGTGTCGGCAGCGGCGTGGAACAGCTCAGTACCAATGGCCTGTGCCTGTGGGATGGTCGTAGGCGCATTTTCGGAACCTACCTGCACGGACTCTTTGACAGTGCTGCCAATCTGCAGGCTCTGTCCGATCTGTTGCAACTGTCCCTGCCTGTCGTGGATTATCGGGGTGAAAAAGAGCGTCAACTGGATCTTCTGGCCAAAACCCTGGAAGAACACTGCGACATCGACGCCATGCTGGAGGGGCTGCTGTGAGATTCGGCTACTATCCCTTTCTGATCTATATCAGCGCCAAACGGCTACTCTTTGTCGGCGGCGGACAAATGGCGCGACGACTGCGGAAATACATTGGCGAACTCCTGCACAAAGGGGACTTATCATGAAAGGTGTGTTGATCGCCGCCGAGCGCAGTGGCTCCGGCAAAACCACCATCACCACCGGTATTGCCCGCGCCCTGAGTCGTCAGGGTCGGAAGGTGGCACCCTTCAAGTGCGGTCCCGATTACATCGACAGCCGCCATTTGGCCCGAGCCGCCGGTAACCCGGTGGAAAATCTGGATTCCGTCATGCTTGACAAAACGACTCTGCGTCAGATCTTCGCGCAGGGCTGCCAAGGTCGTGACCTGGCTCTGGTAGAAGGAGTGATGGGCCTTTTTGACGGCATTGAGCCGCGCCGTTTCGGTGGCAGCTCCTATGATGTGGCGGTGCAACTGGGGCTTCCCGTGGTAGTAGTACTGAACGCCGCCTCCTGCTCCTACACCATCGCCGCTCTGCTGCGGGGGTTACAGAGCCTCTGCCGGTCGACACCTTTGGTGGGAGTGATCGTCAATCAACTGGCGTCAAGCAACCACGAACGGCTGATCCGCAGCGCTCTGGAGCAGCACACTGATATTCCGGTGCTCGGCAGTGTGCCCCGCCAGACCAATCCCCTGGCACCCAGCCGCCACCTGGGTATCACCACGGCAGCGGAAATGGAAGAAAACTACTTCGATGCTTGCGCTGATTTGGTGCAGCAGCATGTCAACCTGGACGCGCTGAGTGCCATCGACCTGACCAGTGAGCTCCAGTGGCAGGAGCAAGGCATCCCGAAAACCACGCGCATCTGTGCCGTAGCTCGCGACCATGCCTTTAATTTTTACTACGAGGCCAATTTGCGGGAGATAGAGCGCCGAGGTTACGCCTTGCGTTTCTTTTCGCCCCTGGCGGGGGAAACCGTGCCCGAGGCCGATTTCATCTACATCGGTGGCGGCTATCCCGAACTGTACGCCGAAACCCTGTCCACCCGTCAGGAGCTGCACCAATGGTTGCTCCAACACAGTGCCGCCAGCCGTCCCCTGCTGGCCGAATGCGGCGGCATGATGCTGCTGACAAAAGGCATTGTTGACGGTGAAGGCCGACACCACCCCATGACCGGTATCTTTGCTGCCCGCTGCCGCATGACCGGCAAACGGCAGGCCCTGGGCTATGTGCAGGTGCAGGAGCCGATCTCCCTGACAGGGCTGGTAGGGCACGAATTTCGTTACTCCACTCTGGAGGACGTCAATGAACCCTACGTCTTTACGCTGGAGAAAGTGACCAATGGAGCGCGCAGCCGGGACGGCTTCATCAAGAGCAAGACCCTGGCGGGCTATGTCCACTTTCATTTCAGCTCCCAGCCCTCGCTGCTGGATTGGTTGCTGAAGTGAGAAAGAACATATCGAAGGAGAATTTTATGAACAAAGGCCTGCAGATAGAACAGGACAGCTTCGCCATCATTAACGCCGGTGCCGACCTCAGCCGCTTCAGCGAAGATGAGCAGATCATCGCCCGCAAGCTCATCCACACCACGGGAGACATGGAGTTCGCCGAGCTGACCTGTATTCTGCCCGGTGCCGTTGCCGCAGGTGTGGCGGCCCTGCGTCGTGGTGTACCCATCATCTGTGATGTGGAAATGGTGCGAGTCGGGATTACCAGCCGCTACCTGCAACAATACGGCAATCAGGTGCACTGCTTTATCAGCGAACCGGACGTGCTGACCCGCGCCAGTGCCGAAAATCTCACCCGGGCCGAAACCGCCATGCTCTACGCCGCCGAACGTTACCCCGAAGCCATCTATGCCATCGGCAACGCCCCCACTGCCCTGCTGAAACTGTTGGAACTCACCGCCGCCGGAAGAATGCACCCCGCCTTCGTCGCCGGACTGCCCGTAGGCTTCGTCAAAGCCGAAGAATCCAAGAATCTGCTGCGCCAAACCACCATTCCGCACGTCACCAACCGTGGTCCCAAGGGGGGTAGCCCCTGCGCCGCCACGGTGATCAACGGGCTGCTGGTGGTGCTTGGGCAAGGGAGATGACTGGCTACCCGATCACCACCAGCTCTATCCCCAACTCCCGGCATGCCTCCCGCTTCTCCTCAAAGCCACTCCCCTCTCCGCTGTTCTTGGTCACCATGCAGTCGATGCGGTACTCGCGACAAAGTGCCGCGTTGAATGCCGTGGAAAACGGCCCTTGCAGAGCGATGATGCGGGAGCGGTCAAATCCGGCAGCCACGCATTTAGCGATGGAATCTTCAAAGGGGAGAACACGGGCGTAGCTTCGCTTGGCAAGGGGCGCGAAGCGTTCGATGCTATTGCTGCCGGTGGTGAAGAGAATGCCCTGATGGGGAGAATTTTGCAGGTAGGCGGAGGCTTCATCCGCGCCAGCGCAGATCACGATTCCCGGCTCTGCTTCGAGTTCCGCGACAGGCCGCACCCAGCTTTCGTAGGTGATTGCACACTCTTCGGCAACCTGTTGGGCGATGGCGCTGATTTCTCTGGCGTGCGGATGGGTGGTGTCGATAATGCGGGTAATGGCTCGTTCGGCGATAAAGTGCGCCAGACTCTCCGGATTGAAGCGCGTGTGGATGACCCGTCCTGGATAACGGGCGGCGAACTCCTGCAGACCATAATCGGTGGCGACACTGATGAGCAGGAGCCGCTCACCCGCTTCCTCAAGTTCAGTCATCACCTGATGGGTCGTGGAAGTGCCGCCCAATACGAGGATCATGGACGCGCCCCGTATTTGGCAGTGTAGCCGCGCGGCGTGACCAGTTTGCCGTTTTTGAGGATGGTGCGGGTGTTGCCGACCATGAGGAGGGTACTCATGTCGATGTTTTCCAGATCAAGCTGACTCAAATAGCCGGTCCAGATGCTTTCTCCCTCCCGGTAGCAGTGGCGCACGAAGCCGCAGGCAAGGTCACCGCGCTCCGCCATGAAGCGCTGCACCGTATAGGCGAGCTGGGTGGTGCGTTTGGTGCTGCGCGGGTTGTAGATGGCGCAGACGAAATCGCCGCTATTGACCGCCTCGATGCGCTTTTGGATCAGTTCCCAGGGGGTGAGCAGGTCAGACATGGAGATGATCGCCAGATCGTCGGCGACGGGAGCGCCGAGACGAGCCGAGGCGGCCAGGGCGGCGGTGATGCCGGGGATAACTTCAATAGCATCGGTATCGCCGGCCAACTCGAAAACCAGCGAGGCCAGGGAGTACAGCGAAGCGTCACCGCCACAGACAAGGGCAACGCGCTGCCCCTGCTCCATGGCTGCCAGGGCTTTCTCCACCCGTTCCTTCTCACCGGTCATGCCGTTGCTGAAGACCTGGGCCGTTGTGGGAATCAAATGTTCTATCTGTTCCAGATAGGGTTTATATCCACAGACATAATCGGCACCGGCGATGGCGTGACCAGCGGCGGGGGCCATGAAGTCCTCCGTTCCGGGGCCGGTTCCGACCACAAAGAGAATTCCATCAGGCATGGATAAGTCCTTCCTGAGCGATGGCGATGGTGACGGAGTCGATAACAGTGCGGGGCAACAGCAGACGCGGGTCGACGGCTGCCAGCAGGGCCGAGGGTTCGGCCACGCCGGGAATCCCCAAATGGCGCATAGGGCCGTCGTAAGCCGTGAAATTATACAGCGGATTCTCATAGGCGCTGCGGGGGAGAAAACGCAGATAAAGCCCTAGCTCTTCGACTGCGGCAATAAGCCCTAGCTCATCCTTCTTGACCCAGGCCGAGGCCACCAGCCGCAGCCGAACAGGAGTAATGCCCGCCTGTTCGCAGCCGCTACGGATGGCGTGAAGAATGGCCCCTTTGGAGGTGCCACGACGACAGCCGATACCCAGCACATGGCAGCGGTTGGCCTCGGTGGCGGTGGTGATAACGGGGGTTGCGCCGGTGATCGACGCCACGGCGTGGGCCAGCTGATTGGCCCCCCCTTCGTGGCCGGAAACAGTGCTGATGGCGAAACGCCCCACCTCGTCACAGGTAACTACGGCGGGGTCTTGGTATTTAGACTGCAGGTGCGGGGCGATCATGCGGGTGACGATCCCCTGGGCCATGACCGCGACAATACCACGCTTGCTGCCGTCCATCAGTCGAGCGAACTGGTCAGCGAGGGAATCGTAGGGGGTGGCGTCATATTCCGTAGCCATACTGCCTGACAGATGGAGACTGCCGCCCAGCTCGGCGCTGATTCCGGCCGCCAGACGTGCTCCGGCCCCGGTCACAGCGATGACCGCAAGATCAGGGGCGGGTGCCATGGCTGAACTCCCGGTCATACAGTTTTGAGTAGGCGCCGATGGCTCCCAGAGGCTTACCAACGATCACCACAGCGTGCTTGTTGACGCCACTGTCTGTAATCTGCCCGGCCATGTCCGCCAGGGTGCCACGCCTGATCAGTTCATCGGGCCAGCTGGCACGATAAACCATCGCCACGGGGGTTTGCGGGCTCCATCCCTGCTCGAAAAACTGCCGGGCAATGTCGCTGAAACGGTCCACCGAAAGGTAGAAACAGAAGGTGCCGCCATGGGAGGCCAAACGCGCCACCTCTTCATCCTCGGGCACAGGAGTGCGACCGGCAATACGGCTGATAACCAGGGTCTGGGACTGCTCCGGCGCGGTCAGCTCGGTGCGCAGGGCGGCTGCCGCCGCAAACACCGCCGTGACACCGGGGATAACGCAGTAGGCAATGCCGTGCTTGTCCAGCTCGGCCATCTGCTCCTGAATGGCGCCGTAAATAGAGGGGTCACCGGTATGCAGGCGCGCCACGCTGTGACCCCGGCCGATCGCCTCCACCATGACGGCGATAATCTGCTCCAGATTCATGGAGGCGGAGCTGTAGATATCGGCACCGGCAGCACAGTGATCGAGAATTTCCGGGGCCACCAGACTGCCGGCGTAGATGACCGTCCGGCAGCGCTTGATCGCATTGATCCCCTTCAGAGTGATCAGCTCCGGATCGCCGGGACCGGCGCCGATGAAATAAACGCAAGATCTTTCACTGTTCTCCATCAATATGATTTTCCTTCTCTTTTTTTATTCCCACCACACAACTCAGGGGATCTTCAGGAATGACGGTTTCCCTGGTCACGGGGACGATCATTTCATTGTCAAGGCTGAGGTTGCTCATGGACCACAGGTCAAAGTACTCAAGCAGTCGGGGGTAGCGCTCCAGAATAGCGCGGGGGTTGTGGCTACCGTCACAGAGAACCAAAAAGCGCTCGCTTGCCATGATGGCCGGAATGTTCAACACCGCTTCTCGTCCATGGACGGAAAAGAAACGGGCCTCCTGCCAGGGTTCGGCGATGGCAGCAAAGGCGGCCTGCACCACGCTGACACCGGGGATGACGGTAACCGACTTGCGCCCAAAGGCTGCAACGATAGCCCGGCTGAGGCTGTAGAACCCGGCATCGCCGCTGACCAGAACACCGATGAGTTTATCCGGATGACTGCGGATATACTCGATCGTCCCGCTGATTAGCGGCTCCGGCGAATAGCAGGGAACCGTGAGCCCCTGGGTCAGGCGTGGCGCGCCGACGGCCAGGTCGATTGTTTCCAGCGCCCGACGGGCGCGCGCTGTCAGCAAGCCGGGGCTGCCGGGCCCCATGGAGATTATGGAGATGCGGGGCTGATTCACAGATCACCTGAATTTGTTGGGGGATAACTTGCCAAAAGCACTCCCTGCATATCAAACAGCAACACTTCTACCCGAGCAAAACCGTAGTCAGCCTGCACCCGTTCAGCAATGCGCACCGCCACCAGGATAAAAGCCGCCGGATAACTCTGACAAATTTCCTCGACGGTGTTGAAGGTCTCGATCAGTCCCAGAGTACCGGCGACAAAATCCTGGGCCTGTGGGGAGGCATTGGAATGGGTGTTATAGCAGCCCATGGCCAGCTTGGCCAGCTTACCGGGATGCCCGGCGATGGTCAGTTTTTCAACTTGTCGCTGCCGCAGATAAGCCAGAGCTTCGTCAAAAGCGTTGCTTACCAGAATGGCCTGCGTTTCAGGGCGCAGCGCCTGCAGATACTTTTCACCGATCTTGCCGGGTACCAGGGTGATGGGATGGCCTTCGGCCAGTTGCACGTCAATTTCACAACGGATGGTGTCTACCAGCGCCTGAACGCTCATGGGTTCGACGATTCCTGTGGTCCCGATGATAGATATCCCCCCTTCGATGCCCAGGCGCGCATTGAAGGTCCGCTCCGCAAGCCGCTTGCCGTCAGGCACAGAGACGGTCACGACAGCGCCGCGATCTGGACCGATCTCCGTCCGCACGTTGGTTTCGATCATGGCGCGGGGAACCGGATTGATGGCGGCCTGCCCAACGGAAACCTGCAAACCTGGGCGCGTGACCACGCCGACCCCTTCGCCACCGACGATATGGATGCCAGTGTCGTCCTCACTCAGCGCCACCCGCGCCCAAACCGCTGCGCCGTGAGTGACATCGGGATCGTCACCGGCGTCCTTGGTCACCATGGCGCCATGAAGTCCGCAGACAACGGGAATACCCAGCGTCTTTCCGTCAGGGAGCATGACGTCGACATAATCGCCGTTCAACTGATGAGTCATGAACCGGGCATGGGCTTTGGCGGCCGCAGCCGCCGCTGTTCCGGTCGTAAATCCTTTTCGCATGGGAAATGATGGTCTGATGAAAGGGGGCGACTGTCAAGCTTTTTGCATTGTGACTGTCACCAGCAAGTAAACTGTCCGGACTTGTAGCACAAGGTTTGTCCGGTTCATGGTTAACCAGGGAACCAGGGAGGATAACCATGACACGGACGCAGTTGCTACAGGAGACCCGGAAAATGCATTTCGAAGAGGTATTGACCATCTGGACCGAAAAGCGACTCACGCAGGAAGAGGCGGCCCGCCTGCTGGGGGTCACTGATCGGACCTTCCGTCGCTACATCGATCGCTATCACGAAAATGGTATTGATGGGCTGATCGACAAACGAATTTCACAAACCTCAAACCGCAAGAGAAGATGAAAATGGCGCTTCCCATCGTGAGTACCCGTTTCAGTATTAGCGTTCATCCAAGCCTTAAACATTCAGAGTCTCTTGGTAAATATGGGGGTGCCCTGAGGGTAATTGTGGTGATCTGCGTTATACTTTCAACATGATAGCGACAACGAAAAGGAGGCACTTATGTCGTTGGTCAAAACCTGGTACGAAGTGGATAAGGCTGCAGCCAAATATGGCCTGACGCGTGAAGAGATTCTCGAATTGGTTCGCGGGGGGCTGGTGCGCAGTGAGGAAGGCGAGAACGGCGAGGTGGTCAGGGTCAAAGCAGATGACGTGAAGCTGCAGTTAATGAACTACTCCCGCCCGGAGAAAGAAAGCCGCTGAGCAGGAGCAGGTCATGCAATCTTCATTTGACATCGCGGTGGTCGGCGGCGGCATCGTCGGCCTGGCCACAGCTCTGGCTCTGAGCCGTGAGATGGCGGGGAAAATCGTCGTTCTGGAAAAAGAGGCCGGCCTTGCGCGGCACCAGACCGGAAACAACAGCGGCGTGATCCATTCCGGCCTCTATTACCGTCCTGGCTCCCGGAAAACCCGCACCTGTACCGAGGGGCGCGAAGAACTCTACCGCTTCTGCCGTGAAGAGAACATCCCCTGCGAGCGCTGCGGAAAGGTCGTGGTCGCCACCCGCGAGGAAGAAGTCCCGCGCCTCGAAGAACTCGAGCGTCGCGGCCGGGAAAACGGGCTGGAAGGTTTGCAGCGTCTCGACAGGACGTCATTGCGTGAATACGAGCCGCACGTGGTGGGCATCGCCGGTCTTTATGTCCCGCAGACCGGAATCGTGGATTTTCCCCAGGCTGCACAGGCTATGGCAAAGCGGGTCGAAGGTGCTGGCGGCGCGATCCGCGTCGATTCCGAGGTGCGTCGGGTGCACAAGGGAAAAGAGGGCCTGCGCCTCGAAACAACATCGGGCGAAGTGTTCTGCAGTTTTCTGGTCAACTGCGCCGGGCTGCACAGCGATCGGGTGGCTCGGATGTGCGGCGCTGATCCACAGGTGCACATTATCCCTTTCCGAGGCGAATATTATGATCTGTGCAAGGAGCGGGAGGGTCTGGTCAATAATCTGATTTATCCGGTCCCCGATCCCAACCTGCCCTTCCTTGGCGTTCATTTCACCCGCATGATCCATGGTGGGATTGAAGCCGGTCCGAATGCCGTACTCGCCCTGAAGCGCGAGGGCTACAACCGGCTGAGCTTTTCACTGCGCGACGTCGCGGAGATCTTTCTGTATAAGGGTTTCTGGCAGCTCGGACGCCGCTATTGGCGCCTCGCCCTGGATGAGTATCTGCGCTCCTTCAGTAAACATCGCTTTCTGAAAGATCTGCAGAGCCTCCTGCCAATGCTGGCCAGCGAAGATATCACGACCGGCGGAGCCGGCGTGCGCGCCCAGGCGGTGGATGCTGAAGGCAGACTCCTTGATGACTTTCACATCGTCGAGGAGGAGAGAGCGGTCCATGTCCTCAACGCCCCCTCCCCCGCTGCCACCGCTTCGCTGGCCATCGGGCGGTCGGTCGCCAGGCGTGTCATGGGAAAACAGCCAAAAAGCTGATAAACGAAGAGAGGCAGAAGGCAATCAGGCCGACCGCGCCGGCACACTCCCCTCCCAGATCGACCAGCAGACCAAAGATGGCTATAGCTTCACCGCCCTCTTCTCCCTCTAATGGAGGCAAGCCGGACTCGAACTTTCAACTAATTTTTTTTGCTGGGGTTTACAGGGAAAGAGTCGGAGGTCGATCAAAGCTGAAAAATGCAAACGGCCGATCCCACGATGGAAATCGGCCGCTTCTATTCTGGCTCCCCGGGCCGGACTCGAACCAGCGACAGGGTGGTTAACAGCCACCTGCTCTACCAACTGAGCTACCGGGGAACAACTATTTGATTCTACGTAGTTTTTTCTGCCTGTCCGTACAGCGTCCAACGGGTATGTCCGGGAAAATCTCGGACACAGGCGAAATTTATACAGGACCGCTAATTGGATGTCAAGAGGAAATGCCAAGAAATGACCAACCGCAAAAGCGACGGAACACTGGTTACGCATCTGCAGGCCTGGGGAGGACGGACAAGTTTGCGTGTAGCACCGATCGTTTCCTGTTACCAGCTTTTGTGGAAAAGATATGGAAATCAGTCCAACGTAAAGTAAAAGGTGGCGCCCTTACCCAACTCCCCCTCTGCCCATACCCGACCGCCATGAACCTGAATGATCCGCTTTACTGTCGCCAGGCCGAGACCGAACCCTTGAAACTCATGGCTGCCGGGAAGACGCTCGAACGGTTTGAACAACAGGTCGGCGTGCGCGATGTCAAACCCGGGTCCGTTGTCCCGAATGAAACAGGCCCGGCCCTTCCCCGCCGCTTCTGTTGCGCCGAATTCGATGACCGGATCTTCCTTCTTGCCGGTGTACTTCCAGGCGTTGCCAAGAAGATTATCCAGAACGACTCGCAACAGTTTTGGATCGCCTTGAACTCTCACCCCTGGCTCAATGCGGAAAGCCGCCCGGCGGTCGGGGTGCCCCTTATTGAGGTCAGCGGCGATCGACCGGGCCATTTCGCTGAGATCGACCGTTTCCGGGCAAAGTTTGCTGTGCGTCAAACGCGAAAAATTCAACAGGGTATCGATCAGCTCGCCCATGTTCTTGACTCCCTGGTCGACCTGGTGCAGATATCCCCTGCACTGCTCATCCAGGCTGTCGCCGCATAGATGCACGATCAACTGGCAATAGCCGTCGATGACCGCCAAGGGATTGCGCAGGTCATGGGAGACGGTATGGCTGAAAGCCTCAAGCTCCATGTTGGCGATTTCGAGATCATTGGCGTGGCGCTCCAGATCTGCGTGCAGCTTTCGGACTTCCTCCTCGCTGCTTTTGCGCTCGGTGACATCAAGGATCGCCACCCGGCACTCCTGCCCCGACGTGCAGGCTACCGCCTCCATCTGGATAATGCGCGGCTCCTTGCCGTTGCCGACCAGCGGCGCTTCGCATACGTCTTTTACCTGGCTCGCCATAACCCGCCCGAGAAAAGCATGGAAGGCAGAGCGGTTCTCGGCGGCGAGAAAATGCGCGAAGGGGCGGCCCATCAATCGGGATCGTTCCACTTCCAGGAGGGAGGCGCCGGTCAGGTTGATACCGCGGATGATCCCGGCATCATCGAGGGTAGCGTAACCGACAGGGGCGAAATCGTACAGATCGGTGTACATCTCCAGCGCCGCCTCCATCTCGTTCCTGGCGTGACGCAGCTCCTCGTTCTGTATCTCCAGCTCGATCTGGTGAACCTGCAGTTCGTGCAAAAGCCTCACCGGATCATCTTCGGTCCGAGGTAGGCGAGCAGGCGTTTCACCGCGCAGAGCTTCTTCCGCGCGGCGGCGCAGCTCGCCCGGTTCAACTGATCTCCTATCATTTTTCATTTCATGACCTTTATGGTTTCCTTATCGGCGGTTCCTCGAGCCGCGTTTGGCGATCGTACTGCTGTTATGACCTCTTTTCCTGCCGTGGAGGCAATGGTATTGAATCTGACCTCCGGCTCGACGAGAAGCAGCTTCATCGCCCCGAGCAGGATATTGAAGTGGCCGGACTTGAGATAGGCGGTCAGGTCCTTATCGGTGTTCCACTCCTGCCTTAAGATAATGATATGTTCCAATTCCGAATCCAGACAGCAGTAACAACTCAAACAACCCTGTTCTTTTCGGATTGGGCCAAGCAGGGATTTGATGGTTTGTAAAACCTCAATGCGCTTGTCAGCAGGCACGGTCATCTTGATCGTGGCGTCAATCATGAATTCCACCCTTGGTATAATGCGCTTTCAAAGACCCTCTGCTATGCGTTCCGGCAAACGGAACCAAACAACCCAACCACATCCGCCAGGCCAAGGCTCATTGGCGACTGTGAGACCAGAGGGGAAATACGGACAGCGGCAGAACGATCCGAGCATGGCCCTTTTTCCTTTTTGTTAAATGATTATTTCCAGCAAGTTGAGTCGCAACGACCCTGCCTTCCAAAACCTGCCCGCGAGGTGGATATGAGTGTTCGATGTGACATGTGAAGACGAAAAACGAGATAAAGGAGAAGGGAATCCGTCAGCATGAGCTAGCATATTTAAAAGAGTTTCAATATTAGACAAACCTGTAAGGTGGGATGCCTTGTTAGCTTTTTGCACTGTCATGCTTTCCTCCCCTGATTTTCTCGTTCGACTACCGCCGGGCGCAAAGCTTGCGGTGATGACTTATTACTCGTTCGCGGCAGTCGCGGCCCTGATCCTGGCAAAAGCGCTGAGCACGGGCCTGATGGTTTCCTTCAGGTTGTCGCCATCCACCACGGCTTTCCGGGCGACCGGTCTGATGGCATCGATCCCCCGAGGCGTAAGGTCGTTGGCGAGATACATCTGAATTTCCTTGATATCCGTCAAATAGGACTGTAGAGCGCCTTTAACCCCTACACTGGCTGCGGGTATTTTTGCGTAGACTTCCCTCACCTCGACGCGCCGTTGTTCGCTGAGCGCCTGGATTTCGGGATTTGTGTACGAATTTTCCCATTCCTCCAGGTAGTCATCGCCCTGGGTCGTCATCTTTTCGGTATGCATGGCCAGTTGTTTGCCCAGCTTCTCCATTCTGCTGACATTTTTACTGTAGACGTCAAAGGACTTTTTCAGATCGTCCTGCTGCGGGCTGAGAAGATCCTCCAAGGAGGCGTTGGTCGCATCAATCTGCACAAGGGCCTGCTGGTAATCTTTTTCCACGGCTCGCATCGAGCTGGTGGTTTCTGTGGCCCGCTCCCTTCCGGTCATCGCGCAACCGCTCAGAAAAACAAAGATAAAGACGAAAACCAGGGTGCGGAAAGAGTAGAAAAGTCGAAATTCAAGTTTCAAGGCTGTGTTCCTTTCCAAAAAGGCGATGGATCTTTTCCGGCCTGCGGTAACTCGCTCAGACGCAGGATGGTTCCGGCTTCTTCGTTAATCAGTATAAACGCAACTAACATGCCAGAGAGGAGGGCCAGACAAGGTGGGTGCAAGATATTGTCTTTGCTGGGAAAAAGAGAAGTTTTGCAGGGGGAATAAAGAAAGTCCGCCCGTCGCATCCGTCATATATGACATTACTGTCGCATCTGACGGATCACGTTGAGACTTTTGAGGTGAACAGAGTTCTATTTTTATTGGCTGCGGATACCATGTTTGCGCATCCAGAGACGCAGGGAATTAAAATCGAAGGGGAGCCTTTCGATCTTCAGGGCTGTGTACAGAACGCCCTTCAGAGGATAAGCGCCGAGGCTCAAGAGAAAAATCTTCAACTGATCATGGAGATCTGCTCAACGCCCCCCGCATCGTTTGTCGGCGATCCTGACCGGCTGGAAAAGGTTCTCGTCAATCTGATCGATAATGCCATCAAATTCACCGCTGAAGGAGATGTGCGTGTTTCCGTACGATCCTGTAGCGACTTTGTGGAGTTTTCCGTGAGTGATACCGGCATCGGCGTCCCTGAAGAAAAAAGGGAGACAATCTTCCATCACTTCAGCCAGGCCGATGGATCGTTTACGCGCAGGCATGGCGGCCTCGGCCTGGGGCTGACCATGTCCCAGAGGTTGATCGATCTTATGGGGGGAAGTCGAATTGGATTAAGAGCACGGCCAGGGGGTGGGAGCGTCTTTTTCTTCACCCTTCCGCTCAAAACTGCAACGACCGACAGGTCCTCTTTGCCCGTGGACCACGGTGAAAAAAAAGCCGCCCCGCTTTCTAGCCCGTGCATCCTGCTGGCCGAGGACGAACCGATAATCCGGAATATGATCAAGACGATTTTGACCCACTACGGCTGGCGATCAGAAACCGCCGGGACCGGCAGCGAAACAGTTCAGAAGTGGAAAGAAGGCAATTTCGATCTAATCCTGATGGATCTGCAGATGCCTGAGATGAATGGCCTGGAAGCCACTCGGCAAATCCGTGAGGCTGAAGAGGGTAAAAAAATCTGCATCCTCGGCCTGACCGGTCATACCCGTAGCGAGATCATCGAGGAGTGCCTGACGGCGGGCATGGATAAGGTCCTGACAAAACCGGTGCAGCTCAAGGAGCTTTGTTCAGCCATCGATAGTTGCCTTGCAGCGTCAAAGGCATGATTTTCACCCTCAGAGTGAGAGGCATTCGGGTCGTGCGTACACGGCGAAGATATGCGAAAATTGCGGCCGACGGAGAGGGATGCAGTGGTCAGTGCCCTGCACGGTGTGCCTTTTCAGTCTTTCTGGGTTTCCTGGCGGACAGTCCAAGCGCGATCAGCATTCCAACGGCGATCCCGATGATCATGGTGAGGGCCAGAAGAGCGGCTAGCGGCATGGTCGCCGCCATGAGAAGGAACTTGATCTCGACGAGTTGAGTGTTCTGGAGAACAACGATGAGTCCTACGATAACCAGTACGAGGGCTGTGATCAGTTTCGCTCTTGCCATGTCAGGACTCCAGCGGCGGGGCGCTCTCTTTCCTCAGATCAGCGCCGCCCTTTCTGCAGGTCAACCAGAATCAGCTTGGCGACCGCTTTGAGGGTCTCGAATATCCCTTCTCCGGTCATGGCGCAGGCTTCGAATTCGGGGACGCGATCCGGGTTGAGCAGCTCGCTGAGCTCTTCAACGGAGCTGATATTAGGCAGGTCGCGCTTATTGTACTGGATCACGAAAGGGAGCTTTTCGAGCTGCATTCCCTGCTCTTCCAGGTTGTACTTGAGATTTTCCAGGCTCTCGATATTGGCGTCGAGACGCTCTTCCTGGGAGTCTGCGACAAACACCACGCCGTCTACCCCTTTAAGGATCAGTTTGCGCGAGGCGTCGTAGAAAACCTGTCCCGGCACGGTGTAGAGGTGGAAACGAACCTTAAAGCCGCGAATCTCACCAAGGGCCAACGGCAGGAAATCGAAAAAGAGCGTGCGCTCGGTCTCGGTCGCCAGGCTGATCATCTTGCCTTTGGCCTCGGGTGCGGTCTTTTGGTAGACGTACTGCAGGTTGGTGGTCTTGCCGCACAACCCCGGCCCGTAATAGACGATTTTACAATTGATCTCGCGTGAAGCGTAATTAATGAAGGACATGCGTCACTGGCCTCAACGAAAGAGATTATCGATGTCGTCGTCGGTGATCTCTGCAAAGGGGCTTTCCATGCCGCCAGTGCGCTCCACCTCGGCAGTTTTGGCCGCCAGTCGGTCGAAGATCGCGTCAAGTTCCCGACTGGCCTTTTTGACGCGCAACCGAACCAGGCCGAGGGAGCTGCGCTGATCGAAAATCACCACCAGGATAACACGCCCACCCACGATGGAGATATGCAGGTTGTCTTTTTCCCCTTCGTGAAACAGGATGGAAAATTCTTTCTCGCCGATAAGCTTGGCCAAGCCGCCGGTCGCAGCAATATTGCCTGCGGTCAACGAGGCAAGACTGGTGGTATCGAGATCGCTCGTTTCGCCGACCGCCGAGATGAGCTGACCATTTTTGTCCACCAGAAAGACAACTTTGGCGTTGGACTCGCGCAGCAGTTTCTCGATGACAGCGTTTATCTTGTGAAGCTCCTCGTCATACATCACGAAAGGAGACTGGTGACCAAACATGTGTTCTCACTCCTGATTAGGGTGGATGCGCCAGCCATCGTTATAGCACCCGGCGACGGGAGGTATCAAGAAATTTTAACTTCAGCACTTTTATCTGTGCAAAATGTGAACCTTAATAATTCTGGACGCAAAAAAGCCTCCGACTCATTATGGGCCGGAGGCTTTTTTCAGGTTATGCCGATTGAAGCAAGAATTACTTAACGCCCCAATCCGTGTTCATTTCCGCCAGCTTGCGGTAGAGATCGAAGCGGGAAGAGGTGTACTTGTTGGCCTGATCCATAAGCTTGGCGGCCATTTCCGGGTTGGTTTTCTTTAGAACCCTGTACCGGTTTTCAGCCGAGGCGTAATCCTCGAAGGAGATGGTCGTGTCCTTGCTGTCTAACTGCAGCGGATTCTTGCCTTCTGCCGCCAGACGCGGATCGAAGCGGAACAGCGGCCAGTGACCGGAGGCGACCGCCTTCTTGCAGTTTTCGATCGCGCTGTCCATCTTGATGCCGTGAGCAATACAGTGGGTGTAGGCAATGACGAGGGACGGCCCGTCATAAGCGTCTGCTTCCAGGAACGCCTTGACGACCTGGTTCGGGTTGGCCAGCGACACCTTGGCGACATAGATGTTGCCGTAGGTCATGGAGATCATGCCAAGATCTTTCTTCGGCATGCGCTTGCCGCCCGCAGCGAACTGGGCCACCGCACCGAGCGGTGTGGCCTTGGAAGCCTGGCCGCCGGTATTTGAATAAACCTCGGTGTCAAGAACGAGGACGTTGACGTTTTCGCCGGACGCGAGGACATGGTCGAGACCGCCATAGCCGATATCGTAGGCCCAGCCGTCGCCACCCATGATCCAAACCGATTTCTTGACCAGATAATCGGCTACGGACAGCAGGTTTTTGGAATCTTCATCGGTGCACTTCTCAAGAACGCCCTTGAGCTTCGCCACGCGCTCACGTTGAGCCTCGATCCCTTCCTGTGTCGACTGGTCGGCCTTCTTGATCTCGTTGAACAGGGCCTCCTGACCTTTACAGGCATCGCAGGGACACTCACCGATGCGATCAAGTAGTTCGAGGGCGTAGGTATTGAACTTGTCCACCGCCAGGCGCATACCGTAGCCGAACTCGGCGTTGTCCTCGAACAGGGAGTTGCTCCAGGTCGGGCCGCGTCCATCTTCGCGGGTCGACCATGGCGTGGTGGGCAGGTTGCCGCCGTAGATCGAGGAGCAACCAGTGGCGTTGGCCACCAGCATACGGTCGCCGAAGAGCTGGCTGGCCAATTTGACGAAAGGCGTCTCGCCGCAGCCGGCGCAGGCACCGGAGAATTCAAACATGGGCTGCAGCAGCTGAGTGCCCTTGAGAGTGGCGCGGCTGACCAGGGACGCGTCAGTTTCAGGCAGGCTGAGGAAGAAATCCCAGTTCTGCGCTTCACGGGCGCGCAGCGGGGCCTGGAACTGCATGTTGATGGCCTTGTGCTTGGGATCCTCTTTGCTCTTGGCCGGGCAGTTGTAGACGCATGCGCCGCAACCGGTGCAGTCCTCAGGCGCGACCTGCAGGGTGAACTTCTTGCCTTCCATCCCCTTGCCCTTGGCGTCGACAGCCTTGAAGGTCTCGGGCGCGCCTTGCAGCTTGTCGCCGTCGTAGATCTTCATGCGGATCGTGGCGTGGGGGCAGACAAATGAGCAGATGCCGCACTGGATGCACAGCTCTTCGTCCCATACCGGGATATTGATCGCGATATTGCGCTTCTCCCACTTGGCGGTGCCGGTGGGGAAAGTGCCGTCGGCAGGCATGGCCGAGATCGGAAGCTCGTCGCCCTTGCCGTCGATGATCGGCCCGATGGTATTGCGCACGAAATCGGGAGCGTTGCTGCCGAGCCCGACTTTCATCTTGATATCGCTGGAAACCTGACCAGGCACCTGAACTTCTTCGATATTGTTGGCGCCTGCGTCCACCGCTTCGTAGTTCATGTTGACGACCTTCTCGCCGGCCTTACCGTAACTCTTGACGATGGCGTCCTTGATTTCCTTCACCGCCTGATCGAAGGGGATGATGCTGGAGATCTTGAAGAAGGCAGTCTGCATGATGACGTTGATACGGGGGCCGAGGCCAATTTTTTCACCCAGGTTAACCGCGTCGATGACGTAGAGCTTGAGCTGCTTGTCGATGATGGTCTGCTGTACTTCCCGGGGAAGCTTCTCCCACACTTCGTCCTTGTTGTAGGGCGAGTTGATCAGGAACGTCGCGCCTTTTTTGGCCGCCTTGAGCATGTTGTACTTCTCAAGGAAGGCGAAATTGTGGCAGGCAACGAAATCAGCGGTTTTCACCAGGTAGGGAGCGCGGATGACCGTCTTGCCGAAGCGCAGGTGAGAGGTGGTCATGCTGCCGGCTTTTTTGGAGTCGTAGACGAAGTAGGCCTGCACATTGTTATCGGTGGTTTCGCCGATGATCTTGATGGAGTTTTTGTTGGCGCCCACGGTGCCGTCGGAGCCCAGACCGTAGAACTGCGCCTGGTAGACGCCTTCCTGGGGAACCTGATAATCCGCATCGAAGTCGAGGCTGGCATCGGTCACATCGTCCTTGATGCCGACGATGAAGTGGTTCTTCGGCTTATCCTGGGCAAGGTTGTCGAAGATGGCCTTGGCCATGCCGGGGGAGAACTCATAGGAACCGAGGCCATAGCGGCCGCCGACGATCGCCGGATACCCCTTGTAATCGACCTTGCCGTCGGCCATGGCTTCGCCAATGGCAGTACGCACCAGCTGATAAAGGGGCTCGCCGAGAGAGCCGGGCTCCTTGGTGCGGTCCATGACGGCAATCTTTTTCACTGTTTTCGGCAATGCTTCAACCAGCCCGTCAACCGGGAAGGGGTTGAACATGCGTACTTTAAGCATGCCAACCTTCTCGCCCTGGGAGACCAGGTGATCGACCAGTTCGTGCACGGTATCGGCGCCCGAGCCCATGATCACCACCACACGCTCGGCGTCGGGGGCACCGACATATTCCACCAGCTTGTACTGACGGCCGGTGATGTCGGCAAATTTGTCCATCTGCTTCTGCAGAATGCCGGGGAAGGCCTCGTAATACTTGTTGACCGTCTCACGCCCCTGGAAGTAGACATCGGGATTCTGAGCGGTACCGCGCAGGACGGGATGATCGGGCGACATGGAGCGGGCACGATGAGCGCGCACCAGCTCGTCGTCAATCATCTGCTTCATCTCTTCATTGGAGAGCTCATTGACCTTCTGCACTTCGTGCGAGGTCCGGAAGCCGTCGAAGAAGTGCAGGATGGGCACGCGGGACTCAAGCGTAGTCGCCTGGGCGACGCAGGCAAGGTCCATGACCTCCTGTACGTTGTTGGAACACAGCATCCCCCAACCGGTCTGACGGCAGGACATGACATCGGAGTGATCGCCGAAGATCGACAGCGCCTGCGCCGCAATGGCGCGGGCGGAAACATGAAACACCGTCGGGGTCAACTCGCCGGCGATCTTGTACATGTTGGGAATCATCAGCAGCAGGCCCTGCGATGCGGTGAAGGTGGTGGTCAACGCCCCACCCTGCAAGGCACCGTGTACGGCACCGGCGGCACCGCCTTCGGACTGCAACTCAACCACTTTGGGGATCGTGCCCCAGATGTTTTTCTCGCCGATCGCGCTTTTGGCATCACAGATCTCGCCCATCACCGAGGACGGGGTGATCGGATAGATCGCGCAGACCTCGTTGGTGGCATGGGCGACGTGGGCCGCCGCGGTATTGCCGTCAATAGTCACCATTTTACCGTTTTGCGACATCGAAACTCCTCCTTTGTGTCATCTCTATCCTGCTGAAACGGTCGTGCCGCGCACAATTCGCGGCGAACACAGAATAACGTACGTCCATGCGAGAGGTTGCAACAAGGTTTTAAGAACCGGATAAATACACCGGACCGCGCCCAAAAGAAATTCGCGGGGCAATGTGTCGAAAGATTCAAAGTATACGAAAAAAAGCCCAAAAAACAATCATGCTCGAGGCATTTCCGGACTTTTTGATTTTTCAGGAAATTACAGGTCACGACGGCCGGAAACGGCCCTGTTGACGGTCGCCTCGTCTACGAACTCAAGATCGCTGCCCATGGGGATTCCATAGGCCAGGCGCGTCACCCGAATCCCGTGCGCCTTGATCAGGTCGGCGAGAAAATGAGCCGTCGCCTCGCCTTCAACCGAAAAATTGGTCGCCACCACCACTTCGCGGATCGGTTCGTTTTCCAACCGCTTTTCAAGCTGAGCTACTTTGAGATCTTCCGGGCCCACGCCGTCAAGAGGCGACAAGGCGCCGTGAAGCACATGGTAGCGTCCGCGAAAAGAGCGACTACGTTCAATGGCGATCATATCACCCGGCTGCTCAACGATACACAGAAGATGCTCATCGCGGGACGGATCACGGCAAAGCTCGCAGGG